>CEPZ01020683.1_pt1 | contig 69776 bp, 69 predicted proteins | sample 530461 | NCBI WGS metagenome assembly CEPZ01 (sample SAMEA2620106, study PRJEB7988) | marine metagenome | isolation source: saline water (ENVO:00002010), including
TAGTTTTTTTGCAGCTCCGTATGAACAATCCAAAATTCTTCCTGCAACATACGGGCCGCGATCATTAATACGTAGAATGATTGATTTATCATTTTCCATATTAGTTACACGGGCAATCGTATTCAAAGGAAGAGTTTTGTGGGCAGCCGTGACTCCATACATATCATAAACTTCACCATTGGCTGTGAGTTTTCCATGGAAGTCTTCTGCATAAAATGAACTGACACCATACAATACTTTAGCATGTTTACCTTTTGTAGCGAGTGGAATATGACCTTTTTGTCTAGGCGCATTACTTCCGGTTCGATATCGGGGTGAATTTGAGCAAGAAATAAGAAATAATGATAAAACCAGAAGCCACCTAATCATGTGTCTTTACACTTCCAATTAAGCTGCTAATTGAATCGATACCTTTTTCATCGAGATAATTATTTAATTCATTTAAAATTATTTCCGTGATTCCGGGGTTGCGGAAATTTGCAGTACCGACTTGAACTGAACATGAACCAGCCAGGAAATATTCTATAACATCGGTGCTATTTACGATTCCGCCAATTCCAATGATGGGAATATTTACAGCATTATACACTTTATGAACACAGGCTAATCCCACAGGTTTGATTGCCGGGCCGGACAGACCGCCAAATGTAGTATATATATCGCTAAAACGAGATCTATGATTAATGCTCATGCCCACAACAGTATTAATAGCAGAAACAGCATTTGCACCACCATTTTCAGAGGAAGTGGCGATTGCAGCTATATCCGTTACATTTGGGCTCAATTTCATTATCAGTAACCGATCTGTCAGTTTGCGCAATTTTCCAGTCAATTTCTCCGTCATCGCACAATCGACACCAAATTCCATGCCTCCCTCTTTCACATTGGGGCATGATATATTGATCTCGTAGCCAACAATACTGGATGAAACAGCTTCTACTTTTTTCATTATATCCATGTATTCTGTCATGGATGAGCCGGCAATATTCATAATGATAGGCGTATCCATTTCCTCATATACCGGAAGCATGTTGCTGATATATTTTTCCACACCAATATTTGCCAAGCCAATTGAATTGATCATACCGGAAGATGTTTCGACTATTCGAGGCGGTGGATTGCCTTCTCGCGGATTTAATGTAATGGATTTTGTTACAATGGCTCCAAGTTTGGATATATCTACTAATTCGGGGTTTTCTGTTCCATAACCAAAAGTACCCGAAGCAACAAAAATCGGATTTTTAAATGTGGTGCTGCCGATATTCACAGATAGATTAGCCAAACGTTACCTCACTGCTTTCGTATACAGGCCCGTCCAAACAGACCAATGAATATTTTTCATGATAACTATGTTTCTGTACGTGCCCGTTCTTTCTATTAATAACGCATCCTTGGCAAAGTCCAACACCGCAACCCATATAACTTTCCACTGATAATTGAGCTCTGATATTTTTATCGTTAGCATGTGACTGCAAAGCGTGGAGCATCGGTTCGGGACCGCACGCATATATTATAGAATTTTTATTTACATTAACTTCATCCATAGCTTTCAAAACATTTCCAGCAATTCCCATTGATCCATCATCTGTGGCTAAATAGATATTGTTTTTTGGATCATGTTTCATAAAATGTTCAGAGGCTGTTCTGGCGCCAATGATCATAATAGGATTTCTGCATGATTCATACACATTTAAAATAGGCGCAAGTCCCACACCACCGCCAATCAAAATAGGTTCAACTTCTTTTTTATCCCAATCTGTAAATACATTTCCCAAGGGACCTAGAATATTCATCGTATTTCCGACATTTTTCCGGGATAATTTCTCGGTCATATTGCCGAATATTTTATATATGATTTCGACTCGATCACCCTTTACTGACGCAATGCTCATGGGGCGGCGGATCGGATGTTCCCAATTATCATTAGGCAAAATATTTATAAATTGCCCCGGACCGATATATGCTGCAGCAATTTTTGGAGCACTCATGGACATCCGCCAAATATTCATGGCAATTTCTTCATTTGATGAAATCGTTACATTTTCAATATTCAAGAGAATCCTGTTTGGTTTTAATGAACATTAGATTTAACAATTTCAATTTTTCTTATTTTCATCGATTTCTTGATTAGATAGGGAATCTTCTACTGTATCAAAGATGGGTCCTTCAGATAATGTATCTTTTTTCGATTCAATAACTGCTTGACTCAATTGACTATACCGATCGTGTGAAGCAATTGCCTGTTCTGAATCATAGTAATTATCATTAAGCAATGAATAATATTTCATAGCACTGTCATGTTCAAAAAATGTGTAATCAAAATGATATGCTAAAAAATATGCTGCTCTGGAAGCTGTTTCACTCTGGCTATCTTTAATAATAATATCTCTATAAAATGCTAATGCATTTGAGGGATTCACAAGCCACTCCAATTCTCCCTGCCGAAGTATTGCCTGAACTGATTCCGGATCAACTGGTAAATTCAATGCCTTGCGTAAATAATCAGCATATTCCGAGGAAGGTAATTCGTCCAAAATTCTTTTACTATATAAATCAGCTGATTCTTCATTCTCATTCGTAAAATGGATATAATACAAAACAAAGAGAGATTTAGGATAAAATTCGGATTCAGAGAATTCATCGACTATTCGTTGAAAATGAACCAAAGAGGAATCCTGCCGCTTGAAGTGAAAGGCATCCAATTCGCCTAAATTATAAAGATGATTTGAGATGGACAATTGCGATGTATTCAACTCCTCTTCATGAACCTGTTTAAGTGAATCATATTCAAGCGTGTCCAATGCAGCTCTAATCAATGCACTGTTTTCTTCCAATGAAGAAATTTCAGTCAGTGACGTTTGATATTCTGTGATTTCCTTGGCCCGTAAATTAGCCGTGGACGTATACATCGATTGCCTGAATTCTCGCGAAACCTGACCAAAATATTTTTCTGCATTTACAAGATTCCATTGGTCAAATAATGAAATTTCTCCATGTATAAAATAGGCTTCTGCAGATGTTTTCGAATTTTTATATTCTTCTTTTATTGATTCAATACGCGTGATGGCTTCTTCAATCTGGTTATCCATTTGATAAAGTTTGACTAATTCTAACTCAAGATCACCATGAATTGATGTATAAATATCATCCAGCAGCATTGATTTAATCAGACTTTTCACTTTATCCCAATTACCCAATAAACGATGGATGCGCACAATTTGCAGATTTGCTTCTTCCTTTCGCTTTTTGGAGGTAGTGTTTTTTACTACTTCTTCGTTCGCTTTTAATGCCTGCTCGTAGTTTTCTGCGCTATAAGCAAGATCAGCGATTCTAAAATATATTTGACCCCGTTCATCTCTGTTTTTATTCGTTTCTGCAGCTAAAACAAGATGTTCTAGAGCTTTGCCCGGTTCGTCAGTCTCCAAGTATATTTCAGCTATTGCAAGATGTATTTTAGATATAAAATCATTATCAGTTGACGCAACCAACATGGATTCTAATACATCAAGAGCAGGTTGAGGTTTACCTAATTTCCATTTACACAATGCCTGCCAAAATTCAGCTTCCTCCACCTTATCACTGTATATTTCTGTGTATTGATTAAATAATGTTTCAGCAATGCGGTATTCTTTACGATGAAACCGTGCTTTCCCGATGAGTAACCTTGCTTCTTGAACATATTTTGAATCAGGATATTTATCAATCACATGCTGTGACTTTTCAATGACCTTTCCATATGCATCAATTGCAGCTGGCGGAATGGATTCTCCTGCTTTTTCCAGGCGTTGTTTTTCAGCTTTTTCAAAGTAGAGTTGTGCATTATAAAACGTGTTGAAATACGCACATGATGAAAATATGAAAAGTGAAATCGTTAAGATTAAGCGGGCTATGGGGTAGATCTGCTGTTTACAGGTCATTTTTCAAGCGTGAAATTCGCTGTCTTTTAGATTAATTCCAATGAATTAACTTGTTGGACTGATTTACTTTGCAGAATAATTTTCATTACGATGATTTCTCGGTCTACACTCATTTCAGTCATTTTACTTTCTGTTTCATTCGCATGGTCATCTACTCCCGATTCTACAGAAAAGATCCTGGAAACAGGTTATATTTTTCCAACCTGTGATAGCCTGGGGATTGCTCTATTTGTAGATGGAGTGCAAGTAGGTGTTTCTCCTTTGCGACAACCTATACCTGTTATAGCAGGATTTCACGAGATTGGATATGCACCACCGAATATCACCGATGAATATGTTAAAGCACGATTACATCAGGCTATTAAGCGAGTGTATGTACCCATTGGAGATACTGTGAATGTTGTTTTGCATTTTGACCATGAATACACTCAATTTAGAGTATTGCGTACTGAACATAAGATAACACAGTATATCGGCATGATGATGGCTTTTTCAGCCGTATATCTATTTTGGCGCATTTCCGGTTGATTTGAGCTATTATTGTGTAAGAAAATTTTCTTAATTTTTGATATGGATAAATTTACTACTTACGACCCGGCAATTAAATTTAGAGAAGAATATTCGTGGCCCGAAAAAGGTACGGAACGGAATTGTCCGAAATGCGAAACACACATGCAGCTCAATGATAATAATGAAACATATTTCGGAAAGCCCTGGTGGTGTCCAAAATGCTCGTGGCAGTTTTCCGAAGAAGAATTAGCAGATCAGGCTTGAAATAGTTCTGAATTATCCTTCATTATCTGATCCACAATATATCTGACAATTACCAGATCATCTAAATATCCCAGATCGGGAATTTCATCAGGAATTTCATCATCTTTATCTACGAAGTAATCTAACGCATATAAAATTCGACGCTTGAGATCATCGTCCAAATCCTGCAGCGACATGATAATATTATATAATCTGGACACATCATTAATCAATTCGACAATAAAATCGTTAAGATTTGTTTGGATCAATGATTCAAGTTTTTGTGGAATGACAGATAGTACATATTGCTCCCTGGAGAGATCAAATTCAGCAATTTTCTGTTCTGTTTTTTGAATGTCTTCTTTTGTTAGTTTAAATTCTTCAGGGTGTTTTTCCATGATTAAATTTATTAAACTTTAGTATATAAACACGTCACGAATATGAATTTATATAATGAAATAGAAAATCGCTTGAACCAGGCTATGGATATCTTGCATTTAGATATTAAAGATGATACTGGTCGTCATATTCGCCATAAAAATTTTAGCGGAGGTGCTCATTTAAGTTCTGTTATTGTTTCTTCCAGTTTTGCTGAACTAAACTTACTTGAGCGGCATAAACGAGTATATGATGCATTGGATGGTATGATTAAACAAGAGATTCATGCATTAAGTATGAAAACGTATACATTGGACGAATGGCAAAAAGTGAAAGGAAATACAGATGAATAATCAACAAGAAATGACGCCATTAGAGGCTGTAACACATTTGTTCACATGTCTCCAGTTAGCCGACGGCAGAATGGACTTTGAAGAGCGGGAGGCATGGGCCGATGCAATTACGGATTTATTCCCTGATCACACAGAAAGACGTGCAGTAGAATTTATGCAGGATGCGTCCCGAACGATTTTGTTGATGGACAGTTTTGGCAGACGAAATTATGCAATTGGACTTTGCTCAATGATTAAAGGACACTTTTCCGAGGATGATCTGCAAAATAAATTTGGTCCAAGAGTGGCCAGTTTAGTAGAAGCAGATGGGATGGTTTTTTCTTCAGAAAAGGAAATGGTGGAGGATATTGAAAAAGAACTGGGGATATCTATTATTCTTGACGGGTAATTCCTTATATATTGAATTATATAAACAATATTTAAAGATATACATTAACTAAAATAACAATTGCTGATCTGACTCCATTACGCTACGGTCATTGTTTTTGGGTGAATTGACTTTTTTAGTAACCGGATAGGCATTCATTTCTTTTTCATCGTATGGCTGCAGCAAATGTAGAATTTGCTCCAGCGGATCGTCAGAGATCCACACTTTTTCGTTTTCAGGAGTCAGCATTACCGGCATGCGATTGTGAATGGGTTTCATGAGTCCATTGGGTTCAGTGGTAATAATGGTAAATGTCCGTATATCTCTCCCATCTTCTGCTTTCCACGATTCCCATAATCCGGCGAATGTAAACAAGCTTTCATCTGCCAAGGTGATGCGATAGGGCTGTTTTTCACCTCCAGAACGCTGCCATTCATAAAATCCATCTGTAATTACCAAACAACGCCTTTTTTCCGCTGCATCACGAAATGAAGGCTTTTCAGCGATTGTCTCACCCCGGGCGTTGATAAGTTTATTGCCTATAGTTTCATCTTTTGCCCAGTGGGGAATCAAGCCCCACTTATGGAATGATGCTAGTTTTGGTTCTGAATTGGTGATAACGGGCAGTATCTGGGACGGTGCTGCGTTATAGTTCTTTGTGAACATGGCCGGATCGATGTGGATCTCGAACCGTTCTTCAATCACATCCTTTTCTTTGGTAATGGAAAAGCGCCCACACATGATTGGAATTTATTGATTTTTATCGTTTATGTCATTCTGATACTGACGGAGTCAGGAGAAGAATCTCAAGCTTTTTTTGAGTATACCTGCACTTGAGATTCTTCAGTCGTCCCGTTAATTCGGGGCTCCTTCAGAATGACAAGTAATATGTTAATTATTGAAAATTTCTCAACCACCCCCCTGCCTGACCGGCAGGCAGGCGAGACCCCTCCTTCTTGTTCAAGGAGGGGATCATGGGGTGGTTAACAGCATTATTTTTAAAACTTTACCTCTTCACTAATTTTTTGTTCCCTTTAGAAGGGGGGAATTATCGTTTCATACCGAGATGGTCATAAAGTCGGCCCAGCGGGTGGTATAGCACGGAGATAGACGTTCCTGGCGCAGGGTCCAACGGCGGTCAAAGTCCTGCTCTGCGATGCGCAATACGTCTCGTCCTTCCCTGTCGTTCACTATATCCATAGCATCCATGAGGCGCATATGGCGGTCCTCGTCCGTGGGATGGAATAAATTGTACTGAACCGTGTTGGCGGAAACGAGTCCGCTGACAATAACACCGGCTTTTTTATAATGATACCCTTCCTTGAAAATAGACTCCAGCCCTCGCAACGCCGCTTGCGCCACGACCAAGGTACTGTTAGATGCCACCGGCAGGCGCACCAGACGGACATTCTTGTATTGGGGAAGGTCCGGGCGGAATGGATTGGTGTGGAGAAAAACATTCACCAGGTTGGTGCAGGAATGTTGAGCTCGGAGTTTTTCGGCGCAGCGGGTGGCATACATGGAGACAGCCTGTTTCAGCTCATCCAGTTCTGTCACCATAGTACCAAAGGAACGGGACGTGCAGATCTCCTTCTTTTTCTGGGGTTGCTCCTCTAATGGAATGCATGGCTCCCCTTTCAATTCTTTCTGTAGACGGAGTCCCACCACTGTCATATGCTCCTTCACCCAGCCTTCCGGCATGCGCCGCAGGTCCCAGGCGGTATTGATCCCCCAGGAACGTAAAAATCGTGCATACCTCCGCCCTACGCCCCAGAGCTTTTCCACCGGGAGTTTTTTCAGGCAATATTCAATGGTTTCATCCCTTGAAAGAACACAGACACCGGAATTGTCCGGGAGGCGCTTGGCAATATGATTGGCCACCTTGGCCAATGTTTTGGTGGGCGCCACGCCAATGGACACGGGAATGCCCGTCCACTGTTTCACTGTGTTTCGCAGGTCGAACCCGAACCGATCCAGACCATCGGCCGTGAGGCCGGAGCAATCCAAAAATGCCTCATCAATGGAATAGATCTCCATGACGGCGCTGTGGTGGGCCAGGGTGCGCATGACCCGCTGGGACATATCGCCGTAGAGGGCGAAATTGGAGGAAAAGACGGCCACGTTGTGTTTGGCGTAGACATCCTCCTTTTTAAAGGCCGGCTCGCCCATGGCAATGCCCAAGGCCTTGGCTTCGTTGGACCGGGCAATGACACAGCCGTCGTTATTGGACAGGACCACGATGGGACGCCCCTCCAAGTGAGGATCAAAGACCCGCTCGCAGGAGGCGTAGAAATTATTACAGTCAACGAGGGCGAACATGGTTATTCCGGCTTATGGACTACGTATGTCACTACGCCCCAGACCTGGAAGTCCATATTATCATCAATCTTGATGGGTTTAAAGTCCGGATTGTCCGGTATGAGGTATAACTCGCCACCTTTCTTTCGAATACGTTTCACGGTGAAATCGCCATCAATAACGCCCAGAACAATGCTGTTGCTGCGGGGTTCTTCGGCGCGATCCACAATAAGCAAGTCACCATTTTTAATTCCCGCCCCTTCCATGGAATCTCCTTTTACTCGTACGTAAAACGTAGCAGCCGGATGCTTGATAAGAAATTCGTTGAGGTCGATGGGCAAATCAAGATAATCGTCTGCCGGTGAAGGAAACCCTGCGCTGACTCCGGATTCAAAAAGAGGAATTTTTAGATCCGTTGCCGTTTCTGCGGAATAGAATTCCAACTCTTCTGATTCTGAAATCTTGTTTAACCGCAGATCATTCATGGACAATATTACGCAGGAAAACACTATGATGTCATTCTGAAGGAGAATGTCTAGAAACAAAAAACCCCACAAATGTGGGGATCTTGCTTAAATCCTATTCCTACTTTCTAAATTAATTAAACTAATTTTAATAGGATATAAATCTGTAAACAGAATACACAGAACGCTAATATAGTTCTTAGGAATTCCATAAAGTGATTGTGTTTATCTAACCACCGTTCTAATTTATTTCTATTTCTACCCATCTTCTAAAAGCTCACATATACAATCTTCTTCACAGCGGAATGTAAGAACTATTGCAGAAAAAACAAAAAACCCCGCTTATGCAGGGTTTATCGTCTATTGAAAGTGCGGAGAGGGAGAGATTCGAACTCTCGAACCAGGTTATCCCCGATTACTCACTTAGCAGGCGAGCGCCTTCAGCCAGCTCGGCCACCTCTCCAAGTGTTTTTGTTTTGTTTATTTTACGGCGTGGAAATTAGCAAATGAGTCAGGCACGGACAAACTGTTTCCCACTCAATTGGATCACGGCTCCTTTTAATTCCATGCCTAATAGTAATGTAAGTGTTTTCGTCAAAGTAACGCCGGATGTAGAAACGATATCATCGATATGCTGTGGTTGGTGATTGAGATGCGTTAATAATGTTTGCTCATCATCTGATAAATGTAAAGCAATCGTTTCCTGCATAGGTTGACGGGGTTTAAACATGCGCCGCTGAATTTGTTCTATAATCTGTTTACCCCGCTCCAACGGAAATGCTCCATTACGAATCAGCCTGTTTGTGCCTTTGCTTTGAGGATCGGTTGCCCGTCCCGGCACTGCAAATACGTCCCGGTTTTGATCAATCGCATTGAATGCCGTTAGAATTGCGCCGCTCTTATGCCCTGCTTCAACCACAACTGTAGCGTGGGATAAACCGCTGATAATACGGTTACGCTGGGGAAAGTTACTGCCATTTGGTTTTGTACCGAATTTAAATTCAGAAATGATTGTTCCCCGCTCACAAATATCCTGAAATAATTTCCTGTTTTCAGCAGGATAAATAACATCAATTCCACTGCCCATTACACTAATAGTACGGCACTTGTTTTTGACTGTTTCCTTATGAGCAACTGTGTCAATACCCCTGGCTAAACCGCTGACAACGGTTATACCGGCATTATTCAAAACGTTTGAGATAGCTTTCGCCATACTTCTGCCATACGGTGTGAATTTTCGTGTACCAACAATTGCAACTGTATCTTCTTCTTTTTTCAGGGGCTGCCCTTTTGTATATAATATAACAGGTGGATCATAAATCTTCTTTAGCAGTATTGGATATTCATCGTCCCAGATTGAATAAATTTTTATATTCTTTTTTTCAGCTTTTTCAAGTTCCTCTTTTCCAAATCCAAAATCCTTATATTTCAAAATATTATTTGCAAGTCCAATATCTATTCCAGATTGCTGACATAATTCTTTTTTTGATGCATTAAAAACATTTTCACCATTATCAAAATGAGCCAGGAGGTTACGAACTCTTTGCGGTCCAAGTTTAGGAACGTTCAAAAGGTTGATTAATTGAATTAAATTATTTTGGTTCATTGAGTAATTCAGTAATACTTGAAATTAATTTATTTAACCCGCTTTTTGTTACGGATGAAATATCGAGATATTTTTCAAATGATGTCCAATTTTTTTCATTTTCTACGTTCAAAAGATCTGTTTTCGTCCTGATAATCAACTGCGGTTTTTTATCCAGATCAGGATTATAGGTTTTTAGTTCAGTTGATAATGTATCAAAAACAGATTTCGGATCCTCTTCTGTACAATCGATCAAATATAATAAAACCTGTGTACGTTCTACATGCTTGAGAAATTGATGCCCTAGTCCTTTTCCTTCTGCTGCGCCTTTGATCAAACCGGGTATATCCGCCATAACAAAGGATTTATAATCACCATATTTCACGATTCCCAAATTCGGCTCCAATGTTGTGAAAGGATAATCGGCAATTTTAGGCCGGGCAGCAGAAACAACAGATAATAATGTCGATTTCCCGGCATTGGGCAACCCAACCAATCCCACATCCGCTAATACTTTTAATTCCAAAGCGTATGTATTTACTTCACCTTCTATGCCTGGTTGAGCATAGCGCGGTGTTTGATGAGTGGATGATTTAAAACGAGCGTTTCCCTTGCCGCCTTTTCCACCCTGCAATGCAACAAATTCCTGTCTATCATCAACCAAATCTGCCACCACATTTCCGGATTCCATTTCTTTAACAACTGTACCTAATGGAACACGAATAATGGCATTATCACCATTTTTACCTGTTCTCTGATTGGACGATCCTTGCTGTCCTTTGCCTGCTGAATACATTTTTTTATAACGGATATCCTGGAGAGTATGCAATTGTTTATCTGCAATAAATATGACATCACCACCTTTGCCGCCATCGCCGCCATCGGGTCCTCCCTTTGGAATATACTTCTCTCGGCGAAAAGTGATTGCACCTTCACCACCTTTTCCTGATAAGCACTTGATGACTGTATAATCAATAAACATGATAATAAAATTTAAAACAAAAAAGGTGCGAACTTGGCGCACCTTTTATTTACAAAATGAGTTTGGAGTTACATATTAGTGATAATTGCTTCGGCAAATCCAGATGTAGTCAGTTTGGTTGCATCAGTCATTTGTCTTTCGAGATCGTATGTAACTTTCTTTTGACGGATTGTTTTACGTATAGCATCAATGATTATACTTCCCGCTTCTCGCCATTTCATGTGGTCCAGCATCATCACAGCGGAAAGAATAAGTGAACCGGGATTCACCTTATCCTGATTTGTATATTTAGGTGCCGTTCCATGAGTTGCTTCAAACAATGCTATGTCATCAGATATATTCGCTCCCGGCGCCATTCCTAATCCACCGACTTGCGCTGCACAGGCATCAGATAAATAATCACCATTCAAATTCGAAGTAGCAATAACATTATATTCTTCCGGGCGAAGTAAAATCTGCTGAAACATGGCATCTGCTATCCTATCCTTAACAACAACTTTATCACGTACCATTCCTGAATATTCATCCCAAAACACTGCTTCAGTAATAGCAGAATCAGGAAATTCCTCTTTTGTCAATTCATAACCCCAGTCGCGAAATGCACCTTCAGTATATTTCATAATATTACCTTTGTGCACTAACGTAACATTTTTTCTGTTATTATTTATCGCATATTGAATCGCTTTCCTGACCAATCGTTTAGTTCCAAAGGGACTGATTGGTTTTATACCAATACCGGAATTTTCCCGTATATCTTTTTGATACTCTTCTTTGATCATTTTAATAATTCGATTCGCAATGTCAGAGCCGCTTTCCCATTCTATTCCAGCGTATACATCTTCAGTATTTTCTCTGAAAATAACGACATTAAGGGCACCGGGTTTTGCAACTGGGCTGGGTACACCTTCAAAGTGTCTTACAGGTCGGATACATGCATAAAGATCCAATATTTGCCGTAAGGATACATTTAAACTGCGAATACCGCCGCCGACCGGAGTTGTCAACGGACCTTTAATAGCAATGTGATAATTCTTTATCGCTTCCGGAGTCTCGTCGGGAAGCCATTTGCCATAATCATTATAGGATTTTTCCCCTGCATAAATTTCCATCCAATGTATTTTACGCTTACCATCAAATGCTTTTTTGACTGCTGCATTAATGACCATTTCTGTCGCATGCCAGATATCCGGGCCAATTCCATCCCCTTCGATAAATGGAATGATCGGATTATCAGGTATAATCAGTTGATCATTTTTGTTTGTAATCTTTTTACCTTCAGTCGGTATAGTATAATGAAAATTTTCAGACATTAGTTTTGTTCTTTCTTTATTTTTTTAGGCTTTTCTTTATTTTTGGTTTCTTTTTTGTCTTTTGGATCCTTTTTGCCATTTTTATAATCGGTTAAATAAAATCCTGATCCCTTGAATATTAATCCGGATCCACCACTTACCAATCGTCTGACGACACCCTTACATACTGGGCATGTTTTACGAGGTGAGTCGGACATGGATTGAAAAAGTTCAAATGTATGTCCACACTTTTTACAGATATAATCGTATGACGGCATTTCGTTTGTTTAGTTTAGATTGGAATAGACTTAAAAAGCCAAGGAATTTACAAAAATTCAGTTATTCAATTTCAGTTGTAATTGCTCCAAAACATACTCCGGAACATAATCGGATACATTACCATATAATTTTGCAATATCTTTTATTACAGTCGAATTCAAGTGAACATATTTTTCGCTAGGCATCATAAAAATAGTGGTTATTTCCGGCGCTAAATGATAATTCATCATGGCCATTTGAAACTCAAATTCAAAATCACTGACATGCCTTAATCCTCTAATAATAGCCAGCGCCGAATTATTCTTTGCAAAATCAACTGTTAACAATTTAGTTGATTCTACTTTTACATTAGATAAATGATCTGTTGATTTACTTATCATCTTCATACGTTCTTCGACGGAAAATAACTGATTCTTGTCCGGATTATTCGCAACAACAAAAATTAATTCATCAAATAATTTTGATGCTCGTTCTGCTATATCCAAATGGCCGTTAGTAATTGGATCAAATGTACCGGGGTAAATTATTTTTTTCATATTTTCCAGAAATTTAGTTGTGTATCACCATATTTTCGCACATCTGTCGCTTCAGGTAATTTGACTCCTGTTTTGGTTTCAAGGATGAATGTACCAGAAGGTGCAATATGTTCAGGGCATAATTTAACCAGTTCTGGCAACTCTTTACACGCATAAGGTGGATCTGCAAAAATGATGTCATATTTATTACGTGTGTTAAGAAAAATCAATACATTTTTCTTTATTAACGAAAATATATTTTTATCAAACTTCTCCGCATTCTCATGCAATAATCTAAATGAAGTATAATCATTTTCCACAAATGTTATATCGGCAGCACCCCTGCTTGCTGCTTCAAAACCAATAATACCGCTGCCGGAATAAAGATCAAGAAATGATAACCCATCCAGCGGCCCGAGAATATCAAAAAGGCTTTTTCGGATGCGAGATTGTGTAGGTCGGTAAGAAGTAGTCGAAACAGTCTTAATTGAGCGGCCCTTGAAGCGGCCGGACAGAATGCGCATCAGTCACCTTTGCGCTCAAAAACTGAAATATAAAAAACAGACTGTGATTCTCCTGATTCAGGCTTTGTTTTCACTACAGCTTTTCTTAATGCAATATTGTGGTTTTGCTCCAACAAAACAGAAAAAGCAGCTTTCATCTTTTCTTCACTATTTGCTTTAAGAATGTAGGGTGTTTGTTTGAATTTTCCTTTATCAATGGAGTCAAGCTTTTCAACATGGAGATTTAAATTTGAAAAAGATGCCTGAAGTGATTCAGTACTGTCAATTTCAGTAGAAAGCGTTTCTGATGTTTCAGGTAAAAGAAAATCATAAAAATGTTTAAAACCATCACAGCATTCTATTCCTTCCACATTATAATTAATCATGGAACCTAATGGGAGTAAATCAACGCCTAATTCTTCTCCATTTACAATTTCCAGTTGTAAATCCCTTTCACTCGCTGAAAGAAAAGTAACATTCTTAAATGGAAATTTTTCGAATACATATTGCATACCCTTCATTATAGAAATTGAATTATGCATAATATCCATAAGTGGTTGTGGGAAAATTTGGGTTTGCTCATTTATGGATTTTACTTTCTCTTTTTGAGGTATTATTTTTTGAACAATTACATCACGTTTTGGTACGGTTTGAGTCTCTGACTTTTTTAGATATATAGACATAGCAAATGATAAAAGAATTATAATTGTCGTTAATAAAACAACAACATTATGTAAATCAATTGTTTTACTTTTTTTGATCTTTTTCTTTTTTCTTGATTCCTTTTTTTTTGTTCTTACTTTGTCTTCTTTTTGAATTGTTTTTTCTTCGACTTGTGGCGCTTCAATTTTTTCTATCAATCCGGCTGTCGAAAATAAATTCATATTTGATCTGCTGAATTTGTCATCAACCATTATACTTTGAATGGATAACAAATGATATGGCATTTTATCCAAATCATCTGCGTTCTCATCACTGACTTTATCAAAAGGTTTAATATGCTGGAGTTTATTGTTTGTCCAGTGGGATTGCTTTTTATCAGATAATCTATCAAGTGTATAAACAGGGCTCAAATTTTTCCGCGGAGCTTTTTCATAAACTGTTAATATTTCTTCTAAATCAGATTTAAACCCAAATGATTTAGATACTTTCCACTCTCCTTTTACCTGCCTGGCACTCCCGGCATAAAGATCATTTCCTTTAATCACAAATAAGTCATATCCGTTTCCAACTTCGCTGATAACGCCGTATGTTCGTTTTGTCGGACCGGTAAATGCCATGGATTCAGTCCCAAGCCAAATAGGTTCAGCGCCAAATTCACTGATGGAAAGTTTAATGTCAGACATAAGTAATGTGGGAAGATGAACTACATGTTTCATGTTACCTTGAATGTTTTCAGCATATGTTAGATAATCTAATGCTTTTTCTCCTAAACGCTGTTCCTTTTGCCATAAGATATATTCCCAGGAATCATCCGAACCCATATTTGCATCCACTTCTGTAAAATCATGATGTGCCCAATAATCCGGAATAGTTACATAAGCATCATGTCCATCCATTTGAATTTCACTGGATAAGGCTTTGAATGCTTGCTCTAAAATTGCATTAAATAGGGAATCATCGCCGCGGGCAGCATCTAAATCACCTGTAAGTGGAATCAGTGTTATTTGCGTCAGGAAAGGTTTTTCATTCTGTTGTGACCAAACAGAACACAAAAGTGATGATTCGTTAAATGAGAGATAAATCACTGCGGACCTAACAGCGTTAATCCCAGCTGCGAATTCCGTCGTTAATATATCCGTGATTGTGAGCTTTAAAGGAAAATATTAAATAGCGGCTTTCTTTATATAAATCAGTAATTGGACTTGCCACACGAACACTATTTTTATCATCTGCGATATCAATTTTGTAAAGTTCATTGGTCAATGGACAGTGGAGCATTGTCTCATTCGGTTGATAGGAATCATAATAATTAGTCAACTCAGATCGTTCTTTTGATTCTGAGGCAATCTTGGCTACGAAATTTGACCTTTCTTCATATTCCGCAAACTTTTTATGCTGTATAAATAATGTATCATTTCTACCTAATTCTTCAAGAAACATCACAATTGTAAGTGTAGTGTCTACAATTGTATCCCGTCGAACTTTTGGAAAACCAAAGGTTGTATCATAATCAACATCGAACCCAGTTGGAATATTAACCTCTACATCCCTGCCATCTACAAACAGTACTCTTTCACCCAAATATGTAGAATCAGCCATGACTGAATCTCGTACAGCATTAATAAGGTTAATTGCCCAAAGTCCATCAACGTTGAAGGAATCAGTCAAAGTATTGTAAAATGATTCCACATCGAAAATATTTTGTATATAAAACCTACTCTGATCTTCTGCTTGAGCCTCTTCTTCCCAAATTGCTTTTGGAACATATATTGTAATAACCATAAAAATGAATGTGAGCACTATAAACAATTCTAATAAATCAGAACGAAACTGTCGTTTTTTTAATTTTATTTTCATATTAATCTATTTTTATAAAAGGTTTCAATTTTTTAAGCGTTTTTACTCCAATCCCCTTGACCTTTAATAGGTCATCAATCGATTTAAAAGGACCATAATCATCCCGATATGTTATAATTCTTTCAGCAGTAACTGGGCCAATTTTCGGTAACGTTAACAAATCAATCTTTGGAGCTGTATTAATATCAATCAATTTTACGGTAATCTTATGTTTAATGTCATCCGTTTTTAATATAGGCACGTCAACTTTATTTAAATCAGATACTACAATGTCAGCGCTTTTAGATTGAAATTCTGAAATTTCATTTTCAATTTTTGAGGAATAATTCGGTTTAAAGTATATTTTTTTGATTGTACCAACACCTAACCCGACTGCAACAGATATGATTAAGAATTGAAAGATAAACTTCTCTTTTTGAGTAATGATAGTCATTAGAGTTTAATTTTTCGAAACGGTTGTTTAATTTTATTTTCTTGAGATTTCAAATCTTCAAATAATGTTTTTTGTTTTTTATTTAATCCTGATGGCGTTTCAACATGGATACGTACTAATTGGTCACCGTGTGATGATCCACGTAACATTGGGAACCCTTTTTTTCGCATGCGTAGAATTTGCCCGGATTGAATTCCCGCTGGAATTTTTAAACTAACTTTAGTACCATCAATCGTTGGCACATCAATGGCAGTACCCATAGCTGCCATACTGTATGAAATGACTGCTTCCAGAAATACATGTTCACCATCACGTATAAAATGAGGGTGATTTTCCTCTTCAAAAAATACAACAAGGTCACCGGCAGAATTTCGGGACTCTCCCTTGTTTCCCTGTCCGTCTAATCGCATATAATTTCCTGATTCTACACCGGCAGGAATTTTTACTTTTACAGCAACACTTTTTCTCACAAGTCCATGGCTGCAGCTTTTACAGGGTTTTGTGATAACTTTACCTGATCCTTTACAAATAGGACATTCTCTTTCCACAACTGATTGAAAAATAAATGACTGAGACATTTGCCGTACTCGACCTGCACCGTTGCATTGTTGGCACATAGTTGGACTTACACCGGGAGCGGCTCCGCTTCCCTGGCATGAATCACAATGCTCCAATCGTTTAATTTTTATGGTTTTTTCTACTCCGATAAGAATCTCACTATATTTTAACTCTATCGTCGCTCGCAGATCTTTCCCGCGACGAACTGTTTGGCCTCCCCTGTTACCGCCAAAAATGCTTCCAAATATATCTCCCCCAAACACATCTCCAAATTGACTGAATATATCATCCATGGACATATGATGGAATCCGCCACCACTAAAGCCTTGAGATTGATTTCCCATACCAACACCGGCATGACCAAATTGATCATATTGCTGACGCTTTTGGTCGCTGCTCAATACACTGTAGGCTTCTGCAGCTTCTTTAAACCTTGATTCAGCTTCCTTATCATCCGGATTTTTATCAGGATGATTTTTTAAAGCAACTTTCCGATACGCTTTTTTTATTTCGTCTTTGGAAGAGTCTTTGCTGACTCCCAAGACTTCATATAAATCTTTCATATTTTATTAACCACAACCTTGGCATGGCGAATAATGCGGTCTTTATATTTATATCCCTTTTCAAACACTTCCAGGATTTCATTATCCTTTTTATCTTTTTCTTCCCTGACCATTAAAGCATCATGTAATTCGGAATCGAGAATATCGCCCACTTCGCAGAATGATTCGACACTGCGCTCTTCAAATAATTTATAGATTTTTTGCAAGATTAAATCCATTCCTTTTTTAATGGAATCAGAACTTTCCGAGTGTTCTGGATGCTCCACGGCATCTTTCATACGATCTAAATCGTCTGTAATAGCTAGAATGTTTTTAATGACATCAGCACCTTCATAGCGAATGAGATTTATAAACTCCTGTTCTTTGCGCTTTCGAAAATTATCAAATTCTGCTTTTAATCGAATATGCTTATCCTCAACTTCACTTAATTGGAGTGTTAATTCTTCAATATTTTTTTCTAGCTTCAGTTCCTTTTTAGACAGTTTTTTCTTTTGTTCAGCTTTTTTCGTTTTCTTTTTTTCTGTTTTAACAGACACGATTCATAATCTCCGTAAAATTGTTTAAAATTCTTAACACATTGGCATAAGGGATACGTGTTGGGCCAATAATTCCTATCTGACCTTGAAACGATGATCCGCCAAAGACATGTGTTACAATGGAGCAATCATTATAGATTGTTTCCATATTTTCATTACCGATGAGCATATAATTATTTTGTTTATTTAAATGAGTCTTGAAATATTGTGTCACATTTTCATTATCAATTGCTTCAAGTGTTTTCTGCAGATTATTCACTTGTTGATATTCTGGCTGATCTAACAGTTCTCTATTTGAGGATGTAAAAATTAATTGACTGTCTGGAATGTTGAAATGTTTTTCCGGGTCGTTTAGCAAAATTTGCACTATTTCATGTTCAGATAAAGGTGAATCCTTCATCCGTTCGGCAATTGTTCCCTGGATATCCTTTAACGAAAGACCTAATAATTTTTCTTTAAGCAGTGTAGTAATATTAATGATTTCATTGCTGTTAACAGTCATATTCAAATTCAGGACGATGGAACGAACAACGCCTGATTTCATGCCCAAGACAACCATAAGACGATCTGATGACAAGGGGACTAATTCAATTTCATTCAATATACTGCGTTCATATTGCAGTATCATGGCCACACCAAATAAATGACTAATTTTCGATAGCATCGCAGCAGTGGTTTTTAGTAAATCATCAATACTATTAGATGATTGATGCAGTTTATTTTCAACATTAGCATAATTTTCCAGTTCATTATCAGATTGCCGCATTAAATGATCTACATAATAGCGGTAACCAAGATCTGTGGGAATGCGGCCTGATGATGTATATGTATGCATTAATAAATTCTTTTTTTCCAAATTCGCCATTGTATGTCTCAATGTGGCTGAACTACAATTAAACGCATGCTTTTTCTTGAGCACATTTGACCCAATCGGTACATGATCTATGATGTAATCCTCCACTACAGCTTTCAGAACTTGCGCCTGTCGGGTGGATATATCTGACTTTTTAAGATACATAATTAGTTTAGAATTTAGATTGAATCCATTTTTGTAAACAAGACGCTATTCAGACGAGAAATTACTTTATAAACCTGGAAATTGCTCGACTGCTGCCAAAAAGGCTGATAATGACAGCTATCAAAAATAACCAGCTCAAAAACATCCATTGTACATTTATGGTAAAAACAGTCAATTGACTTAATAGTTCATTAGCACCAACCACTGCACCATAAAGTAAAGCTGATGCCAACGCAGCACCAATAACAGCTTGGAAGACACCTTCTAATATGAATGGCATACGAATAAACGTATGTGTGGCTCCAATCATTTTTAATGCTTTTATTAAATCCTTTTTCGAATAAATAGTCAATTTAATGGTATTGGATATAATCATAACTGTAACAAGTATAATTGCAAAAGCAATACCGGATAATCCTAACAAACCTTGTTCATAAAACGTCTCTATTCGACTAATAAGCCGACCTTGATGATTGACCGTATCCACTCCTTCAATCTCCTTAATCCGCTCAATGATAGGATTAATTTTTATCATTCCATCGTATTGACGCTTGATGTTTACAACACAACTGACCGGTAATGGATTGTACTCAAGGAATTCAGTTAAATCATCACCAAATTGTGACCTGTATACTTTTAGCGCTTCATCTTTTGTTATCAACGTTGTAGAGTATACTCCGGGTATTTTTCTTATTTCCTGAAGATATTGGCTGGCTTGATCGTTAGTGATCGAATCTTTAAAAAATACTTCGATTTTATATTTCGAACGCATGTATTCAATTAGTTTATGTGTATTCTGCTCTGCTATAAACAATACACCAATTGTAGACAATGAAAGGAATACAGAAAAGACAGCTGTAAAAACGGTTAATTTATGCCGCCAGAGGTTTTTTAATCCCTCACTTAGTAAAAATAGAAATTTATTCATTATGCACTACGAAGCTTTCCATCGTGTATTTCAACAATGCGATGATTGCGGCTTTTGATTAAGCTATAATTATGAGAGGCCATAAATACAGTGGTACCCTCCTCACTATTTATTTCTTCAAGTAATTTTACCAAATCAAATGATGTCACCGGATCCAAATTGCCTGTTGGCTCATCAGCAAGTATAATTTTCGGATTTTTAATTAATGCTCGTGCCAAGCAGGCTCGTTGCTGTTCTCCACCGGATAGTTCTTGGGGATAATGATCTTCAAATCCTGAAAGTCCTACTTCATCCAACGCTTCTTCTACTGCTTCAGAAATATCATTTTGATTGTGGCCAATTACATGCAAAGGCAATGCCACATTTTCAAAAAGATTTCGATCGTCCAAAAGATGGTAACTTTGGGAAATTAAACCTATAGATCTACGTAATGCGGGAATTTTCCGTTTTTTAATTGTATCTGAATCAAAGTCCCCAATAGTTACTTTTCCACTTTCAGGAAAAATTTCCATATGCATCAAACTTAATAGTGTTGTTTTTCCAGAACCGGTTGGACCGATAAGAAATACGAATTCACCATCGTTAATTTTCAGATCAATATTCGCCAAACCAAAGCCCTTACGATAGGTATAAGATACGTTTTTTAATTGGATCATAATCTTAATTGAACAATAAAATAATGAACGATATATAACCTATCAGCAAAATAGCTGATGATACTTTTGAAATCGGCTGCTTGAATAATGCGATCGGGAACAGAACAAAGCCAAAAGCCAGCATAATTGGAATTTCAAAATGCATAATTTCTTTAGGAGTTTGCAATGGATGCAAAAAACTGACTAACCCAATAACGGATAGAACATTAAATAAATTAGATCCAATAATATTGCCAACTGAAATACCACTTTCTTTATGATACGCGGCAACAACAGATGTGGCTAATTCTGGTAACGATGTTCCAAGAGCAACCACTGACATACCAATCACAACATTGCTTACCCCCATCAACTCTGCCAATGTAACCGCACCCTCAACAAACAGTTTGGCGCCAAAATATAGAAAAACAGATCCCAATAAAACATAGATAAAACATTTTGGAATTGAATCTTTACCAATAACATCTTTTTCCACACGATGGCGGGGATGGGTAATGGCATACCACGTATATATAATTATTCCCCCAAACAAGATTGCGCCTTCGTAACGTTGTATTAATCCATCTGAAACAAAGAATGCAAACACCAAAGCAGCAATCATATATATGATCAGGTCCTTCTGTATTTTTAAATAATTAATCGTTATGGGAAATAAAAATGCACTTAATCCTAACACCAATCCGACATTTGCTATATTGGATCCAACAACATTTCCGATAGCAATGGATGGAGCCTCTGTTACTGCAGCCGCCAAGCTTACAACCATTTCCGGTAATGATGTTCCAAATGCGATAATCGTTAATCCAATTACTAAAGGAGATAAACCCATGCGCGCAGCAAAATGGCTACCTCCTCGGACAATCCATTCTGCACCGTAATAAAGGAAAAGACCACCTAAAATTAATAGAGTTATACTTAAAGTCATAACGAGTAGAGGTTATGTGCGTTTATAAATTCCCAGACAGGTTGCGTCACCATGTATCGAATGGTTTTATCTTCCGTCCAGCGCTTTCGAATTGTGGTGGATGAAATTTCGAAACGGGGAATATTTGCAAATTGAATTTGTCTTAAAACCCAGCCGGGAACAGAACTTGGTCTAAATCCCGGTCGAATAGCAACTAAAACCTGACATTCATGTAAAATTTCTTCTGCTCTATCCCACTTGTGAAGATTCATAAGTGAATCACTACCGATTAAATAATGTATTTCATTTGATTTCAACTCTTCAATTTTCTTGTATTCCTTTATAGTATCAATCGTGAAAGATACGCCGCCTCTTTGCAGTTCAATTTCTGAAATATCAAAATTCGCATTACCGGATACAGCCATTTTTAGCATGGAAAGGCGATGTTCTACATTAGAAAAATTATTTTTGAATGGAGGGTGATGGGCTAGAACAAATGTGATTTTTTCAAAATGTTCAGCTTCCGCTACTGTTTGGGCAACCAATAAATGACCGATGTGTGGAGGGTCAAATGTACCGCCGAAAAGGCAAACTTTTTTCATGACAAAAAATTAATTCTTATCTTTTTTGTTTATGAGTTTTTCAGCCGCTGTAAGAAGTTCATCATCTGAAAATTGTTTTCTGTTTTTCATCAGATAATCTGCAGCTTTCTCTGAATCTCCCAATAAGCTATGACATTTCACAATTTGGAAATGCGCATCTTCTACAAATTCAGTATCATAATATTTTGCAAGTAGATCTTCATACGTAATAATCGCTGATTCATACTCCTCCATTTTAATATACAATCGGCCTGATTCGTACAATTTTGTTGCAAGTTTATTTCGCATGCCGGCGATCGTTTCCAAAGCTTCTTCATTAAACTCTGATGTTGGATAATCATCCAGAAATTCCTGTAATTTGCTTAATGCCCGATCTGTGGAGGACTGCTCGTGAAAATATTTCGGAGATTGTTCAACGTAGGATTGACAAATACGCCAGCGTGCCTGCTGAACAAATTCACTAAATCCCATGCGACGAATCAAGCGATCATATTCGGCGATTGCTAAAATATATTCTTTATTTAAATAATATGATTCGCCGAGATAGAATTGTGCATCATCTCCTAAATCAGTGTGCAATCCCCTAATGGCTACATTATTAAATTCTTCCTGCGCACGAAGATATCGCTTCTTTTCGAGGTGATTCATGGCACGATCAAATTGTACCTGCAGATCTTCATCCACTGGTTTAGTTGAGGAACACGACGTGAAAATAATTGATGTAAAAATTATTAGAAAATAACGTTTTTTCATTTAATCACCATTTGTAAGAAACGGTTATACCTCCAATTCCATATTTATTGCGAGGATCGTAATATAATCCCACATCTGTTTTAGATTGTTCAGCCCTTTTCCTGGCTTGCCGCTGATTTGTGAAGACTGCTTCCAATCCGCTGATTACATGATTAAACATAATAGCTGTAACAGCATAATTTGCCATTGTTAATAAATCATTGCTCCGGGCTCGGTCTTTGTTATAATCATTTTTATTTGGTGTCATAAGAATAATTTCTATAGTGTCTTCCACTGTTTTCTCTAAAATATAGCGATCTTCAAAATCATCCCAACCTCCAACAAATTGATCATATTTTCCAATATTTTCATAAAAATGTTGATCTTGAAGTACTGATATTTCATCTAGGTATTCTATGACCCAATTAGGATATTGAGCTAAAGAATCTGATGAAATAAATTCTCCGAATGTTTCAGCGAGATAACCTGTTAAGTGAAGTTGAAGTGAGTGTGTTCCATCAATGATAAAATCTTTAGGAGTTTCAATATTAAATTTTGTTCCCCAATCATTCGGAGGTTGTAATTGAGTGTTCAATACCCAGTTGTATAAAGACCAATGCGTATCTCCAAACAGTTCATATTCTTTACGAATATCTTCTGCTTGCTTGTTCCATTGTACCCAGCTAACAATCGATGCGACTTCCACTCCGGCAAATATCGCAGATTTCCAAAGGGGATCACCATTTTTATACTGACCCAATCCGGGCAGAATCAGAGAATACAACATGGGTTTAGCCGGGTAATTAACAAATTCGACTGAATCCGGTTCAACATTTTGTGTCGTGTCCGGCAAAATAAAATCCGTTGTATTCAAATTAAACGCAGGCTGAAAGCGATCATCGAATAAATATAAATCCCCTGCTGTCAGAACAGAACTGATTAGTATTATTGTAGTTATTATTTTATTCATAATCAAAATCCAAATAAGAGTTTGAAATAATATCTGTCTTCATCACCGTATGTAAACGTTTCATCATTGACCGTTTTTTCAAAAACATCCAGTCCCCGGTGCATTTCAAGCTCTATAGCGGTGGGGAAATTATAAAAGGAAAAGCCATTAAACCGCCATTGAATTCCACTTGAGTGTAATAAATCTTTTTGGTCAAAATCACCGTTCCAGGCATGTCCCGTTTGATATATTAATCCCAGTACACTGTTTTGCAAAATGAACCAGCCCAATTGAATGTGTTTTTGAGTAAATAAAGGAATTCGAAATGTTATATCATTGATCATCTGCCGAGTTCCCTCAATACTGTAAAAAGGATAACCTTTCATGCCGATCATACCGCCACCGAAGAAATTGAAAAAAGGATCCACATTATCGTTCGATAACCAACCTAATTGCGTTTCCAGCGACAAAGTCCATCTATTTGTATACGGAACTGAATAATGGTATGACCCATTCAGATTGATGCGCCATGTAGTATTATCAGCAAAATCAGCAACCAATGTTCCTGCATCGGAAAGATTCAAACCGGTGATAAAGTCATTTTGCTCATGCATTGCAGATAGATGAGCAGTGAATCCTTTTGCAGGATTAATATTGCTATCGGCGAGCCTTTTGATGCTATTCAATTCCCATCTGACACCATTGACCCACCCCTTGTAATAATCATAGGCTACACCAGCCATAAGATTTTCCTGCTGTATCGTTTCTTTTACAAAAGCCCTATAAACCTGCCATGATGATATTAATTCCATTTGAGAAATACCAAATAATGGAAAGCGAATTCCCGCATTGAATTGTGTTAAACGGAATTTCAGATTATCGTCCAATTTATAGGATGAATAAAAACTACTTTGCTGAATATTGCGGGTTATATAAAACACTTCTGCAAACAATGTTGGATAAAAACGTTTAAATTCGAAAATGAAAAACAAATCCACATCTTGCACATTGTTAACAGTTGCACCACCAAATACGTTTAGTCGCTCCAGCACTTCTGATGAGTAAAAATAAAATCCGGGCTTGATCGTTTCATAGTCCATCATGACCCTGGGCAGGATGAACATGGTTGTAAAATCATCCGAATATGTGTGGGCATCAGTGTTTATCTGTTCTATAATGGGATCATCATGTTCAGCATTGATCAAATAATGATCGGATTTATAACCCACATTCGCATCATCCATCGATTGAGGGTTTATCAATAATGCTATCATGTACTTGCCATTCTCATAAAGAGAATAGACTATATCACCCTGTTCATTCATATCTGCCATAAACGCACCGCCAAGAACGTTTGTTACATAATGATCATCATTTATTCGAAGATTATAAACCCCCGATCGATCATCAGAATGAATAAGTGTTTTGTTGCTAAATGACGCATCTCTTTCGTCCCAAAATTGACTGTTCAAGACAGAACTAACAGATGAATCAATGAATGAATAATGGTATACATCACGATAATGGTGTTTCGTGCGATTAAAGGTCAAATGGTTGTTTTCATTATCTGCGTTCAAGCCACGCAAAATAGAATGATCATCAAAATGGGTTAATTGAATTACTTTTTTTGTTTTTAGATCAAATTGATAAATATTTTGGCTTCCATCTGATGATGATAAAAATGCAAAGGAACTGTCACTTTCAACAAAAACCGGATTGTAGGCACGCTGAAATTTGGTAAGACGCTTTTCTTTTTTCTTCTCCAGGTTATACTCGTAAATATCAAAAAATCGAGAGCCGTGTTTATTAGGAATCGTGGGTTTTTTGGTATAATAGATCACATTTCCGGATGGATGCCATGCAGGCGCAAAGAGCGCTCCCCCATCTAGTCTTTTCTCTTTTCCACTTTCAACATCATACAAGAAAAGGTCTGTTTGGCCTAAATAATCATTTTCTTGATTTGATATAAAAGCGATCTGTTTACCATTGGGGGACCATTTGGGATGAAAATTGGCTGTTCCCTCTTTGACGATCACTTCCCCTTTTACTTCATTTTCTCTGATAGATTGTGTTTTGGAAAAATAATCGTTTTCCAACGATTTCTTAAAATCTTCATAAAGCTGTTTACCATTAGTACCAGTCGCTTGTTTAATGGCATTACTGATGGAATATTGAAACGGATTGGAAAGTTCCACCATTATATTTTTGATGGATTCTGGACCATACTTTTCTACAATATATTTGCATAATGCAAATCCGGAATTGTACGTGGATTCATTACCGATCCCACTTTTTCCAAATGTATTCATTTCCGTAAATGATAATACGTTATCATTTAAGACTCTATCCCGTAGGATCATATCACGATGAGTATCCCAATGATCCCAGTTCGCACCTGCGAACATATATTGCGCTGATCCTTCAGCTAGCCATGGTGGCACAGCAGTCCCAGGTAATGAATAGCTAACCAATTTTTGTGGGAATCCATATAGCACATCCTGCCGTTTCTCATCTTCATAATCCATCCATTGAAAATATGCTCCCGGAAATTTGAGCCCAGCCTTCATTGCTTTTTGCAAAGAAACAATGTGGGCAAATTCATGGGTGATCACATTCTGCAGCCAGCGGTGGCTCCCCCGCAATTCAAAGTCTAAGGGCGACGCCCAGATAATGATCTTATTATCGTAGTAATAAGCAGCACCATTGGAAAAATCATCCACGTCAGTAAAGATAATATCTGTTTTTGTTTGCGGTTCGTAATCATAAAACCCCGTAATGTGGGGGAAAATTTGTTCTGCAACGTAGGCACCTTCACGAGCTGTACTTTCCGTGCCTTCATAAAAGTGGATCTGAAAATGCTCTGTATCAAACGTCTGCCAATCAATTTCCGGATGGTTGTATCGAAATTGGCCAAAAAGTGTGGCCGCTAGCACGGTCATAAAGCAAATGAATTTTATGCACTGCATAAACTATTTGATAACCCCAATTTTCAAAATCTCTGATTCACTTTTTGTACCGCTTGTAGCCGTTATATTTGCGAAATATACTCCAGATTCTACATCATCGACATTCCACCATTCCTCATGAATTAATCCTTGTGTCAGATTATCCATCGTAAATTTTTTCACAAAAAATCCTGCAAAATCGTAGATCATAATTTCTACTTTATCTGCAGACTCAACTGCAATGCGTAATTTAACTTTCCCTTCATAAACCGGGTTTGGATATGCATATGTCTTGTCTTTATCGATCAAAGCAGATTCAGGGATACGCTTGGGAATATTCAAATGGAGAGTGCGAGTATTTCCAAAATCATGATGGATCGATGTCCATTCATTGCCATAATTTTCACTCACTTCATCGAAGAGCCAAATGGCTGATTCAGTCACGATGGCATTTCGACCTTCATATTTACTCAAGCAAATGAGATTCCCATAATCAGTTAAGCGATATTCAAGTTCACCCTGCCAATTAATTACGATGATTTCTCCTTCTGCATTTTGAACTACTATTTCCGGATGCTCATCACCAATTAGATCTTTAATTAATGGTGTTTCTCGAGTTGTCATTGTATCCAGTGGAAATCCGGAAACAGTTATACCATTTAGATGTTTTGCTTCAATATTTATAACAGATAAAGGATCTCCCGAAATTAAATATGATTCGTAAATATATTCTGTGCTTCCATCCAGATCTAGATCAGCCATAGATGCAGATCCGCTTACACTATCAATTGAACCATCATTATTGATAACACTCGCTGAATAAAAGAAATCATCTGATGATTGTTTATATTGATGGTTTCCAAGTGGATCATTTACAAATACAGCATTTGTATAATTCAATGTATCGAGAGAAACAAGATCAAAAACATATTGAACCGTATTGAAATCGAAATAATTGATGAATGAATTTGAACTATCTTTTTCTAAAACAATCAAACGATCTTTGCCATCAAAATTACCAACAGACAAATCATAGATATCTCTCGTGGTGGAATAAAAAAAGAACTTATTTGATATTTCTTCTTCTTGAACAACCCACAGACTGTCTTTTCCTCCAACGATCTCCATGACACCATCACCATCAAAATCATTAATAAGACCAATATGCAGTGATGTATCGGGAAAGTCATCTGCCAGCATGGTGTTTGTGACAGAAAATGACATTGTATCATTTGCCAATCCAATATTGCTGATGCTCAAATAGGTCGTGGCGCCGTCGTTGCTCTTCGTATTTGGATACGTAAATGGCCCAAATTCTAACTGTTGTCCCTCTTGATCGGGATAAAGGGCCTCATATTCAGGATTGCCCTGGAACCACATATCCCCAAAATAGCCGCCTGTTGGGTCCGCAAATAGAAAGATGTTGGGATAGCCGATATCCTGTGCCCCATCGGCTTCTTCCAGGTCTACACCCCGTTTTTCGCGATTTCCATTCACTGAATAAGATGATAAACCTGAATTAATACGATTTTTGTCTATATGCCAGATTAAAAGTCCGGAGGCAGGTAAACCAATATCATAGTTAGAAATAGACGTGACGACACCGTTTTCATCCTTTTCGATTGCTACTGAGTCAAACAGCACTTCTACGAATGGCGGATAGCGATCTTTTCCACTTTGTTCATACATAAGATATCGAGCTGAATCAATGGAAACATCTTCTCGAAACCAATTGGTTCTATTCTCAATTAAAAAGTGTTCGTTCGTATTAATGTCTACTTGAATGAGATTATCTTCTGATCGAACTGCTAATTGTACATGTGTTCCCGGTTTTACCACAGCCGGTTCTTCCCAACCGGCATATTTTCTTGTCCAAGCATCCGGCGGTGCAGGTACCATTCCCCTGCCGTTATTCGATCCTTGATCCATGAGCCCAAAAACACCAATCCCGCTTTGTCCTGATTCCGTATCCCACAGTGGCGGTAAACCCACAGCAAAACCCATCATGAGAGCAAACGTGCCTGTAAGCCCAAATTGATATTCACAGGGTGTAGCTGAACCGGCGAACATGGATTCAGCAATATCATAGAGAAGATGATTTTGTGTCTCCGGTAAAATGATACCGTGCTCAACAGTAGAATTTCCAATTGTAATAGGACCATTATTGTAAGTCTGCAGCATGTCTACATCAACATATGTGGATGGAATATCTTCAGGAGTTGGATCTAAAAACGGTAACGAAAAATCCTGACCAATTCCAGCATGAATTACAACAATTAAATCATCATTAGACGGCTCAAATCCATCTGTTGAATATGCCAATTCAACAGCTTCTTTAAATAATTCAGTCAATCTTTGTTCATAAATATCGTCTTCCCCATAAGGATGATAACTATCCATTGTATTTGAAAGCACATAACTCGATTGATTATCGTCAGGGTATACACGAGAATTATCTAGATTTATTCCAAATTTTCCATACGATACATTTCTGAAATAATTATCCACAGCCTTTAGTTGTGAAATAAAATATGTTTTATCATGAGGAGCAGGATCGACAACGTAATTATCACACGTATCATATTCCGCTGTATAAAGAAAATCACCATTTCCAGTTGTACCGTCAGCATCATCTTCCTGAAATGAAACTCTTATTATTTTTACTACTCTATCTCCTATTATTTGGGCAGATACAGTTGAACATGTCATCAATACGATGAATAATATATAAAGGCGTTTCATGTTGGAAATAGTGTTAAATAGAGACTATGGAATTTTTAGAATTCCATATTCAGAGAAAAACGCATTGTATTGGCAAGTGGATGATCCGGCTCACCGGATGTATAACCAAAATCAAACCCATAATTTGCAAAACGTAAACCGACCCCAAAAGTAGGATTGGAAATCTTTCCGGTTTTGTCGTAATAATACCCAGCACGAAGAGCAAAATATTTTCCGTACCAATATTCCATACCAATGTTATGGACGAGTTTATCCAATTCATTTTTAATTGTGCGTCGCTTGGCACTACCCACTTCTTTTTGGCCATATTCATTATAGGCTCCCCAACCTGAATCTCCAGGTTCGCCTTCAGTGGCTATCATTTCTCCTTCATCGGCATCAATCTCGCCATTGTTGTTATTATCTACCCAATCATATCCGCCGATAATATGATCGTATTCATCGCTTGATGTTTTTGTCATATCCATATCGCCGCCAATTAACCAGTCATCCACCCACGACGTAAATATACCGATATAAATCGGGTCGGAATGGGCTGTTTCATGCTGTCCCTCACTATTGTATTCTGCATTTTTATCAGAAGCATGGCCATTTTCATCATATCCGCCAACATATCCATCACCATCCCAATCCATATCAGGATAAGAAGCAACCAGAAGTTTGTCTACATCATAAACTAAATGGAGTTTATTAAACTCCGAATTGACGATAGCATAGTTTATTCCAAATGTGAAATTTGTTGGTTGCGGATCGGCTTGTGCCGGATCGATGAATGAGACTTTTGGTCCAATATTCGTGACAGTTAAACCAATAGTAAGATCAGGCGTTAGGAATTCTTTCCTTAAATATCCAATGTCAAAACCAAAATCTGTTGAGGTTCCCTTTCCCTTTTCTCCTCCGGCACCGAAATTAGTCAAATGCTGATAGGATACTTTTGCATTTATTCCCAAAGATGATTTTGGTGATAACAGTGAACTATATGACAAAGTTAAAGCTGTCATATAACTTGTAAACGTGCCTAAATAATCGTCGGGAGATTCTCCCATGCGAATTTGTTCACCTAGATTTAAGTAGATAAGATGCCCGCCAAGAGTCCCTAAATAAGGATAATGTTTACGATATGCAAAAAACTCATAGTACATATCATCAGCCAGATTGGGCAGCCAATTGACGTGCATGAGGGCCATTTCAGAGCCCTGTAAAAATGCTAATCCGGCGGGATTCCAAAAGCTGGCGTATGCATCATTAGCGACAGCTACTTGTGCTTCACCCATTCCACCTGCACGTGCGCCTGGGGAAATAAGCAAAAAGATAGCTCCTGCTTCACTTTGGCCATATAAAGGGCGAGATAATGTTAAAAAGGTCATGGTCATGACCATGATCAATCGTTTCATTGGTATGTTCTCCTGTTATCGACGGGAAAGCCCGTCTCGTTATTCATGTTTCATTTATAACGATTTTACTTCGATTTAGCTCCTTTTTAACGCCGGCGAATATATCCTTTGATTTCGCCTATAGTCAAGAAATGAATATTTCATGTGATTGTTCCCACATTTAGTTTAATAAACCGAGAGAAATTATTGGAATATAAGTAATGAGTAAAACGACAACAAATCGTATAAGAAAAAAAGGCAATGTTGCTTTATATATTGTAGGCATATCTTTATTGAAGCGATATGCCGATAAAAATAGATTAATTCCGACTGGTGGAGTTAAAAAACCTAACTCGAGATTCGCTATGAATATAATTCCTAAATGAACCGGGTCGATACCGAAATGAATACCTAATGGCATTATAAGAGGTACAATTACAATGATTGCTGAAAATATGTCCATCAAGCACCCTACAACCAAAAGCAATATATTCAGCATGAACAAAAAAATGAATTTTGACGATATTGTCGATTTGACCCAATCAAGTAATAAACTGGGAATTTGTGCATCCACAAGGTAACTCGTTAATCCCATGGCCACTCCAAGTATAATTAACACGCCTCCAATCAATGTTGCACAATCCAGAACGATGCGGGGAAATTCGCTCATTTTGAGATCTTTATATACAAATACTTCTATTACAAATGTATAAAACACCATTAAAGCTGCTGTTTCTACCAATGTTGTAAAACCGCCAAAAATACCTAACAAAACTAAAAACGGTATGAGCATTTCCCACTTTGCTTCCCATAAAGCAGCACCAATATTTTTCATATTTATTGATTGTGTTACTTGGTCTTGTCTCTTTTCCTGAAAAATAGCCCAACTAGCTACTGCTAAAACAAGTATGATACCAGGAATAAATCCGGCAATAAATATATCTTTAACGGATACACCAGCAGTCACTCCAAAAAGAATTGCCGGTAAACTGGGGGGAAATAATAAACCCAAAGAACCGGCAACAGTAATTAATCCTAATGAAAACAATTCATTATACCCTTCTTTTCTCAATAATGGGTAAAGCAGTCCACCTAATGCTAAAATTGTGACGCCAGAACCGCCGGTGAGTGCAGTGAAAAATCCACTGAGAAAAACAATAACAATTGGAGTACCGCCCGGTATCCAGCCAAATAAAACCCTGAAAACCTTAAACATTCTTTCTGAAGAACCGCTTTCAGCTAAAATATATCCTGCCAATGTGAATAAGGGAATAGTAGGTAATGAAGGAGAAACAACAATGCGATATGCTTCAGCTGGAATTGCTGCAACGGGTAAATATTCACTCCAAAACAATAATCCGGCAATGCCTCCCAACCCAACAAAGATAGGCGCACCATAATAAAGCGAAATTAGAATCGCCGTGCATCCAATGAAGAGGATAAAGCTATTTTCATTAAATGCATCGGAAAATGCAATAAACATCCACATCACTGCCATCATCAGCATGGAACTGCGCAACATTCGATTATTAAAACTGCTGTAAAAAACTTGAATCGCCATTAATGTAAATCCCACAGGCATAATCACTTGGGCAAACCAGCGTGGAATATTTGGCGCAATATCTACAGGATATTGGAATTCAACTTTAAACAAACTCCAACTACCCCACATCAAGGAAATAATAACAATGAACGATATATTTTTTGCTATCCAGCGGCCAAAATGGAACTCTTCATCCGCTTGAAATAACGGTTTTGTCGTTAAGGCTAATAATTTATTTTGACGTGTTGCAAGAACAGCCCCGACAAAACCGATCCATAATGTCATATGTTGGACCAAAACAGGGGATGAGGGAATACTTGACCCTCCAAATAAGCGAGAAATCGTTTCAAATGCAGGAAGAAAGGCTAAAAGAAAAAATACAGTTAATGCAAGAATATCCTCGCCCCATCGAAGACGTTGTACTATAGGCTTTTTTTGTTCAGCCATTATTCAGATGATTTCTGCATAGCACCCAAAGAATCTTTTTCAGCCATGAATTCTGTGACAGTATCAAAAATTTCTTCTGACACATATTTTCCGCGTAATTCCGGATACCACGTTTTTAAATAATTTTTCCAATGTTCTATTTCATCAGGAGTAGGCTGATGGATTGTCAATCCATATTCCTGCATCACTTTAATTGCTTCATCATCTTGATGGCGGGTACTTCGCTGATGCATTAAACCTATATCTTTAGCAATTGATTTCATTTTTACTTGATGTTCGGGTGAAATTCGATTCCAAATTCTATTATCAATAATGACGCCAGCTGTCAGCAAACCCCAATTAATATCAAGCATATAATTGGCTGAACTAAACCATTGTTGAGATAATGCATATAATGGCGTTGTGGCAATAGCATTAATGAGTCCCGTTTGAAATCCGGATAGCACATCAATTGATGCTAAAGGAACAGATTGAAATCCGGCACGTTCCCATAAATTTTGAGTACGGTAATCGCCGGCCCATGTAAAAATCTTCATTCCTTTGAGATCATCGAGATAAACTATGGGATCTGCTGTGAACCATTTTGCCCAACCAACATCGGCCCATAATAAAACTTCAAAGCCATTTTCTCTCATACCCTCTTCTAATTGAGGAGACATTTTTTCTCGGAGCCAATCTACATCATCATAATCATCAAATATCAATGGCAGAACAAATCCGCTCACATCCGGGTTCACTTCGGAGAGTCCTTCAGTGGAAATTGCTGCAGCGTGAATTTGGCCTATTCTCATTTTTCGTATCATATCCCGTTCATCGCCCACAACACCACCGGGATATATTCGGAGCACAATTTGACCGTCGGTAGCTTCTTTCCAACGCTGCCCCATCTCCACAAGCATACCGTGCCAATCCGTGCCTTCCGGAACCAAAGTCGCCATTTTTATAATGGTTTTTTTAGCACTGACTTCACCTACTAACAGAAGGCAAAAAAGTATTCGAAATAGAGTATTCATTTAGTAAAACAGCTCATCTGTTCTTGAAAGTAACCAGAGTGCCCGCTCACGGGCAATAATATTTCCCAAAGCCAATTCCTTATTATTTTTTAAATCCATGTTGAGAACATCTTTCAATAATAATACATACTTATCTTTTTTCTGTGTTGATACGAGTACATTTTCCGAATAGGAAACTTTTGCTCCTGCATCTAATCCATTTGAAAAAATCATGGCTTGTTCAAAATGATGTGTTGCTTGATCAACATTTTTACCCATTAAGTCTATCCGAGCCATCGAATATGAAATCATAGCTGAATGAATAGCACCAGAATTCCATTTCGGATCAATTTCTAACGCTTTTTCTAATAAATAGCCAACAATTGGAAGTTGAATAACCCATTTTGATTTCCCTCTACTGGAACTGATTGCACCGCCATAGGCAGCCCCCAGCCAATATAAATACGGAACATCTTCTTCTGTAAACGTAACATCTTCCATCATCCAATCCGCCATATTTTGCAATTGGAGATGACGAAATTCCATAGCCTTTTTCCCATGAGAAATCGCTTTTTCAAAACTTGCTAATCCTTGGGAGTATAGAATTTTACCTGCATCATAATCATCTTCAATTAAACGATCTGCTTTTTCTACCAAAAATGCATATGTGTATTGGGTCCGTAATTTTGCAGCTTCAAGATAAAGTTCATCAACATCACTTGTCAGTTTCATTTCTGCTGAAAGAACTTTACGATAAAATATATCTTCAGCAAAATCAGGATGATGCTCCAAATAATAAGCAGTCGTGCAGGACGAAACCCAAAAGCTCAATAAGAAAAAGCATACAAATTGCAAATTGCACTTTATTAACATGGTATTGAATTTAGAGGAAATATTGAAAAATAATTGACGATCAATTCAACAGATCATCATAGAGTGGAAATGAGTCGCACAACTCTTTTACTGTTGATTTGACATTTGTGATTACGCCTTCATTTTCCGGATCATCGATGACCTGATTAATCAAATCACAAATTACTATCATTTGTTCTTGCTTCATTCCTCTGGTTGTAATCGCGGGGGTTCCAATCCGAATTCCGCTTGTGACAAACGGACTACGTTCATCAAAAGGAACCATATTTTTATTTACCGTTATACCTGCTCTTTCGAGCGCTTTTTCAGCTACTTTACCCGTAATACCTTTATTCGTCAAATCAATTAAGATTACATGAGTATCTGTTCCACCTGAAACTAATTGATAATCTTTATTTAAAAATACATCTGCAAGTGTTTGAGCATTTTTCACAATTTGGTTGGTGTATTCTTTAAAGGACGGCTGCAGTGCTTCACCGAAAGCCACTGCTTTCGCAGCGATGATATGCATCAGTGGACCGCCTTGAATTCCGGGCATGACCATGGAATCAATCAATTCTGACATATTTTTCACGCGCCCGGATTTAGGAGCGACAACACCAAAAGGGTTTTCACTATCTTTTCCCATCATTATCATTCCGCCACGTGGACCACGAAGTGTTTTATGAGTTGTCGTTGTCACTACATCACAATATGGCATGGGCGACGGGTGTAATCCGGTTGCGACCAATCCGGCCGGATGGGCAATGTCAGCCATCAAAAAAGCACCGATTTCATCAGCAACTGCTTTGAAATCCTCAAATTCAATATGTCTTGGATAGGCGCTGCCACCACAGATAATCAATTTTGGTTTATGCTCTTTCGCTAATTTTATAACTTCATCAAAATTGACACGACCAGTTTTCCTGTCAACCTGATAAGAAACAACATTGAAAAGTTTTCCCGAAAAATTCACAGGACTGCCATGAGTTAAATGTCCGCCATGTGCTAAATCTAATCCCATAATCGTATCGCCAGTTTGAACGAATGTGAGTAATGCAGCCATATTGGCTTGAGACCCTGAGTGCGGCTGTACATTTGCGTAATCAGCATTGAATAGATTTTTAGCACGGTCTCGCGCCAAATCTTCAGCTTCATCAACATGTTCACACCCACCGTAATAGCGCTTACCTGGATACCCTTCCGCATATTTATTGGTCATGACACCACCGGCCATTTCCAAAACTGGATAGCTTACAAAATTTTCAGATGCAATTAATTCAAGGGTAGAAAATTCACGACCCACTTCACGCATCAGAATTTGATATAATTCAAGGTCGGCGTTTTTAAGATAAGACAAATTAGAGATCCGGATATTATATTACCACTTTGGATCTTTTTTTAGTTTTTCATCAACCCAATTATAACATTCATTCTTTGGTGTAACATAACCTCGATTTTTTACATCATCATCGAGCATAAACCACTGTGCTTTTGAGAATAAGACTTCATTATCTTCCAACCAAGATTTGGAATTATTTGTTCGACTGAAACCCAATCCGTCTGCTTTTAAAAAATTTCTATGGGCCAATGTGGAAACTATCCGATCATCTAATGAAATGGATGCACTTCTGCAATCTTGAAATGATTTGTAATAAACATTTCCCTTCTTACCGTGGGATTCGCCTCTATTCTTATCAATTGAAATTGCTTTGTCAGCCCAACGTAATGCTTTTGCATAGTTCTGGTTGGCTATATTTACATCACATATTTTTAATGCAATCTGAACATCGCGAGGATTGAGCAAGAAAAGTTCTTCGTAGGCATCGGAAGCATCATCTAATTGGTCTGCATTATAATACGCCTGACCCAGTTTTCGATAGGCTATTTTACTTGTTTTATCAAGACGAATTACTTTTTTGAGTACGTCCACTGCTTCTAACGCTTCATCATTGTTAAGTAAGCGGTCAGCTAAATCAATTCCGTATGAGTTATTATCTGGATTGTTTTGAAAACGTTCTCGATAAATATCCAATGGATCTTTGCCTGTTTTTTCATAAATAATTGCAATTTCACTTTGTGCTTTTTCATTTGTTGGATCTATATCCAGAATTTGTTCTAAATAATCTATTTGATCATCATAAAATCCCTGTTCACCATACAGTTCTGCTAAATCCATTTTTATATCTAGATCATTCGGCATCAATTCACTTAATCGATTTAACTCTGAAATTTGTAAATCCGTTTTACCCTGTTTTGAATAGGCATATACGAGGCGTTTACGTAATTGCACATTATTTGGCAATTGCTGCAAACCTTTGACCAAAACGAATTCCGAACTATCAAATAATCCTAAATATTCATACGAAATTGCATAATATTGATATACTTCTTCAGGATCATCTCTATCGCATCCTAGATCTACTAATTCTCTATATACATTAATTGTAGACTGCCAATCCTTGTTTTTATAATATTCAGCTGCGCTACTTAATAACCTGGGACAACGAACTTCACGGAGCGAATCAAGGTACGCTTCGTACGCTGCATCTTCATCTAGTTGTTCATCCGGTGGAACACACATAGAAAAAAATAAGGCTATTATACCTAATATTATTATTTTGTGAATATGAATTGATTTCATTTTTGAGTACCTCATTTTGGTCTTCTTTTTACGAACCATAAATCACCTAATTGCATGCCAATTGTGAAATGATTGATTTTTTCATCGGAAATTATATCGCTGGTACGGAAACCATATCTGTATGCAAAATCTATTTGATTATTTGCAGCACTAAATTTAATACCAATCCCTAAAGAAATTCCAATTTCATTCACATAACTATCCATTTCTTCCAGAAAGTCTTTACGGTAATAAACACCGCCTCTATATTGTATTTTATGAGCGAATTTGAATGCTGTTTCCGGTGAAAATTGTGCTATAGCCAGAGACACTTGTTGAGATTTATTTACGTATTGCGATAATAAGGGAAAAATAGTTCTATCTTTATATCCCTTATCATTCCAACTATGGGCTTCGAGCATTAAATGAAGATCATTCTTCATTAACATATCAAAACCAAAACCAATCTCATAAGGTTCTAAAACATTATTATAAATATTTATTTCAGCGGAGGGAGCGCTTGACGGCGATGGATTATCAGCAATATCATAATAACCATTTTCGTTTAAATCTTCAAATGGTTGAAATGAATAATGTTTTATCTTCAATGGATTAATTGCACCACTGTACATAAAATAAATATTCAATGGTATATTTTTATGGCTAAACCTGTCTGATGAAAAAAATATTTTATAAAGCGAACCAGAAAATAAATGTCGTTGAAAATAATGGTATGTTCGCTGATCAATACTGAATTTTGATTCTTTTCGTAAAGATCCAAATAACACATCCAATTCAACCGCCATGCCTTCATGGACAGTTAAGGGAAATCGAAAAGCTGTATACAAAGATGATATACCACCTGAACCGTCAACAGAGCGTTGTGTTAAAAGAGTATCGTCATCCACATAAAATTCAACTTGATCATCTTCAATTAAATATTGCTGATTGAAAAGTGGTTTTAAGCCAAATCCCCAAGCATATTGATCACCAATCGGAACAGTAAATTGCGCACTGCTGATACCAGATAAACCGTTCACCCCAAGATCACTGGAATACTCATCACCATTATAATTACCGGATAAATATGCATAATTAAAATTATTCCAAGTTACAGGATTTGACAGCGAAACATTTTGATTAAAAGAAGGAATAATCCCGCGGCTGGCTACAGCAGCCGATGCAGCATTATGATTAAATGAAATTAATCCTAATCCAAACGCATTATGAATTGATTGTCCATTAATGACAGTGAATAATGAAATTATTATGTATCTACGGAGAAACATATTGAATAAAAAGTTTTGGATATAATGAATCATGTTCTGCAGAATAAAAATGAACTTCAGTTTTAAGGCTATTATTTATATTGCTATAAAGTTTAATACCAAGATTGTCTACATTTTCAAAGTGCTGATTCTGAAGGAAGTTCTTAATGTTGAAAACAACTTTACTGTCTTGGACAGATCCGCTGGAAAAAAGTGAAGCATGTACATTGTAATCATCTTCATCTAATATTTCAAAGGCTGGTAAAATGATTGTATCATTTAATGGCACAGCCCAAATACTGAATGAAGAAATATTTGTATCCGGAATCATGAATAATGTCAACTCTGCTTTATCAAAACTTGTTTGTTTCGGTAATTGAAGTGAATCCAAAAAATCCATTTTAATTAAACTACGCAAACCTTTTCCGCGGCTAATTGAGATGAAAGATGTATCTTGTTCAGTTAAATCTGGAGGAACCATTATGCTTAAATCTTGAGAAACAAGAAAAGATCTAGAAAGTGTATCAATACTAACATCTCCAGACGTATCAGCAGAATCCGGATAATTAAATTGGCGAAAATAGATTTCCAATTTTGGAGTTAAGGAATTAGAATAATCATATTCCCGACTGTAAAAACTTTGTAATTCATCATTCCCATTTTCTTGGATTATCATTAGTGAATAATTCAATGATGTATCAGCAAACGTAGAATCAAATAAACTGACTGCAGGAAACTTAACTGTATAATTAGTTGTAATCGAATCCACTTCAATACCTTCTTCAGTTGCAGTTGAAACAAATTCACCTGCAGCAATTTCAGTGTCAGTAAAATTTAAATAATGTGATTGTGATTCACTAAAAACAGAATCAAGTCCAACCGATGGAAAATAGTACATAGAGAAAGTTGCAGGTGTTTCCAATGTATCTTTAGCTACTCTAATAGTAAAAAATGCACTATCTATTTTTACAGTCGTGTCAAGAAACGATGATAATGTCCAAGCACTTGACTCAAAGGAATAGAATGATGATTTTAACAAAACAACCTTATATACAAACTCATCATCCGTACCTAAATACAATTTAGTTTTGCTGCCAATTATTGGAGGAACCTGGTATGTGACTCCTTCGATATCGTAAAGTACTTGAGTCTCAAGATTAAGATCCGTATCGCTTAAATCAACTTTAAGCGGATCTTCCATACAACTTGTATAAAGTACACAGGCTAGACCGATCCCAAGGAGTCTAAATTTGATTATTTGTTTCATTAAGTGAATTATATACGTCAGATCAACCGTTAAGTTTCTCAAGGACTTTATCAAGTTTATCAGCTACAGGCTGATAATCCAATATATCCCCTTCCGGAACTTTAACCGTAACTACTTTTTTCTTATTGGCTTTCACTGTAGGAAGCTTTAGCAATTTTTCAGTAATATTATTAGATGGAGATTCCAGAGCAATAATCATATCTGCGTTTTCAGTAGCTGCTTCATATGCATTGACTTTTCCATTCTTCATAGCTTTTGGAATTTTTAATCCAGCTTTATCAAAGGCTGCCTGTCCGAAATTTGTATATTCATCATCCATACTATGTACCATAAGTACTGTTTTGATATTTTCATAAAAATCCTTTTTCGCATATTCTTCTTTATACATAGCTGGTACAAAAGATGATTGCCATCCATTACATAAGAAAATATCCGGTTTCCAAAACAAGTGAGGCAGTGTAGCTAAAGTTGCTTTACAAAATATTGAGAAACGCTGATCATTATCGGTTAGGATTCTACCATTTTTTGATTTATACACAAGATTCGTTTGAGGCTTAAACCATTTATTATCTTCTAAAAAATAAACCTGAACGCGAGTTTTAGGAATGAAAGCACTTTTAGCAGATAGTACTTTTTCTTCTCCATTATACTCAAAAGGAATATCTCGAAGACGAATCACCTCTCTTAATATATATTTACGCTCACTGACATACCCGTATTTTGGAATTATAGTACGAATATCATGACCTTTTTCCTGCATTAGCAGAGGTACTTTTGTTGAAAATGGAGCCAGGCTTGATGTATTAGCGAACGGAATAATTTCCGTCGTCATGTAGAAAAGTTTACTCATATATTATTTTTTTCGGTTATTCGATTGTTAATTGTTTCAAAGCTTCTTTGGAACGATCGTAAAATTCACTTCCTGGGAAATAGTCCACTAATCGCTGAAATTCTTCACGTGCTTTAACCAGATTACCCATACTTTGAAAAGCCAAGCCCAGTTTTAATTGAGCATCATCATCTTTATCTGTTCCAGCAAATGTAAACACTTTTTCAAATTCTATAATTGCCCGTTTATAGTTCTTTTGCGAATAATAACATTCAGCTAGCCAATATTGGCTATTATCTGCAAGATTATTCTGTGGATCACTAATAACGAGTTTTGAAAAGCCTTTTATGGATTGACTATACATTCCATTTTGAAAATGGCTCAAACTTTCAATATACAGTCTTTTATACTCAGTGGGACTGATCTTTGAACTGGGTGAGGCGGGAGTTTGATCATTGCGAACATTATATAATTCAGTGAAACTATTTGCAAGAGTAACAATTTTATTTTCGATCATTACTAATTGGGCTAAAACTTCAAAATTTGTGCTGTCAGAATAAGCTGCTTTATCTTCCAACAATCTTATTTTATTATGAATTGTATTAATTCGATTAATAATCAGGATTGAGACAGAATCTGTTTGTTCTTTTGCTTCAACAGTCGCTTTGAGTGTTCTTTGTAATTCAGGAAGCAAAATATTCAGTTTTGTTTCCAATTCATTTATTCGATTATTCTGCTGACTAACTTTATCACTCAATCTCTTTACTTGCTTTGATTCAGATTGAGCAGATAAACTTATCGCATTCAATAAGATTGCACATAGGATAGAAATTTTTCCAAGTCGTTTTAGCATATATAATCTTTGTTTTTGCAAAAGGATAGGCCGGGAATTTACTGAGGATTCAGTAAATGATCATTGCACTTTTTAATAATCCTTGGGATCAATACTCAAGTTCATTATAAGGGCTACCATGATATAACTGGACAAAAGAAAAGACCCACCATATGAAACAAATGGTAATGGTAACCCTTTTACAGGTATCATACCGACGGTCATAGCGAAATTCACAAAAACGTGTGCAGTAAATATTGTACCTAATCCAACCAAAACCAGGCTGGAGAAACGATCATCAACATTAAACGCTAAACGTATTGTTCGTAGAATAAATATTGAAAATAATGTTATCAATATTAATATGGTTAAAAAGCCGAACTCTTCGCCAATTACAGAAATAATAAAATCAGATTCCTGAACTGGTAAAAATTTGAGATGAGTCTGAGTTCCTTGCCCCCATCCTTTTCCAAACAACCCACCGGCTCCAATCGCTGTTTTACTTTGAATAATTTGATACGCAGCTCCAAGAGGATCAATTTCAGGATTGAATAATGTTAATATTCTTCTTTGTTGATATTCTTTTAGCATACCCCATAAAATAGGTGATAATAATCCCAAAAAAACATTACCAAAAAAAGTAGAAATACTAAAAACAAAATTAGGTTTTGCTTTATAAATAACAAACACCATTATTATAGCCCAGAGTGTAAAGGAAAACCAATGAAATGCTGTCAGAATACTGACTAGTGGAGCCATCATAAGAAATAGATGGAAAGGTCGTGCTCCAACCCAATACAGCATTGGTAACAACGGTACGAGTATAATAATAGCTGATCCTAAATCGGGTTGATTTAAAACGATCCCAGCGGGAATTATAACCAAAATAATAGGAATAATACTTGATGAATAATGATTCATTTCCAAGTTATGATCGGATAAATAGCGAGCCAGCGCTATAACTATGATCCATTTTGCAAATTCTGAAGGTTGAAATCCAAATGGTAAACCGATGTCTATCCAGCGATAAGTGGAAGCAATTTCATTACCTAAAAATGGTATCAGAATTAAAATAATCATACATCCATAAAATCCATAAATATATCGATGTATAGTATGTCTCGGTATGAAAAATACAGTTATAAAAGCAATCAAAGCTGGTATTAGAAAAAACAACTCTTTAAAAAATGATAGTTGAAAAAAGGTCCCCTCTTGTCCAGCATTGATACTTTTTAATGTAATTAAACCCACTCCAGTAAGAAACAATGCTATCACTAATAAACTGATGGATGATTCTTTGAATTTTTGAAAAAAAAGTTGAATCATAATGAAAATGCCAGATTCATATTTTCATTAGAAGAAAAGAGAAATTCAAATATTCTCCCAGCGATTGGGGCCGCTGTAACACCGCCATGACCACCGTTTTCAACTAACACAACTACAGACACACGTTTTTTATTTTTTTCACCATAACCTATAAACCAAGCATGAGGTTCTCCGTGAGGATTTTGAGCAGTACCTGTTTTTCCTGCGACATTTAAACCAGGAATTCCCGGGTTGGCTCGATTTCCCGTGCCATGAGAAGACGAAACGACGTTTCTCATATATTTTTTCATGCGATTCCATGTTTGTTTAGAATAACGATGTACAGTTTGTATAGTATGTGTTTTTTCTTTAACTACGTGCAATGCCGGTGTCGTTCCACTCATAGCAAGACTATTAATAAATTGCATCATTTGTATGGGAGTTACTACCAATTCACCCTGCCCCAAGGATAAATTTAATAAATGACCTTTTGACCAACCCCAACGACCATATTGTTTATTCATAAAACGTGAATTTGGTACCACACCTTTTGCTTCAGATGCTAAATCAATTTCAGTTCTTTGTCCAAATCCAAATTCATTACATGCATTTGCCCATTCATCAATTGATAAACGTTGTACAATATGATAAAAATAAACATTACATGATTGAGCGATAGCTTGCTCTAAATCCATTTCGCCATGACCCTCTTCTTTCCAACAATGAAATTGTCTGTCACCTAATTCATACACCCCATTACAGTTGATTTTTTCTGAATAATTTATTTTATCTTTTTCCATTAATGCCATTGCAGTAATCATCTTCAACGTGGATCCCGGAGGATATAACCCATGCGTCATTCTGTTTAATAATGGTTTATTTGGATTACTTATAATTTCCTGCCATTCGTCTACAGTTGTTTCGCCTGTAAATAAATCAGGTGAATAATCAGGCTTACTGACCATGGCCAGCATTTCACCTGTTTCAGGGAGTGAGACAAGTACGACTGCTCGTTTTCCATCTAATATTTTTTCAATCATTGCTTGAAGTGGAATCAAAAGAGTCGTTTGCAGATCAGTTCCCGGGACAGGATTTTCCTTTTCATAATCAGAGGATTGACCTATTTCTCTACCATAAGCATCAACTTCTACAAAATGAACGCCCTTTATTCCACGTAATCTGTTTTCATATACTTTTTCCAATCCACGCCAACCAACTAAATCTCCATAAATATATTTTTCTTTTTCGCTAATTTCTTTAATAATGGCTTGGTCAACCTCTTTCACATACCCAAGTAAATGAGATGCGTTTATTTTTCCTGGGAAATAACGTTCAGGAAATTGTTGATAATTAATTCCTGTCAATTCCTGTTTGTGTTCTTCGATCCTGCTTAATTGATCGAATGTTAAATCTTTGGCTAATCTAGCCGGCAGAAAACGTCCTCGATAATATTTTTTATAATTGGTTTTTAATAATGAAGTGTCAATTCCTGTACAATAACTAACAATCTGGAAATTCTTTTCTTTATTTATTATTTCACCAGGTATTGCCGTTAAAACATAGGTAGGATAATTATCGACAATAATTTCACCATTTCGGTCTAGTATTAATCCTCTTGGTGCATTTAGAGGTATAGCCCGAATACGATTTACTTCAGCTTTCTTTTTGTAAGTGTCATGAAAGTATACTTGCAAATAAAAAAACCTAATTACCAATGAAAACATGAGCATAACAACGACACCGCTTACAACTACAAACCGTCTTTGAGGAATAAGATTAGCTGCTTTCAGCACGGTAATAATCCTTAAATGGAATGATTAATTGGAGGACAAGAATGAAACCCATTGTATATCCCATGGTCAATAACCACTTTTCTATAAATGAAATAAAATCTGTCTCATATAAATATTGATACCTAACAAAACTATATATAAGAAATTGCAAAAAAATGATTCCTATCCAAGTCAAATGAAAATAAAGAGGAATTAAACGATTATATTGATCTTTAAGATACCCGGTTAAATAACCCGTAAGTGAAAATGTTAAAGACGATAATCCGAAATAGGAGCCCACACCTGCCAAATCAGTAAATAAACCCAAAATAAAACCGGCAATAACACCATAAAAGCGACCGAATTTGATTGCAGTATAGAGTATAAATATCGTCATAAAATCCGGTCGAATCATGTTGATTGACAATAATTCAGCAAGATAAAACTGAAGGAAAAACACACATAATAGCATGAAAATGAACTTATTTAACTGCATGATCGTTTTTCGTAATAACAAATATGTTTATTAAAGAACCAAGCTTTTCTGCAAATCGAACAGAAACAATTTTCTGAAAACTACCTCTTTCATCGCGCGTTCCTGTCACTTCACCAACAGGTAGATCTTTTGGAAATATATCACTGAACCCTGATGTTAATACCCTATTACCAATATTAATTTCTGAATTTTTCTGCACTTCCCGAATTTCACATAAGTCTCCATATACCCAGCGCAAAATACCCACAGATCCAGACGGCATTATTTGCACACTTAATCTAAAATTCACATCACTAATAACTTGAACAATCGAACTAGTCTGACCAACAATAATTGTTTTACCAATAACTCCTTTAGGAGTCAAAACAGGATCATTCATTGAAACACCATGATCTGTCCCAACATCAATAGTAATGGTACTCATATTCGATGAAATACCTTTATTGATTACTTTTGATGGTAATAAAGTAAGTTGACTTTCTCGCCTATAATTAAGTAGATATTTTAACTGCTCGTTTTCGGCTGCTAAATTCAACATCGTTTCAATTTGCAATTGTAGTTGAATATTTTTTTCTCGTAGGAGCACTGCTTCACCTTCAACTATAGCCATAGATCGAAGCCAGGCTACAGGTTTATACAAAACGGAAAAGAAATCGTTTGCTTTCCCTCGGAGAATAGCTATATCGCGTGAATCATTCGAGAGAATTAGAGTAAATGAAATGAGAACTGCGAGAAAAAATACAACGTGATCACGTTGTCGTATTAGAGCGAGGTAAATATTCCTCATTACATCTGGTTAGTAATTATTGATATCTGATGAGAGAATTGTAACCGTTTAATAGAATACTCAATCAATTACCGTATCAAATCAAAACAGGTTCGTATTTGCGAATATTATCTAAAACTATACCGGTTCCTTTTACCACTGAAAGCAAAGGATCCTCAGCGCGATTAACAGGTACATTCGTTCGTTCACGAATAATCTGATCAATGCCCTTGAGAATACTTCCTCCGCCTGTCATAATAATCCCTCTATCTAAAATATCGGATGCTAATTCTGGCGGTGTTCTTTCCAATGCTTTTTTGACCGCTTCAACAATACTGTTAACCGTTTCCTTTAATGCTTGGCGAATTTCATCCGAAGAAACTTCAATTGTTTTTGGGATTCCGCTTACCAAATCACGACCTTTAACTGAAATATTTTCAGTTTTCATCCGCATGGCTGATCCAACTGATTTTTTGATTGCTTCACCTGTTGCTAAACCAATTTCTAATTTATGTTCATTACGAAACCACTGGACAATCGCTTCATCCATTTCATCACCGGCAATACGAATGGTTTCCTTTGTAACAACTCCATTCAAGGCTATGACAGCAATTTCAGTTGTTCCTCCACCAATATCAACAATAATATTTCCAATGGGTTGACTAATATCGAGACCAATTCCTATTGCAGCTGCAACAGGTTCTTCGATTAAAAATACTTCCCTGGCATTCGCTCTTTCACCCGAATCTTTTACAGCACGACGTTCCACTTCTGTTACACCGGATGGAACACAAATTACCATGCGGGGACGTGCTAAACGATTTATGTTTATTTTGCGAATAAACCCCTGCAACATGCCATCGGTCATATCGAAATCTGCTATAACACCATCTTGTAGAGGTCGAATGGTTTCGAGCTCACGGTGAGTTCTTCCAACCATGGCTTTTGCTTCGTTGCCTACAGCGACAATTTTTCCATCATGGACAGAACGTGCAACGATGGAAGGTTCATTAATCATAACACCCTTGCCTTTTATCCAAAGCAATGTATTGGCTGTACCTAAATCAATAGCGATATCGCCTGAAATCCATGAAAATGAATTGTTAATTGCTGATAGAAAGCCCATTTATTTATTATCTCGGATTATTGAACTGTTCAAAATGAAGATACAAAGTTAAATCAAAAATGATCGATTATCATTATGAATTACACTTTTTCAGGAATTGATTGCAATAATGTTTTCGTATAACTATCCATGGGATTTTGAAATACATCTTGGACCGTCCCTTTTTCTACAATTTGTCCTGATTTCATTACCATGACCCTATGGGCAAAGGACTCAACAACTTGGAGATCATGTGTTGTAAATAAAATTGATAATCCATCTTCGTGAACCAATTTCATTAGCAAATTAAGTATCTTGGCTTGAACAGACACATCAAGCGCAGAAACAATTTCATCACAAATCAATATGTTTGGTTTCACTGCCAACGCTCTGGCTATGCATGCGCGCTGACGCTGACCACCGGATAATTCATGGGGATATTTATCTTTCGCATCTTCAGATAAATCTACTTTATTCAGTAAGTCCAACAATTGTTTTTCACTATCAACTTCCGGATGATGAAGTTTGATCACTTCCTTAATTGCAAAACTAATGCGCATTCGGGGATTTAATGAACTCAATGCATCTTGGAAAATAATTTGTATTTCCCTGCGCAATGAATTCATTTCATTGGGATTATACATCTGTCCATTAAAAATGTAATTTCCGTTGAAATTATCAATGAGACCGACAATAGATTTGCCTAATGTGGATTTTCCGCTGCCACTTTCACCAACGATGGCCAGAATTTCACCTCGGTATAACGATAGGTTAATCGAATGAAGTGCTTGGATTAATCGAGGTTTTTTAAATAATAATCGCTGGCCGGGATAGAATACTGAAACATTTTCTAATTCAAGGATTGGATTATCCAAAAGATCAGTCTATTTCGACTCGGCTTTGATCGCCGAGAATAAATCGGTGTGTGATCGGTTTAGATTGTGATCGTAAAAGTTCAACATCACTTCCCAAAAGTGACGCTTCAATTCTGCGAGAAATATTACTTATTCTACATTGATGCATTAGAATGGAATATTCTATTTCACTATTAATAATTTTACATCCATCTCCAATTGCAGAATAGGGTCCGACATATGCACCATCAACTGTAACATTCTCACCAATAATAACCGGGCCGCGAATATTTGAATTTATGATTTGAGAGCCTTTCCCCATTACAACCCTTCCGGAAACAGTAGATTGTTCATCAATGGTACCTTCACGCTCATCTTTAATATTATCCAAAACGAGACGATTTGCTTCCAAGAGATCAGATGGTTTACCTGTATCTTTCCACCATCCTGTTATTTCAGAATATGAAACACTAAATCCTTTTTCTAGTAAATACTGATGAGCATCGGAAATTTCTAATTCACCACGGGCGGATGGTTTAATATTATTCACTGCTTCAAAAATATGACTATCGTAAACATAAATTCCGGTAACAGCCAGTTTACTTTTAGGATGATCAGGTTTTTCTTCAATTCCAATAATTTTACCATCTTTTACATCTGCCACACCAAAACGATTTGGATCAGGGACTTTACTTAACACCAAATGACAATTTGAACTGTTGGCTTTAAAATCTTCAATAAATTTATTAATACCACCTACAAGAATATTATCCCCAAGGTAAAAAACAAATGGATCGTCTTTGATGAATGATTCAGAAATTTTTACAACATGACCTAAACCAAGAGGAGCGGATTGTTCAATATATTTAATTTTAAGTTCAAAGGAATCCCCATTACCAAAAGCATCTACTATGGATGTATCACCCTCGTTTATAATAATTCCAACTTCGTCTATGCCTGCGTCATGGGCGTATTCCAAAGCATAGGCTAACATCAATTTATTCGCAATTGGAATCAGATGTTTATTCTGGGTATGTGTTATAGGACGTAATCGAGTTCCGTGCCCCCCTGCTGTAATTAGTGCTTTCATAAATTAAATTCCTTTTTAAACATTACAATTCTTCTATCTTCCATGTTCCAATCTATCTACCAGATATCATAGCAGCTTTGCACAATTTATCTGCAACTGCATTGTCATCTCTTGGAATATATTCTAATGACCATGAATCAAAGTCATCCAACAATTCTGTTGCCTCTGCGTGTAATGGAATCATATTCTCATGCTTTACCCTGAATTCGCCATTTACCTGATTTACGATTAATTGGCTATCCGAATATATACTAATGCTGGCAACATTCATTTCCTTGGCCATATGTAAGCCATGGATTAATGCACTGTATTCAGCTTCATTATTCGTTGCATCGTCATAATATTCAGAAAAAGAAGCAATTTCATCTCCTTCCTGATAAAATACTCCACCAATTCCGGCTGTTTTAGAATGAAGATCAGCTGCACCATCAACATATAGATCGACAGCATTACCGGATGAAAGTTTTTGATGTAATTCTTCCAGTGTTTGATTAGAACGATTTTCAGCTGATGCCAGCAAATCCTTGATAGCGCTTATTTCGTTTTGTTTCAGTTTCATAATGGGGGTGTAAAAATATAACAGTTATATTATGTAATTAAATCGAATCCTTTATTGATTTTGATATCCACTATCTAATATAAGGATTAGTTCCTTGTTGTGCCGGGCATTCCTCCCAATAATAACACCAATTACATAAAATCATCGGTTTAGGTGGAAAATCAGCACCTTCCTTTTCTTTTAAACGAATTTCATCTATCCTCTCTTGCATTGATGCAGACAATAATTGCAATTGTTCCTTTGTTCGTTTTGATCTGATTTCAATTCCATAGCGCACAAAATGCCATACGAGTGTTACGTCTTTTACATCATCTCGTTGCTGTTCCAAAGCAATTTGATATAATGCTAATTGGCCATCGCTGTCTGCCTGACTCTGGCTTAATGCCCGTTTTCCTGTTTTATAATCATGAATCTCAAATTTACCATTACTATCATGATCCAAACGATCAATAATGCCTTTTATCCGATATGATTCATTCCCGTCAAGCTTAAAATCTATTTCCAACTCAATCCCTTCAACACGTTCTGCAAAAGGTTGATTTTTACGATAAAATCTGGCAATACAATCTTCACCTAATCGAAAATAATCTTCTTTGCACTCACCTCGTTTCGCGATGGCGATGCGATTATGCCACTTATCATTCCATATAGATTTATAATAATCGTGAATACTATCGATAATCGGGATACGTCCTGATTGAACTTCCTTATATAAAAATTCCAATGCTTCATGGACTCGCTTACCCATAAAAGCTTCGATGCCTTCATCCGGTTTGCGGATGAAATCAATATAACGGAATTTAAATTGTGCAGGGCATTTTTTATAAGATTCCAGCCCGCTGTAGGAAAATCGCTCCAGTGCGATCACCAGGCACGCCCAGTAATATAAGGTGTGGTTAAACGATAATCTCCAAAGCCATTTTGATCATAAAAAGTAAAACTGCGATTAATACGGTAATAATGCCAGGTTTGGTTGGCATTGCGATCACTGCTCATAAATATTCTTTCAATATCATCTGGCGGTCCAAAAAGAATATAGATCATTCCCATATCTGTACGCCAACCCGGAGTAAAAGATGTGAAATGTTCATTGGCATATCTTACCCTGGAATAATATTGTTCCATCAGCTCATTGATCGCTGTTTCCGGAGTTGGATCCCTTTCTTTCCAAAATGTATAAAATAATTCTTCTCTGTCATTTTTCTTGACTTTGGAGAATTTTGATCGTTCATTACTGGTCAAAATGTAGCGCATTTGGTCCATAGCTTCTTCTACATCTCTTATGTGAGAAGAAACACCCGGACGTTTGATTTTCAATTCAATCGATTGTTTTTCAGATTTACCTTCTTGCTCAAGTTCAACATACAGTTTAGCCCTTAAGCCTTGCATATTATTAACAGGTAAATTTAGTTGGTGATTGAAAAATTTTTCTGAATTTGTAAACACAGTATCAATTGATGAAATGGATTCACCATCTGTGGACTTTAAATCAAGTTTGATTGAATAATCTCCAGCACTAACATTTCCTGTAATATAAATGGGTACAAATGACTGTTCGAATGTGATTTCATTTTGATAACTAGCCATTAGTTTTTCATCGCCTTGCCATGAGCCCGTATATTTTACCAAAACCAATGGTGGAAATAAATTCAAACCATCTTTGTATTTTGTAAAATCCACTTTCTTTTCCCGAACGCCACTATTACGAGTATCAATATCCAATACTTCACTTACGATTGTATATTTACCGGGAATCACTAAAAAATCATGTTCAATAAAATACCAGTTTGATTTGCTGACAGTTTCTAAATAATCCTGTGCGTTTAACGTTTCCTGAATAGATTTATGATCAATTTGCTTGCCATCTTCATCTAATAGTGAAATGCGAGCTTCAAAGCTAGATACAAATCCGCCATTTTCTTTTACGAACTGTAAAGAAAAACTTGGGATCATTACATGAGTATTAAGCTCTATTTTTCCTCTTTCTGAAGATGCTTGTGGTGACACTATAAGATAAAACTGCTCGATGTTAGACACTTTTAAATTTTTTTTATCGGGCTTATTCCTTTGGCCGTTTACAACTGTTAAAACCAAAATAATTAGCAGTACTGTTTTGATATTCTTCAATCTTTTGTCCATTTAAATTTAATTATGCCATTAGACGTTCCAAGCCAGAGATGTTTTTTATCCACGTTCATATCGTGTATTTGGCCCAGAAAATCATAGCGATAATCACGGATGAATCTATCTTTAATATCGTAACGAATAAAGCCATCATTAGTTGCCATAAAAATAAAATTCTTAAATCTGATCATGGATGTGATTTCTCGACCGGCAAAAACAGATGCATCAACTAATACTTTCCAGGATTTTGAGATAAGATCAAAACTCCAAACACCATGATTTGTACTTACCATTAATTGGTTTTTATAGTATTCTAATACTTTAAAACCAGTAAGTACATCTTCCATTCCTTCCATATCGCCTAATGAACCCACTCGTTTAAAATTCTTCACATTTTCTTCTTTTAAATCAACAATAGTCAATTCATAATTTGATGCAATCCACAATTGATTGTTTACGAGTTCAATATCAAAGATATAAACATGATTAAACATTTTTTCAAACCCAATTGGATTCTCACGTTTACTCCGTTGATTCAATCGGGAAATTCCCGACGATGAAGCAATCCATACAAATTCACTATCGGCTTCCATGTCCGTTATAATTTGTCCGCTGAATCCTCTTGTTTCATCCAATGTCCGCCAGAAATCAGCATTTTCATCATAAACCGAAATTATTTCATACCCGCCGTACCAGATTTCATCCTCTGCACGGACTGCACAATAATAGGGTCCGGCAGTTAAATTGGAATAATCATCGAAATCAGTAATTTCCATTATATTTCTTCTGGAATCATAATATGTAAACCCTAGCGTTCTGTTGCCAAAACGACCACCGACTCTAAAGGCTTTTTCATTCATGATGAACTGTACATCATTATTTCCCAAACCTGCAGTTACTGGATCTAAAAACTTCAAACGATTATTACCTATAAAAATTGTACCATCTGCCATTCCCAAAACCACATCTCCTTCACGCCCTTCATAAAATACCGTAGTACGCACATCTCTACCATGGGGGTTTACTGCACCGTCGCCAAACGACAACCAGCCGTCTGAAAGTGAATATTCATTTAAATGATCTATTGAATAATCGGGAAATTGTGAACTGCTGCTCCATTGTATTTTGTTTTCATCTGGGAATATATATGTGCCTAAAAATATACCCGAAATATGATCCAGTTTTACGTATCCACTGCTAGTCTGGACCCAAATATAATTAGGTGAAGATCCCATGCGCATGATGACAGTCTGTAAGGGTAACCCCCAATCATTTATATTATCTATATACCAATTTCCTTCTCGGGTATGACTGGAATGAATATACTCTCCTGCTGCTATCCACAGATTTCCTGTGTGACGATCGAAATGCACAGCAGAAATATAATTACTTTTCAATCCTTGAGCAGTTGTCAGCGGCTCTTCTAAATTATGACCAATTCGCTGAATTCGAACCACCCCTCCGCTTTCAGTACCAATATACATATAGGAAAATCCTTCGGTAACAGATGTAATTTCACCTAACTGTCTATACAAAACCCAATCAAATGGATTATAACGATTATCCGGCTGGGAGTTTAATTGACAGATTAACGTCAGTATAATTGACAGGGATTTTCGATACATATTCACCCTGAAATTGTGAACGGATTTAGTTTAGTAAAAGAAAAATCAGGAATGATGGTGATTGAGTATTTCAGTGAGAAAGTCCAAGTTAATAGGAACAACTCCCACTTCTTCGCACACACGTCCCGCTGCTAAATTAGCTAATGTAGCGGCTTCTTCCGGAGTGGCTCCTGCAAGCTCAGCCAATGCAAATGTTGCAATCACTGTATCGCCTGCCCCGGAGACATCGTGAACAGCGCGGGCTTTTGTGGGAATTTTGATTGATGTATCTTCTGTGGTTAATAACATTCCTTCCGCGCCGAGAGTAACTAATATATAATCAGCATTTAATTTTTCTCGTAGAGTTTTACTTTCGTTTTCAGGATCATCTGAATCCATCGCTTGGAAAAATTCAACAGAGTTTGGTTTGAATAAACGTACACCTTTAAAAGCGAAAAAATTATCCTTCTTTGGATCAACATAAACTGGCACATTATTTTCATTTGCCAATGAAAGTATAGATATGATCATTTTTTCAGATAACAATCCTTTATTATAATCAGCCAATAAAATCGCGTCAGAATTTTTTATATTTTTTTCAAGGGAGGCTTGTACAGTGTTTATTGATTCAATTGGGATTTCATCTAATGATTCGAAATCCGTACGTACAACTTGCTGATTTTGGGCAATGACGCGTGTTTTTACAATCGTATGGTGATTTGCTTCTTCTACCACTGCTTCCACATTCATTCCTCGATCTGACATTATCTTAAGTAATTGTCCACCGTGACTGTCTTTACCAATGACACCTGCCATGGAAACGCTTGCAGATAATGAAGCAATGTTCCAGCCTACATTTGCTGCACCACCGGGATTATGGGTTACATCTTTGACAGAAACAACAGGAACGGGTGCTTCCGGAGAAATACGATTGGTTTCACCCCACATATACGAATCCAGCATAAGATCACCAATAACAAGAATATGCTTTTGACTGAATTGATCAGCCAACGCACGGAAACGCGTGCTATCCATTAAATGTGGTCTGTTTGTTCAGTGGGTTCTGAAGGCAGTATCAGCGCTAAAATAAGATAGAGTAAGATGCCAATTCCCGCGCTCATGAATGTGCCAAATACCCAAAGGAAGCGCACAAGCGTACTATCAATCTGTATGGATTCTGCAATGCCTCCACACACACCTGCAACTTTACTATCATCTTGTGACAGGTGCAAGGGCAAACCCGTTCCTTCATTAATCATGGAAGTCAAATCAGAGCGTTTTGTATAAAGCAAATACACCCCAAATCCCAAAATAAGGACTGCCAGGAAAAGATTGATGCCGCTATCCCAAAAACGGACCCAAATCAAATGCAAAAGATCATTGTGCATGAAAAACAGGATGAGTCCTACGAACACCAATAATGCACCCCAAAGGATCGTTTTATCATTTTTCGTATATGTAATATCATCCCGGTCATAATTGGGAGCTGAATATTCATCTGGAATGACGATCATAGCTAAAAAATATGCCAGGATTCCTGAACCACCAAATAAGGTAAAAAATATCCAACCTAACCGGATCAATGATGGATCCAAACCAAAATATTCGGCAAAGCCTCCGCAGACTCCGGTGATAATTCTGTCTTTACGAGATCGAATGATACGTTTCATAATCAGATAAATTTACTAATAAATGCCATCAACTTAATTACGGTTTCGACGCTGCTGCTGGCACCCTTGATTACGTTGAGGTCGTTTATTTTGACTTGCAGAACGTATTTTGGCAATATGGCCTTTATCCAGGAATATCATGACTGATACCAATTTTTGGATGCGCTTGGGGTTGGTTGCTGACACAACAATCGTCGTACCTAAATTGCGATTCATACGCCGCAAACGATTACTGATATCCTTCTCCAAATCATCGTCCAGCATAGATCCATAATTATCAATAATCAACACTCGTGGATCGCTTTCCAAAGCATCCACGTGCTGGATCCACTTCAATTCACCTTGTGACAATGTATCAACTGTCTGATCCCACATAAAACGACGGGAACCATTATTAAAATACTGTTTCCGAATTTTTTCACTGCTCTTGCCGTGTTTACTGCTAAAAAACTGGGATACACTGTCATGTCTTTTGGAATCAGTCAAAGATAAATATTTTATCTCATCCGGCGTTTTCAGTTTTCCGAACATTGTCGTTTTAAATTCACTTCCATCATATAACAATTTTCCTTCGGTAGATTTTTCTATACCGGAAAGCTGTCTTAACAATGAAGTCTTCCCCGATCCAACCGGACCCACAATACCGTAAATTGTTCCTTTGTGAATTTGCAGGCGACCAATTTGCAGGACGGTGCGTTGATCGTAGATCTTTTTCAGATCCTGTATTTCAAAAATAAGCGTTTTATTATTCATTACTCTTTCCTTTCGTTGAGTAATGAATCGCAGGTCAAAATGTCAGTCTAGGAGTGTTCCTCTTTTTCAAGAAAACGTTCGGCATCGATGGCTGCCATGCAGCCCGTGCCGGCAGCAGTAATTGCCTGGCGGTAATAAGAATCCTGAACATCTCCGCAGGCGAAAACACCTGGATGTTCCGTGGCTGTACTGCCATTTTTTGTGACAATATATTTTTTCTTGTCTAACTCCATATTTTCTTCAAACAGGCTGGTATTGGGAATGTGCCCAATAGCCATAAATACGCCATCACATGCTTCTTCCCGTGTTTCATTGTTGGTTGTATCCTGCAGCGTGACACCGGTAACTCCCGATTCAACTGTGCCATGAATCTCCGAAATAGTCGAATTCCAATGAAAGTGAATCTTGGGATTATCAAAAGCTCGCTGCTGCATGATTTTTGAAGCGCGTAATTCATCTCTGCGATGGACGATCCAAACTTCGGAAGCAAACTTGGTTAAAAATGTAGCTTCCTCCATGGCAGAATCACCACCGCCAACCATAAGCACTTTTTTATCTTTGTAGAAAAAACCGTCGCATGTTGCGCAGGCAGATACGCCGCGTCCCATGAGTCTTGTCTCTGCTTCGAGACCGAGTAACCGGGCGGTTGCTCCGGTGGCAATAATAACGGTTTCAGTTGTGTATTCATCATCGCCAACCCATATTGTATAGGGACGTTTGCTGAAGTCAACCTTTGTTACGTGCTTAAAGTGGCATTCAGCGCCAAAGCGCTGTGCCTGTTTGCGAAAAAGGTCCATAAGTTCTGGACCCAAAATACCATCAGGGAATCCGGGATAATTTTCCACATCAGTGGTAATGGTTAACTGTCCGCCGGGTTGGCTTCCCTCAAAAACAAGAGGTTCAAGATTGGCTCGAGCTGCATACACTGCAGCCGTCAATCCAGCCGGTCCGGATCCGATGATGATGACCTTACGATTCATATAACTGTTAGTTAGTAGGTTTAATACAGTTTTCGGTTAAAGAACTGCGTCTAATCGTTTTGCTATTTCCTGCTTGGGAACTGCGCCAACAATGGAATCCACCACGCCGCCGTCCTTAAAAATAAGCAGGTTGGGAATGCTGGTTATGCGGTATTGCATGGATGTCTGGTTGTTGTTATCCACATTCACTTTACCGACTTTTACTTTTCCAGCATAATCACCGGCAATCTCTTCAACTACCGGTCCTATCATTTTGCAGGGGCCACACCATTCCGCCCAAAAATCAACTAAAACGGGCTGGTCGGATTTAACTACCTCTGCATCAAAATTCGAATCTGTAAATTCGTATAAGCTGTTTGACATTTATTACTCCAAATGTGTCTTGAATTTTAAAAATAAAGCCTGTCAATTTAGAGCTTTTATGAATTGCGGTTAAATAAATATTTACTAAATATCAGTTATTATATTAATCAAGCCCTGACCCAACGCCAGATTTCCGGCAATGTAGCTCGCTTGCCATACATGAGCAATGCGGTGCGGAAAATCTTCCCGGCGAGCGTCATCATACCCCAAACAGATAAGATCATCAGCACAATTGTTGCGGCAACTTCCCAAGGTTCGGCCGCATCGCTGCTGATGCGTAAAATCATCATAAAAGGTGTCATGGGTGGAACGAAAGATAATATTTTCGTAACTAACGCCGCTGGATTAGCCATGAAATAAAATGATCCCATGAGTGGCACCATTGCTATTAGGGAAACGATACTCATGGACTGTTGGGCGTCCTGCTCATTATCGAATAATGTGCCCAGCGTGGCATAAATGGCAGCAAAGAAAAAATATCCCGTTAAGAAATACATAAATAAAATAGGTAATTCGTCAAAGCGGACGATTTCGATACCTTTTACCATTCCAAAAACAATACCCATGACAAGGTAAAAAAGAATCTGCACCATACCCAAAAGGCCTAAACCAAGGATCTTCCCGGTCATGAGTTCCCGGGCTGAAACAGTGTATAATAAAATTTCCACCATGCGGTTGGTGCGCTCTTCAATAACGCTGCGGAGTAATAATTGTCCATTGATAAACACAGCCATAACCAGCAGAAATACAAACAAGAATGGACCTAAAAAAACCATCAATTCATTTCCTTCAGTTAATTCCCCTTCCTTATTGATTTCAAATGAATCCATTCTGACCCGCTTGCTGATAGATTCAGCCATTTCTACAGCCACGCCCTGTTCTGACATGCGCATTAAAATAACCGTATGTGAAAGTGTATTTCTCAATTCATCCATCACCTTGAAATTGCTCAAGGAACGGGCGTAAAATTCGGCATTTGCTGTATCCATTATCCCGACGGGAATCACCATGACTACATCCAACGTTTTTTTAAGTAATCCTGCTTTTGCTTCATCAAAATTTTCATAATCAAAAAACCAGTATTTTGGTTTTTCATCATCCAGTCGATATTTACGTTCAATATTTAGCTTGAAATCAGTGGTGATATGTCCGGCATGGTTAACAATGCCAACCTTGACTTCTGAATCACCGCCTTTTTCCATAAGCATGGCAGGTACAATGCTGAACACCACGAGAATCAGCGGCATGAATAATGATATGAGGAAGATCTTGGAACGAAAACGCACCATGAATTCCCATTTCAGAATATTGAGAATACGATTCATATTGCGGAATGAACCTCTTCGATAAAAATTTGTTCAAGTGTTGGAGTACTCTGTGTGAAAGAAATGATTTCTACTTGTTTATTCAGCCAATCCAGGAAATCAGTTGTGGGTGTTTTCAATACACCTGACAATTCACAGTTATCGTTTTGAAATTCAGGAAAAAATTGTTCCAAGTTATCGTTTTTCAATTCACCTTCGTATTTCACTGTGACTGCATTTTTTCTATGCTTTTCTTTTACAGCTGATAATGACCCTTCTATCAATATTTTTCCCTTATTAATCAGGCAAATATTTGTACACAAACGCTCCACCTGTTCCATCTGGTGAGTGGAAAAAATAAAAGTAACTCCCTCTTCCCGCTTTTTCTGAATAATGTCCTTGAGCAAAACCTGATTAATGGGGTCAAGTCCCGTAAATGGTTCATCTAAAATGATGAAATCAGGTTTATGCAAAAGCGCCAGGATAAACTGTACTTTCTGTTGATTACCCTTGGATAATTCTTCAATCTTGCGGCCGGCGGAATCAGAAAAGTCAAAGCGCTCCAACCACATATCAATTTCCGAGTTCAACTCTTTTCCGCTCACTCCTCGTAAGCGTCCAAAATACTGGAGCGTTTCCTTTAGCTTCTGTTTTTGATACAATCCCCGCTCCTCCGGTAAATAACCAAAATTCACCCTGTCTTCTCGACTAATGGAATTTCCGTTCCAAATGATCTCGCCCTCGTCCGGTTCAAGGATGCCCATCAACATGCGAATGGTTGTGGTTTTTCCAGCACCGTTGGGACCGAGTAAACCATATATATCACCTTTTTCTATTCTGAATGAGACATGATCGACTGCCGTCACTTCCTCAAAATATTTACTGATAGATTGGAGTTGAATCATTTAAAAATTTCTTCTAATACATTCCCATCCACTTCCATTGGAATTTCAACGCCTACTAATCGTGCAATGGTCGGGGCAACATCCACAGTGGCGACAGGACGTTCAACACTCTTGGAGTTCATCCCAGAATGGGCGAAAATAATAGGCACGTGGGTATCATAATCATACGGCGTGCCGTGTGTGACGCCCAAAGGAGAGCGTTCGCTGTAATATTCCTTCAAGACCATTATCACATTGGGGCTTTTTTCTGGGTGGATCATATTGCGCAAGCGCCTGGAGAATGAATCGTTACCTAACGATGCATAGATCTCATCCCTGGTCAGTACAGTATCTATGGCTTTAACATCGCTGAATGTATCCGCAATCATAGCAAATGCGTCCGCTTTTTGCTTGCCGATATATTCATCCGGAAAGTAAAAACCATCTCCGTAATACTTGATCGTGTTCCCGGACCATGCTTCTATCTTTTTAACCCGTTTCTTAAAATCGTTTCTATCCATGCGTTCAGAATCAATGCCGATAGACCGTAAATATTCCGGCAGCGGCCCCACACCATGGTCAGCGCTCAGGACAAAGACTGTATTTTTTAGCCCCACGAGTTCATCAATACGCTGAATAAATGTCATTAAATACTTATCCAAGCGCAGGAAATAATCCAGCACTTCGTGAGAATGAGGTCCGTGATCGTGGCCGATCCAGTCCGCCATGGAGATGCCCACACCCAAAAGATCGGTGGATTCATCTTGCCCAAGTTCTTCCTTTTCCATCATAACTGTCGCCAACTCCAACACTGTTTTATCAAACCAGGGCGTGTTGCCTATGTATACATTAGCTTCTTCAATGGTCTTGCTTATTAAACTGATTGGCAATGTTGGTGAATATTCATCAGTTTCAAATTGGTCCACCTCCCCTTCTTGGTGATCGGCTGTTCCATATTTTGCATAGAATTCCTGTTCGGCCATGTGAGACCATACGGAATCACGGTAGGCAGCAAAATTCAGTTGCTCATTATACTCTACAAGCCATTCGGGCAATGCTTTCGTATAATAATCAGACGTCATGAATGAACCTTCGTAATCATAATAAATGGCCAGGTCGGCATTTTTCCCGCCCAAGAATACTGCTGCCCTATCCTTGCCCCCCACTGAAAACACTTTTGATCTTATGTCATTTTCTTTTATCCAGTCTCCGATTGCAGTTGCATTCGTTTGTCTGTATGAGCGGGCTTTACCAAGACCTCCAACTGGAGAAGCAATTGTATCTTCTACACAATTCATGGATCTTCCCAATTCGCGAACATACCAAGAATTACCCAATACGCCTGCTGATCCCGGGTACCGTCCTGAACCCAGAACAAAATATCCTGTTGCCGTGACTGTGTTCGCGTGCTCTTGGTGGGCATTGCGGAAATCCACGCCGTGGTCCAATAACCACTTGAATCCGCCAGTGAATTCTGATTCGATGCGCTGCATCAATTCCCCAGGCAGTTGATCCACAACGAAAAACACAACCAAACGGGGATTTTCTGGGAAATCTGCACTGGAACACCCTAATAATAAAAAAGCTGCCAAGGGCAGCCATTTATAGCTTTTCATTATTTTACTTTTATAAATCGTCGCTTACCTACTTTAATAATTATCTCTTCTCCCACTGTTAAAGTATGGTTGATATCTGCGCATATTTCTCCATCCAATTTCACAGCATTTTGCTTGATCAGTCTACGAGCTTCGCCCTTGCTTTTTGTTAACCCTGTACTTGCGATTACTTCCACAAGTAATTGATCAGAATTGAGTTCAAATTCATCCATTTCATCAGGAATATCTTTTTGGACAATGATCTTGTCAAAATGCTGCTCGGCAGCTTGCGCTGCATCCGCTCCATGATATAATTCAACAATTGCTTTGCCCAGTTCCCCTTTCACATCACGGGGATTTGTTTTACCGTCGGCAAGAATCTTTTCGACTGATTCAACTTTATCATCATCCGCATCGGCGGCTAACCTAAAGTATTTGACAATCATATCGTCAGAAATAGACATGGTTTTCCCATATTTTTCCTCGGGAGAATCCAGCAACCCAATTTCATTACCGTATGTTTTGGACATTTTCTCTACACCATCCGTCCCTTCTAATAAAGGTAGTGTAACGATGCATTGTGGTGCTTGACCGTATTCACGCTGGAGATCACGTCCCACAAGGAGATTAAATTTCTGATCTGTACCTCCTAATTCCAGATCCGCCTTCAATTCAACAGAATCCATACCTTGGGCTAATGGATATAAAAATTCATGGAGTGAAATCGGTGTTTCTGACTGATATCGTTTTGTAAAATCATCCCTTTCCAGCATGCGGGCAACAGTATATTTACTGGCCAGTTCAATAACATCACTGAAGTTCTTTGCATTAAGCCATTCTGAATTATATACTATCTTAAGTGAATCAATATCAAGTATAACTTTAGATTGTTCAATATACGATTCAGCATTTGCTTTTGCTTCTTCCAGTGTCAAACTGGGACGCGTTTTATTGCGTCCGGATGGATCACCAATCATGGCTGTAAAATCACCAATAATGAGTACTGTCTGATGACCTAAATCTTGAAAATGACGCAGTTTACGTAAGACGACTCCATGGCCAATATGCAAATTCGGTCGACTGGGATCACACCCGAGTTTAATAATAAGAGGTTCGTTATTCTCTTTAGACGTCTCAAGCTTTTTTAATAGCTCATTTTCTGGAATAATTTCTTCCGCACCGCGACGGATCAATTCCATTTGTTTATTTACTGATAAAAAACTCATCTTCTTCTACTCATTTCTCTTTCAGTGTCTCGTTTGATTGCTTTTGTCTTCAACGCTTCTCTTTTGTCATATTGTCTTTTACCTTTTACGGTAGCGATTTCTGTTTTCGCTTTTCCATTTTTATCAAAATATAGAGATAAGGGAACGATGGTATGCCCTTTTTCTGCTGTGCCGCTATGCAATTTACTTATTTCACGCTTATGTAAAAGTAATCGCCGCTTGCGCAAGGGATCATGTCCTTCTATTCCCGTATGCGAATAGGGTGCGATATGCATGCCCATTAGAAACGCTTGGCCCTCCCGAATAATCACAAATGATTCTTTGATGTTTGAGCTGCCTTCGCGCAGGCTTTTTACCTCGCTGCCCAGCAATTCAATTCCCGCTTCATAGCGATCAATAATGTGGTAATCGTGGAACGCTTTTTTATTTCGTGCAACAACCTTGATATCCATGTCCAAATTTCGTCGGCTAAAATAGGAAAATTAGTTATGGCGTTACAAGTTTAAACCTTGCAAAAAATTAACAGATACAATTAAACTGCTCCGCATTTATTATGCTCGGGTGGTGAAATTGGTAGACACGCACGGTTCAGGTCCGTGTGCTCTAACAGGCATGCTGGTTCGACTCCAGTCCCGAGCACAAATTTTATGTATTATGTATATGTACTTCGAAATCATAATAATTTCAATCGTTATATAGGACATTGTAAAGATATACCAGACCGACTGAATGATTATAATTACGGAAAAGTAAAATCAACAAAAGCGTTTAGACCATGGCATTTAGTTCATCATGAAGAGTTTAACACTCGTGTCGAAGCAATTACTAGAGAACGATTCTTAAAATCCGGAATTGGTCGGGAATGGTTAGATTATCAAGCCTTTTGATTGCTGGTTCCCTGCCTGTCGGCAGGCAGGGACTCCAGTCCCGAGCACATGAATATCGCTATCGTAATATATTAAGTACTTACGATACTCGTTGTAATTTTATTTCATAATTTATGAATATTCTCCTCATTGATCCCTATTTTACAGGCTCCCATAGATCATGGGCAAAAAACTATCAAAAGAATAGTCAACATAATATTGACATCTTGGAAATGAAAGGCCAATTTTGGAAATGGCGTATGCATGGCGGCGCTGTAACATTGGCAAGACTCTTTAATCAGTCAGATTTAACTCCAGACTTAATTCTGTCCACTGACATGTTGGATCTGACTACTTTTTTAAGTTTAACTCGTAAACGAACTTCAACAACCACCACTGCAATCTATTTCCATGAAAATCAGTTGTCCTATCCTTGGTCTCCCACTGATAGAGATGTCCAAAAGGATCGCAATAAACAGTATGGATTTATTAACTATAGCTCCGCGTTAACAGTTGACCATGTTTTATTTAACTCTCGTTATCATCAGAAATCGTTTATTGAAGAATCAGAGAAACTATTAAAGCATTTCCCAGACAATAATGAACTGAATTCAATAAAGATAATTGAAGACAAAAGCAGTGTATTGCCATTAGGACTTGATCTCCTTGCATTCGATGCACATAAAACGAATTATGACGGATCACCTCTTATTTTATGGAATCATCGCTGGGAATATGATAAGAATCCAGAAAGCTTTTTTAAGACATTGTTTAAACTGAATGATAACGGTGTTGATTTCAAATTAGTTGTATTAGGTGAAAATTTTAAAACTACACCATCCATTTTTGATGAAACTCAAAGGAAGCTAAAAGATCAGATCTTACATTTTGGTTATTGTGAAGATTTTTCCCAGTATGCACAATGGTTATGGAAAGCAGACATTCTGCCTGTGACCAATATCCAGGACTTTTTTGGAATTAGCATAATGGAAGCAATCTATTGCAATACGTATCCTTTGCTGCCCAATAGACTCACCTATCCGGAACTGCTTCCTGTTGAAATGCACGATGATCATATTTACAAAGATGAAAATGATCTATATGATAAGTTGTATTTGGTTATTACAAAAATTGATTCGGTTCGAAAAACGAATATTAGATCCATTGCCGAGCAATATGATTGGAGTAAAATGGCGACAGTATACGATGAACTGTTTGCTTCGTTTATCTAAATAACTCCGGTTCGTTTTTTAAAGCAGTTGTTACTTTTATAAACGCATCCACTATATCCTGAATATCATCTTCATTACCTAATAAATGCCTTTGCTGAAGCCAAACAGATTCTTCATCACAAATTCGTTCTGTAACCGGCAGTGATAATGATGCATAATCACGGTTTTTCAGCCATGGATATTCATCCGGGTCAGTCACAAACAATTTCTCTCTATAAAGAGGACTGTAGCCTGCATATGTATAGACACCTTCCGCCTGCATGGCTTTAAAAAAAACGTCTCGATCGATGCCGCTAAATACGTCTTTTTTGTACTTCACTATATATAAATGGTGCGCGGAACGTGTTGCCTGATCATAAGAACCTAATAGATCAATGCCGTCAATGTTTGCCAATTCATCATCAAGGGACTGTTTATTTTTATCACGGAGATCCATATCTGCACCGATTGTTTCCAACTGTGCCATAAGCATGGAAGCTGCTAATGCATTTAATCTAAAATTTCCGCCGAGATGCTGATGCTCGTACCACTCTCCTCCGCTCACACGGCCGCAATTATGATACGAAAAACATGCTTCTTTAAAATCATCGTCATTTGTAATTATGGCGCCTCCTTCTCCTGCAGACATGTTTTTTGATGTCTGAAAGCTGAAAATTCCGCCTTTTCCGATTGCGCCGACTTTTTTACCATTCCACTGCGCACCATGCGCTTGTGCACCATCTTCAACTATTGCTACATCATGCTGTTTTCCAATAGCACAAATCTTGTCCAAGTTCGCTGGATTTCCTGCAATATGAACCGGCATGATGACTTTTGTCTTTTCTGTAATGGCTGCTTCGATTAATTCCGGATCCATATTCAAAGTTTTCTCATCAATATCCACAAACACAGGAACGGCATTGGCCATGAGCACTGCAGACGCAGTGGCGATGAATGTATACGCCGGAATAATGACTTCATCCCCTGCTTTTACGCCAGCTGCTTTTAGAGACACCCACAAGGCTGTTGTACCTGAGCTGGTACTTATACAATACTTTGCGTCATGAAATGCCGCAAATGCGTCTTCAAAGCGTGAGATAGCATCGCTGCCCACACCCCAGTTCTCATTTTGCAGCGTTTTTAAGACACTTTCACCCAATTCGGATGTTGGCCGAGGCCATTCAGGGAATGGTTTAGTACGGACAGGATTTCCGCCAAATAATGCTAGTTTACTCATAATGTCTATTTTTTCATTAAAAGTGAATTCAAAATTACACCTATTAATTTGTGATGAACAAAAATACTTTTTTCATTCTAATGATTTTTATCATAGCGAGGAATGAAATGACAGGGCGATTTGTTTCTGCAATATTTACAGACCTGTATGACAATTGGTTCCATTGGGTCTGACAGATGTGCAATAGTTGAGATCAATATGGCACTAGTCTGACTTTGGCATGGTGATTGAACCAGTAGAAGTGAAAATTAATTAACTAACAAAAAGGAGATTATTATGACACTCGTAAAATGGAACCCAAACAGGCATTTCTTAACAGGTGTTGATCGCATGCTGGATGACTTTTTCAATGATGGCTGGAATGTACCAGCTACCACTCGAAATACGAATTGGCAGCCATCCGTAGACATCCGGGAAACAGATGATGCATATACCATCATTGCAGACCTGCCGGGACTCAAAAAGAAAAACGTCAAAGTGAATGTAAATGACGGTACACTGGAGATCAACGGTGAGCGTGCTTTTGAAAATAAAGAAGAAAATGGCTCATATCATCGTCGCGAAAGAGGTTACGGCAGTTTTCAGCGCTCATTTCATCTTCCGGAAACAGTCCTGGAAGAAAAAATTACCGCCAGCTTTAAAGACGGAATACTTTCAGTAGAAGTGCCTAAAGCAGAAGAAGTAAAACCAAAAGGTTACGAAGTTAAGATTTCGTAACGGTTCCTTCTTTCATATAAAAAGCCCCTTTGGATAAAGGGGCTTTTTTTGTACAAATATGTTAAATGGTTTTAAACCACCACTCCGCCATCAATATGCAAAACTGCTCCGCTTATATAAGCAGCATCATCACTTGCTAAAAAGCAATAAAGGTTAGCCACCTCTTCCGGTTGGCCCCAGCGTTTTAAGGGTACTTTATCTTCCATCATTTTGATGATCTTTTCCGGCATTTGGGCTGTCATATCCGTTTGGATGAAACCGGGTGCCACGGCATTTACACGAATACCATGTTTTCCTAATTCCCGGGCCCATACTTTGGTCATGCCCTCCAGGCCGGCTTTGGCAGCTACATAGTTGGTTTGACCAAAATTCCCGAACCGGGCTACAACTGAAGACGCATTCAGAATAACACCACTGCCTTGCTCGCGCATAACCTCGGCAGCATATTTGGTACATAAAAACACCCCGCGTAAATTAACTTGCAATACCCTGTCAAACTGGTCTTCGTCCATCTTCTCCAGCGTCTGGTCTTGAAGGATACCGGCGTTGTTGACCAAAACGTCGATTCGCCCATGCTGTTCTTTTACGGTTTGCACTAATTCTTGCACACTATCTGTATTACTGACATCTGTGTTAACAAATGAGCATTGCTCGCCCAAATCATCGGCGGTTGCTGTACCGGTTTTATCATCAAAGTCCGCAATAATAACTGTGGCGCCGGCATCAATAAATGTGTCCGCTGTTGCCCGGCCGATGCCGTGGCCGCCGCCTGTAACTATACAAATTTTATCTTTTAACAGATTCATTTCTTTTCAACGTAAATATTTACATTAAGTTTTGACCCATTAACTTACCAGTTTTAATAGATTTGTTGAAAGGACTCCAATGATTTTAGACAATATTTTACATGCAATAGGAAATACTCCGACAGTAAAACTGAATAGTATAGGTAAGGAACTTGATTGCGAGTTGTATGCCAAATGCGAGTATTTTAATGCCGGTGGATCAGTAAAAGACCGTATAGGCTACCGCATGATGGAAAATGCTGAAAAATCCGGACGCCTTAAAGCAGGTGATACGATCATTGAACCTACATCAGGTAATACCGGGATCGGCCTTGCCTTGGCAGCTGCTGTTAAAGGATACCGCTGCATTATTGTAATGCCCGAAAAGATGAGCATGGAAAAACAAGTCGTCCTGGAAGCATTGGGCGCAGAAATTGTCCGCACACCCACCGAGGCGGCCTGGGATGCCCCGGAAAGCCATATTGGCGTTTCCAAAAGGCTTCATGAAGAGATTCCCAATTCGCATATTTTAGACCAATATTCCAACCCTGATAATCCCGATGCCCATTACGAAGGTACAGCAGAAGAAATACTGGCTGATTTTGGCACCACTCTCGATATGTGCGTTATGGGTGTGGGCACCGGCGGAACTATAACAGGCGTAGCAAAAAAATTGAAAGAGAAAATTCCCGGTATCAAAATTGTAGGAGCGGATCCATATGGTTCAATCCTGGGCGGTGGAGATGAAATATATCCTTACCAAGTAGAAGGTATTGGATATGATTTTTTCCCAGATGTGTTGGATAATAATTTGGTTGATGAATATGTTAAAACTGCTGATAAGGAATCATTTGTTCTCGCCCGGAGACTTATACGGGAAGAAGGCCTACTTTGTGGAGGTTCCAGCGGTTCTGCCCTGTATGCTGCACTGGAAAAAGCAAAAGATCTCCAGGCCGGGCAAAAATGCCTTGTTTTACTTCCCGATGGAGTACGGAATTATCTTTCCAAATTCATATCTGATGAATGGATGAAAAAAGAGGGATTCATAGAATGAATAAACTAATTATAGGTATAATAATTTTTCTGTCATTTCTTAATGCTGTTGAACCGGAAGATCGAGGTTATATTGTAAAGGTTGGTGATGATTGCCCGGATTTCACTTTACAAATGGTAGATGGGACAACGATCTCTAAAAAAGATCTGAAAGGTAAAATAGCTGTCCTGCAGTTTACCGCCAGTTGGTGCTCTGTTTGCCGCAAGGAAATGCCCCACTTAGAAAAAGACGTTTGGCAACAATTCAAAGAAAAAGAATTCATTTTGATCGGAATTGATAAGGATGAACCGCTGGAAGTGGTTAAGCCCTTTATTGAAGAAATGAAGGTCACCTATCCCATTGCATTAGATCCAGGTTCAGCGGTCTTTCAATTATTTGCACATAAAGAAGCTGGTGTAACCCGAAATATCGTATTGGATAAAACAGGGAAAATCGTTTTCTTGACACGGTTATTTGATGAAAAAGAATACAAGGCTATGATTGAAAAAATTAACAATCTAATAGCCGAGGATCAACAACCTTAATTGTTATGGCCGACCCAGTATAATATCCACCACGCGTAAAACATCCGCAACTGTCAATTCATTATCGTAGTCCATATCGGCTGCGCAAATATCTTCAACTGTGGCCTCTTCATATTCCAATACGAAAAATAAAATATTGATTGCATCAAGTATATTGATAATCTGATCCTTATTTACATCTCCGCGCAAACAATCTCCACCAATTGGAATGACTGAAATAGATACTGGAGTGCTTGTCGAATCATTATCTGTTAAACGCGTCACAAAAGAATATTGATAAGGAACTTCGCTTAAAAGACCATAATCCGTAAATAATTCCAAACCAGCAGGAATATTAGTATGGAAAATACCATCACGGCTGATATCGATAACAAAATCTGTTATTGGATCGCCGCCGAATAGCGTCGTGGGATCCTCCCATGTCAAAGTAACCTCGTACCACTCCGTCGTATCTGCCTGCAAATTGAAAACTGGATTTGGATCCAGTGAGTCGCCAGCTAAATATTCCTGTACCAGTACAGCAGTATTGTAAATATTCAAGCGACCGCCGCTCACGGTTATACCATCCAAAGACGGTAATGGGTCTGTACCGTCCAAAATCATCTGTTTAATCAGCACACCGCCATCTGCACGGTTTGCTTTAAAATAATTGGCAAAGCCAGCGCTCATGGCTGCATGCATAAAGCCTACTGCCCCTGCTACTTGCGGGGAGGCCATGGATGAACCGGTTAAAGTACTTGTTCCACCACCGGTATACGTGGACAGCACGCTGGTTCCGGGTGCTCCCAGATCGATCATGGTAGCACCATAAGCTGCACCTGAATTTTTGACATCATTCCTGGTTGTGTTCGTCACTGCGATCATATAATCACTCACACAACCCGTGGGCACATCTCCAGTATTGTCCACGTTGGAATTATTGTTCATGGTGGCTGCAGCGCTTAAGATACCATATTCACCCATGGCATCGTACATATCGTTCCACAAGATATAATTACCGGAATTGCAATCGGCGAAATCAATACCGAAACTACTGTTTGTAGCCACTACAAATGCACCTAGAGCGCCATTGGTTGAATCATACATGGCCCGCTGATCAAGAGCATATCCATATGCCTCAAGTACAGTGGATGTATT
>CEPZ01078202.1_pt1 | contig 67686 bp, 129 predicted proteins | sample 530461 | NCBI WGS metagenome assembly CEPZ01 (sample SAMEA2620106, study PRJEB7988) | marine metagenome | isolation source: saline water (ENVO:00002010), including
TTGTAGCGCTTCATAATAAGTTGAAACAAGAAACCGTTATATGATATTATAAAATAATGAATATTTCAAAAGAAGATATTTTTGTAGCACTCGATAAAAAATTAAGAAGTGCGTACGGGATACCTATAGATAAGCGCCCTATATGTGAACTTATTGGTAAAGATGGAAATGCTTATGCAATTATGGGACGTGTTTCTAGAGCACTTAAAAAAGCCGGTTTCAAGCACAAAATAGATGAATATATCAGACGTGCTACTTCAAGTGATTATAATAATTTACTATGTGTTACACTTGATTATGTACGTGATCGATATATAATTGATCCTAAATACGCTATAGCAATCGATTACCTTAATGAAACTAAAGAAAAAGGATAGAATGAAAAATAACTCATTAGAACGTGAAATTAAAGACATACTTAATAAAACATCACGTGAAAATATAAGTGACACACCAGATTTTATTTTAGCAGAGTACTTGATTGATTGCCTTGAAGCATTTGAAAAAGCAACTAATAAACGTAATCAATGGTACACTACTGATAACAAGCCAGCATGTATAAGTATTACGTAGGTAAACTAATTCATTATGACGAGACGACAAGCTATAAGAGAGATGCTTGAAGAGAAGTTATGTACGCTCAAAGAAATTGCTAATACGTATGGTATCTCTTTGAAGCACGCTCAAAATGAAATAGAGCACATAATAAAGTCAGCACATGATATGTACTTAACTATTGATTATGCTGAGTGTCTTGCATGTGACTTTATGTTCTCAAATAGAACGCGTTTAAATAAGCCATCACGTTGTCCAGAATGTAAATCAGAACGAATAACAACACCATCATTTCAACTGATTATTTTGTAAATGAAACTTAGTAAAAACGATCATATTCGTTTCATGAATGATGATAACACAAGGCTTGTTGGGCATGTACATATTGTTAAGCGAAGTAATGATAACAATTGTGCTATCATGGTATGTGATATGCAAGATAGTAAAAATACAGCACAAATTGTTGATACAGTAGTATCCTGTCCACACTGTAAATACACGCTTGATTAAGAATTTAATCTATGCAAAAACATGAATTTTATGAATATTGTGGACCAAATAATAGCCTTAAAGGAACTGTTGTTCAAGTCATAGATATTGGCAAGAAAAATTGGCAAGGAAAAGTTATTTGTTCGAACAGTGAACATGTAACATGGAAACCAGGAAGTACATTTACAGCGCTATTTCACAAAAGCTGGTGCTATATTGACTATTGGAAACTACATGTATATTACAAATATATTAGTAATGATTATGGTTGTCACGGTTTAATAATTAAAATTATTGATAAGTATCCCTCGGAAGATCTGCATTGCTATACTGTTGAAGTTATAAAAGAATCGCCACAAGATCTCAACCCAACAGTTTTTCTTAGAGGGTGTCGCATGACATGGGCGATGGAGCCAAATGAGTGGGAGCAAGTAAAAGGTATAACAGTCTTTCATGAATTAGATGCAACTCTCAAAAAACATAATGTTTAAACTAAATGATACAGTTCAATTTAATCCAAACGTTGTAAAAGGAACGAAAGAAGAGCTTTTTACTAGATATGGTGAGGCAATCATTATATCTAATGAATATACTTTAAATGAAATTACTGATTCGAATCCTCGAAAACGATTTCATAGTAAAGGTGTACTCCACCGTCGTAATAATATATCCCCTCCAACAAACCAGGTACGCTTTGTAGATTTGAAATGGAAAAGAGATGAGAGCGATCACACATATTGGGAATATGTTGATTACTTAATGCTCATTGAAGAACATCAACGAGAAGAAAATATTTTTGTAGCGCTTCACAATCAATTGAGCAATATAAATGAGTAATAAACCTAAGTGTGTAACTGATAGTTTTGGCAATAAATATTGGTACTTAAATGGCAGGTTTCACAGAGAAGATGGGCCTGCTATTGTTTATACAAATGGTGATAACGTTTGCTTTAAACATTTAATTGGTGAGACGAAGATAACTGTACTCGGGCGAAAGCTTAATGAACTTGAGAAGACGGCGCCGTGGAAAAAGTGTGAAACAAGTTTAAAGAATGGTATATAATTAAAATAAGAAAGGAATAAGGACCCATAATTTAATAGGTGAAAATGTCGCTCTCATTTTTTTAAGTGCGCTAATAATGAAAGTTATTAGATGAACTGGGTGAATTCAGGGAAACCTCAGCACGTTGTGGTGGTGGCAATCCTGAGCCAAGCGCTTAGTACACTAAGCGAAGGTGCAGAGACTACTGGGTGTGAGTGAAGTCTCACATAATACCAGCAAGAGCGCCCGGCACCCAAGCAAGTAATGTTGCGGGTGATGATATAGTCCACAGAGTTTAGAAATAAACACAAATGTGAAAGCGAACAGTTCTGGTTCGAGTCCAGATGGGTCTACCATTTATTTACATAAAGTGCATTCATGAATAAAAGCACAGAGAGAAAATGTCAATAACAGAACAAAATACTATAGTATCCGAAACAGCGACCACACTTACAGAGAAATCGTTAGACTTTTTTGCAAGCGAATGTTGATAGAATCACATCTGTTTTGCAAGATACTGCACCTGAAGTGTGGAATGCAACTATCAAATATACATATGCACATGGCATTGGAGATTTCGTTGTCGCAGTTATATTTTTCATTATAACACTCACTTTAGCGTTCAATTTTTGAATCTTGCTAATGAAGCAAAAAATCATCGAGCTGAATTGTGTGAGTTTACGGCTTTTGGATTTGGGATTATAGCGGCAACCTTAGGGATAGCATCGGCTGTTAATTTAAAAGGCTTAATTGTAACGCTTATAGCACCAGAATTTCTCGCTATTAAACATCTCCTAAAACTTATTGCACAATAAACACATTTATTTATATGATCAATATTCTCGGTGATATCCCACGTAGAGTGGGTGTAGCATTATCAGGTGGGCTTGATAGTATTGCTATTTACGATTTTTTAGTACGTGATGGAAAACGCACTGTATATCCAATCTATTTCGATCATGGAACAAAACATGGAAGTGAAGCATACGAATTTGTAGTTAACTTTGTTGATAAATACAAGAGTTCACATGCGTTACAAAAACATGTAATTACGAATCAACGTATCAATGACGCACAACAAAAAAACGAATCACAAGAAGAATATTGGAGACGAATTCGTTACAGCTTTCTTGATGATGTAGCTAATCAATATAATATTAACATCATTACTTGTCATCATCTAGATGACGTAATTGAGACATGGATTTTTAGTGCATTACATGGAACACCTAAGTTGATTCCATTCAAAAGAAACAGAGTGATTAGGCCGTTCTTGACAACAAAAAAAGAAGATTTACGTAGTTGGTGTGAAAGACATGATCTTGGCTGGATTGAAGATCCAAGTAATAAAAACAAGCGCTTTATGCGCAATTTTATTCGTTCAGAACTTATGCCTAAAGCAAGACACATTAATCCGGGAATTCAAAAGACTATTAAGAAAAAAGTTATTAAAGAGTTCAAAAATCAAAAATAATAATGAGGAGTAAATAAAATGAATTTTACACATTTCACGTCCGAAGATATTTGTGGCATGATTTTCGAAGCGTTTCCAAATTTGGGAAAACGCTTTACGACTATGTACAATAACAGAGAAGACAATATTGAATTTATATCAATTGATGATATACAGAAACGTTTTATACTCACACGTATAGAAACATATGCACTCTTAAATGATGTTAACAATGAAGACGATTTTGTAAATGCTATCACTAGCACCACACCTTAAGATAAAAATACCATGCATAAAATGTCATAAGAAAAAGATGATTAAAACATATGCATATCTTGATGACAAAACTACATTAGTGTATACAAATAATAAGTGTTACAAATGTGGTTTTACACATTCAAAGCATCAACATATAAGAAAGCATACTATTATTGATGAAAATCATGCTTGGATAGGGCTACGTAATTATAAGGGTGTACACATTCATAAACAAACACCACAAAAGCACACGCATCAGATCCCAAAATTAGAAATTGAACAAAATATCACAAGTGAAATACTATAAATAGGGTGATGTTATATGATCACAAAAAAGAAATAAAAGACGATAATATGGAATGGTTTGCACCTGCGTATCTAGTAGCACAAATTGTCTTACACGCAGGATTTCTTGTATTTTGGACATATGCAAAATACTATTTATAACAAAAATATTTTTGATAAAACACGAATAAAGGAGAAATATGTCAAAGAAAGATCCATTTGCTGATTTGCAAAATAAATTAGATAATCAAGATAAAGAAAAAGCGCTACGAACAAGTATTACAGTCATCATTGATAAGAGCGGTTCAATGCGCGCGACGCGTGATGATGTAATTGGTGGATTTAATACGTTTGTAGAAGAACAGAAAATTGTACCTGGTGAAGCAACATTAAGTCTTGTCACGTTTTCTGGTAAACACATGACTGTTTTAGAAGATGTCTTACTAAGTGATGTTCAAGAATTAACAGAAGATTCGTATGTTCCTGGTGGTGGAACAGCATTACTTGATGCAATGGGTGATACAATCTCTTCGCTAAGAACGCGCATTAAAAATCTGCCTAAAGAGAAACGACCTGATAAAGTTGTTATCGTGATAATGACAGACGGTGCAGAAAACTCGAGCAAAGTGTGGGTGAAAGATAAAGTGTTTGAACTTGTTTCTAAAGCGACATCTGATGGTTGGGAGTTTCTATATATCGGGGCGAATCAAGATGCAATCTCGGCTGGTCAATCGATTGGTATTGCTCGAAACGCATCTATTAACTATACTGCGACTTCTATTGGGACACAAGATATATATAAATCTATGTCAAGAGCAGTAACAAGTGCACGTGCTGGTAAAACAATTGCTACTACAGATTGGAAAGCCGCCACAACATCAAAAACTAATGATGGTCCAGTCAATAAATAACAGGAAAATGGCATGTATATAATCGGCAATATCATATATGGAATTCCACTTCTCGAAGACGACTGTAACAGAATGCATGAATTAGAAATTTGGGATGAAGATATTTTAGAAGCCGGCTGGAAAATATTATATCATGGAGCATGGCCAAATACTGTTGCATACTTGGGCGTTAAGATTGATGAATTTAGTGAATGCAATGATCATTTCAAAATAAGTGATCTCGATATAACACCTACAGATAATGAGAAAACAGAAGCACATATTAAAATTAAAGGTGCGTTTGATATTCTTCCAGTAGGGTTCACAAGTAAATTACAAAATCCAGACATCTGGATTGTATGGTCAACTTCATAATATGAGCTTTGCATGCGGATTAGAAATCGTTATTATTACAAGTGTTATATGGGTGTATTGTAAGTGTAAAGATTTTCTTGTAGAGAAGTATACTTAGTTAAAAGCAAGTGTTTAAGAAAGGCAATCGAATTAGATTAAATCCAAAGTTTGTAAAAACAAAAGATGAAAATATGTTGATTACATTCTTTCTATCAAAAAGCGTCTTTATAGTACTTCACAATCAATTGAGCAATATAAATGAGTAATAAATCTGAATGTGAAACTAATAGCATTGGTACTAAACGTTGGTACTTGAATGATGAGCTACACAGAGAAGACGGGCCAGCTATTGTTTGTGCGAATGGTGATAAGTATTGGTACTTGAATGATGAGCTACACAGAGAAGACGGGCCAGCTATTCTGTGTCAGAATGGCACTAAACTTTGGTACTTGAATGATAAGCGTGTTACAGAAGCTGAACATACGCGACGAACACAAGTGAATATTTTTGTAGCGCTTCATAATAAATTGAAACAAATTTAAAATCAATGATATAATTTATATTCTTACTTTAGAAATTTGGAGATAATGTTATGACGGGTTCAGTTGTTGCCATCGTATGGTGTGCAGTATATGGTGTAGGAATTGTAAGTGGTTGTTTAGCAAGCAAATTTATGAAATAAATAGAGTGTATAAAATGTCACACATAGTTTACAAAATTCGAGATAAGAGAACTGGTTTATTTTCATCAGGAGGTTATTATCCTTATTGGGATAAATATGGAAAGATCTGGAAGCAAGAAGCGCATGTTAAATCACATTTAACAATGTATACAAATTGTTTTTATGGCCGAAAAGTTTTAGAAATAGAAAATTGGGAAATTGTTCCATATTCTTTAGAAGCATTAGAAGTTTATAGCGCAAACGTGTTGCACGTTCGACCAGCAAAGAAATAATCTTTATGCTTAGGAAAACAAAAAAATTAAAATACGATCCAAATAGCATTAAAGTTCTTAAAGGACGAGACGCAGTTCGTAATGTCACTGGAATGTATTTAGGCTCAACCATGGATAGCACAGGCCTCCACCACATGTGTTGGGAAGCAATCGATAATGCTATCGATGAACATCAAGCTGGATATTGTAATAAGATTAGTGTCATCTTAAACAAAAATAACTCAGTTACTATCATAGATAATGGTCGTGGTATACCTGTTGGGAAACACAAAGAGCTTGGCATTTCAGCCGCAACAGTTGTAATGACAGAGCTTCATGCCGGCGGCAAATTTGATTCTAATTCATATGAATTCAGTGGAGGGCTTCATGGCGTAGGAATAAGTGTTGTGAATTTCGTTTCTGAGTTTCTTGAAATGGAAATCTCGCAGAAGGGTAGAATATATTTCCAACGCTTTGAACAAGGGATTCCTGTTAAAAAACTTACAGCAACAAGAAAAAAAACAGGAAAAACTGGAACAAAAATAACATTCAAACCAGATAAAGAGATTTTCTCAAATATTGAATGGTCGTTTACAACATTAAATAACCGAATAAAAGAACTTGCGTATTTGAATGCAGGATTGAGTATTTCGATTACTGACGCTCGTAAAAAGAAAGTAATTAGTGAAACATATCAATATAAAAATGGGATTAAAGGTTTCATTAAAGAGCTCAACAAAAAGCGTGATCCACTTAATAAAACACCTGTTTACTTACAAAGTAAAGATAAAGATATTATTGTTGAAGCCTGTTTGCAATGGTGTGACTCATACTCTGAAAATATTCAATGTTATACGAACTCAATTAAAAACCAAGATGGTGGAACACATTTAGCTGGCTTAAAAAACGCAGTTACTCGTGCTGTTAATAAATACGCAACAGATAACAATCTTCTAAAGAAATTAAAGAGTACTCTTCAAGGCGATGATATTCGTGAGGGAATGTGCGTAATTCTCGCTATTAAAATGCATGATCCAAAGTTTTCAAGCCAAACAAAAGATAAACTCGTATCATCAGAAGTACGTCCTGTTGTTGAGAAGAAGATTGCTGAAGCGTTGGCAGAATTCTTTGAGAAAAAACCAGCTATAGCAAACGTGATTGTTAAAAAGTGCATCAACGCCGCATTAGGGCGAATCGCGGCAAGAAAAGCGAGAGAAGTTACTCGTAAGAAAGGGCTTCTTGATAGAAATGTTATACTTCCGGGAAAACTAACAGATTGTATTTCAAATAATCCAGAAGAGTGTGAGCTGAGCATATCCGAAGGATCATCGGCTGCAGGTTGTTTTCGTAATGATATCAATATCTTGTGTGATGGAGATACTAAACAATTGAAAGACATCAACATTGGTGATAAAGTATTAACACATACAGGTGAATATAAAAAAGTACTCGACAAATATGACACCTGGAAAAATCATAGAGCAAAATTGATTATTGGTGGCGAAGAAATTGTTTGCTCAGCAGATCACCCATTTTTAATCCAGCGAAATAATAAACTTATATGGATGTCATTAGAGCAAATAGACTTAAATAATGACTTATTTGTTCTAATAAAAAGTAAATAATATAGTATCTTTCCTTCGCTAATAATGATTGATAAGATACAAAATAGGAAAATGAAAACAGGAATTATATATGCGTAATATTGTTGATAATAACATAAAACATGAATATACATATCAATATATTAAAGCTGACAGTGTGGAATTCTATAAAGATAATTCTGAGCCATTATGGGATATTGAGATAGAAGACAATCATAGTTTTGTATTAGCAACTGGAGGTGGGGTTGTCGTACATAACTCTCTTAAGCAAGGCCGCGATAGACATACACAAGCGGTTCTCCCATTACGTGGAAAAGTGTTGAATACAGAGAAATCAACTATTGATAAGATACTTGATAATAAAGAACTCGTAGCAATCACGACAGCAATTGGTACAGGATTTGGTGATAGTTTTGATATTAGCAAACTTCGGTATCATAAGATTATTATAGCGTGTGATGCTGATTGCCTTGAAGAGAATACACAAGTTGTAACAGAAAGCAGTATAAAAAAGATAAAAGACGTTACAGCAGATGATAAAGTATTAACTCATGATGGATCATACAAACAAATAATTAATGTAACAAATAAATCATTTGATGAAGTAATAGAAATTGATGTTAATGGAACAATTATTGCATGTTCATTAGAACATAAATGGCCTGTATTACGCGATGGAAATGTAACAATTGTTAAAGCAAAGAATTTAAGAAAAACAGATTTCTTTTTATTTAAAAATAACTGATTGTGTTTTTCTACTTAAAAATAAAAATATAATGGTGATGATATGACAGATATAAACTTAGATGATTACATGTTAATTCAACCAAATAGTATTAACAGACACAAAAAAGAATTTAATGCAGTTGATATTACAGTAGAAGATAATCATACATTTTTTATACTAGATGAAAATAATAATAAATTACTAACACATAATTCTGATGGAGCGCATATCACAACATTATTATTAACTTATTTCTATAACTTCATGAGACCACTTATTGAAAATGGGCATGTTTTTGTAGCGCAACCTCCGCTTTATAAAATCAAATATAAGAAAAAACGTGTGTATGCAATAACCGAAAAAGAGAAAAACGAAATTACTAGCGAGTTAAACGAAAAAAATATAAAGTATACAATGACACGTTTTAAAGGTTTAGGTGAGTGTAATATCGACGACATCATTAAAACAATCTTAGACAAGAATACACGTGTTTTAAAGCAAATGAAGATTGTTGACGCTAAGAAAACGGCAACTATGTTCAAAACACTCATGGGTAATAATATTCCTGCACGAAAAGCATTTATCCAAGAAAACGCAACATACGCGAATATTGATGTGTGAAACAAATTACTTATCAATGGTTTGGAAACAATAATGTTTAAAGTCGGTGATATTGTCAAGTTTAATCCAGATTTTTTTGTTGATACTGATAGTGAACTATTAAAGAAATACGGTGTAGCTAGAGTTGCGAAAAGTACATATGCAACAAAGCCAGACGATCATTTGCCTCTTTTTGATATACCTATGTATAATTACGAGCCACAACAACATCTATATGTTAATATTGTGTGGGCACGCATGCCGCATAAAGTGTATTGGGAATATGTTGATTGTTTAACACTTGTTAAAGCCAAAGTAGATACAGAAAATATTTTTGTACAACTCAACAATGTATTAACAAAGAATAATACATGATTTTAGACCGTAGAAACAATATTTTGTTGACTTATTTATAAATAAATAATGAAATATCTGGCTAATGAATGTAGATGCATTTGTCATTCTAGTAAGTTTGGTATTGCTGGTGATTTAGGTTGTCTTGTTTATCATGACAAAGAGGCATGCACGGATGACGAGCAATGTATTAAAAAGAAAAAATACAAATCTGTTTTAGTGAAACAAGCTATCAAAAAATGATATAATATTTATAAGTGATTTAAATAGATAAACATCAGTAATAAAGTGGTGATTAAAGTAACTCGATAATTGAGATTAAGTTATGATTGATAGAAAACCCACAATTAAAGATGTATTTTATACGAATACCTTCACTGCAACTACGAAGTTTTACTAAAAATGTCTAAACACGAAAATAAGGAAATGCAAGATATTTGTTTCAATTGTCAACAAATAATGCGATCAAGATTAGATCATAGTCTTTATGCACCGAACGCAAGTGAGTATTGTGTACAAGCATTAGGTAACGAATTAAACGATTTAAAAGAACGGTTAATCCAATTGGAAGAAAATAATATTTATAGTTCATTAGCTGAAGATTTGTGTGATCGTATCCATGAGGCAGTGAAAAATATTCGTCTGTCAGGTGAAAGTTTAGATGAATGTGTTGAACGCCTGATCAAAGAGAAGGCTGAATTAGAAATTGCATTACAAAAAATAGCAAATGGTCGACGGAAAACGAAACATTGGCACAAAGCACCTATAGGTATTGATAGTGAAGAATGGATTACGGCTCGAGCTGCAGCACGTTTTGCACTTAAAAAACAATCTCAGTAAAAAGTAATAACAAATGACACATTGGAATACAGATAATATTATTAACTTATTGATGGATGATGATAAATGGGACATATCAACTACATCGCCTAGTGGCGATTATGATACAATAGGGCTACGACTTAAAGCTATTAGTAGAAAAATTGAACGTGAAGCATTGTTTGTATTTGGTTTTAAGTGTGATGAACCAATAAGCACGCGCTCTAACCATAATGATTGTGATATCGATTATATAGTTGTTGAAGATGGACAATCAAGTGATGGTGGGTTAAACTCATCAGATAGAGCAACATGCTTAATGTATGGTGAAGTTGTTTTTCGTTTAAGAAATGCTGGCTTCATCGTTATTAACAACATGTACATGTACTTCTAAAGAGATTAACTAATGAAATTACCTGATCACATAAATAAAGAATGCTTCGAAAAGCTTCGCTTACTTGTTCGTGAGTACGACTTTACAGAAGTTTTAACTTGTTTAGCGTATCTCTGTTCGTACAACCTTGGTGAGCAATATCTTTTAGCGACTGCTAATTCTATTTTGAAAGCGCGCAAGTATTATATGAAAGGTACACAAAAAATTGTTAAAGAAGATGATGAAAACAAAACACAGGAACTTAAATAATGTACACTAAAAAAATGATTACAATCTATCTTGATGACAATGATATTAAAGAATTTCTTTTAGAGCGCTTAAACAAAGAGTATGCAGATCATTTGTTAGAAAATCATTTCTGTATTGATTTTGTTGATGGTAAACTCGCCGTCTCGATAGATGGTGAAATTCCAGATAAACAAATTGTCGCTCTACAAAATAGTTAAAATATAACATTTATTATAGATATGTTATAATGATAAAATAAGGAGTAATAAGATAAATGTTAGTTAATGCAGTATTATGTGAATCATGTAACGATCTTGTTTATAGCAGAGCAGAACAAGATACAAGATTTTGTTCATGTGGTAGAGTTGGTGTCAGAGGCGGTCACAAATTTGTTAAACTTATTAACGAACACGTAGCTCATGTCAAACATAAAGTCGAAGTTGAAGCGACTGAAAAACAACTCATTGATGATTGGCGCTTATGTCAAAATGTGTTTGGATTGATTCGTGGCAAATAACTTTCCTCTTACAGATGTTGAGCTTTTAGTACACGCAATTTTAAGTTGTAGCAATGGCTACATAGATAATGATATGCATGCACAAGTTGCAGAAAATGAACTCTTAAGGCGGCAAAAAAAGAAGCATGAACAATCTGTTACTGAATATGAGAATCCACTTGAACCCCCAAGATACTTATAAGAATTAACTTGCTCGTGTATCTCCACTGTTTCCTAAACAGAAGAAGAGTAATTGGACACATGCAGGTTCGATCCCTGTCACGAGTACTTAAGTTTTAGATATTATTAAATGAGCTGGGCAAAATACGCTAAAGAAAAGCTTAAAATTGATAAGCAAGTATCAATACGACCATGTGGTAATTCAATGCGTGGTAAAATTGAAAGTCGTCAACTTGTAACTCTGCAAACATGCAAATTTGCAGATCTTAAAGTAAATGATATTGTGCTCGTTACAGTCAAAGGTAATGATTATTTACACCTTATAAAAGCAATTGATAAAAAACGCTTCCTAATTGGAAATAATCATGGTGGTATAAATGGGTGGGTTAACTTTAACGCAATTCATGGTAAAGTATTATCAATAAAATAATGGCTAATAAAAAGAAATTAGAAACGTTTATTGGGAAAAGTACATGTGGAAAACCTATAGTTAATGGTAAGCTTGTATTCAAGCTCGTTGATTCAGATGGAATTCCATTTACAGTTATTGATGACATTATTCGTGAAAATAACTGGGGCTTTGATATTGTAGATTTTATCAAAGCGATAAAACATAGCAAGAATTATTCAATGCAAAGTTGCGTTAGTATGCTTACAGGTCATCTAGAACGTAATACACGATTATATAGCATGACTATCAATGCTATAACACATGTATATTCAAAAAAATAATAAATTTAGTATTTTCCTAAACATTTTTAGAATGAATGATTTTTTTTATAAAGAGTGATTAACACTGTTAATACACTTTTATAAATGATTGCTTTATTATAGGAGATATAAGCATGAGTGATGTTCGAAATCTTACCGATAAGTATTTTACTAAAACGCACAAAATTATTGACAAATTGTATAATAAAGATTGCATAGTAACATATGCCGTGTTTATGCGAAGCCCAGTTCGGGCAGCACTCAAATTCGCAATACAATTTATTAAAGACAACAGTTCAGCACAAATAGCTTCTGTTCCGGAAGGAACGCTTGTAACGTCAAACCAACCTTTAATGTTAATTAAAGGTAAATTCTCTGAACTTGTTGAGCTTGAAACATTACTACTACAACATGTTGGCTTACCTTGTATTTGTGCTAAAAATGCATATAGAATGACACTTACGGCACCACAGTACTCATTTCTTGATTTTCACGCAAGACATGGTACAGGAGAAGAATTTGTAAAACTTGCTTCATATGGAGCATGGGTTGGAAGTGAAGCTGCAAAAAGAGAGCACCCAGAAGCAAAAGGATTTGTTGGTGCAAGTACTGATGTTGGCGGTGCATTTTATGGAAATACCGGTATCGGAACAATGCCACATGCTTTAATCGGTAAAGCAGGAAGCACACTACAGGCAGCAATTGACTATCATAAAGTGTTCCCTAATGAAAAATTAGTTGTGCTTATTGATTACTTCGGAAAAGAAGTAACTGATACGAAAGCACTCGTTAATCATTTTGGCCCAAATGCAGATGTAACTGTTCGTATTGACACACATGGTGGGCGCTACCTTGAAGGGTTGAGTTGGACAAAATCTTGTAATCTCATTGACACATACGACTCATGGTCAATGTCATTACGTGCTGGACAAGGTGTTTCTGTTGCAGCAGCATATAAAATCCGTCAAACACTTGATGAACTGGGTGCGAAAAAATGGAAGATTATTGTTAGTTCTGGTTTTGATGAAGAAAAAGTTGGAGTATTTGCACACGCAAATGCACCAATTGATATGATTGGAACAGGAAGCTTCTTACCACAAAATTGGCATCATACGTATGCAACAGTTGACATTATCAAGTATGATGATGATTATAAAGTAAAAGTAGGTAGAGAAATGCTAATCAGTAAATCGATTGAGCTACAAAACAAACTGAAGGAATAAATTATGAAATATATTACCGACGAATTTAAAGCGCTTCAAGAAGAAACTATTGAAGGCATCAGATTAGAAATGATAAGAAAATATCCAAATTTTGTACATGATAATATATCTGCGCAAAAGCGAATTGATAAAATTGTCAATGGATTAAAAGAATATTTCAAAGCAAATAGAATTAGAACAGTAGTTCTTGGGATGTCTGGTGGGCTTGATAGCACAGTAACTGCCGCACTATGTGCAAAAGCAGATGTAAATGTTATTGGATTAGTAATGCCTATAGAACAAAAACCCGAAGAAACGCTAAGAGGATTAAAAACTGCTGCGCAATATTGTAGTGCGTATGCAATGATTGACTTAACTGCAAACTTTAAGATTTTAAGTGAAAAGTTATCAAAGAAAACATATACAACGACCAAACATCATAAGTGGACGTCACGTAGTGCACAGCTTCGTAATATTAACTTAGGAAACATTAAAGCGCGATTACGCATGATTACACTTTACGATGAGGCACGTACTCGTGACGGCATTGTTATGAGTACTGATAATTACTCAGAGTTACTCATGGGCTTCTGGACACTTCATGGAGATACAGGAGATGTCAGCCCAATTCAGATGGTATTTAAAGGGTTTGAATTGAGTTACATCGCAAAAGAGCTTGGTGTTTTAGAAGACATTATTAACGCTGTACCAACTGATGGTCTTGGCATATCAAATTCAGATGAAGATCAACTAGGTGCAAGTTATCGCTTTGTTGATGCGGTTATGTGTAACCATTTGAATTATGTAGAAAATAGATGTGTTCTAAATCCTAAAAATCTTGATGCACTAGAAATCTTTAAACAAGATGGTAAATCTAGTTGGCGTACAGCGTGGGATATATATCAAGCTGCACTCAATATTGTTGATAGACATAAACGAACAGAATTTAAACGAAACAATCCATACATGATTGAGCATGAAGATACCCTGTTTATGCTGAGAGATAAGTAATGAGCTCATTAGGCGTTATAGTTGGGCGCATGCAACCTTTACATTTGGGGCATATTGAAGTAATCGAAAAAGCGCTTATAGAAAATGATATTGTTGTCGTTTTTCTGGGATCAGCACAATTTTCAAGAACACATATTAACCCATTTACAGTTCAAGAACGTATTTCATTTTTGAAAACGGCATTTCCGAACAGCAAAGAGCGTGGATTGAAGCTTGTACCTATCAATGATATTCAAGCTATCATACGTAAAGACTGGCAAGATTATTTAAGCGGAAAATTATTAGCACTCAATATTGTAAATACAAACGATATTACCATCAAGTATTATGCCGGCAGCAATGAAGATGCAATCTGGTATACTGATTGGGCAAACGAGATAGAGATTGTTGATCGCTATAAGAATAAAATCACAGCAACAGATATTCGTAATTCGTTAATATTAGGAACAAATACATGGAAAGAGAAAGTTCCTAAAGAAATTCATAACTTAGTTTCTAATTCATTTCCAGATGAATTTAGAACAAGAATAGATTGTTAATCGAAAAGGAGGATGAATAATCATGAGAAAATTATTAGTAATTGTAGATTTTCAAAACGACTTTGTCTTGCAAAATGGTGCTCTTTTTGTACCAAACGCAAATAAGCTTATTGAACAAGCAAGTAAATCATTAACAAAAAATAAACTTAAAGAATATGATGATATTCTAGTTCAATTTGACACACATACTGAAGTTGATTATCCAAGTACAGAAGAAAGTAAACAATTTCCTATCCATTGCATTCCTGGGACATTTGGGTGGAATTTAGCATTTAAAGATTTAGACGTGCTTGATTATTTACACTCATATGCGTATCATGCATTTAAGCCTCAATTTGATATTTGGAGAGGCGCATCATATGTGAAACAAGATATTATGGTAGGTGTTAGTATTCCAACAACAGAAACACAATTTCTTGCTAATCATTCAAATAATGAATGGGAAGTACATGTATTTGGAATTGCAGGAGATGTATGTGTAAAAGAAACAATTATAGGATGGGTTATGAGAGGGTATAAAGTAACGGCTTTCAGAAATTTAATTGTTGGGTTTGAAAAAGATATTGATACTATTAGAGAAGAAATAGGATTAGACTTTAATATTGTTAATTCTGAAACAATTACATAAAATATGATATAATTTATTTAAGTAATAGTGATCATAAGATGCACAGAATAACACGTAAAGATCGCTACAAATTGAAAACTAAGACTGCAAAAAAATATCCTATTCATGTAGCAAGTGTTTGTTTTATGCATGATGGTAACATTGCATATTTGATTCGAGCAGCCGCATGTTTTGGGGCAAAATCGATGTTTGTCATTGGAAGGTTACCACCCAGAAAAGTTTTAAATCCACTCTCTGGAAGCACATATGATTATGTTGATATCATACAATTTGCAAATCCAAACAAATTTTTAAAACACATGCGCAATCTAAGTATTAAGCTTGTCTGCGCAGAAATAACAGAAGACGCCGTTCCATTAGCAAATTATAAATTTGATTTTAGCACGCCTATTTGTATTGTAACTGGTCATGAAGAATGTGGTGTTCCAACTGATCTATTGATAAATAGTGATGTTGTAAAAATTGACACATCAGGAATTGGGTATTGTCTAAATACGGCACAAACAGCAAACATTATGTTATATGAAGCAATCAAACAATTTAAACAACAACAAATATAAAAAATATATAACTGATGATTATGGCAACAAGAGATGGTACTTAAACGGTGAGTTGCACAGAGAAGATGGACCAGCTATTCTGTGTCATGATGGTGACAAACGTTGGTATTTGAACGGTAAACGACACAGAGAAGATGGACCGGCTGTTATTTATGCGAATGGTTGCAAGTTTTGGTACTTGAACGGCAAGTTGCACAGAGAAGATGGACCAGCTATTCTGTATCAGAATGGTGATAAGTATTGGTGCTTGAATGGCAAGTTTATCACAGAAGCTGAGCATAAGCAGCGAACACAAGTGAATATTTTTGTAGCACTTCATAAAGCATTAAAAAATGCAAATTAAAATTAAAAAATATTATAGAATATATTGTATTTAAAGAAAAAAACTCAAGAGTAATAATTATGGCGAAAATAACTAATTGGCGACCAAACGAAAAATGGTCATATAATTTCTTCAAAAGACCAGCTGCTTGTTCTACAATTATTGTAATGCATGGTAATGATGTACTTCTTATGAAGCGAAATGTTAAAACACGTGCTGAACCTGGAAAATTTGCATTTCCAGGTGGATTTATCAACACTGATATAGAGACACTTGAACAATGCGCTCTACGTGAGCTTGAAGAAGAAACAGGCCTCAATGGATTTGAAGAAATAAGTTTAAAATTATTGACAGTTAATTCAGATCCAACATCAGATCCAAGAGCACATGTTATCAATGCTGTATATGTACTAATACTTGATGATGATAAACCAAAACCCTGTATTACGCCTGATGATGATGTTGTTGATTATAAATGGATGTGCATTCGTGAATATGCAAGTAAGCCACAAGCATTCAAGCAAGAAAAACTCGCAAAAAAATATTTAGAATGGAGAGAAAAATAAACCCTTCAAAAAACGATTATTGGCGTTACCAATCAAAAAATAGAAAAGAAGATTACGTAATAAAAATCACAAAAGTATCTGGTGATAAAGTTCATGGGTATCCAGTCAAAGCCTTAACAAAATGTAAGCATATGCTTTTTCTAATTAAGGTTGGCTGGACAATTCATACCGAACCTGAATGTTGGGTACAAGTCGAGTGGCCAGATTTGAAACCTATTAAAGCAAAATAGATTAACTTAAAATGAATTATAAAACAATATTATTCGTAGCAGGAACTTTTAATGAAAATGGTGGTAAACGATCATCAGTTGCTAATGATATCGTAAATGGTATATTAGAACATGAGCTTGTCAATATAACAGATGTTTTTATATACAATGGTGGTAATTTACAAGATATTATACCATGTGGCGCAATTGAAGAATTTTATGAAATCATTAATGTTATTTCTAATAAAAAGAGTGTTAATTTTGCAATTAACTTACGTGGGCATGGTTCTATTGTATTTGCAGATAATGTAGAATTCTTAAATGAAATCGATTATAGTTCACGCCCATTTCCAGAAAAATATAATCCATGAAACATTTTTTGAAAGAATGATATAATTGAAATATGAAAAATACAAAAATAAAAGTTGAAATCGAATTTGAATTTGAACATGATGATAGTTGGTTAACTGAAAATTTGACTGACTTATCAAGTGATATGTGTAATAACATACGAGAAATACCTCGTCATTGGACGGTTGAAGGAATAGATAATTGGTATATTACTAATATACATGCTAATATAATTGAGAACTAGAAAATGAAATATCCAACATTATATGCGAAAGCTAGCACTGGTAAAATCAAACAATGGCGTATCTGGACAGAAGGAAATTTACTCTGTACAGAACATGGGTATATTGATGGCACTTTGCAATGTCCTGCTCCTAAAGAAATTAGAGGAAAGAATATTGGCAAAGTAAATGAAACATCCCCGGAAGAGCAGGCTATTCGGCAAGCGACATCAAAGTGGACAAGACAAACCGAAAAAGGATATGTTAAGTCACCAGATTTGATTAAAGAGAAGAATGAAGTTGAACTCTTTAAACCGATGCTTGCAAAGAATGCGTTGAAACAACAACATAAAATTGTGTACCCGTGCATGGTTCAACCAAAATTAGATGGTGTTCGTTGCTTAGCAAGAAAAAAGAATGGAAAGATTACTCTTTGGTCTAGAGCAGGAAAGCTTTTCGATACAAATATTCTCAAAGAGCTTTGTGAAGATCTTTTAAATGTGCTAAGTGAAAATCAAGTTGTTGATGGTGAACTGTTTCATCCAGAGTGGAATTTTCAACAGATTACACGAACGTATAAGAAGCGTCGTGATGAAGAAACAGACGAATATAAACGTTCAGCAGATCTTCAATGTTGGATTTATGACATACCTTGTGATAAACCATGGAGAACTAGAGCGCTAGTATTAGAACTCACGAAACAAACAAAAAGGGTTCGAACGGTAAATCATGCTATAGCAGAATCGTGGGAAGATATTTGCAAATATGAAAAGCGATATCTGAAACAAGGGTATGAGGGGCTTATTATTAGAAACCTTGAGGGTGCTTATAAATATGATGGACGTTCTTCAGATTTATTAAAATTAAAGCAATTTACCGATGAAGAGTATATAATTGTTGGTGGCAAAGAAGCAGTTGGCGATGATGCGGGAACAGTTGTATTTACATGCGTAACACCAGAAAGATTGGAATTTAATGTACGTCCAATGGGTACAAGAGAAGTACGTGCGGAATATTGGCAAAATTTGCAGAACTATATTGGAAAACAATTAGTTGTTAAATTTTTTGAAAAAAGTGAAGACAATATCCCAAGATTCCCAGTCGGAAAAGGAATAAGGGAAAATAATGAGTGATAAAGAAAAACCAGTTTTATTTTACGGGTTCAAATCGGGACAAAAATACGGATGTTTTTCTAATTTTTATCCAGCATCGTTTACACTTGATGAGAAATTATGGCCAACAACCGAACACTATTTTATGGCGCAGAAGACACTAAATCCGGAGAAAGTTGAGAAGATACGAAGGGCAGACGGCCCTAGAGAAGCAAGGCGTTTAGGAAGAATAGTTGAACTTCGCCCTAATTGGGATAACATTAAATATAATATTATGGTCAAGGCACTTCACGCAAAGTTTACTCAAAATGAGCATATTTGTGAAATACTTTTAAGTACAGGTGACAGAAGTATTCATGAAAATTGTAAAGATCCATGGTGGGGTGGTGGTCCGAATTTTCCTGGTGGAAGAGATTTATTAGGAAAAGCACTAATAGAGGTTCGTACATTAATAAAAACAGTTAATTCGTTAAAAGAAAAATGATCAAACCTAAATTACAACGACACCCAGAATATCTTAATTATTTCGATTGTGTTCAATGGATAGAAGAGAAGTACAAATGTGATTTAAGAAACTTTACTAGTCATAAAATTATTGAAAATGACTACCAAGACTTTTGGCAGTTTATTCTAAAAATGTGTGATGTCTATAATGGAGCATTCATTTGGATGTATAGAGATTGGAAAGAAACTTGTAAACCATGGGAAGCAGAAATTATTGATATCTTTTTTGCTGAATTTGGTGAGTTTACTTTTGAACAAAATGATGCGTTACACTTTTTAGTAGCGTGGTAGCAAAAGTTGAGTGAATATACTTATGTTTTATATAGATTAAAAGATATGATGATATCATATAAAAGCGTATTAAAACGAATTGTTAATTAGCGAAATAATTATGGGACAGTAGCTCAATTTGGGAGAGCGCTGGCTTTGCAAGCCGGGCCTGTTGTGGGATCGTGCCCCACCTGTTCCAACCTATTAGTATTCATACGCTTATGAGCGTTACAACTATGAAACACTGTACATACTGTAATTCAGAAGAATTTGAAATCGATGATCATCTTGAATGGTGTTTAGAATGTGGTGAACCGAGAACACAAACTAGATTCAAAACACAATCAGAACACATACTTTATGAATTAAAAAAAGAAATATGTGATGAAAAAGCCTTTTTCGAAAACATTTGGGACGTACAGTGGTGGATGCACACAAATGGTAAATCAAATATAGGTTATTATCAATGTGATATTTGTAATGGATATCACTTAACAAGAAGGAGAAATAATGCATAAATTATTTTCAGTTGTAGCAATATTAGCAATATTGTCATGCACAAAAACTGTGCCTACTACTTCACAAGCAGTAACTGATAGTAAGACAACACAAGAAATAACAAATAAAGATTGTTGTACGATGAGAACTTATGGAATATGTCGTATTTTTGATGTAGTTAACAATGTAAAAGCAAAAAGCGAAACAAAAAAGATTTGTGATATAAAAACCGTCATTTGGGACATTACATGTGAACATATTTTAAGAGAAAAAACAACTAATAATCTATACTGTCAAGATAATAATAAACTTGTACGTTGCTTCACATGTGAATAATAAAAATTATGTAATAATATAGCAAAATTAATGAAACATTTATCAATGATATAATAAAATAATATTAAAAGATGAAAGAAGAATTAGATAAGAAACTTGTAAAAGTGTTTCCATTACTTTATAGTGATCGCTATGCTTCAATGCAAAGCACATGTATGTGCTGGGGTTTTGATTGTGACTCCGGATGGTTTGATCTCATCGCTGAATTATCAGCAAAACTTGAAGTTCTAATCATAAAGTACATTGAAGAAAATCCTGATATGTGTTCGTGCTATCATGATCGTGACACACACGACGATGGTGATCGATGCCAATACATTTATAAAGAATCTGCACCTAACATAGATGTATTTAAGTGTGAGTGTAACAAATTTAATATTTTTCATCCCAAAGCAAGTCAAGTAAAAGAGAAATTAGGAGATCTATCGTTTTATATGACATCTGGAACAGATGAAATATTTGATCTTATTTATGAATATGAAACTAAATCTGCGGTTACTTGTGAGGTATGTGGTGAAATTGGTATGTTAATGGCTACCAATAATGGTATTGGTAATTGGTACAAAACATTATGTGATGCATGTGCTAACAGTGATACATACAAATTACAACAATATGCAAAAATAAAATAATGAAGTATAATCCGACATTATTATTTGATGTTAAGCTGTTAACAAACGAAGACGGTTCACCACACGTTGATATAGCGTGTAGTATGGGATTACTAAAACATGTTCTTGATTGTTTAAATAAACATGAAGGTTCTTCAATGAAACGTGAAGAAGTGATATCATTTATATATGAATATATTACAGATTACGCATTTATGGTTTCAAATATAGAGCAAAATTAGAATGAAATCTTACCCATCTATATTAGGCCCACAAAAAGCTCCTAACTTACCGTGTATCGCTTTTGATAAAATTGATGGTTCACAAATTCGTGCAGTATGGTCTCGTAAACGTGAGTGGTACAAGTTTGGAACACGAAAACGCTTATTTGATAAGGTTGACAAAGATTTTGGATGTGCTATTAAAATATTTCAATATAAATTTGCAGAAAGCATTGTAAAGATAATTAAGCGACACAAAAAATATCGTGATGCACAAACAATCACTGCATTCTGTGAATTTTTTGGAGAAAATTCGTTTGCAGGTAATCATTATGTCGATGATGAAAAAGATTTAATATTATTTGATGTGGCCGTTCATAAGCATGGAATACTTGGACCAAAAGAATTTATAGATCTTTTTGGCAATTTAGACATTCCGGAAATTATTTACACTGGAAATTTAAATAAACAGTTCATTAACGATATTCTTGAAGGAAGATACCCTGTTACATTTGAAGGAGTTGTATGTAAGAGTGGAACAAAACATGATTTATGGATGCGTAAAATAAAGACAAAAGTGTGGTTAACACGTTTAAAAGAAAAACATCCAGATAATTATGATGAACTTAAATAATAAATGAGGTAATAAAATGGAATGGGAATTGTTAATTTTTGTTGCAGCAATTGTTGTTGGTGCAATAGCACTTTGGTCAGTAATCGATTTATGGATTGATAATAAATGATTGTTAAAGAAATAATTGCTGTAGGTTTGATAGTTGTTTTTATATTCTTAATTGCACTTAATGTAAAGTTGCGCATTGATACTTCTTATTGTAGAGGATTAGTACATAATTCACAAGTAGAAATAATGATTAAAAATAATAACTGTTACAAACTTGATAATGAAAGTAAAGACTATAAACTAGTTGGTAATATATCTAATGAATAATATTGTCTGTATTAAATGTTGTGATCCTAATACAAATGTATTTATTGTTAATAACATATCTTGGTGTGCTATATGTTATGATTATTATCAACAAACATTAATTATGTGGAAAACTTACGTAAGTATTCTACAAAGTGTTTTTTATAAATCACGTAAGTTTGATTGTTATTATTGCACACAAGAAGTTAATGGACGTTTCAAGCGTTTCAAAATAAAACGTGCTGTTGTTATCGACGCCGATAATAAAGATACATGCACTAAACATATAGTCGGTAAAAGAAAATTATCTGATATTTATCTTGATGAGTATCAAGCGTTTGTAAAAAACGCGCCTTGGAAAAAGAAAACGCATGGGAAAACCGAAAAAACACAAAAGAAAGGGACCGAAATCAACTAGAGCAGGTTGTTTATTGTGTAAACCACACAAACATCAAGCAAATAAATATAGTGATGTTAAGCGCCAAGAAAAATTATCACGTTTAAAAGAAAAAGAATATAAAGACGACCTTAAGTAAAATGAAAAAAGTAATACTTGAATCACCATATGCAGGTGATATAAGGCGAAATGTGCATTATGCACGCTTATGTATGCATGACTCACTTATGCGTAATGAAGCACCTATTGCATCACATTTGTTATATACACAACCAAACATTCTTGATGATAATATACTAATTGAGCGTGATTTGGGAATTAACGCTGGATTATTATGGGGTGAGAAAGCAGAATTAACTGTTGCATATACAGACTTTGGTATCTCACGTGGTATGCAGTATGGAATAGACAAAGCTACACTTGTAAATAGAGAAATAGAATTTAGAAAGTTATTCGGAGGATTTATTGTTGAAAATAGTGAATTCTCTTTACATAATAAAAGTGCAATTCAAGATAGTGAATTTTGTGCTTGTTATTATTGTGAAAAATATTTTTCTCCTAGAGAAATATCTTGTTGGGTTGATATAAATAATGACACACCACTGTGTCCATATTGTGGTACCGATACAATAGTTGGAAGTGCACAAGATCCAGCAATAAGTGATCCAACTATAATTAGAAATTTGCATAATTTTTTCTTTGACAAAGAAAGTTGGTATTAAAATAACAATAAATGAATATTAAAATTGGTCAAATCTAGCGTAATATAGCTGGTGATGTAAAATCATATTTAATAAATGATCAAAAAATTGTTGAAATAATCACAGGTAAAACCACAACAACAATCATAACAATATGTATCAATGCTATTAACTGTACATGTACCACTAAGGCAGGGCCGAAGCATGTACATATCTTTCTTGAAGAAGATAGTGATTTTTGGTTTAAGAATTATACGTTGATTAAAGATACACATAGTTATCATAACATTTTTGTAGAACTAAACAATATTTTAACAAGAAAAAAAACGTGGAGCAATAAATAAATGGGATATTATACACAATTTTCACTTGACTTTGAAGCACCTACTAAGAAAAGTCGTGATGAAGTTATAAGTTATTTTGAAGCAAATAGAGATAATATGGAATGTTATGCTTGGAGAGAAAAAGCATATGGTACAGATGATTGTAAGTGGTACACTTATGATGATGATATGCATGCGCTTTCGAAATTGTTTCCAAATGTGTTATTCAAACTTTCAGGTGTAGGTGAAGATCATTCAGATATGTGGTGTGCTTATTATAAAGTAGGTAAAGTACAATTTGAACGTGCTCAAATCGTATATGCAGAATTTGACGAGTCTAAATTAAAATAAATTTATGAAAAGCAAGAATTATAAGAAAATAATTCTTGCTGAGTTTCCTGTAGATATAATATTAAATCTTGTTGAAAAACGTCACGTATATTTTGGCAAATTTAGAATATACATGAATTCAATAAAACTTTGTGTTTTTAAAGAAAAAAACGCAATATGTCAATTCTGTAAATTGAGAGCAACAATTTTCAAACTTTGTGTCTTTTTGCCTAAAGATATTTCGATTAAAGAAGCGATTGAGATGCAAAACTTTAAACACGCTTTTTTTAATATATATGGCGAACCTCAACGTTCCACTGAGCGTGAATTTACATTAGATCACATAGTTGCACGTGCTAATAAAGGAACGAATGATATTAGTAACTTACAACCAACATGTGCCAAATGTAATAACTTAAAGGGGGCTATTGATAATATGCGTTTTAAAAAAATGATTATCGGCGTTACAAAAAACTATGAATTAGTTTTGAAGAAATAAATAAAACTTTTTATAAAACAATGATATAATTTATTTAATGATATTGAGAATTTGATGAACCCTAGTGGTATACTGTGCAGTGATCGTAACTAGCGATAATCACAGAATAAGCATAATCTGATTCTCAATTATGGGTCGATAGCTCAGTTGGTAGTTTAGCGCCGGCGTGAATTTCCGGAGGTCGTAAGTTCAATTCTTACTCGGCCCACTAAGAAAATGAGCAAACTAAATGAATGAACGAAAGATTTGGCTACGAATGAAACATATTAAAGACGATATAATATGGGCGATTTTTAACAATCAAGTATATGCTACATGCATTGCTGGTGTACTAATACTATTAACAATAACGCTTGTCAATTGTTAATATGATTGAATATTATATTGGAAGTGTAAGTAAAATATTTGGACATGATACCATTGTAGTCACTAACAAACTAGTATTGCTTAGTGAATCACTCTTTGAAGAAGGATGGATTTTAATGTCAGGTAAGGATGAAAAATTTGACGAACTCTGGATTACACCGTTAAAAAGTGTAAAAAAGTTACAATGTTTCTAATACTTTTAGGGCCACCAGGTGTAGGTAAAGGAACACAAGCGAAACTTCTTGCTAAAAAATATAGTATACCACATATTTCAGCAGGTGAGATATTGCGAGAATATTCAAAACAAAATACTGCATTGGGAAGAAAAATTAAATCAATTATTGACATTGGAAATTTAGTTCCAGACAAGTTAATAACTAAAGTAATTTCTGATAGAGTGTCTAGGGACGATTGCGATTTAGGTGTCATTCTTGATGGTTACCCAAGAACTTTGCAACAAGCACAAGATCTTAAAACATTTTGTAGAGTTTCTATGATTATTAAAATTGAACTCGATGAAATCACACTCATAGAGCGACTTTTGAATAGAAAAACATGTAATTTATGTAAACAAGCTAGTAATTCTAAAAGCAACATTTGTAATTGTGGGAATGTTTTAATAAAACGCGTTGATGACAATAGAAGTTCGATTTTAGAACGCTTAAAGATTTATAGAAAAAACATTTCACAAATTATAGATTTTTATACAAATGATTACCCAGCAGTTCCGATAACTCATGTAGAAAATTCAGGAACTATAGAAGAAACTAAAGAAGAAATTTGGAATAATTTACATGCGATATTATCGTAAAATAATATGAAACATGTTAATAATAGATGATATAATTTTATTATAGATAGAAGCAATAAATAACTTTATTGTATTAAACACAGTAAGCAAGAAGGAAATAATGACTATCAATGAAATTAAAGATGAGATTTCTAAAGTTTCTTCGTTAGAAGATTTACGAACAATTAGAAATAGTGTAAATACACACTATAATACGCTAAGTACCCAACGTAAATTTGATTTTTGTATTGGTGATCGTGTAATGTTTCATACACGCGGTGGTGCAGTTATTACCGGTAAAGTAATTAAAAGAATGCGTAAAAATATTAAAGTCAATACTGATAGCGGTGTGCAGTGGCGAGTTGCGCCATCATTACTTAAGCACGTAGTATAGTTTTGCACGATCATGTTCCAAGGTAGGCGACGAAAACTCCAAATTTTCGTGTGGTGTGTTCGATTCACATATCGTGTGAATTATTTATTGGGCGATGATGATCGGATAGCATGTCGAAAGCCGACAATGGCACCATGTAATCTCCGTGTTTGAGTCACGGATCGTCCACAATTAAAAGACAAAAGTGATGATCATAGTACAGATCTTGTAAGTTACGATGTATATGTTAACATATTCAAAGCAAGAATTTGTAATCTTCAAAATCAGTAAAACATGTGAAACATTGATAATAACAGTGATATAATTATTAAAGATAATTAAATAAAAATTTGGAGAAATTAAATGCGTTTTAAAGATGCTGTAGTTGGAGAACTTTATAGAGTAAAACGAGCACCATCATACCAGAATGATGTTACTCTTAAAAAAGATGGTCAGCACGCATCACTCTATAAAGGATTCTTATTAGAGTGTATAAAGATAAATTCAGGTCCACAATGGGATAGAACTACTGAATATAAGGTGTTAGAAGTCCCAATACATGGAAGTACATATCGAAAACCCAAAGTTGGTCAGATACTTGTTGTTCGTGTACATACTTGCTTAGAATTAGCAGATGGTTTGGTTTTAGAAGGTTTATCAGCAAGACAACGAAAAGCAAAAGCACTTGAACGTGAACTTGAACAAGGTAGAAAAGAAATTAAATCACTTCGACAAAAAGCTGATGATCTTGAAGTTTCTATTTCTGAGATAGAAACTAAAATTAAAGCACTTAATGAATTTGAAAGTGATGAAGCGGAATTAGCATATACACTCGCAGAAATGTTTAGAGCCGGCGGCGATGAAGAAAAAATTCTTGAACTTTTACTTAAACGAAGTAAAACAGATAAACTATAATCTTCATTATGAAGAAGCATAAAAATGCATTAAAATGCATTAAACTTGAACATCCGAACTTGATGCCAGGTTGGGGTTGTTGTGAGTGCAATACATATAATGGCAACCCTAGATTAGTTTGTAAAGTTCCTAGTTGTGGTCATGAACGTTGTGATATAGACAAAAAAGCTCTAGAACAATATAAAAATCAACTAAATTGAAAATTAAGTGTACAAGATAAATTTATATGTTATTATAGTAAAGTCATCATAATAAAAGGTTTGATTATTAAGAAATAAAATTTGTAGGGTCGATTCACGTAAGTTATCATAGATAAAGAGCCTTATGTGTATACACTTATCCTACTTTGTTTAAAAAGCAATTTGGGCCGATGAGAGTTGGTTATCGGCGAAAGGTTTCGATTCCTTATTGCGTTAGGCAATAAAAATATTTTTCCAATTTTCGTAAACTTGCCCATTTGTTTACATAAGTTTTGGGGCCGGAGAGGCACGGTTATCAGCTTTGGGACGTTGGTTCGAATCCAACTATGAACTGCGGTTCATGTAGCTCAGTGGGAGAGCAAAAGCCATTATTATTCCGAGTTTCATAAACTCGCCCCAACTATTTTGCTCCAAGAGAAATACTAGAGCAGTGTCTTGATGAGTCGGAGACATTAAATAAACTTGACTCAATATTGCTGCCTGGCTGGGTAGATCTAAGTTCGAATCTTAGAGCAGCAACTAAGCGGGCCGGAGGATGTCGGTTATCTTTTTACTTTGGAAAAAACGGCGAGGTTCGAAGCCTCATAAAAAACTGGATGCCATAACTTCGACGCCATAACTTGACCGCTTAACTTTATCTTAGATAAAAGGATCTAAAATGAGTACGCAACACCTAAAGAATTTTAGCACAAAGAGAACACACCAATCACAGCCAATTCCAGGACGTAGTGATATGAAAGCTAATCACGCTGGTGGTTTCTCATTTGAAGTTGATGATTGGAAGCGATTAGAGCGCTTCCTTATTCTTGGTACAGAGGGTGGAACTTATTACGTTAACCAGCAAACTCTAACAAAAGAGAATGCAGAAGCAGTACTTCGTTGTATCAACAAAGATGGTTTGCGTACTGTGAACACAATTGTTGAAGTTAGTGACCAGGGTCGTGCACCAAAAAACGATTCAGCACTATTTGCACTAGCACTGTGTGCTGCAGCAGATAGCTTAGAAACCCGTAGAGCAGCTCTTGAAGCACTACCAAAAGTAGCACGTATTGGTACTCACCTTTTCAACTTTGCCTCATTTGTTGAGCAGTTCAGAGGTTGGGGTCGTGCATTAAGAACAGCTATTGGTAATTGGTATAATGACAAAGATGCAGATAAGCTAGCATATCAACTAGTAAAGTATCGCCAACGTGGTGGGTGGTCACATAGAGATCTGCTCAGACTAGCACACCCAGTGGCACCAACAGAAAAGCACCATGCTCTATATAGCTGGGTTACACAAGGTGAAGCAAGTAAAGCATACACCGATACAATAGCTTATGCTTTTGATCGCATTCAAGCAGCAACTGACAAGAATACTGTTGTCGATTTGATTCAGAATCACAACTTACCACGTGAGTGTGTTCCAACTGAATTCTTAAATGATGTAGATGTGTGGTCTGCACTTCTAAAGCATATGCCAATTACGGCTCTTGTTAGGAACTTAGGTAAGATGACGAAAGTTGGGTTACTCGAGTCATTTAATGATGCGACACAACATGTTGTTAACTTATTGACAAACGAAGATCTTCTTCGTAAAGGTCGTGTACATCCAATGCAAATTCTAGCAGCACTAAAGACTTATGAAAATGGACATGGCACTAGAGGTAAGTTGTCATGGAACCCAGTAACAAAAATTGTTGATGCACTTGACAACGCATTCTATAAGACTTTTCAAAATGTTATTCCAACTGGAAAGCGCTTCTACTTAGGTCTTGATGTATCCGGCTCAATGTGCTGGCCAGAATTACAAGGTATACCCGGATTGACGCCACGTATTGGTTCAGCAGCCATGGCACTAATTACAGCAAGCACAGAGCAAAATTATCATATTGCTGGATTCACAGGGCATATGCAGAACTTAAATATCTCACCTCGTCAAAGGCTAGATGATGTAGTTCGTAATATATCAAATCTTCCATTTGGAAGTACAGACTGTGCATTACCAATGAGAGATGCTCTAAGTAAAAGGTTACCTGTCGACACATTTGTGATCTACACAGATAGCGAAAGTTGGTACGGGTCGATGCATCCATGTCAAGCCCTACAAGAGTATCGTCAAAAAATGAGTATCCCAGCGAAACTAGCAGTTGTTAGTATGGTAGCAAATTGGCAAACAATTGCAGATCCAAAAGATGCAGGAATGCTAGATGTTACTGGATTTGATACTGCAACACCAAAAATTATCTCCGATTTTGCAAGAGATTAAATGAAGATAAGTGCATTAGTAAAACAACTTACAGAAATCTTTAACAAAAAAGGTGATATACAGGTAGTTTTATTACATAATAGTAGAAGTAATTCATTTTCACCATGTGACATGGTATCTGACGACTATTTTTATGTAGCAATAAATTCATGGAGTGGTGATATTTATTCTAAAGATGATCTTGATTACTGTAAAATAAGTAAAGATGATGCGGAACTTGTTGTCACATTATGGTCTTAAATTAGTGAAACAATTATCGAAGATATGATATAATAATCTTATATAAGAAATAATAAGAGATTATCATTAGTGCTTACTGTAACAACAGCGCCTACCAAAGTAAAAAACGCATTCAAAAATTCAAAAGATAAAAAGTTTCATTGGTCTTTTCAAATAGATGGTGAAAGTCATATTCTGTGTATTAAAATCACTTCTAAAGATAGAAACTCTAACGATTTATATAAATGTCGCATCTTAGATTGTGACTGTGAATATTTAGAGACGCAACACACTTATAGATGTAAATACTATTCACGAATAGAAATTAACATAAAGAAAAATGATTTAATTTATCCATGTGGTTGTGGTAAAGCGATGTGGAATGTATTAGATGCGATGCTCAAGACGAACAAAAAATGAATAAATGGAATCGACGAGATAAAAAAAGAGAAAAAGAAAACTCATATCGCTTCAAAGAAGATATTACTTTCAAAAAGAATAAGAAAAAAGTTAAGAAGTATAAAAAGAAATAGTGAACATGTCATATGATGATTCCAAAACAATCATTAAGCGCTTAGCTATAATTAAAAATGTTAGCTATGGTTTACGCATTAAAGGAAATATAGAACCACGCTTATGGTTTACTGTTTGGATGAGTGAAAAAAGTTGTAATACTTTAGAGTTTACAGGTAATAAAATTAAATCACTTCTAAAAGATGCAAACATTTTGAAAATTGAAGAACTAGAAGGTAAACCTTGTTGGGTGTTTACTAGTGGTGCCGACGTTACATATCATTCATTATTTAACATTCCAATAATTGATAACTAATAATATAAATGCTTCTAATATTAACATTAATTACTTTAGCATTTATATTAGGCAGATTTGCTGAGCGCATTTATATCAATGAATTGTTTGATAATACGTTAATAGAATTTAGTGAAAAAGATTATAAAAACTTTTGTGAGATTGTGAATAGAAAAAATAAAAAACTTGCTAAGATATTAGATGTAAGAAGCGAAAATTATGAGCGATAAAACAAGCCTTGGTAATCGTATGAAACAGTACGAAAATGTTTCAAGACAATTGTTAACGCGACGTATGCCTATGATTATACGTGTTGATGGGCGTGCATTTCATACACTCTTGAAAAATGCAGAAAAACCATGGGATAAAAATGTAACTATTGCCATAGCAGATACTAGTTTAGCTCTTTGTAGAAATATTGTCGGCGCTAAACTTGCTTATTGGCAGGGCGATGAAATCTCAGTTCTTGTAACTGATTATGATCAATTAAATACGCAACCTTGGTTCAATAAAAGTGTGCAAAAAATTGCATCTGTTTCAGCAAGTATTGCAACTATGGCATTTAATCAATCATATAAAAGTCATATAGCAACAGCAACATTTGATGCACGATGTTTTGTACTTCCCAAAGAAGAAGTATGTAACTACGTAATATGGCGTCAACAAGACGCTATACGAAATTCTGTTCAATCATTAGCACAAGCTTTTTTTTCACATAAAAGTTTACAAAATCTAAACTGTGATGAACTTATATTAAAACTTTCTATTGATAAAGCAATTGATTGGTCACAATGTTTAGATTGGCAAAAACGTGGAGCATGTACTAAAAAAGACAATAATGGAAATTGGAAAGTTGATTGGAATGTTCCTCATTTTATAGAAAATAGAGAATATATTAACAAATATGTCAACATCTGAATTTTCACGTATAGAATTAGAAGACGCAATTATTGATGTGAAGAAAGGCGGACTTCCAACAGCATTAGAATTGAATTTGATTAAAAAGCTTCGTTCAAGAATTAGAAAAGAAGATATTGCAACCGCAATGCAAAAATATAATGCTTATGCAAGTGTATACGCAATAAATATTCTTGTTAAAAGCGTTGAAGAAAAACCTTCACTTAGAAGACGCTTGAAAGTTTTTAATAATGATGTCAATTTTGACAGCGCAAAGGAAGGTTTAATACTATCGGGGTGCTCTTCTATAGTATTTATTACAATATCATTATTTAGTGGAGTTGGAGTGTTTCCTGTAATACTATTCTTTATGTTTATAAACATATTTTTTCTAATGAAAATACTCAATATAAAGTTCATTGATGAGCTTAGATTAGTAGCAGACGCATACCATAATGAACTTAGACTTATTGGTCCACAATATATGATTGATGAAATAATGCCAAACGAAATTCATGCAGCTATGGAAAGGTGGATTTTGAGCAAAGAACAAGAAGAAATTGAAAGCGCAACCGCACAGGATGTATTAGATGTATGTGAACATGAATTATACAACACAATAAAGGAATAAAAATGAAACGAATGAATTTTCCGGAACGTAAAAAACAAAGACGAATTGACGCCGTAAACCGTCAAGTATTATATGAAGCACGAAGTTCAGATGAGCAATTAGCTGAACTTGATAATCGTTTTGGAAAAGATCTTGGGGCAAAAAAAGAACGTGCTAAACTTGAAGGTATTGTAACGATACAACGTTTGAAAGATAAATTCAAAAGCTCTAAAAAAAATAAACAATCAAAGAAAAAGAAGAAAGAAAAATAAGTATACGAACTGTTTCTGTTCATGTTTTAAATGCTTAAAATAGACATCAATCGATAATCTAAATATTTATAAATGTGAATATGTTAAAGCGATTTCTAATCTATGAAATAGAGCAACACCTACGCTCTAGAGGCATTGATCTTGAAAAAACAAATACCATTCTTGATAAAGAAACAAGGACTGCAGTTTTCTTATTATATAATTTGTCAGGTCAGTTAATAGGATATCAAAGATATAATCCAAAAGGAATAAAAGGAAAAGAAGCATCCAAAGTAGTGCCAATACTTAGAAGATATTATACATACGTAACACGAGCTGATAATAGAAATGTTGCTATAGCTGTTTGGGGTTTAGACACTTATAATAAACTTGATAAGTATTTATTTATTACAGAAGGCATCTTTGATGCTAATAAAATACATAATGCTGGATATCCTGCTATTGCAATATTGAACGCAACGGGTGATAAACGATTGAGAACATGGTTACGTATGTTGCCTCAAGCAATTATATCAATAAGTGATAATGATCCTGCTGGTAAAATGATAAAGAAATTATCAGATCGAATGTATGTAACACCAAATCCATATAAAGATTTAGGTGAAATGCCACAAAACGAAGTGAACTCTTTTCTAAAACAAATTGTTCAAAATATTGAAACAAATCCAATAAATAAAGTAAAATTGATTACAGAGGAATAATATTATGTATAATAAAATAATTGGTAAATGTTCAATCTGTGAAGGTTATGTCACTGTACCACAAGTATGGTGGGGAGTTATTCCACCTGTACCAACATGTGAAGAATGTGGTGCAATAAAAGATAGTGATTTACCAGTAATTAAAATGAAACTAGCACCGCAAACATGGCTATCTGCTGGTACTACAATTACATCTCACACGAGTAGAGCAAATGAGTAAAGCAGCAAAAAGACGAGCGCAACAACAAAAATTGAAGTTAAAGTCAAAAAATCAAATTCGTAAACAACGATATGAAGCAATGGCTGGCGGAAAAAAGAAAGAAACGAGATCGGCAAAACGGTCACGATTAAAAGCGCAACGTACAAAAACAGTCAGAACAACTAATCATCAAGCAGGTGAAGGACCACGTTGTTATAATATTGGTTGTAAACGATGTTTTCCAGAACTAAATAAACCTAAGAGCTATTATGGGCAAAAATAAGAGACGACATAAAATAATTAACGTTATTGATGTTGAAAGTACATGCTGGGAAACTGGTGCATCTAAAAATCAAACTAGTGAAATTATTGAAATAGGAGTTTGTTGTCTTCACTTAGACACATTTGAAATAACAAACAAGAAAAGTATCTTATTAAAACCAATAAAATCTAGTATCAGTACATTTTGCACAGAATTAACAACACTAACACAAGATTTAATTAATGAACAAGGTGTTAATTATATCGAAGCTATTGATATTCTAAAGTATGAGTATTTTACAAAATCAAGAATGTGGGCAAGTTGGGGTGACTATGATCGAAAAATGTTTGAGCGTATGCAAAAAATTTATCCATTCAAAAGTAACTTATATCCTTTTGGTCCACGTCATATGAATGTAAAATCACTATTTGCACTTTTATGTAATAATGGTTACGAATGTGGTATGCCTAATGGGTTAAAGTATTTTAATCTTCCACTGGAAGGAACACATCATCGTGGGCACGATGATGCAGAAAATATTGCAAAAATTCTAAGAAAAATTATTGAAACATGTAAGTTATAATATGAAAAATTTGACAGGACCTATTAGCTATCTTGAAGCGCTTAAAAAAGCAAAACAATTGTATAAAGAAATATATGTAAATAATTCGTGTTTTAATCATTGTGTGCACTTGCTTTTTAAAAGTGGAACAACAATATTTTTTCAAAATGCATTTGCTTTAAAATGTGATAAATGGTTGTTCATATTTACACGTAATAATCATGAAGTTTTTGATTACGACACACTTCATCGCTATGGGCAATATAAACTTGTTGGAATAGAAGTCATCTAATATCAATGAAATGATTATGTAATATATAACTATAAATAATGTTTCTGCTTAGGCTGTGGGCCCTGAGAGCATTTATAGATGATTATTTGATAGAAATACATTGTTATAAATAAGAGAATAATAAAAGTATAAACTCATACAACAAAAAATTAACACGTAAATTATTATTGCAAGTAACACACGTAATATTGAGATACTTATATATGTGAAGAATATAAATAAGCGAATCAATATTGATAGTACATCTAATAATGAAAAAGCTAATAATATTATACGTTTATATATTCGTTATGTTGCTAAATGTATCGGAAAAGAGGGAAAATTTAGTTGGGCAGTCATAGATAGAAAAACAAGCAAACCTCTTGATAATTGGGCTACAACTAATCTTAAAGAGCATATTGCAAAACAAATGGCAAAACGTTTAAACTTAGAACTAATTCACAAGCTCAACTCATAATCTGAAACATTTATTTATAATGTAATATAATATTAATATGAACATTGTATATCTTGGTAATTTAAACGAATCTGATATTAAAGTTGGAATGAAATTAGTATCTCGCCTTGGAACACATGGAGAAATAACTCATTTAGAAGATACTAGAGGAGGCTTAGATATTAGTATCTTATGGAAAAATGGTAATAGAAGTCAAGTTTGGCACTTAGAAGAATATACGAATCCAAGAATTAGAGTAATTCTTGAGGATTAGTGCTTATAGTTTAATTAGGTGAAAATATTCGGCTGATAACCGAAAGCTCAAGGTTCAAATCCTTGTAAGCACACCCATAAAGGTATATAATGAATATTTTTAAAAAACTTGATGAGATACTTAATGCTCCATCATGGGCAAAACAAAATTCCAAACACACAGAAATATTTGAAGCAATTACAGAAGGGCGTGTGTCAATACATACGCTTGAAAAACATTATCACGTACCTGAACTTTTGAAAATATTAACAGAAGCAGGATATATTCGAAATAGAAATTCAGAACCTGGATTTAATAAAGGATCGTTAACACATTGGGTACGTGATAATACAAGAATTGAATTAGTAATATCCCATTTTATGGGTGATTTCATTAACGTTCATATACTTGATCAGATATAAATAATGAATGATAAAGATCTTTTAACTAAAGAAAATTATAATCTCTTATTGAAGTTACAAAAAGCATTTGCAAATGCTGCATGTGAAATAAATCATAATGCATTATTTAGTAATAAACAACAATTCATTTATAATGATGGTGTAACATTTACACAAGAAGGTGTCTTATTTGCAAAAGCTGGTAAAGTTTTTAGTTGTATTCCTATTGAATTTTTAATAGACGATACCAAATTAAAAAAATATATTCAAGAACGAATAAAATACTTAGAGAATAATATGAAAGGTACTATCATAAATAACTCTCTTAAGGAAAATATAGAAGATGTTTAAGTTAGTATTACCAAACAGTTCAGTTAAAATTGATACTAAACATGAATTAGATTTTAATATTTATAATTCAAAAATTATCGAAATAAATAAAAATAAAGTACTTGTTGTCTCACTTCCATCATTTTTAACATTTTATGTTGATACACATAATAATTCACATGCTAAAGCTGTAGCGTATACAGTAGAAAATCACAATTTTGATAATTCACTTAATGATGAGCTTGCTATTCGTAGCACAAACGCCACAAGTATAAATCATATTTTAGTATGGTACCCAAGTCAAAAGTCAATATCAAAAAATATTATTCGATGTATAACGATACCACACGTATTAAATTGAGTATCTTTATGAAACATTTTTTAAAAAAATGATAAAATTCTTATAAAGAAAGGTAAAAATAATGAATGATATAAATATTCATGATAATGAATGGCCGTATCCAGATGATGATGGTGATGAACTAGAAATATACGGTTTTCATGAACTACCAGAAGATGATAATTTCTTAAAACGTATTTTAAACGATGAAGGTATATTAGAATCCCTTCTACAAGAATATAAAGAAGAAAACAATGAGCTCTAATAATATCATTAACACAATCAGTAATATGATTGATAATTTTGCATTAATAAGCACGTTAAATAATTTAGAAAATATTGAAAAACAATATGGTAAAGAATTTACAGAGCGTGGATTATTAAATATTGTTAATACATTATTAAAAACAAAAAATAGAGGAAGTATTGTCTGGAACTAAAGAAAAAAATATTATTGCATTTACTGGTTCTCAGATAATTACAGATGATGATAGCAAATTGATTGAGCAAATTATCTCTAAACTTGAAAAACCCAATTGTTTTATTACAGGTGGATGTATTGGTGTTGATTATTTTGCAGCAAAAATGATTACAAAATACTTTCCTGATACTGAACATGTAGCAATATTACCATATAACTTGAGTAAGGTCCCTAAAGATATTTATAGATACGCTACACAAGTTGTAGGACTTGAAAAGGGTACTACTTACCGTGACAGAAATGAAGCGATGGTTCGTAATGGATCTAGATTGATTGCTTTCTGGACAGGTAAAAAAGCTTATTCAGGCACATTTATGACTATGAATATTGCAAGTCGTGAGAATAAACTTAAATATTCTGATATTTATATGATTGGTAAAAACTTAGGGTTAAACGCAAAGGATTATTATCGTGATCGAGCATTACTTTAAACAAATATCAAAAACTCCTCTCTTAACAAAAGAAGAAGAAATTGAATTAGCAAAACGTATTGAAGCAGGTGATAAAGAAGCAAAAGAAAAAATGATTACCGCAAATCTTCGTCTTGTAGTATCAGTTGCAAAGAAATATAAGTGTAATGCATTAACGCTTGATGATTTAATTCAAGAAGGAACAATCGGTTTAATACGAGGTATAGAGAAATTTAATTATCGTTATGGTTATAAATTAAGTACATATGTTGTTTGGTGGATTAGACAAGGAATTACACGCGCTATAGCAGATAAATCAAGAACTATTCGACAACCAGTTTATACAACATTACTTAAAAGCAAGATATTAAAAACGACTGATAAATTACAAACCATTCTTGGTCGAGAACCATCACCACAAGAAGTATCTGAAGAAATCGATATTACGATTAAAGATTATAAGAAAATTATGACCATGCCTAAGAATACAATTTCGCTTGAAACACCTATAGGCACGGAAGGTCGTGATATCATTGATACAATTGAAGATGTTAATGTATCTTCACCTGAAGATACGGTGATCTTTAAAGATTTAACTGTGGTAACACAAAAAGCAATCAATAGATTATCAAAACGTGAAGCAAATATTGTTCATATGCGTTTTGGAATTGATCCAATTGACATTGAAGATTTAGAGATATCAGATAATGATTTAGAAAAGATTAAGAAGCAAATTAAATAATGAAACATTTATTTATAATATGATATTATATACTTAGGAGTATACAATATATGTCATCAAAAGACAAAATGCATGTATTTAAAACTGGTTTTGAAATATGTGCATCAGCGCTTGGTGGGCCATGGGTAAAAAAGAACCCGCTTTTCTTTACAGCACTGGCAGATACTGATTTATATGAATCAGATTTTTCTTTTAGAAAAAAACTTGTAGGAATATTCAAAAGACTAAGTACACTTGATACACATATAAAGTATTTAATTGCAATCGATATTGACCCTGGATTAGCATATGAATTTAATATGTTACTTCGTAATAATAATGCATTTAAACGTAAATTTTACACATTTTTGATTAGATATTTACTTTCTGCTATGTTTTATGGTTGGACATTTAAAGATCAATTCAAAAATTGCACTAGTTACAATAAAAAAGACGTTATCAATAATATTATGATGTGTACTTTTAGTAATCAAGGCATTTTTTATAATATAGAACACGCAGATGTTACTAAGTTCGTTGATAACTTGTTATTAAGTAACATGTCACTTAAAGATTATTGTATTAAACATTTTGCGCCAACAACTAAATTAAATAATTGGGGTTATAAAGATCGTATCTACAAAGATTTTCCTGGAACAGATGTGCATTTTCGTATTGATAAAATTTGGTCAGACGCTTTTAATCTTTGATCAATTTATTAACTAAATTCATTAGCACTATAATTACATTGCTAATACTAGGCGTATCTTATATTCTAAGTGCATTACTCACTATCATTATAATGATAGTTTTAATAATTATGTTACTCTAACACTTGAAATAAGTTTTAATAATAACCTTAAAGAGATAACAAAATATTGTAAATTATGTCTGAACAACAAATACAAAAATCTACTAAAACACTTAAAGCCGAACGAAAAGCTAGAATGCAAAGGCTTGTAAATATTTGGAAATCTTTTTCAGATAGACAAATTGTATTAGCAATGCGTAGTATTAACGTTCTAAACATTCAATGGGATAAACGTATACCAACAGCATGTGTTGGTTTTATGCCTGGCATTACTAAACCTATATTTAAATTTAACCCATTATTCTTTGATGTTTTAAGTGATGAAGAAATAGCATTTGTGATTGCTCACGAAACATCACATATGGTGCTTAAGCATCTCTTACGTTTAAAATCAAACGAAGAATATAAAAAGAAGTGGCGTGCTTTTAACGTCGCCGCTGATTGTATTATCAATGATTGGTTAGATGAAGAGAATTATCCAGAAGGACCATGGTTCTACGGAAAGAAATATTTTTGTGATAAATGTAATGGTTACGGTTGTGGAGATCTTTTAGATAAGTGTGATGGAAAAAAATGTAAGTCATGTGGTGGGATTGGATGTAGATCATTAAATACTTGTAGTGGTATTGATTGTTCTGATCGAACACTTCATGAAGTTTTTAAGTGGACGCTTAAACGCTTTGAAGAGCAACAGCAACAACCAGGTGATGGAGAAAATAATGAACCTTGTGATGGTGGTGAGAACTGCCCACACAAGAGTAAAAATGATAGTAATGATCAACAAAGTACGCCATGCCCTAATGCTCATAGTGGTATGGGTGGTGAGATGGTTGATGATCATAGTAATTGGAAAAATGCAGATCAAAAAACTGTAAGTGATTGGGTAGATAAAAATGTCTCTAACGAGTTTAAAGATAAACTAAAAAATAAAGTAGAAAGTGAAGATAAAGAAAATTCTAAAGATGAAGAAGAAAGTTTAAACGAAAATAAAGAAGAAGAAGATGATAATATCCGAACATCTGATACTGATTCATTTACTGATTCTCAAATAGAAACTGGTAGTGATAATGGTGGTGTCAAACCGAAGTTCTATACAACAGCCGATCATATTGTTGGCGCTGGATCAATTTTTGATGTTAATAAATTATCAAATGTTAGGGCAAATTGGCGTGCCATTTTAGAAGATGGTAAAGCAACAAAAGAAAAGCTCAAGTTTACTTGGCGCCGTCAACCAGCTGTACTTATGGGCTATGATACACAATATAGATTACCTCATGAAGAAGGTGAACCACAGCTTAGAATCCTTGTTGCTCTTGATGTTTCTGGATCAGTATCTTCTGAAGATAAGAAATTATTTTTTGCTTGCTATCGTGGTATTCCTAGAAATATGTTTGATGTCAAAACAGTAGCATTTGCAAATCGCTGTGCTGAAGTATCTCTTAATAGAAGTACAAATGAAATTAAACATGGTCATGTGGGTTACGGCACTGAATTTAGTTCTATTTGTGATTGGATCCGTGAAAATAATTATAATCCGGATAAAATTGTGGTTATTACTGATGGTGGATCATCATGGCGTTATAGAGTAGATAATCCACAAGATTGGAACTTTGTAATTCGTTGTCAATATTACGAACATAAGGATGGTACAGTCAACATAGATAAGTTAATTTCTGCATGGGGTTCTTATGGAACAACTAAAAACAATGATTGGAAGAAGGCAAAATATTTTGGATTTTCTAAATTTGCTAGAATACTAGGTGGTGTATGAAACATTTATTAAAAATATTATATAATAATAATAGCAGAAATAATATTGATTAACAAATTAACGCGGATAAATAATGCGAAGATTAAATTATAAAGATGCTAAAACAGTATTACTTAATACTGCTGTGGGTGAATTTAACGCAATTATTGTTGGTTCACATGGTATTGGTAAAACATATATGGTACAAGAAATTGCACAAGAATTAAATCTCAATTTAGGATATTGGAGTGCCTCAACAATGGATCCATATATTGATTTAGTTGGTGTTCCATATCCAGACAAAGACACTGGACGTCTTAGATTTGCACAGCGCGATGATATTTTCAACATGGAATTTCTATTCTTTGATGAGCTCAATAGAGCGCATCTTAAAGTTAGAAACTCAATCCTCGAATTGATTCAATTTAAACGTATTAACGGTGTTAAACTACCTAAACTAAAAATGGTATGGGCGGCAATCAATCCACCAACCGAAGAATATCAGGTGGATGATTTAGATCCTGCATTGCGTGATAGATTTCATGTTCATATTGAATTAGCACCAACACCTTGTGTTGATTTTTTAAAGACAAAAATGAAAAATGAAACCGCAGAGTTTATTTATAATTGGTGGAATCAATTAGGTCAAGATGATAAAGAAAAAGTAACACCACGTAGACTTGAATACTTGGGTATGTGTTACGACACTGGTATTAGTGTATTAGATGCGGCTGGTGATGCGATTGGTAAAAATGCACTAAGTCTTTTAGATACATATTTAAAACAAAGTAATAATAAAGCTAAAATCAAAGGTCTTGATGTTGGTAATCCAAAAATTATCAAAAATAAGATGAACAAAATCATTCAATCAGTTTGGGAAGATGCTAAATAACAAAATGAAATTTGATATTGATAAAGCTCTTCTCGTTGCAAGAACATTACGAACAACAGAAATTGCAACACCTACTTGGGTAAACAAATATCCTTTGTGGTTTATGGCGTTACGCACAGAAGACATTATAGATATTCACAATATTATCTGGTCTAAAAGACGTACTCAAACATTTGCACGTTATGCAGAACAACTTGCAAATCTTGAATGCACATTATTTGCGCCAGATATATTACATTCTTCTTCTTCTGTAGAAAAAATTATTGTTGCTAATGATGAAGCACGATTAAAGTTTTATCAATATTTGATTGCCATTTTATTTGTTCCTGGATTACGAACAATAGACACTGCAGTACATGGTTATCACGTTTGGGGTCATAAGTATTTTTGCGGTGAAAAATTTGATACTTTATTTAAATCAATTGATGTAAATGAATTAAAACGCATTGTATTAAGTGCGCCTGTTGGAATTGTCAATGAAATTTTTATTTCTTTCAAGAAGATACCATCAAAGTTGATGTACTCAAACATTGCATCACTTACAACATCTAATGTTAAGAAAATTATAAATAATACTGTGATTGCATCTTGTAAAGCAGGTAACCCTATGAAGTATGTGTATGGTTATGGTTGGAAAAAACAAGATAGATTTAAATCACTATATCACTATAAACAAAAATAATTCAATGACAAAAATAAAAATTAAAGAATGTGATATTAAGTTTTATGGCGAATGTCATGATAATACTAAGAATTCACATAAATATTATCTTGTTTATAAAGTCGAAGAATCAATTGACTTATATAAATCTGCTTATGGCAGAATACCTGGGTTCGGTAATAAAGGAAGTGTTCAGTTTGTTTCTATCTCATCTTTACGAGATGCAAATGAAAAAATAAGTAAAAAAAGAAAAAAATATAAAAAAGTTTCTAGTATACCATCATGGTTACAAAAAATGGTTAATATAGCTATTGAAAATAAACCGAATATGTGGCTTCAATTACAAGAACTTTTGAATAACAAAACGTAAATCATATAAATATAACAAATATGGCTAAAAAAAGAGAAAGTAAATTGTTACAAACAAATGAAATAGAACTCTGGCAAGCATATAGAGAGGGCCCATATTTAAATAAAAAAAAATCAGATATACGTATTATAATACCTATTAAACGTGATAATGATGGTAACGTAACATGTAAACTTGTAAAAGTTATTATGGATAAAAAATCAGAAACTTTAAATGTCCAATATATGCGCTATGGCGTGAATTATTCTTTTATAGAAGTTGACATGAAGCTCGATGAAGATTGGTTGAAAGTTCTAGCATTAGAAAAAGTAAAAAAAGCAAAAGTAAAAAAAGAAGATGAACAACCCCAAAAGAAAAAAAGAGGACGTCCCAAAAAAAAATCTTCTTAATGTAGATGATGATTTTTTTGCAGATGTTGCGCTATCGTTTTCTAACTTTATGGAGCTTGTTGAAGCTTGTGACTGGGATGAAAACCTTGCACAAGAATTATTAACATCATCGATTGATAAATTAGTTGATATAATTAAGTTTACTGAGTATGATAAATCAATAATCGATTCACAAGATTCTTTAGAAGCATTATTAAGAACAAATATTCAAGATGTTTCTGATGCACAATTTAATGCAATTAAGAAACTTATTGTTGCACATATAAAATATCGTGCACAACAAATTCATATGAATGAACATGAGCACTACAATTGATATTTTGTAATGATATACTTTTAATTGATATGGAGATGAGTTCAAACAATCCACAAAAATGTGACCCACTACAATTAGCAGCTGCACTCATTGACAAAGACACATTAGATATTAAAGAAGAATATTGTACACTTATAAAACCTCATACAGATGACTGGGAAATAGCAGCAGCAAATGTCCACGGTTTAAATAGAAATTTCTTATTGAAGGCTGGTGAAAAACATACCAAAGTATTTAATGAGTTTAGTGAAAACTTTGATTTAGACGTATTACGTTTATCTTCATGGAATATATTTGATATTGAAGTATTGCGAAGATTCACACAACGTGGAATAAACAATCTTCATAAGATAATAGAATTATGGAGCTTTACATATCCCTACTTTCTTGTTAATAACATTGAACTTCCAAAAGAAAAAGTTCATGGATTAACATATGTTTGTGATTATTTCGGTATAAATCGTATAAATGCACATGATGCATTAGATGATGTTAGAGTAGAAGCAAAAATATTAAAACTTGTAATAGAATATTATAAAGCATATAATGTAGAACATTAACAGAAATAGTATTATTATAAAATAAAAGGAGAAAAAATGAAAAAAGGTACGTTAATACAAATAAATGAGTTAACTTACAAAGTAACGAAAATTGAAAATAACTTTGTTTGGGGATCATTTGTTATTGACTTAGAGAAAAAAACTTGTAGACGGGGTCGACCAAGTAAATTCTCAATAAACGATGTTACTATACTATAAAATAAGATAATTATAATATGACAAACACTAACACATTAAAAGTGGCTACTACAAAAAAACAACCACTTAGACGTAATAAACAAGCATCATTAAAACTTCAACGTGACATGACAAAGCGTATTGTTGAAGAAGAAGCTATTAAATTAAAGCGATTAAATAATTTGTCATACTCATTCTATGAAATTTCAAAAGAAACAAAAATAGTTTTTGTCAAAGAGAGTAGTGAAAATACTGAGAAATTGACACATGTTATGCTTAATGCGCTTAGAAAACGTATTAAGTTAGTTAATAAACGTTTCTTAGTAGGTTTCTTCCCATCAAACCATCATCAAGTTAATGTCAAGAAAGATCTTTCTATAGAAGACGAATTTGATGTTAATGCACTATCCCCAGAAGAATTTGAAATATTATTGTTAACGGGTGAACTTAATAAAGAACCAATTACAATAAATACTAATGAAAATATAATTTTTGATGTTGATGAATTTGATAGTAGAAAAACTGATACAGAATTATCTAGCGTAGATCTTGAAGAAAACAATAATTTAAATGATCAAAAGTAATTCACTAATTAAACTTTGAGAAGCATGATTTGTAGACCAGTTGACGGTGAGAATATTGCATCACATTTTAAATCATATAAGTTTGATGATGATCTTGATTACAGTATCTTCTGTGAAGCGTGTAAAGTATGCTGGATGAGCAATGGTGAATTACCTTCATTACATAAAGCAATAAAAACAATTAACGTTTCTTTATACACACAAAATAATGATTATTGTAAATATATAGTATGTGTGTCATGTAAACGTGCTTAATAAATAAGAGAAAACATGAAATGTAAAGACATCACTGAATGGCAACTAAAAAAATTATATGATGATATCAACAGTGAAAGAAAAAAGAATAAGTTATTGATAATGACATCAGGTGGTTTTGATCCAATCCATATTGGGCATATACGTTGCATACAAGAAAGTAGAACTTTATTTCCAAATGATATCATAGCAGTTTTAGTAAACGGTGATGAATTTTTAAAACGTAAAAAGGGCGCGCCTTTTATGAATATTGATGAGCGTATAGAAATAGTTGCATCAATTGTAGGTGTTGATTTTGCAGTAAAGTGGAATGACGATACACAAACAGTTTGTAAAGCATTAGAATTATTTAAACCAGATGTTTTTGTGAAAGGTGGAGATAGATTTCCAGATAATATTCCCGAATGGGATACATGTATTAAGATTGGTTGTAAAATGATGTTTAACGTTGGCGTTGGTGGAAAAGTACAATCAAGTAGCAAACTAATAGCAAATGCAAAATTAACATAAAAGATCGATAATTATGAAATACATTGATATCAAAAAAAATCAAGTGTGGCAAGAAAATAAATATAAAAATAGAATATTTGTTATCATGAATATAAATGTTGATAGTATTCATATGTTTGCAATTGATAATTTAGAATTTGGTAATGTATTATATACACAAGATACTACACGTGATACATTACAAAAATATTTTACATTAATTGCCGATAAGTACATTATGTTACGTGATAATAATTCTTTTATGTTGTGAGCAAAAAAATGTCAGAATTAAAAATTGAAATATTTCCTAGTAAGTCGCTTAATACACCTGCTGAAGTAATTACAAATATAACAGATGAAATTATAGCGTTGACAAATAATATGTCAGAAACAATGTATCGCAGTAGAGGAATCGGATTAGCGGCAAATCAAGTTAATGTTTTAAAGCGTGTAATAGTTGCAGACACAGGATATTTGTTTAACGAATCAACATTACACATATTATGCAATCCAGTAATTAGTGAATCACATAATGATATTATTGTTAAAGAAGGTTGCTTATCATTTCCAGAAATTACCATCAGTGTTGTTCGTGCATCAAATGTCGTTGTTAAAGCATTAAATATTCATGAAAATGAGATAGAATTTGAAGCATCTGGTTTATTAGCTGTCTGTCTTCAACATGAAATTGATCATATCAATGGTATTACATTTTTTGACAAAATTAGCAATCTTGGTAAGAAAATTGCTAATGATAAACTTATAAGAGTGAAAAAGAAAATAGCTAGAATGAAGAAAAAGAACAACAAGTAAAATGTACATATATATAATATGCAATTACTCTTACGAAAATATATATCACAAGTTATAACAGAAGCAATCCAACCTACAAAAGAGCAAATTACTGCAGCTCTTGAATTATTAACTAAAATTGTAAAAAGTTCAGACAAATATCGTAGTCATGTTTTTTTGGTGGGAGGAGCAGTTCGTGATCAAGTAATGGGTAAAGAACCTAAAGATTTAGATATAGTTATAGACCTTCCAAAAGGTGGAATAGAGTTTGCTGAATATTTAGCAAAATACTTGAATATTTTTAAGCAAGGATCTAACCCGGTTGTTTTTCCAAATTTTGGTACTGCAAAAATTGATTTGCGTGGCGTAGTATACAATAACATAGACTTAACAGGTGTTGATATAGAAGCTGTTGTCACAAGAACAGAAATATATGAACCTGGTAGCCGTAAACCACAAGTTGGTTTTGGCACGATAAATCAAGATGTTATGCGAAGAGATCTAACAATCAATTCTTTAGTTAAAGATTTAACAACAGGTAAAATATTAGATTTAACCGGGAAAGGTTTAAAAGACATAAGAAGTGGTATCATACGCACAACATCTACACCTGAAGTTATTTTAACTGAAGATCCTTTAAGGATTTTACGTGCAATAAGATTTGCTTCTAAATATAAATACAAAATAGATAATGTGTTAGAAAGTATAATAAAAAAGAAAGCTAACGAATTAACAAACATATCATTTGAGCGTATACGTGATGAATTTGAAAAAATGCTTGTTAATAAAAACGCAGCATATGCATTAGAACTACTTTTCAATAATAATTTAATGCAATATATAATACCAGAATTATCTCAAAAGAAAAAAGATACAATTACGATTGCAGAAAAACAGAAAGGTAACTTTGATTTTATAGAAATGCTTACACTTATAATGCATAATCTTGATGTTAACATTATTAAAAGCAATTTGAAAAAATTAAAGTTATCAAATGAAGAAATTAAGCGCATAACTGCGCTTGCTAATGCCATTCAAGTACTTAAAGCAAATAGCGCTAAAAATGTGGCTTTAAAAGTTGGCGCTTTTCTAAATAAAAATAACGTATTAAAACATATAGAAGTACTTTACGTAATAGATTCATCATTACGTAATATAATCAAATCATTAAAAGATTTTGGAAAACAACCTACAATATTCTTTGATGGAAACGAGTTAATGCAATTATTCAACTTACGACCTGGTGTAGAAATTGGAAAGTTAATATCACTTCAACGTGAATTATGGTTTAATGATCCAAATATAACAAAAGATAAAGTAATAAAGTTTATAAAATCGCAACAAAGAGCCAATAATAGATGATTATAAGGTTGATTCATGAAAACAACTAAAGAAAGATTAGCACAGCTTGAAAAAGTACATGCAGAAGCAAAAGAGCTCTTCTGTAGAAAAAATAGTGATTATGGCGATTCATTCTCTACATATGGGCCGATTGGTGTCATTATGCGTTTAGGTGATAAAATACAGCGTTTAACATCGATTTCTAAAAACACTATTCAAATTGAGTCAGAATCAATGCGTGATACACTTATTGATTTACATAATTATGCCGCAATGGTGATTATGCTACTTGATGAAGATTGACATATTATAAAATCTAATCTATTTACAATTTAATTTTGTGTATCACATAGATTGTTTATATATATATTGTACGAACTGTGTGGAGGCAAAATAACAAAATATGTCAAATAACAAAATTAGACGTTTAGCAAAGGCAAATGTACTTCTTTTAGAAGAAGCAAAAGATTCAAGAAATTTTGTTGAATTATTTAATAGAAATTTTAGTAAACGTATCAATGAACATCTTACATTAGTAGAAAATATTGTTAGTAATATTATTCATATTAAAGCGTATGGTGATAACATGTATAGTACATTAAACGAAAATCTGTCAAAGCAGGATATTAAAAATCTTGTAAAAGAACAACTTAAAGTAGAATTAAAAAAGCGTCAAAATTTGAAATTGCTTGAAAAACATACAAATTATATTAATGAATTATTTGGTTTATTTAGTATACTAAGTAATGTATTAACATTAAAAGAAAAATCATCGATTGGTATTGTAAATAAAACATGTACATTAATGTTAGAATCAGTAAAAGAAAATGATATAAAAAGTACTTTTAGCGCATATAAAAAATCAGTAAGATTAGCTAGTAGCACGTCAACACAAAGTTTATTATCAAAAATGAATTCTACCACAACATCATTTAGTGATTTAGGCGTGCTTGCTGCAACTTCATTGAAAACAATTCGTGAAAATGTAAAACCTGAAGCTCTTGAATGGTGGAGGAATACACTTCTTTTAAAAGAAAGTGAGTTTAGAACACCTAAAAATATACTTATCAAGTTACAAAAGATATTACTTGAAACAGAATCAAAATTTGAAGAATTTAGCAAGCAAATTGAAGATGTGAGAATTTGAAGTTGAGCTTAATTAACAAAAACCGTGATGTATTAGACTGGATAAAGTTTTTTGTATTCTTGGGTGCGGTACTTGCTGGTATTATTGTGTGGTATTATAATGATACAAATATGAAATATGTTAATAAGGAAGTATATGATACGCAACAATCTAGTATAACACAAAAATTAAGTGATATACAAAACCATATAACAATAAGTAAAGATGAAGTAAAAGAATCAGTAAAAGCTTCAAAAAAAAATATAACAGAACAAGTAGACTCATTAAAAGAAGATCTTAATAGCAAGCATAATATATTAAAAAGTAAAGTTGATCAAGTTGCAACACAACAAGCGGTTATAAAAAGTAGACAGGCACGACTAATTGAAGATGTTAAAAAGATCAATAAATAATAAATGCAAAATTCTTTACATAAATTTATAGAAAAATCTTTAATTTTAGAAAATAGAAATCTCGACTTAAAAAATAAATTACAAATTATTATTGATAAAGTTTTAACCGGTGATGAACATTGGTTAGAAGAGAAATCAATAAGTGTTAAAAAAAAAGATAGTTATTTTGTATTAAATTATAACCAGTTTGGTAATAGAAATGATTTTAATAAAATAACTCGAGGGCTTGTAATAGATACACAAGGCAACATTGTTAGTTTCCCATTCATTAGATTTTTTAATTTGGGTGAAAAAGAAGCTGAGCCCATTGACTTAGCAAGTAGTGATATTATTGAAAAACTTGATGGAACATTAGTCGGTTTAGCATTTTTACGTGATCAGAACAACAAACCGATTTGGCATACACGTAAAATGTTATCTTCTTCAGATACAGACCTTAATGTGATAATTAACTTATTCACAGGTGGTAAAATTAGCTTATTAAAAGAAATAAGTAAATATATCAAGAAACTGACATTATCACGTGACGTTTATAATTATACGTTAATCTTTGAAGCAATCCTCTCAGAAAGACCTGTTATTACACAATATACACGTGAAGAATTGGGATTGTATTTGATAGGTGCTAGAGATCTTGAAACACTAACTGAGTTAGGAGAAGCACAATTAGATAGATTAGCAAAAAAGATTAGCGCAAAACGCCCCAGAATATTTGATGTGGAAACAGACTATGATAATATCATTAAAATGATGGATAGCTTTCAAGATGATTTTGAAGGATTTGTTGTTAGGCAACGTGGAACAGATAAACGTATTAAAATAAAAAAAGAAACTTATTTAAAACGTCATCGTTTAATAGGACAATTACAATATAAAAATTTAGTACCATTATGGTTAGAAGGTGAACGTGAAGAAATAGAAGCATATTTTGAAGAATCAAAAGAAATGTTTAGTAAAATTGAAGATAGTGTTAATAAATTAGTTATACAAGTACAAAATGCATTTGATAATATCAAGCATATTTCTAATAGAAAAGAGTATGCAGCAATCGTTTTAAGTAATTACAAAAATATTTCTTCTTTTCTTTTCAAGTTGTTTGGTAAAGATATAGAAAATTTATATAATTTTATTATAGACTTGTTGAAAAAAACAAAAATTGACAATACACTTAAATTATTAAATTTGCATGATAAAAAAATTAGTGAAGATAGTACAGAAAATCTTTGAATCGATAATTGACCCACCACAAAAAACTTTAGATCAACATGTGTTTAGTAATGACACATTATTGACACAATATTCAAGAAAACAAGTTAATAACGCATTAAATGAATTCCTTAATAACATTAAAATATTTCCAAAAATTGAAGGTATAGTGATAGTTGGTAGTATTTTAACACGTCAATGGACAGAAAATTCAGATATTGATGTTGGTATTATCATAGATTACGATATATTGATAAAATACTTACAAGTTAATGACAGAATTGAAGTATATAAATATTTGTCAATATTTTTACAAGATGTAAATAATAAGTATTTTATCAATAAACACCCGATTAATATTTATATCAATGATATCAATGATCAAATTTTTAAGCGTGATGTTAACATATATAATTTTATAACAAATACATGGACAAAAAAAATAAATAGAATTGTTTATAATCCTAAAGAAATACAAGCACAAAAAGATATTGTACGTAAATGTATTATAAAAATCAATAATCTTATCTCAAATACAACGATTGATATTATTGATTATAAAATGTTAAAACATGAAATAAGCATTAAGATTGATAATCATGAGCAAATATTACCACTATGTGACAAATTACATATAATAAAGAAAAAATTAGAAAATGATTTATCAAACTTAGAATTAGTTTTTAATAATATTAAATATACGAGAAAAAGTGTACTAGATAAAAGCAATAACGAATCTATACCAACCGAAATAAGATATAAATTGTACGAACGTTATAATATATTAAACGCTATACGAGTACTTATAAAAACATTGAATATGATATTACTTGATAATTAAACACTTGTAATATTAAGCTCTGTATTAGATTCCTCTTTTTCAACTTCCTCTTCGGCACTAGGCTCTTCAAGTTCTTGTGATTTTTCTTCACTTTCTTGATTACTAACAATTTGTGCAACATTAGCTAATGCAGACAAAAACTTCTTAAGATCTTCGAGCTTTGCCTTATCCCACCACATATTAAGGCTTTTAACAATATCATCATCTTTCATTGATGAACCAGATCTAATAGCGTTAAATAATTTAATCATAGTTTCAACTGTATATAACGCTTCACCTGTCTCTTCTTCAGATGCCTCAACATCTGATTGAGGTTCTGTTTCTACTTCAGGTTCTTTTGCTGGTAATACATCGTCTTGTTTTTCTTGTTCAATATGCAACATTTCTCTTAAGATATGTTGCACATGATTTCTAAGTTCATTTGAAGTCATAATTTAATTCTTCCTAATAATATTTTATTTATAATTTCAGTTATTGTATCATTACCATCAACAACAACAAAATCATCATGATTTATATTTGTCATAAATATTGTATATTTTTGCTCATGATAGATTATTAAATATAATTTTTTGTCTTTATAATCTTGCATTATAATGGCATCATAGTTATATTCTGACGCCATATCAGTACGTATATATGATTGTTTTGTTTTATCTTGTATGTGTATCGTATACGTATCTCTTGTATTAGCTACTTCCTGTAATTTTTTTATTATATTATTAGTAACTTGTTGTGCATTAGCGTTATAAGACATAAATATGATACTAAATAATATTGTTATTACACTTATAAATTTCATTTTTTATTTTTAATACCTTGCCTATTATGCATTAATACTAATTGCCCTGTTAGGTTCGTTTCATCATTACGAAATTTTGCATTTAATATCTCTTCTTCATGTGAGTTTAATTTCTTGTTTGAGAATAAAAAGTTATATGCAAGCCTGTTATATCCCAACGCATGTGCGTCTAATGCTTTAAGTAATAATGTTCTGTTTAAATTAATATTTTTCATTGAATTTGCAACAAAATGTAATTCACGAGTAATATCATCATGTTTTTCATATGTCTTCCATGCATTAACATCATCACTTAATCTAATTAATGTTTTTATAATATCATCTAATATTTGTGTTTTATCAACCATCTTTAATCCCTAATGCATGTTTAAGATCATCCCAAACACCTTTTACAAACTTTTTATCTTTTGTAGGTTGAGAGTTAAGAAATACTCTTAACGCATCTTTTGTTCCTAATTTAACTAATTCTCTTAATAGTGAACTTGACATCAATTTAACAGGTATTTTACTTAATGATAGTATTTTATTTATATTTGTACTGTTTTTTAGAGTACTTTCACTGCGGGTTAATACTCTAAATTTAGGAATCCTATATGGCCAATTTTGCTTACCTGATTTTAAGTAACGTGTAAATTGTTTCTTATAAATACTTTCTAATCCACGTCGTTGTTCATCTGCATCATCTGGTTCACTACTTAAATAAGCTCTATCTGAACCTGACCATATTGTAAAATTTATTTCTTGTATTTCACTTTCAGTAAAGCTCTGTTTAAGCAAATCTGGTATAAATCCTGTTAACATATCCAATACTTTAACCTTACCTGCATACCCACTATCACGTATATATTTATTTAGTATTTCTTTCTTTCTTTCTGGATCTAAATATTTTTTAATTTTAGACATAAACAATATAACTTCATCACTTTCATCAAGCATTTCACTTACTATTTGCATGTGTCCTGTGTGTGCAGGATCGAATTTACCTATAAAAATAGAAATATTCTTCAATTCATCAGTAGAATACTCATGTTCATTTATGTCAAAAACTTCTACAACCCCATCAGATTTTCTAACAAATTTAATTGAGAATAATGTTTGAAGCATCTTTAAGAACATGTTAATAACAGTATCAGTTGAATTTAGTGCTTTTAAAAATTGTTCGAACTGATATGCTGAAATAAGTACAGAGCGCTTTGTTTGCTCGAGCTTTTCACCAAATTGTTCAGGATTTTCTTTAATTTCATTCCATATTTTAGATAATTCATTTAATGCAACAGTAGAATAACGCACTAAAATATTATATACGTTAATATCTTCTTGATCTAATAGAAAATCTGCTCTTTTATATTTTGTTGATCTATTAGCTAAAAATTGTTTTGCAATTTCATGTTTTGTTGTATCCACATCAGCATATTTTCTAAAAGAAGCATCAGTTAAAGTTATAAGTTTTTGGATACCAAAAGCCTCACTCAGGGCATTACCGGTAAATAGTTTTTTAACTGTGGGAATTGTATTACGTAAATAATCCCAAGAACTTTGATTAAGTGCTGCAAAATCACCTGTAATTTTAACTAATTGATCATTAAGATCACCGGTTGTTGTCTTGAATACTATTCCTTCTATACCTGGGTGTCCTGTTTGTATTCTAACATCGGGATCTGCTAATGCTGATTTGAGTATTGAGAGCATTTTTCCACCAGCAAGTGCAACTAATTCTTTACTAACATCTTGTTTTTGTTCATCAGTTAATGTAATATCACCTTTTATATGTTTATAAAGCGCTTTATATTCATCATGTGTTTTAAGATCTTTTAATATTATTTCTAATTGATCTTTAATATTACCTAAATCAACGCTAATTGGTCCAGTAAATTGCCATTTACTTTTTTCTTGTACAATTTCTTTAGTAACACCACCTGGTACGCCAAAAAATCTAACAACGTCGGATGTAATTTCAAGTTCACCCAATCTATTTGCTAATTTATTAAGTAATTTGTTTGTATCAATATCACTATCAATTATCGGATCTCCATACTTCGTATCTTTTCTACCCCTAAATGAATGAAATACTATATAATTTTTAATTTTACTATAAGGAATTAAATTAGGCACTTCACCATAAATTATTTCAGCATTAATAAAATTATTAGGTTCGTTATTACGTAATAATGAAAAATATTCAAGCTCATCATTACTTAATGAATCAAATGCAGTTTGCACCGCAACTAATGCCGCACCAAAAACATCGTATGCTGGATGTGCTGTTGTAAATTTATCAGTAACTTTTGAAAATGGTTCTTCTGTTTTGTTTCGTGCAAATACTATCTGCTTATTGTCATTAAGTCCAAAAAAAATATTAACACCATCAACTTTTTCTGTACCTACTAAATCACCAGTAAAGAGTTTTTCAATAAAGTTAAGTAAATCTTTTGGATCTAATACTTCATATGGATGATGCATATGTCCAGCAAGACCGCCGCATAATAATAATTGTCTCTCTTCACATAGTATCATAATTAACTATTCTTCTCAATTTTGAAACATATATCAATTATTTATTATAATAATATTAAATAGGATTATAGAAAAACAAAAAACTGGTTAATTGACAAAAATGGTACAATAGTAGATATATATAAGATATATGCGAAGCATAGTAGTAATAGTTGGAGTATTAATTAACTTAATATTGATAAGTTGTATTTCTGTACAACCTACACAACATCCAATTGAAGTATCTAATACTACAACATCGCATTATAGTGTAATAAATATCAATTCATCAAAAGTCGATCCGGTGTTTAATTCTGTTGTGATGCTTAATCGTGATGTAATTCTAACATTAGATGGAGACAAGAATGTAGCCACAACTTTAGCTACAGGATTTATTATTAGAAATGTTAAGACTAAAAAAGGTAAGTATAATAGTATAGGTTTATCTGTCAAACACTTCTGTAGAGATAGAAATAATAAGCTAAAAGTATTTAAGCAATTAGATAGAAAAGAAACAAAGCTTTATAAGGGAAAAGTTTTATATATTTCTGATGATGTTGATTTATGTGTGTTTAAGATTTATAATACAAACGCAAATTTTACACCACTCAAGTTAGCGGAAGAACTACCTTATATGGGTGAGAAACTATTTATTATTGGTGCACCACTAGGAACATTTCCTGCAAAAGTAGATGGTTACATGATTAGAATATTAAATGATGATAATGAAATGATAGAAACAACATTGCCAGTTACAAACGGTAATTCTGGAAGTCCTGTATATAACAGTCATTTTGAGGTGGTTGGTGTCCTGATAGGGGTACATAAACGATTCCCACATATAAGCGCAACACTTCATGTAAGTGCGATCAAAAAACATTTACAAGAAACAAATTATTTACGTAAATAATTGTACAAACAATAAAAATATTTTTACAATAAAAGAGAAACAAGGTGAGGGGGATCCCTTTCTTTTCTCTTAATTTAATGGAGATTAAATGCCTGATAAAAATTATAGTGTAATTAAAAATTTAAATAAAAATTTAAGAGAAGAAGTAATTGAAAAAACTGATCTTGTTAAGAAGTTTTTTTCATTAGGAAAAAAGTATAGACTTACTATTTCTGGAGAAGAATTTGTTGGAGAGTCACATAATTTATTTAAGTTAGCTAAAGAAAAAGATCATATACAAGTAGAATTTCTAGATATAGAAGGTTTTTCTAAGTATGGTTATGAAGTTAGTATTTATAAACGAAGAAAGAAAGATTCACTTAAATCTTTCTTTGAGGCGCGATGCTTTGTTAATGGTGGTGTACTACATATCACTTTCAGTGGTGCTGAATTTTATAATTACACTATTTGTCATCAGAATGATAAGACAGAAGTTCAATATAATGTTTGGTTAGTACAAGAAGATAAATTAAAGCTTTTTGGATCATTCCTTAAGGAGTTTAAAGAATTTAAACGAATTTTAGGTGCTACAGAAAAACTTGTTACTGTATACGGTGGTGAAAATTATACCGTAAATAACCTTAGTTATGATTGGGAAGATATTATCTTACCATTACCTGTTAAAGATAGTATTAGAGAATCAGTTGATTTCTGGTATAATAATGAAACATGGTATAGAGAACGTAAATTCCCTTATAAACGTGGTGTTTTAATTCATGGTTACCCAGGAAATGGAAAAACGTTTCTAACTAAGATTATAATCTCACAATATGATTTAAATATTGTCCAATTTAACTTTGGTAATCCACAACTTGGTAATGCTGATTTAACACGTGCATTTAAGACAGCAAAAGAAAATGCGCCATCACTCTTTTTATTAGAAGATATAGATAGAATATTTTCAAAACACGAAAAACAAATTAGTGGTGTAACTAAAGATTGCTTATTTAACTGCCTAGATGGCGTCGAAGAACTAGATGGCGTATTAGTGTTAGCAACAGCAAATTACCCGGAAGATTTAGATTCTGCATTCTTAAATCGTCCATCAAGATTCGATACAATTATCGAACTATCAGTACCAAGCTTAGATTTACGTTTTGAATATCTAAAGAAACTATTCGAAAAAGACTTGAAAGATGATGATACAATAGCGCATGTGGCACGTCACTGTGATGGAATGTCGATGGCATTCATGAAAGAAATATATTTTAAGAGTGTTATAATAGCGTTAAGCACAAAGCAAACTTTAAATTCTGAGCATATTGAAGAAGCATTAAATCAATGTCTAACACATTATAATACTGCAATAACTAAAAAATCAGAACGTTCGGCAGGATTTACCAGTAATAAAGGCAGTACTAAAGTACCTAATATCAATATATCCAAACAACCAAAAAGCCCAATGGCTTTATAATGACAAAGTTAGAAACTCTTTATAAAGCTTATCATGATAGTCAATTTAAAATATCTGATGAGGGCTGTAAGATACCGTTAATGGGTATGATAAATGGGACAGAACTTTTATTTGTTGGCCAAAACCCAGGAATTCCTTTTCAAAAAGATCATATAGAACTATTTAGAGAGTTCACTAGTTTATCTTATGATGAACAACAAAAAGTATTCAAGAAATCTTGGATTAAATCAATGTTTGTTAAATTTATTATAAATGTTTGTAATGGTGTTAACATTGATTTTCATAATAATGTTGGAGTAACAAATATAGTTAAATATTGGACACAAAATAATAGGTGTCCAACTATCACAGAAGCTGATCAAAAGTTGTTAACATGTGAAATAGAATTATTAAAACCAAAATGTGTTATTTTTCTATCAAAATTTGCTTTTAATCAGTTTAAATATAAAAACAAAATAACAACTAAATGTTTATCATTCGATCATCCTGCAGCACATAGATATGCACGTTCATATACAAATGAAATTATTAACTCTTTAAAAGAATATGTATGAGAAAACCACAAACATTAGAACAATTACTAAGCATGATAGACGAATATGGCAATTGTAATGAAATACCAAAACATAAAATAATACGAGAAAAAGTGCGTATATCAAGAAAATTTGAAAAACTTTTTGAAATTGAAAAAGTTCGTATGATTAGGGTCATAACTGGAAAGCTAATAAATGTGTTACCCAAATGGACAAAAAAGAAACAAGTTAAGCATAATCAAGATATATAAAATATGAAAAACGATGTATACCAATTAAAAGAAGCTCGAAAAAAAGAACGACATTATCCATGGCAAATATGGAAAACAGCAAGAGGAAATTTCAGAGCACAAGATAATAAAGGTCGGCAACGTTCATTTAAAACATACGCAGAAGCACGTGCTTGGCTTGATGCAATTAAAGTTAAAGATAAAGAGTTACACACTTTAAAAGTCAAAGGTATAACACCAAAAACAGAATTAAGAAAAGTTATTGGTTATATACGGGCTCAGCTTGCACAAGCTGATGAATTAGTTGATCATAAAAAAGTTTTACGTAAATCATTAAATGCGTTATCAAAAATCCATGTTAAAATGTAATAAGGAATAACGTGAAAAAAAATATATTAGTAATAGGAACGGGAACTATAGGATCACCACTTATAGGGTTTTTAGCTGATTTTCGTGATCAATTAGATATTGATGTTTATTTTCATAAGCACACACCTTTAAGACATGAAGTTGCTCGAGTTAATAACTTTACAAAACGTGGAGCAAAACTCGTTACTGATACAACAACTATAAATGCTTTTGAAGCTCTAGGACACAAAGTTTATGACAATAAAGTTAATGCTATCTCTCAATCAGATGTTGTAATTGATTGCACACCAATAGGAAATAAAAATAAAGAACTGTATGTGAAGAATTCTAAAGCAACAACATTTATAGCTCAAGGTTCAGAAAAAGGATTTGGCGTACCATATGCACATGGCATTAATGATTCTGTCCTTAAGCAAAATCACAAATTTATACAAGTAGTAAGCTGTAATACACATAATATTGCATGTATATTAAAAACAATACCATTAAGTTTATCAAAAATTATTGATAGTGATTTTGTTTGTATCCGTAGGGCTAATGATATAAGTCAAGAATCTGGATTCGTATCGTCACCCGTTATAAGTGTGCACAATGATGAATTATATGGAACACACCATGCAAGAGATGTACATGATCTTTTCAAAACAGTAAACAAACATATTAGTGTTTATTCGAGTGCACTTAAACAAAATACTCAATATATGCACACAATCAGATTTAAACTTGTATTAGACGAAAAAGATTTATCGGTAGCACATATAATCAATAGAATACGAGAAAATAAATTCGCCGCTTTAACACAAAAGCACGACTCTGCAAGAGTTTTTTCGTTCGGTAGAGATCATGGATATTATGGTAGAATACTAAATCAAGCCGTCTTTATTGAAGATTCAATATCAGTATTGAATATAAATGATTGTACTATAGTTAATGGTTTCTGCTTCACTCCACAAGATGGAAACAGCATTATTAGTTCACTTGCAGCTACAATACATACACTATCAGAAAATAATATGACTAAACAGATGAAATTATTTGATGAGTTTCTTTTTAATGAAATCTGAGGAAGTGAAATGAAAAGATTTATAATATTTGTTATACTACTATTAACAATATCATGTAGTAGCATTAACACATCATGTCAAGCGCATAATCAAGAAAAATTAGATAGTATCGAGACAATTCGCTCTAAAATACCATCATTAGATTATATTACAAAAAATTGTGAACCAATTGTTCAACCTATGTCTATTATTGCTTTCAATAAACCATATATGATTTTCTTATTTAACGACTGTTATGAGTATTCAAACTTATTAGCGGTATTATGGGGACCAGAATTAAATGATGATGAAATTATTTTAGCAAAATCAATAGCAACATATTTTAGAATGCGTATGGAAGTAAATAATAAAACACAATTAAATGAGCGTTATCTGGGCGTTAGCTCAAAAACACAAGATGTTTTAGAAAAAGGTGCTATCAACACAATACATATGGCATTTTTTGAACTAATGCCCAAAAGTGAATAATAATATAACGTTCTCTTTAGATAAAGAACATATAAAAACTTTTGATCTTATATGTGAAAGATAGGTCAATCAATCAAAACTTATTTTAAAATTTGGATAGAACATAAATTAGGAATATAAAATGATTATTTGTAGTGCAGTTACAGATTTACGGTTTGGCGATTGTGCAAAAGGTAAAGTTGTATACAATTTAGCTAAAAATTATGATATAGTATTACGGCATTGTGGATCACAAAATGCTGGACATACAATTTTTCATAACAATATAAAACATGTAACGCATATAATACCTACTGGTATTTTCTGGAATAAAACATCAATTATTGGCCCTCAATGTATGCTTAACGTACCAGCATTGTTTGATGAAATAAAAGAACTTGAAAAACTTAATATTGACGTTGTTTCAAATTTAAAAATCGATTATAGGGCACATATAATAACGGACAAACATCTTAAAGAAGATAGTAATGAAATACGTATTGGAACAACACGACGCGGTGTAGGACAATGTGCAACAGATAAATTTGCGCGTATCGGAACAAGAGCCGAAGATATACCATTATTAAAACAATTTTTAATTGATTGTACAGATTATTTTTATTCACAAACACAAGATGAGAAGACAATTTTATGTGAAGGTGCCCAAGGTTACTATCTTACTATTGATAGTAAATATTATCCATATGTCACTAGTGCTGACGTGACTTTAGGATCTGTTATCGCTAGCGGGATCCCACCGCAATCTATTAAAAGTATATATGGCGTTGCAAAAGCATATGATACTTATGTTGGAACACGCAAATTCCAACCAACTGGTGCTATCTTCAATAAAATAGCTGATTGTGGTCATGAGTATGGTGCAACAACAGGACGTCGACGTCAATGTAATTGGCTTAATCTTGATGAGCTAATACAAGCAGCGTTAGTAAGTGGTACAACACACATCATAATCAATAAAATTGATGTCTTAGAATTAGTAGGTGTATATAAACTTATTCATAATAAAGATATCAAAGAATTTTCTTCAATACAAGATTTTAAAGATTTTATAACACACCAAATTAAAACAGCATTCACAAATCGACAATTTAGTTATCCTGAAACAATATTCAGTGATAATCCGTACACAATATAAAATTATATGGTTAACACATTAATGTTGACGGCAGCACTTTTACATAATACAATTATAACGCATATACCTCATGAGCAAGTTTATGATGGAGTGCAAGAAATAGTTTTTTATGCTGAAAAGTATGGTAATGATCCATTTGAGATGGTTACATTAGCATGGTATGAATCTAGATTTAGAAAAAGTATTATTTCTTCTGCTGGTGCATGTGGAGTATTACAAGTTATTCCACGATGGCATGTATATTCGTGTAACGAAATGAATAATTCATATTCAAAAGCAGCTGAAGCTGGAAACTTTATAGCAGCACGATGGAAAAAACGTTTTAAAAAAAGATATGATTGGATTTGTCATTATAATGCAGGAAATAAATGTCATGACAAATCTAAAAGATGGGCCCGTTCATTAAAACGATTAAGTAAGCGTATTAAACGAACATACGAATCACATATGATGCTACAATGTCGATATTGAAGTTAATATTATACTTCATTTGTATTTTTATAAATATATTTCTTTTGAATATACAAGAATTTACACAAAATAAAGAGTTTATAACACTTATTTATTTTAATTTTTTGTTTCTTAGCATAGGAATTATTAATGATTTAGTACAACTGCACAAGAATAATGGCAAATAATTCCTGTACATTTGGTGATATAGATATTATTTTTAGCATAAGACATAAGAGTTTAATATGACAGATAATTTTAATGAATTATTATTTGAAAATGATGCAAGGCAAAAGTTACTTGTGGGTGCAACAAAATTAACTAAAGCCGTTAAAAGTACATTAGGACCTAAAGGTAGGAATGTAATTATACAAAGAAGTAATCATGAACAATTAGTTACAAAAGATGGCGTTACTGTTGCTGAGTCAATTACCCTTAAAGATAAATTTGAAAATTTAGGGGCACAGTTAGTTAGAGAAGTTGCAACTCGAACAAGTGAAACGGCTGGTGATGGTACAACAACCGCTACAGTATTAGCACATACATTATTAACAAATGGAAACGCTCTTATAAATGAAGGACATGATCCTGTGATGTTAAAACGTGGTATGGAAATAGCATTAAGTGATATTACACAAGTTTTACAACAACACTCAACAGAGATATCTTCGTTTATTGAAGTAGAACATATAGGTACGATTTCGGCTAATAATGATAAAATTATTGGTAGCATTATAGCAAATGCAATGCGTGAAGTTGGAAAAGAAGGTGTTATCACTATTGAAGAATCAAATAACTTTGAAACAAGATTAGAAATTGTACAAGGAATACGTTTTGACAGAGGTTACGCATCACACTTCTTTATAACAAATCTAGAACGAGAAGAAGTCGTATTCTCAGAACCACTCATTTTAATAACAAATAAAAAGTTCACTAAAATGGCAGAGTTAGTTCCGATATTAGAAGGTATAGCAAGGCTTGATAGAGAATTACTAATTGTTGCCGGTGATATCGAAGGTGAAGCATTAAACGCACTAGTTATCAATAAAGTTCGTGGTGCCATTAAAGTGTGCGCAGTAAGAGCACCATCATTTGGTGAACAACGTGAAAAACTTCTTAAAGATTTGGCAACAGTTACAGGCGCAAAATATTTTGATGTGAATACTGATAAAGATTTTACTGCGCAATTCGATGTAGATGCTTTAGGATCGGCACGTCGTATAATTGTATCAAAATCTACCACTACAATAGTTGATGGCGCATGTACACAAGAGAATTTGAATAATAGAATAAATCTTTTAAAAGAGCAATTAAGTCAAGAAAATCTTGTTGAGCGAGAAATAGAAAGTCTAAAATACAGAATAGCGGCGTTATCGGGTGGTATAGCCATAATTAAAGTTGGTGCGTTTACAGAGCTTGAACTTAAAGAGAAAGTTGCTAGAATTGAAGATGCACTAAATGCAACACAGGCAGCAGTGGATGAAGGAATAGTCAAAGGCGGAGGTTTAGCATTATTAACAATCTCTAATGAATTACAGATGAGAGATTATGACGCTAATGATGATCCTAGCTTGACAGAAGGGCGTAAACTAGTTATTCAGTCATGCAGAGCGCCATTTGAACAAATAAATAAAAATGCAGGTTTCGATCCATTAGTAATTCAAGAAAAACTTAACAAAGAAAATTTTGATGGGTTTAACACATTGACAGGCGAATATGTAAATATGTATGATGCAGGAATTATAGATCCAACTAAAGTGGAGAGGTGCGCATTAGAAAATGCTGTATCTGTAACTAGTTTATTATTAACAACAGATACGCTTATTACTACTGAAAAATGTTTAATATCAACACAAATATAGCAACACATAATAAAGTTGACATACATGATTTTATAAAAACAAGTAAAATAAAAGATATGTTACCTAATATAATGGCAACAATTTATATTGCTATAGAAGATATCAATTTTAATGAGAAGAATTCGACATTAACTTTAGAAGAATTTATAGAATGCGTACCAAATAATAGAATGCTCAAAGTTATTTTATATTGTGCACAAAACGATACAGAAATAATGAAGCAGTGTATGCATGAAGTTGAAAAAATTAAATTACTTAAGGAGAAAATATATGAGTGCAGAAAATAATCTATTGATTAAATTAAACGAAACATTACTTTACGCAAAACAACAATTGAGTACGGCATTATGTAAATTAAATACAGAAGGCGAAATTGATGTATCTCAAAATGATTTAAGTATCATAACACAAAAGTTAAACTTAGTAATGGATAAAGTATATCGTGATATGGCAAATGAGTTTAGTACAATCAAAGAAGCAATCAAAAATGAACGCAAAGAATTACAAAATTCTTCTCAATCAGTAGCAACACATTCGAATACATTAAGAGAACGCTTCTTATCAAGAGAAAATCAATAATTGCTATTAACGCATACAATTGCGCAATCAAATATTCCATACTCAGGTAATTACGAGTTTATAGATATAATTGATTTTTTATCTAATTTAAAAAGTTCTAAAAATTACCCCGTTAAGTTACAAATTATTCTAAATGCAATTAAATTGTGGTCTGTTGCATGCAGAGATGGTAATATTACATGCAACAGAGAGTCGCTTATAGAAGGTCTTAACGAATATTTTATAAGATTAGATTATGTGATCAATACAGAAATTAATGATGATGCTACTAAAACTAAATGTTGGAATAACAGTGGCAATTCATTATTTAAGCAAACAATAAATAATCTATCATGAATAACAGCGTTAAACACATTATAACATGTCGTTGTATTCTCACACAACATCGTAGACTTAATGATCCACCATTCTTTTCGTTCATAGTATTTTCATTATTTAATAAACAAGGCGATATAATACCCAAACTTGTAAAGTGCACATACTGTGGTGTAACTCATAAAGTTTATGAGGTATGTAAAAGTGAAATAATCAGTACAGAATCAGAAAATATTGTTAATAAAGAAGATATTTCATTATTTCTTCCACAAAAACTTTCAACAATACTAAATGATTATAATTGTGAATTGTACATATTCGAAGAAGCGAAGTATATTATAGATAATAAGTTATGGGAAAATATTGATCTTCCTACACCTTTTTTAATCTTAACAAGAGAAGAAATTAAAAATAACGATAAACATTTTTATGAAGGAAAAATGTTAAAAATATATGATGAATTTAAATATAGCATTGAATATTGGAAATCTAATTATTAGGAGTGTATAATGAGGCCAACAGAAATAGAAAAACTACAAAAATTTCGTGAATCAGTAATAAATTTATATACTAAATTTGGTCAAGAAGCAAGAGAAAAAATTTGGATAAATCATGAAGTTAAAAGTGATATAAAACGCTTAATCAGATATTATGACGAGTTATTCAAAGATGAGTTACTAACTAAGTAATGTCAAGTGATATTATTACAAAAAATATTCCTAAAGAACTAATAACAAAAGTACAAGAAGATCTTTTAGAGAAAGATGAATGCAGAAATATAGTTAAAGAAATAATGGACTTTGGTGTGTCTCAAAGACAGATAATTGAAATTATTAATATTTTAGCACTTGAATTAGAAAACAGAGAACAGATGATATCTATTCGCAACGCTACAAAAAAAATTAAAGGTGATTCTTTAATTATAGGTAAAGTTGACTAGATGAATCTTTCTTATAAAGAACGCTTGAAAATACCAGTTATATGTGACAACAAATTTATAAATTTTTATACAAAATCTGGAGAACATATAATTACACATTACAACCGTATAGTTATAGGTCAACGAGGGCCATATGTAGAATTAGAATTTGAAGATTTAATTGAAGATAGCTTTCATGTACCAAAAGATAAAGAATATAGAATAAATAGTGATAAATGTTATTATATTGAACTTAGATCTAATAAAGATAATGTTAAAATATACTGGCAAAAACGATTAGTTAAATACGCAGATTACAAAATTGGAAAAATATACATTTCACCCTTTGATTTATTCTTAACAAATAACAGAGCAATAATCCTTAGTCAAGAACAATGTTAAATATTATAGTAGCAATATCAGAGAACAATGTGATAGGGAAAGATAATAACATACCATGGGCAGGAGCATACCCTGAAGACCTCAGAAGATTTAAGAAACTAACATTAGGATGTACAGTTGTTATGGGGAGAAAAACATGGGAATCAATGAATTGTAAAGCGTTAAAACAGCGTACAAATATTGTTATAACAAGTGAAGCAGAATCAAAAGAGTATAGAAAAAAATATAGTGGTGCTTATGTAGAAAAATCGATTGAAAGAGCAATAGAACTTCATTATAATATTAAGAATCGATGTGAACAAGCATGGTTTATAGGTGGTACATCGATCTATGAAGAAGCACTTAAATATGCTGAGTTAATTGATATCACATATATACCTGAAGTAGTTAAAGGTAATAATCTTATAAAATTTCCTGATTTTGACAGAAATGAATGGAAAATATGGGAAAAATTTGAAAATGATAGAGATAATCGGTTACAACATCAGATTTTTACTAGAAAGTTTTATACAGAATTATAAGTACATGATACAATAACATTGTGAAGGAGCACAAAAATATGAACGGAAATAGAAATAAATGGGAACAAGTTGTTAAGCTCGTTAATGAACTTAAAGTTGATGCGACTAAAACATATACAAAAGGAAATAGATCAGCAGGTTTACGACTACGTAAAGGTTTAATGCAATTGCGTGAATTAGCAAAAGAATGCAGGGCAGAAACGTTAAATCTATAAATAATGAAATGCTTTAAAGCACACCAAGAATATAATGCTATTTGTAATAAAAAATCATGTAAATACTGGATCAATTCAGAGTGTGATTTTAATTGTACAATAATTGCTACTTCAACCTCACCTAAAACATTTGAAGAAATTGCGTCAATGTATAATCTTACAAAGATGCGTATATGTCAAATTCAACACAATGCTGTTGCAAAAATAAAAAATAAACTAAAAAACTACCAATAAATAAACTATTCATTTTCATATCTTACAAGATAATTACTCTAAAGAACATTATCTCCATGGAGTAATCATATCATGAATGTAAGCTTAAGCTTAATCGAGTTAAAAACAATCGTTTCAGAAGAAGTTAATAAAATTATAGATGAAGCACAAGAAAAGAAGTATACAAAACGCGAACTTGCTAGGCATCTCTTAGGTGACAGAACAGTACGACAGTTTGTTGACGAATTTGGTGGTTCTATAGCGACTGTAAGCCGAAGAATGCAAGCAATCACGCTACCGATGCTCAAACGACAACGAGGTGAAGAACCGACGCCAAAAGAATTAGCAAAAGCAGAAGCCGCCGCAAAAGAACTCAATTTAAAACAAATTAGTGATGTAGGGCAAAGTGCTGCAGAAACCGCTGATGAACTTCATGATGTTTTTATAAAGATAGCAACAGAAATTGCCGGCCATCCAGATTTAAGCCCAGAATATAAACAAAAAAGCGCAGAAGAGCTTGCAATAGATCCAGAATGGCAAAACAACATTATTAAATTTGCTAAAATGTACTACGAAACACGTGAAGAAAAAGGTATTGAAGTTGATTTCTTACATAAACAAATGTTAGATCACCTTGCTTCTATTGAAGATTTAATGACAAGGTTTCCAGCTGATTACACATCACGACCAGAATATGGTAAGCTTATGTTTAATCTTAAAACCGCAACTCGTGAACTGGGGCAAAGATTGGGTAAAGATGTTGAAGGGCTTTAATTTGTGGGTGCAATCAATTATACAAGAAGTAGGCTTAAAGTAGTTTACCCGTTTAGCGGGTATGATGCATCCAAGTCAGAAGTTAAAACAGTTCCTGCAGAAACAGTCGCATTAAGTGATAAAATTGAATTCATAGAAAGTAAAGACTATCAATTCACAGATGTAACTAGTGAAATCGGTTTTGAAAGTGTATTTGCTAATGCCGGTAAAGGTGCACCTAATGTTTTTGTAGTTGACTCATCGGGATCAACACCACAACTAGGAAATTTATATATTTCTTCTGTATCAACTGGTAGTGTAATTATTGGTCAATCAAATACAGAAAATGGTAGTTTTAGTGCATTAGCATTGGTGGTACTCTAAAATGCCAAATGCATTTGCATTAGATAAAAATAGAGTTAAATATTCATATCTTAAAGCAAATATCGGAACAAAAACAGGTTTAGAGAAAAAAATAACAGAAAAAATTGTAGTTACTTCTTTTATTGCCTCTGATATGTTAGAAATTGATTTTGGTGTCGAAGTATTTACCGCCAGTAATAGTCAAACAATAACGTCCGATATAACATTTTCTGAAATACCAACTGTAATAGCGATACCAGATGATAACGTTAATATGTCTATATCTGCTACAACAACAAGTATAACACTACACTCATCAGATATATTTACTGGTAATGTTTACTGGATAGCGATTAACAAAACAACAATTGATGGTGATAGTAGTGCAAGAGATGTTGCTATGCTTGTCGATACAGGAACCACTACTGTCACATCATCAAATAGTACATCGGTAACATTTACAAAAAAGAATGATTTTCAAATTTGCGCACGTGCTTACAATCTAACGCCAATAATATTAGTAAGTGCAAGTAAAAACGTTAATCTATATATATCTAATGTTACACCAGAAGGATTTACACTCAACGCTTCAGAAGAATTTACAGGTACCGTATACTGGACGGCATTAATGATTAGAAAACTGTAAATAATTGATGTGTAATAAATACATATATTGACATGCCAATATTCAAAGCAGATAGAATACAAACAAATGAGCTGTTAACAACAGGATCAACTGGTGGAACAGAAGGTTTAATACGGGTCTCTTCATCACTTGATCTTGCAACAACATCATCTGTTGATTTTTGGGATTCAACTGTAGCAATAAGTGCTTCTGCGCCTGGTGAATTAAATGTTGTTGCAGA
>CEPZ01009952.1_pt1 | contig 67376 bp, 69 predicted proteins | sample 530461 | NCBI WGS metagenome assembly CEPZ01 (sample SAMEA2620106, study PRJEB7988) | marine metagenome | isolation source: saline water (ENVO:00002010), including
GGATGGATATTTTCCCATGATTCCCTGTTAAATTATTTGGATGTACGCATCACCTTAGCCGCCTCCTATTTTGCATTAGGTAAATTTGATTCAACCATCTTACAAATGACTGTAATTCTGGATTCACTAAATTCAAGTGAATTGCCAATTACCGATACAACTTTAATTGGCCGTATAGAAATGGCTAAACAAATCATGACCCTCCAGGATTATCTCCTCTCAAAATAGTGAAACAGGATCATTCATTTTGGATGAAACAAGCCTTGGTCCAGGCTGAAAAGGCTTACAAAGCAGATGAAATTCCCATTGGTGCCATTGTTGTCCATGATGGAAGAGTAATAGGCAGGGGATACAATCAGCGGGAAAGATTGAATGACCCCACCGCCCACGGAGAAATAATAGCCATTACTGCTGCGGCCAATACATTAGGGGATTGGCGGCTCAACGATTGTATTTTATACGTTACCAAGGAACCATGTCCTATGTGTGCCGGTGCTATAGTGAACGCACGATTAAAAATGGTTGTTTTCGGTTGTTATGACGAAGAAGCTGGATGCTGTGGTTCTTTGTATCAATTATGCGGGGATCCCCGTTTTAAGACAAAAGTTGCTGTAAAAGGCGGTATTATGGAGGAACAGTCCCTATCATTGATTCAGGACTTTTTCCAGGTACATAGAAAAACATAAATTATCATGTATAATTAAGGAGAGGTGGCAGAGCCTGGCTGAATGCGTCGCACTCGAAATGCGGTATATCCTTTGGATATCGGGGGTTCGAATCCCTCCCTCTCCGCTAATTCGCACAAAAGTGTCGTGTATTGTAGCAGAACTAATCAATAGTCCATGAACCTTCAAAAACAATTTCTCATTTCCTTTCCCCGTTACGGTATTGTATTGTTCTTGGTTCTCATGATCCTTTCTATGGTGACTTATGGCGGCGGCACAATCAATGATCCTGAATCTATGGGTTATTCCTTCACGCTTAATTTTTTTAGTGATTTGGGCAAATTCACCCCAGGAAATTTCTTATCAATGCTCTTCTTCGCTTTGTCACTATGTATCTGCGGATTTGCGTTAATGGCCTATTTTTATTATTTCATGCAGTTATTTATTCAAAACAACGCATTGACGATTATAGCTAAAATCGGAGCAGTGGTGGGGATCATTGGCGCATTGTGCTTTGTAGGCGTGGGTTTCACCCCACACAATGTATTTTTTGCGGCACATAACTTTTTTGCAAATTGGGCTTTCAGGTGTTTTTTAATTACATCTATTTTGTTATCCTGGGTATTGTATAAAGATTACCGGTTTGAAAATCGCTATGCCTCAGGATACCTGATATTTGCCCTGCTTATCTTTATTTATATCCTGATCTTGGAATTTGGGCCGAACCCGAGAAATTCTGATTTTTCTCTTATCTTTAATGTTTTAGCTCAAAAATTGATTGTTTTCGTTTTTATTCTATCCGTCTTGTATCAATCCTTCGGGTATTCGAAATTACTCGCCCGCAATTTGACTAAATAAATCACTTTCATCATTAACAGGTATGAGAGAGAAAAACGTGTTTAAGAAAACAAATTTCATATTCATTTTCATTATTTTCGCAGCTTGCGGAAAACCACTGGAAGGGTGGAATAAGTATGTCCATTCCAAGGATGCCTTATCCGCCCAGGATTCCATCACCGGGGAATTATTACATACACATATATCCACCTTAGCCTCCGATGAATTTGAAGGCCGCTTCCCGGGAACAGTGGGGGAAGAAAAAACAACCGAATACTTGACCCAGACCTATGAAACCCTCGGCCTGAAGCCGGGAAACCCTGATGGAACATGGATCCAGAAAGCCACCATGACGGGGATTATTTCAGAAATTAAAGCCCAATTTATTACCGATGATGAACGCTGGGTTATGAATGTAGGGCGGGATATCGTTGGCAATTCATTCCAAACCAACGAATCGGTGAATATCAAAAATGCGGATCTTGTGTTTTGCGGATATGGGGTTAACGCACCGGAATACGGTTGGAATGATTTTGAAAACGTGGATGTTAAAGGCAAGGTCATTGTTGTTCTTGTGAGTGATCCTCCAATTGTGAAAGATGGTGAATTGGACGATTCCATGTTCGGTGGAAAAGCGATGACTTATTACGGCCGTTGGTCCTACAAGTTTGAAGAAGGGTTGAGACAGGGCGCCGCTGGTGTCATTGTCGTCCATGAAACTGCCCCGGCGGGATATCCATTTTCTGTTCTCCAAAACGGGTACGATGGAGAACAGTTAACCATTGAAAATCCGAATATTACCCCTTTGCCATTCCAGGGCTGGATACCCCTGGCTACGGCCGAACGATTATTCAAAATGAGTGGAATGGATTACCATGAACAAAAAGCCGCCGCTGTTATTCCTGGATTTAAAGCGGTGTCACTCCAGGCACAATTCACCAGCAAAATGCTTAATTCTGCTCGGCGCTTTGACTCAAACAATATTGTGGCCAAATATGAAGGTACCGATCCAGAATTAAAGAATGAATATATTATTTATACTTCCCACTGGGACCATTTAGGAAAAAACCCAGAGTTAGAAGGAGACCAGATTTATAATGGCGCCAATGATAATGCTTCCGGAACGGGAACTATCATGGCTGTGGCCAAAGCTTTTTCAAATCTTGCCAATGGATCCAAACGGAGCATTCTCTTTTTAGCCGTAACAGCTGAAGAGCAGGGACTGTTGGGCGCTAAATATTATAGCATCAACCCCTTGTACCCCTTGGAGAAAACAGTGGCTGTAATCAACATTGACGCCATGGGTAATACTTTTGGAAGAACGAAAGATCTGATCGTCATTGGAAAAGGAAATTCAGAGTTAGATCAGGTGCTTAAATATGCCGCCGCTCAGGACAATAAATATTTGATCCCTGATGCGGAACCGGAAAAGGGCTTTTATTACCGTTCCGATCATTTTGCTTTTGCCAAACAGGGTGTGCCGGCCCTTTATGTGGATGGAGGCTTGGATGTTGTGGGTAAGGGAAAGGAATTCGGTCATCAGAAAAAAGATGAATACACCAATAATGATTACCACACCGTCACCGATGAGATCAAGAATGATTGGGATTTTTCGGGCACGGTGGAGGATGCCAGGATTTTATTCAGGGTCGGCTATGCCATCGGTCAGCATAATGTGTGGCCCAAATGGAGCGAAGGAACCGAATTCAAGGCCAAGCGGGAAGCCATGCTGAACCCATGATCGAGGTTACCCAGCCATAAAACTACTTACCATCGGTGGCGTATTGAACCTGGCCTTCGGATTCGTTATGAATTTATTTCACGTATTTACTCTAAATTACCATAGATGAAATTAACTGACCAACCCCAACTAACCAGTGAAGACAAAGAGCGCTACGAAAAACGAATTGCGGCAATTGATCTCAAAGATATTCCATTTGTTCTTAATGAGGTTCCCCAAAAGATCGAAAGGCTGGTTGCAAACCCAACACTGCTTGATTACCAATTAGTTCTGGTTACAGATATTTCTAAGCTCCACAGCATTCTAAGAGATTTACCTGAATTAAGCAAAGATTTGCAAAAAAGAATAGTTTTTGCTTTGGAATATTTTCTGGAAGAGTATGATGAAATCCCCGATAGTACCCCCCGAATTGGATTATTGGATGATTATGTGCTCGCCAGGTGGGTTGTAGATAATATCATGACAGATTATTCGGATATCATCGAAGCCTAATTCTATTATTCGTTAAATTCTCCTTCAGAGAATTGCCATTGGCAGGTATGGCACCACCAGGGCTTGCCATTATAATCCCGCAAATCAGTTTGCAATTGAAGTGGGTTGCTGCACTTTGGACAATCCCGTTTTGACCCTGCCTCAGGCCACTTGTAATCAGGGCGAAACTTTACTGATTTATCTAAATTTTGATTATTACTCATACCGGAATTTAGGGTTGATTCTAATCGTGACAATAACTGTTTGATAGATTAATTTGCCAAAATCCAAAGCTGCCATAGAAATAAAAAACTTATCCCGGACCAAATATACCTGGAGAAACGATATTCTTCCTTCGCTTGGGCAATTTTTTCAGCCAGGAGATAAGTATTCAAGTGAACATTTATTGTATCACCGCTCAATACAAATACCTGTTTTACCGCCCCAGTTTCGCTGTATTGTAAAAAGGGATCCTGTATGGATGGGGGATGGTGTGTTATATAATGAATTCCTTCTAAAACAGGTATAGGGTTATCCAATGGTGTATGTCCGATTAATGATCCATCAACGTAAATAGGTACAGCGTTTGTATCTGCTTTTATATTGATGAATCCTGGGTTTTTGTCAAAAACTATCTTTTGAGCGTTGATGAAGCCAAGACTCATAAAAAGGGGAATAATCCATTTCAAATCCATGGAATAATTTATTTTTATATAATGATTAGAATGAAGGAACTTCTTGACTGAAAATATGCTGAAAAATCCTATTTATACATCTGCCCGGCAATGGATTGCATTAACGGGCATTATTTTTATATCCTGCGCCAATTTCAAAGCTTATTTCAATACCTACTACAATGCGGAAGAATATTTCGATAAAGCGGAAAAAATTCGCCTGGAAAATCGTGGTGAAAAGCTTCCCCAATCGGCTGTTAATAATTACGAAAAGGTGATAGAAAAAGTCCAGTTTATCCTAGATAATTATCCCGAATTCAAATGGAAAAAATCTGCTCTTTCCTTAATCGCCCAATCACATTTTCACCGGGGAGAATACCGGGCGGCAACATCTGCATTGGCTGAAATGAAAAGTGCTTTTGGTGAGGAAGTGTATGGAGAAGTAGAATTTTGGACATCCCTGATAAAATGGAAACAGAATAAACCACAGCCTGCAATTAATAGTCTGAATAACCTGCTTCAATCTAACTTAAATCAAAATTTTAGAGCCAAAGTGTACCTGGCGATTGCTGAAATATATTTGGAACAGGGGATGCAGTCCGAAGCCATGGATAACCTTGAAAAGGCGGCAGAAAAGATTCGTGACCCCAATGAAAAAGGTCAGATTTATTATCGAATTGCCTCTCTTTCGTTCGATAATGGTGTTTTTGACCGTGCGCTGATAGCTTATCAGCAAGTGATAAAAAACTCTCAATCCAAAAAACAGGTCCAGGAGGGCTACCTGAAAACGGTTCAGATTTACCGTCTGGAGGGAAATATTGATTTGGCCGCCAATACCATTAAAAATATGCTGCTAGATGAAAATTATCAGTCTATATTTGCGAGTCTTGAACTGGAATTAGCTAAATTATATGAACAACAGAATAAAATAACTGCAGCAAAAAACAGACTCAAATCTATCGTCCAGGATTATGTAAAAACCGCTGCCTCCGCAGAAGCATATTACAAATTGGGAAATTATTCTATTCAGGACGATTGGGACTTGGAAATAGCTTTAAAACAATTTGGATCGGTTTCAGCTGAATATCGGAACTCTTTATATTCTAAACCGGCAAAGGTGAGAATAAAGGAAATTAAATCCTACCAACAGGCACAATTAAATTTTGAACCTTGGGCTCTTAAAATTACTAAATCCGATACAATTGCCGATTCACTTTTTCTGAAAGATGAACAAAACGAATTTGCGAAAATTGTTTATGGAATCTCCGAATTGGAAGCATTTCATTTTGGGCGGAAGGATACAGCCTTGGTCTATTTGAATCTATTGACAAAATTCGCAAATCAATCTCAATTATTGCCTAAAGCGTTGTATGCTAAATTGATGATAATGAATGAAATGGGGGATACGAATACAGTTGGTGAATTAAAAAAGCGCATTGTAAATGAATTTCCTAAAACAGATTATGCATTGGCTATCATTAATACAGATAAATCCTATCAACCATTAACCTCTACTTCCGATGAAAAATTGATTCTGGCCGAACAAAACTGGAAATCCGATTCATCCTTGGGCATTGCTCATTATCGGGAAATTGTGAATGAAGATACTGTATCGGAATCCAGTGCCAAAGCGGCCTACTTTTTAGCCTATCAATATGATTACCACTTGGTTCAACCCGACAGCGCTCTAAAATATTACCAGTGGATATTGAAGTACCATAACGATTCAGACCAGGCATTCCATTCTAATAAACGGGTCACTTTTTTAAATTCTGTCTTAGCTGATACTTCGGGCACCAATGATCATTGAACGTGCCTACATAAAGTCAAATCGAGAGGTGGCAAACAATATTTGGGAAATGCACTTTGAAGCGCCCCAAATTGCCAGTGAATATTCAGGCTCAGGACAGTTTATAAATATCCTCGTCATGAATGCCTGGAATCACCCCTTACGTCGTCCAATGAGTATTGCCTCCGTAGTAAAGGGGAATATTTCTATTATCTATAAAATATTTGGCGAGGTAACCCAACTTCTATCTGAAAAAAAAGTAGGCGATGAGGCCGAATTAATGGGGCCTTTAGGCAATACCTTCTCAAATTGGAAGAACGGTACCTATCCAATTTTAGTTGGGGGCGGGGTCGGTTTGGCACCTATTCTGAATTTGAAAAATGAATGCGATACTCATCATGTTAAGTATGACATAATTATCGGTGCACGTTCCGGGGATGAACATTTTATGGATCATGAACCTGAGAAAAATATTATTCTTTCTACCGATGATGGAACTATCGGGGTAAAAGGAACAGTAATGGTTCCCTTGGAAAAAATGGCAAAGGAAAACGAAAATCCCTACTTATTTGCCTGTGGACCAGAACCAATGCTGGAAGCAGTGCGTAATTTTGCCCTTTCAAATCATATCCCAGCACAATTGGCCGTAGAGAGTTACATGGGATGTGGAGTGGGACTTTGCCAAGGCTGCGTAATCCATCGCCAGAATGGGGAAATTGGAAGACATAGCTACCATGAGAAATATTCGTTAGTGTGCCTGGACGGGCCGATTTATGAAGCAAAGGATATCCATTTTGGCTGATCTAAGGATAAAAATTGGGAATGAAACTTTTGATAACCCCATCTGGGTGGCTTCCGGTACTTTTGGCTATGGCACGGAAGCGCCTGATTTGGTGGATGTGAATCGACTGGGGGCCATCGTTACAAAATCAATTACGCGTCAGCCCCGGGAAGGGAATCCCCCGCCAAGAATTGTTGAAACTCCCTCAGGAATGATTAATTCAATAGGCCTTGCCAATATCGGTGTGGAACGATACATCCGTGAAATGCTGCCGATTTATGAGAATCTTTCTACCAAGATTATCATGAACATTGCCGGGACTGATATCCAGGAATATGTGGAAATCATGAAAATGGTTGAATCTGTTTCCTCGGTTATTGTTGGCTACGAAATCAATATTTCATGCCCCAATGTGAAAAAGGGTGGAATGGAATTTGGAGTGGACTGCGATATGACCGCCAAATTAACAGCTAAACTACGGAATATTACAGAGAGATTGCTGATCATGAAATTGAGTCCTAATGTTTCAGATATCGTTTCCATCGGAATGAGTGCTCAAGAATCCGGTGCCGATGCTGTTTCTGCTATCAACACTGTTGTAGGTATGAGCATTAATGCAAACACAGGTGAAAGTAATATTCATACGACTTATGGCGGGTTGTCCGGCCCGGCGATCAAACCAGTGGGTTTGGCGATGGTGCATAAGTTATATCAGGATTTGTCTATTCCAATAATTGGCATAGGCGGAATTGTAAACAGAGAAGATGTGGTTGAATTTATGATGGCAGGATCAGTCGCTGTTCAAATAGGTACAGCAAATTTCAGAAATCCCGGTATCAGTGAAGACATTCTTGACACGCTGGAAATATTTTTAGAAGAAACCCATCGAGCTGCAGCAACAGAATTAATCGGGGCGGTTAAAACACATTCTTGATCCATGCGTAAAATTTTATCATTAATTATTATTATCGGAATTATTAGTGGATGTGCCAATTCGCCACGATATCGAACCGGTCCGGTTAAATCAAAACCATCAAAAACAAAAAATCTGCCTGCACTGAAAACCAAAGCGAAAGTAAAACATCCAAAGGTAATGACAGGTATGAGCTCTTTTTATGCAGCAGATTTTCATGGTAAACTTACCGCCAATGGTGAAGTTTATGATATGTATGGTTTAACGGCAGCCCATAAAACTCTTCCACTGAATACCATCGCCCGTGTAACGAACTTAGATAATAATAAATCACTTATTTTGCGCATCAATGATCGCGGACCGTATGTAAAAGGGCGTATATTGGATTGCTCTTATGGCGCCGCAAAAAAACTCGGGTTTATCAATAATGGAACAACAAAAGTAAAGATTGAAGTGATTGAATGGGGCGATAACCAATATATGAAACACATGGAATAACTTGGCACGATTTTACCTTACAGTCAATCCCCACGGTGGGACTAAAAAAGGAAGCCGTATCCTTGAACAAGTTATGCCCATATTTGATGGAGCTGGAGCGGAAGTTACTATTTTAGAAACAGAATACGCCGGTCATTCACGTGATTTGGCCCGCGATATGGATATTTCAAATTATGACGGTTTCTGTTGTATCGGAGGTGACGGTACCATGCACGAAGCGATTAATGGCATTATGAACCGAAAAGACGGATTAAGGATTCCCATCGGTTTGATAACCGGCGGGACCGGCAATTCATTTATGCATGATTTGGATTGCCTGGATCCTGTTAATGCGGCCAAGAGGATCGTAACGGGCAGACGTCGCCCAATTGATATTTTACGTTGTGATGCTGACGGTGTCATTTATTACGGTTTTAATATTGTCGGGTGGGGTATTCCTACCGATGCTAATAACCTGGCGGAAAAACTACGCTGGTTGGGTACCCAACGTTACAATATTGCTTCTATTATAGAGGTGATTCGCCACAGACAAAGATTTGCCCGGATTGAAATTGATGGAAATGTAATCGGTGCGGATTTCGGGTTTGTCATTGGCTGCAATACAATCCATACCGGTAAGGGAATGCAAATGGCGCCCTTGGCAAGGTTAGATGATGGGTTGATTGATCTCATTATAGTTCGTAAAGTCGGGCGGATAAAATTATTACGCTTATTCCCAAAAGTATTCAGCGGTAAGCACATTGGTGATCCCGCCGTTGATTATCGGCAAGTCCGGGAATTCACGATTAAACCGGAAGATCGAAATACGTTAAATATCGATGGTGAAATGCTGGGGAGCACACCCATCCATGTCAAGGTGCTGCAAAAAGAATTGGAAGTATTGGTATGACAAGAAGAAGTACTCTCTGGACACGATTGCCAATTATAGTTTTAGGTATCCCTGCAATTATCTATTTATTGATCGAAGGGGGAATCATTTTTGCTGGATTTGTAGCCTTTGTCATTTTTCTCAGCCTGCTTGAGTTTTATGGTTTGAAAAAAGCTTCCGGCCTAAAGCCAAATGGACTGATTGGGATTCCTATGGCACTGTCAGTTTGTTTTTTATATATCCAATATCCGAATGCAAATCCCACAAATATTCTAAGCAGTATTTTACTGCTCATTATTCTGGGGCTTTTTATGGAAATGTTCAGCGGCCGTACAAACCCGATTGAAAACATATCGGTTACCCTGGGGGGGGTCATGTATGTGGCCGGCCTATTGGGGGCGATGATTGCCTTAAGAAATTGGGATACGCTGAATGGGGCCCGCTTTACAATGGCCATGATCTTTTCTGTCTGGATCTGTGATTCATGCGCCTATATATTTGGAATCCTTTGGGGTAAGAAAAAACTGATTGAACGTATTAGTCCAAAGAAAACAGTCGTTGGTTTTGTTGGCGGAATTATGGGTGCCTTCGCCTCATTCTATGTAATGAATATGTATGGTTTTATCCGCTATGATTTGAGTATCGAGAATATTTTTATTCTTACCTTCATCGTTGGAGTTTGCGGTCAACTGGGTGATTTTGTAGAATCTATGTTCAAGCGTGATGCGGGGGTGAAAGATTCCGGAAAACTATTACTGGGACATGGCGGTGTGTTGGACCGTTTTGATTCACTTATTATTACCAGTCCGCTCGTTTTTATTTTCGTTTTGTTCTTATAACAAAAGGCGAACAACGTTTCCAAATCAGATTTTGGAAATGTAAATTCGCCGGCTGATTTTAGCATTATATCAACCTTAGAAAAGGAAAATAATGGCCAATGTTGCTATAACAGGTTACGGTGATAATCTAACCATTGATGGCGTCAGGATCGGCGATCTAACGCCCCACCAACACGGAAAAATTGAAAAGCAAAAAAGCGGCAATAATTACAGTCCCCTTGAAGATGTTGTTGTTTCCCATGTAAAAGATTCATCAACTCTGGTTGTGCGAAAACCAAATCCTGACGATGTTTCCAAGTATATTGAAGAAGAATTGATTGACGGTCTTTGCTGCTATTCCGCTGTGAACCAGGGGCAACTCAACCAAACCCTGGTGGATGCCGTTATCAAGCATTTATCGGAAGAAAAACTACCCACCGTTCCAAGGTCCATCCGTCACAAATATATGAGTGCTTTCTTGATGGCCGCAACGGAAATTACAGGAATGGACAGGGTAGTGCCCAAGGTTGCCGGTGTGGAAGCGCCGGAATTAATGTTTAAGCTGTCCCGGAGATGGGGCTACCGTGTAAAGGGTATTCCCAAGGATGAAGCGATTGTCGTTGGAGCAAGAGGCAATTTTCATGGACGTTCCATGACGGCCATCTCCCTCTCTGATGATCCCGATGCCTACAACGATTTCGGACCTAAGGTGCCCGGCATTGAATTGGTTGAATACAATAATATTGATGCGCTTAAAGAATTATTTGAAGCTAAAGGGGATCGTATTGCTTCTTATCTTGTTGAGCCCATCCAGGGTGAGGCAGGAGTGATCGTACCTAACGATGATTATTGGCCCCAAGTGGCAGAATTATGTAAAAAACATAATATTCTGCTGGCCATGGATGAAGTCCAGACCGGGTTTGCCCGGACAGGCGCTAATTTTGCCCATCAGTTATTCGGTGTCAAACCTGATCTCATGGGCTGCGGCAAAGCGGCCGGCGGCGGAATACTGCCAGTCTCATTTGTAGCAGGAAGTAATGAAGTAATTGGTGTTTTAACCCCCGGGTCAGAGGGCTCTACCTTTGGTGGTTATCCTTTGGGAACCGTGGTGGCCACCTACGCCATAAAGGTTATGGAAGATGAAAATCTGGCCGAAAAAGCCAGAATAGGGGGAGAACAGTTAATGTCCCGGTTTAATGACATGCAGGCCAAATTCCCGGACAAAGTTAAGGAAGTCCGCGGAAAGGGGCTTTTAACAGCTTTTGAAATGCATAATGAACCTAATCTGAATGGACATACTGTTTCTGTTGAATTACTCAAGCGGGGCGTTTATGCTAAAGAAACCCATCATTCCACCGTCAAAGTTGCGCCGGCCTTGACCATTTCAGCGGACCAGATTGACCGCATAGCAGACGCCATTGATGATGTTATTGGATCACTGTAAAGGAATATGTAAATGAATTTAATTCTACAAGAACTGGGTATCCAGGAAGTGAATTATGGAGCCTGTTCCGGGCCCGGAATATGGTCATCCTCACATGAGGGGAGACTCCTTGAATCTATCAACCCTGCTACGGGCGAGGTGATCGCCGGGGTTTACCAAGCCACGGAAGATGACTATGAAAGAGTGGTAAAAGAGGCGGAAGCTGCCTTTATAGATTTTCGTAAAGTTCCCGCCCCGGTTCGCGGTCAGCTTGTGCGTGAAATGGGAGACGCCCTCCGAGAGAAAAAAGATGCCTTGGGCAGTCTTGTTTCCATGGAAATGGGGAAGATCAAGCAGGAAGGAGATGGTGAAGTCCAGGAGATGATCGATATTGCCGATTTTGCCGTAGGTCAATCCCGGATGCTGTATGGCAAGACCATGCATTCAGAACGCCCGGACCACCGCATGTATGAACAATGGCATCCTTTGGGGGCCATTGGGGTGATTTCTGCTTTTAATTTTCCAGTAGCAGTTTGGGCCTGGAATGCCTTTATTGCCGCTATTTGCGGGGATACAACAATCTGGAAGCCTTCATCCAGCACCCCTCTTTGCGGCATTGCGGTTCAGAATATTTGCAATGACGTAATGGAAAGAAATGGATATACTGGAATTTTTTCCTCGGTGATTGGACGTGGATCAATTGTGGGAGAAAAAATGCTCAACGACCAACGGCTGCCCATGATTTCATTCACCGGTTCTACTGCTATGGGACGTCATGTCAGTTCGACAGTATCGGGTCGTTTTGGAAAAACTATCCTTGAACTGGGCGGTAATAATGCCATCATCATCGATGAAACAGCCAATTTGGATATGGCCATCCCGGCGGTTGTATTCGGCGCTGTTGGTACCGCCGGCCAACGGTGTACATCCACACGGCGCATTTTAATCCATGAGAGCATCCAGGACACCTTCCTGGAAAGGCTCTTGAGCGCTTATAAACAGGTTAATATCGGCAACCCTATGGAGTCGGATACGTTAATGGGGCCCCTCGTGAATGAGAATGCGGTGAATGATTATTTGAATGCGATTGAGATAGTTAAGGAAGCCGGCGGTGAAGTGCTCTGCGGCGGAACAGGCTTAGAAGGAGAGGGAAATTTTGTAGCCCCGGCGATTGTGAAAGCCAAAAATGAGTGGGATATAGTTCAAGCGGAAACGTTCGCACCCATTCTCTATGTTATTCCTTTTCGTACCCTCGATGAGGCAGTGGATATGCACAATGATGTTCCCCAGGGATTATCCTCAGCCATGTTCACCACAAATGTGGCTAATGCGGAATATTTCCTGTCCCACCGAGGTAGTGACTGTGGAATTGCCAATATCAATATTGGTACTTCCGGGGCAGAAATCGGTGGAGCATTCGGTGGCGAAAAAGAAACGGGAGGCGGCCGAGAATCGGGCTCCGATGCCTGGAAACAGTATATGCGGAGACAGACAAATACCCTGAATTGGAGCGCCGATCTTCCCTTGGCCCAAGGTATAAAGTTTGATTTAAGTGAATAGTTCATATTCAGAAATATATTAATATAAGGCGAAATAAATGAAAAATATTGTTGCGGGGAATGTACGGGAAAGCATTGGTCAATACATGTTGGTTGACAGTATGAACTATGTGATTGATCTAGAGGAAAGCCATGGGTCTTGGCTGGTGGATGGCCGGGACGGGAAAGAATATTTAGACTTATTTTCCATGTTTGCCTCAATGTCTGTAGGGTATAACCATCCCTATGTTTTGGAAAACAAAAACAGGTTGACAATTGCAGCCCTGAATAAGCCCTCCAATTCAGACGTTTATTCCACTCAAATGGCCAAATTTGTTACCACTATGGGACGGCTGGCCCAGCCCAATTATTTGCCCTACGCTTTTTACGTTGATGGAGGCACACTGGCGGTTGAAAATGCCCTGAAAACAGCCTTCGACTGGAAGGTCAGGAAGAATAGGGCTACCGGGAAAGCGGACGGTGGTTCCCAAATTATACATTTCAAAGAATGTTTCCATGGTCGTTCCGGTTACACCCTATCTCTCACTGATTCACCGGACAAGAGAAAGACAGATTTTTTTCCTAAATTTGATTGGCCCCGGATTGACAATCCTAAACTCAGTTTCCCCGAAACAGATGAAGTTATTGCAGATGTAAAAAGAGCGGAAATAAAAGCTGTTGAACAAATTGTTAAGGCCGTTGAGGATAACCCCGGTGAAATTGCAGGTCTCATTATCGAACCGATCCAAGGGGAAGGGGGGGATAACTATTTCAGGGAAGCTTTTTTCCGACAGTTGAGAAAGCTGGCTGACGAACATGAATTTCTCCTCATTTATGATGAAGTGCAAACCGGCGGCGGCATCACCGGTAAAATGTGGGCCCACCAGCATTATGGGGAGGATTGCCAGCCTGATATCATCAGTTTTGGTAAGAAGACCCAGGTTTGCGGCATTTTTGCTAGTCATCGCCTGGATGAAGTTGAGGGGCATGTTTTCCAGGAATCCAGCCGCATTAATTCAACATGGGGCGGTAATTTGGTAGATATGGTTCGATTCACTATCTATTTAGAAATTATTGAAAACGAAAATCTTGTTGAGCAGGCGGCTGAAAACGGTGCTTACCTTAAACAGGGTTTGGAGTTACTTCAAAAGAAGCATCCTGAAGTATTATCGAATATTCGCAACAGGGGACTTTTCGGTGCATTTGATCTAAGGAGCACTGAAGAACGTGATAAAGTAATTGGGTTAATTGCAGAAGAAGGAGCGCTAATGCTCGGTTGTGGATATACATCCATACGATTTCGTCCTCATTTAAATGTATCTCAGGATGAAATAGAACAGGGTATTAATATGATTGACAAGGTATTAAACGGCCTTTAATCTCCATGAATGAAAGCGGCAAACTTTATATTGTTGCAACGCCTATAGGAAATCTTGAGGATATTACATTTCGTGCCTTAAGAATTCTTAAGGAATCTTCCCTAATTGCAGCTGAAGATACTCGACAGACAAAAAAACTACTGAACCATTACGATATTGCAACGCCAACAGTAAGTTATTTTGAACACAATCGTTTTACACGCCTTCCCCAAATTATTGATCATTTAAATACCGGAAAAGATATAGCTGTTGTCACTGATGCAGGAACACCAGGGATCAGCGATCCGGCGTACAAATTAATTCGTGCTGCCCTTGAAATAGGAAGCTGGGTAGAAGCTATTCCTGGAGCGTCGGCATCCATCACTGCCCTTGTTGCCTCTGGTCTTCCAACCGACCGTTTCATTTTTGAAGGATTTTTGCCTCATAAAAAAGGAAGAAAATCAAAACTTAAACGGTTGACCTCCATCGATGCCACGATCATATTTTATGAAAGTCCAAAACGAATCATTCGAACTTTAAAAGATATTTTAGAATATATTGGTGACCGTCCTGCCGTTATAGGACGGGAATTGACAAAAATTCATGAAGAAATGATTCGAGGAAAAGTTTCCGATTTATTATCGTATTTTAACCAACATACTCCCCGGGGGGAATTTGTGATTATGATTGGTAAGGATGATCCAAATGTCTACTTCTAAAGGAAAATTTATTACCTTTGAAGGCATTGATGGTTGCGGAAAGAGCACCCAGGTCAAAATGTTGGTAGAAGCTATGAATCAATCGGGGGTGAAAACGATATTAGTCCGGGAACCGGGTGGAACAACCATTTCAGAAGAAATTCGAGATATATTGCTTCACCGACATTTAGCGGATATTTGTGACCGTACGGAAGCGCTGTTGATGACGGGCAGCCGTGCGCAATTGACTTACGAGGTCATTCAACCCAATTTGATTGCCGGAAAGAATGTAATCGCAGACAGGTATTACGATTCTACGCTGGCTTACCAGGGCGGAGGACGGAAATTGGATTTGGACTGGTTAATCAAATTGAATCAATTCGCCACCTACGATTTGGAACCGAATGTCACTTTTTTCGTAGATGTTTTACCGGAGGAAGCGTCCCGGAGAAAAAGTAAGGAGAAAGACCGAATTGAGCGTGCCGGCACTGAATTACAAGCCCGTGTAAGAAATGCTTACCTGAATCTGGCCAACCGATTTCATGAACGATTTGTGGTAATCAACGGCCACGATTCAACCGAAAATATCCATGGCACCATTTTAACAGAATTGAGAAGGAGAAAGCTATTCTCATGAAAAAACCCTTATTCAAACTTATCATACCGTTAGCTGTTATTACAGCCATTGGGTCACTGGCCATCACACAATCCAGTTTTTATCGCAAGATTGGCCAATCCCAGCGTCTCTTTAATCAAGTGTATAACCAGATTTTTTCTACTTATGTTGATGAACTTGATCCAGAGGCCTTCACCAAAGCAAGCATCCAAGGAATTACCCAAAATTTAGATCCCTATACGGTCTATATGGTAGAAGATGAACAACACCAGGTGAACCTCCTAAGAAAAGGAAAATACGGAGGTGTGGGGATTCAATTGGGATATCGTAACAGAACCATGTCTGTGGTGGCACCCATGGATGGCGGCCCTGCTAAGAAAGCAGGCATAATGAGCGGTGATGTGATTTTGAAAGTAGATGAATCTGATGTTAAAAAAATGACTTTCAATGAGGCAGCTTCTAAGATCAGGGGCGAAAAGGGGACAAAAGTACAATTAATAGTTAAGCGTTTCGGAGAAGATGAACCAATCATATTTAATCTGATCAGATCTAATATTACAGTGAAAGATGTAACTTATTCAGGAATGTTATCCCCCTCAACGGGATATATCCGCTTAAATCGTTTTTCTCGTAATGCTCCTAATGAAATGCATATGGCATTTAAATCACTATTGGATCAAAATGCACAAGAAATGATCATTGATTTTAGAGATAATCCTGGTGGACTCCTGTCATCTGCCGTAGCAATTCTAGATATGATTATTAAAAAAGATAGGCCGCTCGTCTCAACCAAAGGGAGAACTAAAGATTCAAACAGAACATTTTATTCACGCAAAAAGCCACTCTTACCGGAGAATGTCAAAATTGCTGTTCTCATTAACCAAGGAAGCGCATCCGCCAGCGAAATTGTGGCAGGTGCAATTCAAGATTTAGACCGGGGTATTGTTTTGGGGCAAAAATCGTTTGGTAAAGGGTTGGTGCAAACCCAATACCCGATTGATGAAAACCGAAGTGTAAAAGTAACCACTGCCCGATATTACATCCCCAGCGGCCGCTTTATCCAAAAACGGGATTATATTGATGAAAAATTTATCCTTAATAAAACAGAAGAGGATTCACTTTTCACAACTTTAGGAGGGAGAAGAGTATTGGGTAACGGGGGTATTACCCCCGATTCCACCATTATCCTGGAACTAATGCAATCCCTGTCCAGCCAATATTGGCGGAATGGCTATTTTTATTCATTCGCCCAAAGGAATAAACATCATTATAATTCTTTTTCCGATGTGGAAAATGATACTGCTATCATGGATAAATTTCAGGCCTTTGTTAAGGAACAGGATAACGAGATCCAACTTCCGGGTAAAAAGGAATTGAGAACAGTCCAGGAGAAGATTACAGAACTTGACAGTACAAATGTGGAGGTTAAGGATGCACTGCAAGTAATTTCCAATTTTTATACACACCAGGAGAATGATCACCTGGTGTCGGAATCGGATGATATTCGTCAGGTGCTCTTGCTTGAATTTGCAGGGTTGATGAATGGCCCGGAAGGCAGGTTGAAACAAGCGTTAAAAGATGATAGTTCAGTGCGGTCTGCCTTATATATTTTGGAAAATAAATTGGTGTATGATACCACTTTGCTTCCGACAGAAATAATTGAAAATTAGACCGTAATTATTCTTTCCTTCGTATCGCTTAATTCAACTAAATTCCCCGGCTTTTTTGCAGGGCGATTAGCTCAGTTGGTTAGAGCGCTACGTTGACATCGTAGAGGCCAGCGGTTCAACTCCGTTATCGCCCACTGGAAAATTTGGTTTTCAACTGTCCTTGGAGGCCATATTTTCAACCAGTCAAAACAATTAAAATGATTCGTTTATCATATTCGACCCCTTCCAAAGTGGAGCCAAATTCGCTTATGGCGAAGTACAGCTTTTTTGCATTTTAGTTTGAATTTTCATTTTAAAACCTCATGAGTAATATTACCATTACCCTTCCGGATAAATCCATCCACACATATGATTCAAGTGTGACGCCCCTCGATGTGGCTGAAAGCATAGGCCCACAATTGGCTAAAGACACGGTTGCGGCCTCGATTAATGGGGCTCTAATGGATGTTACTGTTCCCATCAGGGAAGATGCTGAATTGATTCTCCATACGGGTAGTTCAGCAGAAGGTCATGAAGTATTGCTCCACAGTACCGCTCACCTGATGGCCCAGACCGTTAAAATGCTTTGGCCTGGCAGTCAAATCACAATCGGGCCGGCTATAAAAAACCGCTTCTATTATGATTTTGATATAGAAGGAACTTTCTCCGAAGATGATTTAGAAAAAATTGAAGAGAAAATGCGTGAAATTGCAAAAGAAAATTTGCCCGTATTCCGTCAAGAATTGGACCGGGATGAGGCTGTCAATTTGTTTAAGGAACGTGGGGAAAATTATAAAGTGGAAATCATCGAACAGATTGATTCTGCCGACCCCATTTCCGCTTACGGACAGGGAGACTTTATTGACCTTTGTCGCGGTCCCCATGTGCCCACGACGGGCAGAATCAAACATTTTAAGCTGCTCAATACCTCCGGTGCATATTGGCGAGGCGATGAAAACAATAAAATGCTCCAGCGGATTTACGGGACGGTTTTCTCAACAAAGGATGCACTCAAGGATTATTTGAAATTCCTGGAAGAAACCAAAAAACGTGATCATCGAAAACTCGGTAAAGAACTTGAAATTTATACCTTTGATGAAGAAGTAGGCCCCGGATTGCCATTGTGGCTGCCTAATGGGGGCATTATTATTGATGAATTAGAAGCCTTAGCCAAAGAGACGGAAACACGTCATGGTTACCATCGCGTAAGAACACCCCACTTAACCAAAGGGGATTTATACCAGAAGTCTGGACATTTGGATTTATACAAGGATGCTATGTATCCCGCTATGGATGTGGATGGAATCGAATATTATGTCAAACCTATGAACTGTCCACATCATCATAAGGTTTATGCAGCTTTACCCAAAAGTTATCGGGATCTCCCTTTCAGGATTTCAGAGTACGGGACCTGCTATAGGTATGAAAAATCCGGCCAGCTTTTTGGACTTATGCGCGTTCGTAGTATGCAGATGAATGATGCTCATATTTATTGTTCCAAAGCGGATTTTGATTCAGAATTCATGGATGTCTGCAAAATGTATCTGGAATATTTTGATATATTCGGCATAGAAAAATACGAAATGCGGTTAAGTCTTCATGATCCGGAGGCGCTGGGGAAAAAATACATCAATGAGCCGGAACTTTGGGTGGAAACGGAAAATGCGGTGAGAAAAGCGCTTTTGGATGGTGGTATGAATTTTTCCGAAATTCCCGGAGAAGCCGCTTTTTATGGTCCCAAAATAGATGTTCAAGTTTGGTCTGCAATCGGTAAGGAATTCACCTTAGCCACAAACCAGGTGGATTTTGCGATTCCAAAACGATTTGGGTTGAGTTTTACCGACGTAGATGGCACAGAACAAACACCTATATGTATCCATCGGGCACCATTGAGTACACATGAAAGATTTATCGGATTTTTAATTGAACATTATGGCGGAGATTTTCCATTGTGGTTATCCCCGACCCAAGTAGCCATTCTGCCTGTGTCGGAAAAAACACAAAGTTACGCCAAGATTATAGAAGAAAATTTTAAAGGGGCCGGTATCCGGGTAAAATTGGATGATAGGCCAGAAAAAATAGGCGCCAAAATTCGTCAAGCTGAATTGAGTAAAATACCCGTTATGGCGATTGTTGGAGAGAAAGAAACAGCCAATAACACAGTTTCATTACGCCGGAGATTTATCGGTGATAAGGGCGCTGTGGAAAGCAATATCCTTCTTGAAAGCCTACTTTCCGAAATAAAACAGAGGAGTCAAGCCTATCACGAAAATCAATAAAATAAAAGTAAATGAAAATATTCAAGCTAAGGAAGTAAGATTAATCTCTGAAAGTGGTGAACAATTAGGTGTAATGTCATTGGAAGATGCCATTGCCGAAGCTAAAGACGCAGGACAGGATTTAATCGAAGTTGCACCCAATGCCAATCCACCTGTAGCGAAAATCCTGAATTATGGGAAATTAAAATACGAAGAAAAGAAAAAGGCCCAGGCCAGTAAGAAAAAACAACATGTGGTGAAAATTAAAGAGATTCGTGTCCGCCCAAGAATTGATGATCATGATTTAAACACCAAGGTAAACCGGGGTAGAAAATTTATTACTGAGGGATGTAAACTTAAAGTGACCCTCATGTATCGCGGTCGTGAATTGGCTCGTACAGATTTAGGGCTGAGTATATTAAACCGCGTTATAGAAATGCTTTCCGATGTAGCAGTCGTAGAAAAGCAAGGAGACTTGGAAGGTCGTCGACAGACGATCGTTTTGACTGGTAAATAGGAGAAAGTCAATGCCTAAGCAGAAAACAAGACGCAGTGCTGCTAAGCGGTTTCGTTTGACCGGCACTGGCAAAATAAGACGAAATAAAGCAAACCATAGTCACATGCTCATTCGCCGGAGCAAAAGCGCCAAACGGAAGATGCGTCAACCTGATTTGGTTGATGGATCGGAAGAAAAGCGCGTCCGTCGAATGATTGCTCAATAAATAGGAGATAACAATGCCTAGAGCAAATAGTTCTGTGCCTCGGCACAGACGACATCGAAAAATAGTGAAGCAGGCCAAGGGCTACTATGGTGCCCGGAGCCGCAACTTCAAAGCTGCCAAAGAAGCAGTAGAGAAGGCAGGACAGTATGCATACCGTGATAGGAGACAGAGAAAACGTCAATTCAGACGTCTGTGGATAATCCGGATTAATGCGGCTGCGCGGCAACATGGCTTGTCCTATTCAAAGTTCATCTCTGGACTCAAAACAAAGGGAATTGATCTCGACCGCAAGGTATTAGCTGATATGGCTATGCACGAGCCCAATGCCTTTGCAGAGTTGGCCAAGGCCGTTAACAGTTGATGAAACTGAAGGAATCAATAGAATCGGTCCGGAACTCGTTTCGGACCGATTCTGATCCTTTTCCTACTGATAAACAATCAGTCGAATCATTACGTGTAAAATATCTGGGCAGAAAAGGACTGGTTGCAGGTCTATTTTCGTCCATGAAGGATGCTTCGCCAAAAGATCGTCCTATGGTGGGCAAGCTTCTAAATGAGTTAAAACAGGAAATCAATTCTGTTTTTAATTCTTATAAAAAAATTACCGCTTCCCAACAATCTCAATATGGTGAATCCGATTATACACTTCCAGGGTTAAAATTCCCGGTTGGCCATATTCATCCGCTTCAGCAGACGTTGGAAGACATTAAATCTATTTTTATGAATATCGGATTTTCCGTTGCTTATGGCCCTGAAATAGATGATGATTTTCACAATTTCAGTGCTCTCAACTTTCCGCCTGATCACCCTGCACGGGATATGCAGGATACCTTTTTTATCGATCCGGAAACTGTGCTTAGAACCCATACATCCAATGTTCAAATCCATTTAATGGAAGAGCAGGATCCACCCTTGCGATATATTGTTCCCGGCCGCGTCTACCGAAATGAAGCCATCAGTTTTAAAAGTTACTGCCTATTTCACCAGGTGGAGGGAATTTATGTGGATAAACATGTTTCTTTTGCAGACCAAAAAGGTATACTCGAATATTTTGTAAAGCGCTTTTTTGGTCCCGATACAAAAATGCGGTTTCGCCCAAGCTTTTTTCCATTTACAGAACCCAGTGCAGAGGTAGATATTTGGAGTAAAAAACGGGGACAATGGCTGGAAATTCTCGGTTGTGGGATGGTGGACCCGGAAGTATTTAATTCGGTGAATTATGATCCAGATGTATGGCATGGATTTGCCTTTGGCATGGGTATAGAACGGATATGTATGTTGAAATACGGCATTGATGATATTCGCCTTTTTTACCAGGGAGACATGCGGTTTCTGGAGCAATTCTGATGCGAATTTCTATCGATTGGTTAAAAGAATTTATTGATGTGCCCGGCACCACCCATGAGCTGGCCGATACACTCACCATGCTCGGCCTTGAGGCAAAAGAAGGGTTGGATACATCCCAGTTGGGCGATATTATCATTGGCGAGGTTAAGGAGTGTTCCAAACATCCTAATGCAGACAAACTAAGTTTATGCCAGGTTTTCGATGGGAATGATATCGTTCCTGTAGTCTGCGGCGCACCCAATGTAACTGCGGGACAAAAGATCGCCTTCGCTCCTGTGGGGGCTTTTCTTCCCGGGGATTTCAAGATCGGAAAAGCCAAGATACGGGGGGAGGTCAGCCATGGAATGATCTGCTCAGAAAGGGAAATGGGAATTTCCCATGAGCATGATGGTATTATGGTTTTGAGCGATTCTGCGAAAGTGGGTTCATCCTTTGTGGATTATCTCAATCAAAATTCTAATTCGATCGAATTGGATATTACACCAAACCGTCCCGATTGTTTTTCCCACTTAGGTGTGGCGCGAGACTTAGCGGTTAAAACTAAATCTCAATTGCGGTCACCCCAATTTGATGCCCGGAAATTCAAAACCAATGAAGCAGAATCCTGGATTTCTCTGGACTTTGAAAATCCGAATGATTGTCCGCGCTATGTGGCTGGTGTTGTAAAAAATGTAAAAGTAGGACCCTCGCCGGAATGGCTCAAGTATAAGCTGGAATCAATCGGCCAGAGAAGTATTAATAATCTTGTGGACATTTCCAACTATGTTATGATGGAAATGGGGCACCCTACTCATATTTTTGACTATGATAAACTGGGATCTAGGGAAATCCTTATACGCCGGGGTAAAAAAGGTGAAAAAATCACTACCCTGGATGAGGTTGAACGGAAAGTGTCACCCAATGAATTATTAATAACCAACGGCAAAGATCCCATTGCCATTGCAGGCATAATGGGCGGATTTGAAAGTGCTATTAGTGAGGGAACGGTAAATATATTAATTGAAAGTGCCTATTTTGATCCCCCGACTGTGCGAAAGGGTGCTAAAGCATTGGGCTTGAGAACGGACGCATCCAAACGCTTTGAGCGGGGTGCGGATCCAAATGGGGCGGAAAATGCTTTCTGGCGAGTTGTTGATTTACTGGAAGATATAGCAGGGGGAGAATGGATTCCCGGTGTCGCAGATCCGTATCCGAAAAGAATAAAACAGCCGACAATCGTCCTTTCTCGAGAAAAATTGGATTTATTATCCGGATGTGAAATCAAGGATTCATTTGTTATCGAATCCTTAGTAGGATTAGGATGTAATGTAAAAGGGAAATCCAAGCAATGGATTTGCACACCGCCATCCTGGCGCCCAGATATTGAACGCGAAGCGGATCTGATTGAAGAAGTTGTTCGGATATTCGGTTACGACAATGTTCCTTCAAAATATCATTATAACGGTATTATGGAAACCAAGGAACCGGACCCCCACAAAGGCTTAACCAGGATAATATCAATATTAACTGGATTAGGATTTAACCAGGTTTTCAATAATTCTTTACAATCCGCCAGGAATGCTTCCCTGCAGGATATCCAACCAGTTCAAGTGATGAATCCATTATCGGATACCATGAGCCATCTAAGAACCAGTCTTATACAGGGTTTATTGGAAACTGTTGATTATAATGGTAAAAATGGGTCACCAGATTTAATACTGTTTGAGTGGGGAAATGTTTTTGAGCAGGAAAAACCAGGATTAAAAGGTATTGTAGAAAAATTTCATTTGGCTGGAGTGATTCACGGCCACCATACTCAACCATCTGTTCATTATGAAAGTTCTCGTTCAGCATCTTTCTTGGTTATAAAAGGCATAGTTTCCGCATTACTTTCGAGACTTAAAATTCACAATGTTTCCTTTTTAGCTGAGGATGATCCTGCCGGTGTTTTTGAAAACGCATTCTCAGTCGCTGCAAGACGAAACAGCATCGGGCAAATCGGTGATGTTTCACCAAAATTAATTTCTGGTATGGAATTGGATGTTGGCCCTGTATTTGGTTTTCAATTTAACATTGATCAAATGTTAAGATTGATGGATGAAAAAGTTAAATTTCAGTCCCTCGTCACTTATCCTGTTGTTGACCGTGATCTGAATTTTGTTTTGAATGAGGATGTTCAAGTCGGTGATGTCAGTTCAACAATCTATAAAAATGGAAAAATCTTCTTAAAGAAGGCAGAGCCGGTCAATATTTTCCGTCATAATTCCCTCGGGAAAAATAAAAAAGCAGTTGCCTTCAATCTTGTTTTTCAATCCGCTACTAAAACACTTGAAGATAAGGACGTAAATCCTGTGATAGATGAAATTATACGAGTGGTTTCTAAAAAATTCGGTGCTAAATTACGCTAAATCAAAATGAGTGAAATAATGGATGGAAGTGAAAATTATGTCAAGGTGACCATCTACGGTCAGGAATACACCATCAAGGCGCCGGCAGACGCCACGTATATAAAGAATATTGCCGAATATGTTGATATGAAAATGCGGGAAGTCCAGGATGAATTATCAACACCCCAAGTACCGGCCAAAGTTGCCATCCTTGCGGCGATGAATATATCAGATGATTTGTTCTCAGCCAAGCAGGGAAGAGAAACAATTAAAGATGATGTTGAATCGAAAATTTCATCTTTGATTGAAATTGTTGACGAAGCTATTCAGCAATAATTTTATTTAAGTCTGGCCATGGATACACAAATATTATCCGGAAAAGAGGTCAGCAATGCTGTATATGAAGCGCTCAAAAATCGAATAGAAGCGCTTAAATCCCAATCTATTATCCCGGGGCTCGCCGCTGTCCTCGTCGGGGAGGACCCTGCTTCCCAAGTGTATGTTCGCAGTAAAACGAAAAAATTTGCCAGCCTCGGTCTCCATTCGGAAACAATAACATATTCGACTGATATCACCCAGGATGAAATATTGGCAAAGATCAGGGAATTAAACAATAATGTTTTATACCATGGCATCCTGGTCCAACTGCCTTTACCGGGTCATATTGAAAGTGAAACAGTTTTGAATGCTGTGGATCCTAAAAAGGACGTAGATGGCTTTCATCCATACAATTTGGGGTGCCTCACGGCTGGGAAGCCGACATTTATCCCCTGCACGCCCAAGGGAATTATGCGCATTCTTGAGCATTATAAAATTGATCTTTCAACGAAACATGTGGTGGTGGTGGGGCGGAGTAATATTGTAGGAAGACCCATTTCAATTCTCACCAACCTGAAACAAAAATTTTCCAATGCCACCACAACTGTCTGCCATTCGGGGACAAAAAATATCAATCAATTCACACACCAGGCTGATGTAGTTATTCTTGCTCTTGGTTCTCCTGAATTTCTGAATGGAAATGATATTAAAGATAGGGCGGTAATAATTGATGTTGGGATTAACCGTATAGATGACGATTCAGAAAGAGGATATAAATTGGTTGGTGATGGTGAGGTGGCCTCTTTATTGGGTAAAGCATCTGCGCTCACTCCCGTCCCCGGCGGGGTAGGACCAATGACCATAGCCATGCTGGTTGAAAACACGGTGGAAGCGGCTGAACGATCACTCCATTGATTTTTCATTGTAATTCATAACTTTCGTCCTATTTTCTATCGAAAAGAACTCCTTTTTTTTGATGGAATTAACTTTCATACAAAATAATAGATCCTACCAAGTAGACCTAGATTCCATGATTGGCCGGAAAATCGGTATCGGCGGTTCGATCGGTTTCAAGTATCTAAATGAAACAGCTGAAAAACACCGTATTTTCAGCGATGTAGGCGAATTGACCACTTTTTTGATACCCAGGTCGGCCTTACCCAAATTACCACAGGATGTGGAGGATAATCTTGGCTTTTATTTTCATGTGAAGGATAAATGATGGATTTGGACTTAAGTGGGAAAAAAGCCGTTGTGTGCGGCAGTACAGACGGTATCGGAAAAGCCACCGCTTTATTAATGGCTAAACGGGGGGCGGAAATAACATTGGTGGCCCGGAATGAGGGAAAATTGAAGGCAACATTGGGTGAATTGAGTGTTGCGGAAGGGCAGAATCATTCAACTGTTTGTGCTGATTTCAATGATATTCCATCCTTGAAAGAAAAGGTTAAGGAGCATTTCACCAAGCCTGTGCATATATTGGTAAATAATTCCGGCGGTCCCCATGGCGGTCCTTTGATTGACGCCCAAGAAGAAGAATTTCGAGTTGCCTTTGAACGTCTCCTGATAGCAAACCAAATCATGGCCCAAACCATTGTGCCGGGAATGAAGGAATTGGGAGGCGGCCGGATCATTAATATTATTTCTACTTCTGTCAAACAGGTGATTCCCGGGCTGGGGGTTTCCAATACCATCCGGGGCAGTGTGGCCCAATGGGCCAAAACACTGGCCCTCGAACTGGGAGAGTTTGGAATCACTGTAAACAATGTTCTGCCGGGATACACTTCCACAGGCCGCTTGGATGAATTGGCTAAATCCAAAGCTGAGAGCCTAGCGGTTACACAGGCGGATATTGAAGCGCAGTGGGCCAAGAATACATCCTTGAAGCGCTTGGGTAAGCCGGAAGAAATCGCATCGGCAGTGGCGTTCTTGGCCTCGGATGCGGCAAGTTATATAAACGGGCATGATGTCTCCGTAGATGGGGGACGGTTTGGGGCCTGATGGAAACTCTTTTCAAATTTATTAACGGTACATTCGTCCCACCCCAATTTTGAACGGCTTCCCAACCTCCGGGTGGCTTTCGCCCACGGGGGTGGATCTTTCCCGGCGACATCGGGGAGGATCCAACACGGGTTTGATGTACGCCCGGACCTTTACGCCGTTGATAACGAAATTGCTCATCTGGATTATTTAGGGAAGGTATAGGTGGATTCAGTGGTTCACGATAATGATGCCCTGCACTTCCTCATTAAAAAGGTGGGAGAGACTGAGATTGCCCTGGGAACAGATTATCCCTTTCCCTTGGGTGAACTGGATTCTGGGCAATTGATTGAATCCATGGATTACGATAAATCTCTTAAAAATAAACTTCTCTTTCAAAACGCATTAGTTTGGCTGGGATTGAAGTAAGATCATTTTTCATGAATTATAAACCGGGACGATCCTTTTCATTCCCCGATATTCCATGGTGTCCTTTCACCGGTTTTCCTATTCGGAAGTGTATCGAAGGGGAGAGGTACAGTCCAGTATCTTAGATACACTGATAGAGATAGATCCATCGGGGGAAACGATAGATGAATCCCTGGTGGAAAAAATGCTAAAATAAAAAAGTACGCCCGACAGGACTCGAACCTGTGACCTCTTGCTCCGGAGGCAAGCGCTCTATCCAACTGAGCTACGGGCGCATAATTTTTACTTGTTTTTATATATTAACTGAAAAGCTATTTATCCGTCGTAATCTATTCATAGATGAAGACGGGCGGGCGCAAATGACTGTGAAAATTAAAACTTTTTATATATTTAGAATAACAACTCAATTGGTTTCTTTTGCGGCAGTTGAAACTCAAGTGTAATTTCAATATATGAAACCAGTCATTATTTATACGACCACCAATAGCAAGGAGGAAGCGAAAACCCTTGGGAATCACTTGGTAAAAAATGGATTAGCAGCCTGTGTTAATATTGTCCCTAAAATTGAATCTATTTATATGTGGAATAATGAATTATGCCAGGATTCTGAATTTTTACTTATGATAAAAACAGATGGAAAACTGAAAAATGAAGTCCAGGACATGATCTGTAAACATCATTCCTATGAAGTTCCTGAGGTGATCATGGTCAATATTGAAGGCGGCAGCCCGAAGTACCTGGATTGGTTGGAGAACAACCTGAAAAAGAGCACCCATGTTTAACCTGTTTAAAGGACGAAGATTAAAGTATTTGCTCTATTTCGGAGCACTTGTCACCATTGGCTCGGCGGGATTCTATTCAATTGGCGGGGAGGAGTGGACGGTAATTGACAGTATATATATGACTATTATTACTTTATCAACAGTGGGTTATGGAGAAGTACACACTTTATCCGAAGCGGCTAAATTATGGGCCATATTAGTGATTGTTTTTGGGGTCAGTGGATTCGCTGTAATCATTTATGAACTGGGAGCTGAATTAATACAACTCAATACGTATCGGAGTCGAACCATGAGAAAAAGAATATCAAAATTAAAGGATCATTATATTATCTGCGGCTTTGGGAGAATGGGCGCCGTAATTGCAGCGGAATTCCATAAAAAGAAAATACCATTTGTCGTCGTGGAGTTTAATGAAACTAAAATCGGGATGATTCAGGAATTCAATTATATTCATATTCATGGTGATGCGACCCTGGATGATACTTTGATTGAGGCCGGTATTGAAGGTGGAAAAGGTATTGTGGTTGTATTGGATAATGACCAGGATATTTTGTTCGTAACAATGTCCGCTAGAAATCTCAATCAGGATGCATATATTATCAGCCGTTGCGCAAAACACGATACGGGGAAAAAATTGAAGCGCGCCGGGGCAAATAAGGTCGTTAATCCATACATCACCGGCGGTCACCGTATGGCTGAGCTATTGATTAGTCCTTATGTTGAAGATACAGTATCCCTTGAGACACCAGATGACGTAGCTATAGATTTTTCCCTGGAGGAATTTGCTATTGAACATCTCAATGCATTAAATGGGAAATCAATTGCTGATTGTAAATTAAGAGAGGACTATGGCCTGTTAATTGTAGGAATTGCCGATGAAGATGGGCAATCAATATTAAATCCAGGGTCGGAAGTCATTTTATCCTCAGGTCAAAAGATCATGTTGATTGGGTCTCGGGAAAACCTATCCATGTTCAAGAATGATATTCGAAAATGATGTATAATATATATTATGTATAATAACTGATACAGTAACTAATTATTTCACAACGATATTAACCAGTCTTCCCTTTACATATATCTCTTTAAGAATAATTTTGTTTTTTAAATGATTAGAGATTTTATCGGCGCTTTTTGCTGTTTCAAATATCTCTTTTTCTACTGTATTAATATCTACTTCAATTTCTGATCGACGTTTTCCATTAATTTGAACTGCCAGCTTCATGGTATCGGCCTTAATCAATAATTCGTCAAAGGTCGGCCATTTTTGAAAAGTAAGTTCATTTTCCTGCCCTGAAAGCTGCCATAATTCTTCAGCCATATGAGGCATAAACGGGTTAATTAATATAATAAATGATTTTAAGACGTCGTTATTAATAGTAATCAGTGTCTGAATATGATTGGTAAAAATCATGAATTCCGAAACACATGTATTAAACTGCAGGTTATCCAAATTTACTGAAACACGTTTTATCATGCTATGGAGCATTCTAGCCGTTTCTTTGGTTGGTGGATCATTGGTTATTTTAACTGAAATATTACCGGAATCCGTTACCATGATATTCCACAGTTTATTGACGAATCGCGAACATCCCTGCAATCCCGTTGTACTCCATGGTTTAGCTTTATCCAAGGGACCCATAAACATTTCGTATAAACGCATTGAATCGGCGCCAAAAGTATCCACCGTTTCGTCCGGATTAACTACGTTCCCTCGAGATTTACTCATTTTTGAGCCATCCTGCCCAAGGATCATTCCTTGGTTAAAGAGTTTCTGGAACGGCTCTTTCGTAGATACGTGGCCTAAATCATAAAGTACATGGTGCCAAAAGCGTGCATACAATAAATGCAATACAGCATGTTCAGCTCCGCCGACGTAAAGATCCACCGGCATCCAGTACTTCTCTTTTGCCCCATCCCAGCTTTTATCGGAATTACCAGGATCAATATACCTCAAATAATACCAGCAGGATCCGGCCCATTGCGGCATAGTATTGGTTTCCCTAAGTCCTAATATATTACCTGTTTCATCCTTTACTTCAACCCATTCGGTAATATTGGATAAGGGCGATTCACCAGTGCCGGCTGGTTCATATTTCTCTACCTCCGGCAATTCCAGGGGAAGTTCGCTTTCATCCAGTGGCGTCGTAGCACCATTATTATGGATGACAGGGATCGGCTCACCCCAATACCGCTGCCTTGAAAAAAGCCAGTCCCGCAATTTGAACTGTGTAGCCTTCTCCCCTAACCCTTTTTTTTCCAACCAGGAAATAATTTTAGATTTGGCATCGGCAATATTGAGACCGTTCAAGAAATCGCTGTTGATTGCAGGGCCTTCACCAAAATAGGCTTCCCCTTCAAAATCTTCAGGCGGCTCTACGGTGCGAATTATGGGAAGATCAAATTCTTTAGCAAAATCCCAGTCCCGCTGATCCTGTCCGGGGACAGCCATGATCGCACCTGTTCCATAACTCATAATAACATAATCGGAGATCCAAATAGGTATCTCTTTCCCATTAACCGGATTAATTGCCTTTGCCCCCAGGTAAACACCGCTTTTTTCTTTGTTCAATTCTGTACGATCTAAATCAGATTTTTTAGATGCATCTTCAACATATTGTTTAACAGCAATTTTCTGTTCAGCTGAAACGAGGCGGTTAACCAGTGGATGTTCCGGGGCCATGACCATATAGGTAGCGCCGAAAAGGGTATCTGGGCGAGTGGTGAAAACAGTCAATTTTTCATTGATTGATGGCAGCTCGAAATGGACGTTTGCCCCCTCTGAGCGGCCGATCCAGTTACGTTGCAATTCTTTGATACTGTCGGGCCAATCCAAATCATCCAGCCCCTCCAGCAAGGATTTGGCATAATCAGTGATCCTGAGCATCCACTGCCGCATGGGTAGTCGGAAAACAGGATGCCCCCCTATCTCGGATTTACCATCCACCACTTCTTCGTTGGCTAATACAGCTTTCAATTCGGGGCACCAGTTAACGGGCACTTCCGATTCATAGGCCAGCCCCTTTTTATACAGTTGGAGGAATATCCACTGGGTCCATTTTACATATTTGGCATCGGTGGTATTGATCTCCCTGTCCCAATCGTAAGAAAATCCCAGCATTTTGATCTGACGGCGGAAATTATCAATATTATTTTTAGTCGTAACCGATGGATGGGTCCCGGTCTTGATGGCGTACTGTTCTGCCGGCAGACCGAAAGCATCCCATCCCATGGGGTGGAGAACGTTGAACCCTTTATGGCGCTTATAGCGGGCGATAATGTCGGTGGCGATATAGCCTAGGGGATGCCCCACATGGAGGCCCGCACCTGAGGGATAAGGAAACATGTCCAATACATAATACTTTGGCAGGTCAAAGTTATCTACTGCCCGGAAGACCTTATTCTCCACCCAATAATCCTGCCACTTTTTTTCTATTTTTTTATGATCGTAAGCCATGGTTTCTGATATAAAAATAGGTGATGGCATTTTCCATCACCATTATCTAATTGTCGGGGTGGGGAGATTTGAACTCCCGACCTCGTCGTCCCGAACGACGCGCGCTAACCGGGCTGCGCTACACCCCGAACTGGGACGCGAATTTAGGCTTTTCTCCCCTCGTCAAACAACCGTTCAGAATGGTAAAATCGGATTTAAACCATATATTTTATCAGCAGGAATCCGCCGATTAAAAAGGTAGTAAATAATATGGCCAATTTATTGAAGTATTTATCAATGAATCCCCGGATCGGCTCTCCGTATTTCCAAATTAATCCACTTACCAATAAGAACCTGGCAGACCGGCTGATGGTGGATGCAATGATAAACATGGCAAAATTGATGTCAAAAGCACCGGCCGTAATGGTGAACACCTTAAACGGAATTGGGGTGAAACCGGCCGTAAAAACGATCCAGAAATTCCACACTTCATATTTATCCTGGATGACATAAAAAATATCATGGGTGAATCCTGGAATCACATTGAAGAAGAATTGTGCCATTCCTGAGAAGGACCCTGTTCCGTTCCACCAGAGTAATTGGCCAATACTATAACCAAGAATGGCTCCGCCGATTGATCCTAAAGAGCATAATAGTCCAAACCGCAAGGCCTTTGACCTGGCGCCCAGGGCCAAGGCAATGAGCAATACATCCGGCGGAATGGGAAAAAATGATGCTTCGGCGAATGCCAATAATACCAATGCCCAAACGCCATATTTAGAATCGGACCACTTTAAAACCCAATCGTATAAATCACGAACCCATTTCATGTCATTCAATTATATTATTTTCAATTCTAAATAAAAGAGAATCATAGCGGATACCCAGGGTATCTTCAACCACAACTTTCCAGTCACCCACCCTTTCCTTGGAAACGGTTATGTAACTCCAGGACCGCCAATTATATGACAAGCCTATATCCATTTTGATACGGGCGTGAAGTTTTCCTTTATGATACCATTTGTGAAATATCGTTTTGGTATAATTTTGGTTTTGGATCTTTGTCCAACAATAGATGCGCTTGTCATCCAAATTAAATATAGAATCGGGGCTGACTAATTGGCGATTAAACAGGTCCCTCCCAATTTGGGAGGAAACCACTTTAATTGGGTTTTCCTGCTTAATATCAATTGGGTGTGAATCCTTATTTACCGTTAATTCTATTTTATCAGGTTTAATATTCTCTGGGATTAATTTTTTTTTATCTACAATTATAATTTTTTCCTGTTCATCTATAATAGTCTCAACCATATTGATTTCACTCTTTTCAGTTTCTTCTACAACTTTTGGGGCTAAGTCTATTGCAGTTTCATTATCCGGAATTTCGCCCTTAGAAGCATCATGCAGTTCTTGTTTATTAGATGGCGAGGCATTGAATACGATGAAAATTAAATACAGAACATATATTAACCCCATAATAAGAGCTGTTCGATATAATTTTTGCCAAAGCGCTATGCCAACCAATATGATGAACACGATAGTGATTTCAATTATAGCCGGATCGTTCTTTATTGCGTCAAACATTGGCAGGGAATTTATACTTTCTTCCCTCTAAAAAATAAACTTAAAGATATTGTAATCAAGTTGTGTTTGATAGAGATTCAGCCCCGATTTTTTAAGGAAATTCAATGAAAACGATATTAACAATTTTAACTGCCGGATTTGTATGCATTTCATGCGGATCAAAGAAAGAAAAAAATGGTAATCAGGAACTTACAATTGAAACCCATGTAGACTCGGTAAGCTATGCCATCGGCCTTGATGTGGCCATGCGGTTGGATCAACAATATAAAGATATAAACTATAAATTGCTTGGATTAGGGATCGATGATTATTTTTCAAAAAATGAACAGCGTCTCACGGATCGGGAACGCCTGGCAGCGATAAAAGAATTCAATGATATTACCCTACCAAAATATCGGATGGATTTAGAAAAGCAAAATACAATTGAAGGTAACCAATTTTTTAAGGCGAACGCTGATAATAAGGGTGTTATTGAACATCGCAGTGGAATACAATATAAAATCCTTAAAGAAGGGAAAGGCCCAAAACCAAAACCCAAGGATCAAGTCAAAATTCACTATATCGGTAAATTAATTGACGGCAGTACTTTTGACAGTTCCTATTCACGCGGTAAACTGGCAGTATTTCAAGTTAATCGCGTGGTTCCTGGTTTTTCACAAGGCTTGCAACTCATGAATCCCGGCGCAAAATATCAATTATTTATTCCCGGGCATCTTGGCTATGGTTCCAGTGATGGCCCCGGCGGGCCTATGGCCTTCATGATATTTCAGGTTGAACTTATAGAAATTATACCTGCTCCGGAACCGGTTGATTAGAAAACAAAAATAAAAAGTCTCGAAAATATATCGAGACTTTCAATCATAGTAATCCCAAACTTACTTGGATAATTCCATATTTATTTAGTTGAAGTGATCCCGATTAGTTCGGGACGACCCCATTGCCCTAAATTATAGTCGGAGCGACAGGATTTGAACCTGCGACCCCATCAACCCCATTGATGTGCGCTACCGGGCTGCGCCACGCTCCGTTATATTTATTTCCGTAAATCGTCTAAAATAGACTTTAATTCACTACGGATTTTAATCAATAATTCTAAATCAACTCCACTCTTGTCTTTGGAATTTTGATTATCATCTGCTAAATCACCGCCATTAGTGTCAAGGATTTTTCTGGCGCCATCGATGGTAAATTTTCGGTTGTAAAGTAAATCTTTAATTCGCAGGATAAGATCAATATCTTTTTGCCTGTAAGTTCTATTTCCCGCCTTATTTTTGGAAGGGTTTAACTGTTTAAATTCTGTCTCCCAATAACGAAGAACATACTGCTTCAGTTCAGTGATTGAACTGACTTCACCAATGGAGTAATATAGTTTCTTGATTGATTGAGGGCTGGAGTCCATCTAAAATTCCTATTCAACTGATGCTTCATATTAATCAAGAAACTATGTAAAAACAAGCGTTATAGGGGGAGAAGAAACTATTTAAACTATTGCTTTATCCGGCGGTGTAAAATCTAGACCAAATGCATCAGAAACACCCTGATGGGTTACTAATCCGCGAAATGTATTCAACCCCTGTAATAGGGCTTGATCAGATTTCAGGGCATTTAAAATACCCTGATTTGCAAGTTTTTGAATGTAAGGATTGGTAGCATTAGTTAAGGCAGTTGTTGAAGTGAAGGGAACTGCACCAGGCATATTGGATACGCAATAATGTATAATACCGTCCACCTCATAAATAGGATCTTCATGGGTAGTGGGTTTGCAGGTTTCAATACACCCCCCCTGATCCACAGCCACATCTACGACAACCGTTCCTTCCTGCATGAGACCCAGCATTTCCCGTGTAACAAGGTTGGGTGCCTTTGCACCGGGAATCAAAACAGCGCCAATGAGCAGGTCCGTTCTAGGCAGTAGTTCCTGAAGGTTGTATTGATTACTATAAATCGTGTGAACATTTTTAGGCATTATTTCATCCAGATAACGAAGACGATTCAGGTTAACATCAAGAATATTAACGTTGGCGCCAAGACCTGCGGCAATGTGGGCAGCATTGGTGCCTACAACGCCGCCGCCCAAAATAGTTACGGTGGCAGGTTCAATACCTGGAACGCCACCTAATAGTTTACCTCTACCCCCATGGAACTTCTCTAGGTATTTGGCGCCTTCTTGCACAGACATGCGTCCAGCTACTTCACTCATGGGAACCAAAAGGGGTAAAGAACCGTCTTTAAGCATGATCGTTTCATAGGCAATCGCTGTGGCACCTGAATTCAAGAACCCTGTGGTTAGTGATTCATCCGCAGCAAAGTGGAAATAGGTGAATAAAGTCGTATCTTTATGGCACAATTGAACTTCCTCTGGTTGGGGTTCTTTCACTTTCACCACCATCTCAGCCTGGGAAAATATTTCCTTTAGCGATGGAACCAGGTTACATCCCACCGATTGATAATCCTCATCGGAAAAACCAGAAGAAATACCGGCACTATTTTCAATCAATACATCATGTCCGGATTTGGTTAATTCCAAAGCCACATGGGGTGTTAAAGCCACCCGGTTTTCATGAGATTTTATTTCTTTTGGTGTACCGATAACCATTTGACCTATCCAATCAAGCCGGATTAATTTCTTCTAAAGGGTTTACGAGCTCCGCCGTGGCGGTTTCCGCCTCGTCCGCTACCTCTCCGGTTATCGTGTCTTTCTCTCGGTGGACGATCTACATAGCCTTCGGGTTTTTCTAATAAAGCTTTACGACTAAAATCCAAACGGCCTTGGTCATCAACTTTAATGAGTTTTACTTTCACCGAATCGCCGGGTTTTACCACGTCTTCAACTTTTTCCACACGATGCCATTCCATCTCAGAAATATGAATTAATCCTTCACGTCCTGGCGCGAATTCGACAAATGCACCAAAACTCATCAGTCGAGTGATAATACCATCAAATTCCATCCCAACTTCCGGTTCAAGGGTGATTGCACGAACGATCTCAATTGCTTCTTCACACCTTTTCAATTCCAGACTGGCAACGGTGACAATTCCGTCATCATCAACATTAATATTACATTCGGTATCCGCTATGATTTTTTTAATTGTTTTTCCGCCGGGACCAATTAAGCCGCCAATTTTTTCCGGATTGATCTGCAGGGAAAGTATTTTCGGTGCATATTTGGACATTTCTTGCGGTTCTGGGACAGCATCATACATGATATCCAAAATATGATTTCGGCCGACTTTGGCTTGCGCCAAGGCTTCTTCCAATAATTCGAAAGTAATACCATCAATCTTCAGATCCAACTGGATCGCTGAAATGCCGTCACGCGTTCCGGCAACTTTGAAATCCATGTCACCCAAATGATCTTCCGCACCAAGAATATCACTCAAAATAGCGTGACGATCACCGTCTTTAATCAACCCCATGGCTATACCAGCCACGTGGCCCTTGGTCGGCGCCCCGGCATTCATCAAGGCCAAAGAACCACCGCATACAGATGCCATTGAAGAAGAACCATTTGATTCGGTAATCTCAGAAACGATTCGAACCGTATATGGGAAATCCTCGTAATCTGGTAGTATCTCCTTAACGGCACGTTCAGCTAGGTTGCCATGACCCACTTCACGCCGACTAGTAAACCCAAATCTGCCGACCTCGCCGACACAATAAGGGGGGAAATTGTAATGGAGAAAGAATTTTTTCTTGGTATCCAGATCCATACTGTCAATGATCTGCTCATCCTTGGGTGTTCCCATTGTAAGCACAACAATCGCTTGGGTTTCTCCACGGGTGAATAAGGCCGAACCATGGGTACGAGGCAAAATACCTGTCTCAATGGTTATCGGACGAATATCCATTGTTTTGCGTCCGTCAGAACGAACGCCTTCAAATAGAATCTGCTCCCGGAAAGCCGATTTCAGTTGATCATTTATGAAACCGGTGACCATTTGTTCTGATTCAGGATGGGATTCCTCGAAGGCCGAAACAGTCTCTTCTTTTAAAGCGGAAATTTTATCTTCACGTTCAGCTTTGTCGCCAGTTTTAATTGCATCATCGATTTTGCTTGAAACCAATTCAGATACTGCTTTTTCAAGTATTTCATCGGTTTCTTCATCAATGATTTCCCGTTTGACAACTTCAACCTCAGAAACCAATTTATTTTGCATGGCAATCAATTCTTTGATCGGCTCATGAGCAAACTTCATGGCATCAAGGAATTCTTCTTCTGTAATGAGTTTGGCTTCACCTTCGACCATCACGATAGTTTGTTCATTCCCGGACACGATTATCCCCATGTCTGAATCTTCCATCTGGGATCGGGTTGGATTAACCACTAATTCACCATCAATTCGCCCAACGCGCACAGTGGCAATCGGGCCTTTAAAGGGTATGTCCGACAGCATCAAAGCAGCAGAGGCACCCACACCGGCCAGTGTATCGGCCATGTTTTCACCGTCGCTGGATAAAACGGTAATGATCACCTGGGTTTCATTTTTGAATGATTTCGGGAAAAGGGGCCGAATCGGACGATCGGTCAACCGGCTGGTTAAAACCTCATGTTCTGATGGCCGAGCCTCTCGTTTAAAAAATCCGCCGGGAATTTTCCCGCCGGCATAATGGCGTTCTCGATATTCAACTTGTAAAGGGAAATAGTCGATTTCTTCACGTGCTTGTTTGGCCGCATTTACAGCTACCAGGATGGCTGTTTCGCCATAGTTCACGATAACTGATCCGGATGATTGACGGGCAACCTGTCCGGTCTCAATAGAAAGCGTACTCCCATTGAGGGTCATTTCTTGTCTTTTCATTTTATGCTCTTAGTTCCTGTATTAATTTCGGCGAATGGACAATTCTTGTGTCACACTCAAATATGAGTCGGGATCGGTCCGACGAAGGTATTTTAAATGTTTTTTCCGCTGGGAAACAAGCATAACCAATCCGCGGCGGGAGTGATTATCTTTTTTGTTCCCTTTTGCATGTTCAGTCAGAGATCTGATTCTGGCCGTTAATAAAGCGATTTGTACTTTTGGTGATCCGGTATCTTTATCATCTTTACCGAATTGAGTTACAATTTCTTGTATTTGTTCATTTTTTAAGGACATTTTGTCTCCTATTTATATTTTTGCATCAATCTCATGCAAAACTGTTTATCTTTCTTTAACTGTTTAATTAATTCTTGAGGGTCTGAGAATTTTTGCTCATCCCTGATACGTTCTAAAAATTCTACAATAATATTTTTTCCGTAGAGATCATTCAATTCTTTATCGAAAAAGTGAACTTCCATTACAAAATCTGTCTCTTCAAAGGTTGGACGAACCCCTAAGTTACACATGCCATAAAGATTATTCCCATTAATCCTTCCACGGATGCAATAAACACCATTGGCCGGAACCAACTGGTTTTTCTCTTCCGGAATGAAGTTTGCGGTGGGAAAACCGAGGCCTTTGCCCCTCCCTACCCCATGAATCACATGTGCTTCAAAGCCAAATACCCATCCCAATTCAAAGGATGCGCGGCGGACGTATCCCTGCCGAATCAATTCACGAATATGGGTACTGGATATGGTTATGTTTTCATCAGAAATGGGCTCAACCACATCCACTGCAAACCCGTTATCCTTTCCGAAATTCTGCAGGAATTCGGGTGATCCTTCCCGTTCAAAACCAAAATGGTGATCATATCCAACGATTATACATGAGGGTTCAAAATTTTTAATAACTATTTGCTTTAAAAAATCACCGGCTACCATGTACGAAAAATCAGGATTAAAAGGAATAACAACTACAACATCAAGTCGGCAGGACTCCAGGATTTCCAGTTTTTTATCAATATGCATCAGAAGGGGTAATTTTTCACCAAACTCAAGAACGTGTCTCGGATGGGGATCAAAAGTAATTAAAACCGATTTAACCCCCTTGGAATCTGCCACAGATTTTACTTTTTTGATTATTTCCTGGTGGCCGCGATGACATCCGTCAAATGTGCCAATCGTGACTACACTGCGGGGATGTTTTTGAATGGCATCTAATGTACGGTAGATATCCATTCCGCTTCAAATTCCTCTATTTTGATTGAATCCTGAATTTTTCTGTCACCCACAGCTATGCGCTGCAATTCGACCAAATGCCCCACTGTACCCAGTTTTTTGGCTATGTCCATCCCAAGGGCGCGGATATAGGTGCCTTTGGAGCAAGTTACGAAAAAGTCGATTTTATCCTCGAAAATTCCGTTCAAGACAATTTGATGGATCTGGACTACTGAGGGTTCCCGTTCAACCGTTTTGTTTTGTCGTGCTAATTTATATAATCTTACACCATTAATCTTTTTTGCTGAATACATAGGCGGTGTCTGCTCATAATCACCTAAAAATGATATTAAGGTCTGCTGTACATCGGCTTCATCAAGGTTTGGAACATGAGCGGATTTGATCGCATTCCCTTCCAGGTCAAGTGTATCTGTTTCTATTCCCAGTTTGAGCACGGCCCTGTAAGATTTAACATGGCCTGAAATTCCAGTTAATTTCTTGGTATCTGCCCCGGTCCCGATAATCAGCACGCCTTCTGCAAATGGATCCAACGTGCCACCATGACCCACTTTCTTTTCCCCAGTAATACCGCGAATTTTCTTAACCACGTTAAAACTGGTCCATCCTATAGGTTTGTATATATTAAAAATCATGACGCTATTCGTGGGAATCTAACTGGTGAAATATGCTATCCAGTTTTTGGGTATATTCCATTGTGTCGTCGTAATAGAATTTGAGTTCGGGTGTATATTTTATCCGTAGTTCCTGCCCGAGAAATTTACGAAATGCTTTAGCACGGTTATTCATTTCTAATTGAAGGTTTTCGATGGATTTTTTCTTTTTTACGACACTAAAAAATACTTTTGCATACTTTAAATCCGAAGATATAGAAACACGGGAAAATGTAACAAATCCTAAATCGGATAAGTCTATAAACTGGGTCTGAATTTCGCCAAGGATGTGCTGAATTTCATTTGCGACCCGCTCTGTACGCTTAAAGGGCCGTTCGGACTTCAACTGATTTCTAAGGTCCTTTTGATAGTTTTTATTTCATAGCACACAATAATATCCCCTTCTTTGAATTTGGAGAAATTATTGATTCCGATACCACATTCAAATCCTTCACGGATTTCCTTTGCGTCGTCCTTCAAGTGTTTCAGGGATGTAATTTCACCCGCCGCAATTTCTTCCTCCTCACGAAGAACACGTGCTTTTGCGTTTCGAACAACAGTTCCTTCCATCACTTTAGATCCAGCAATAAAGCCAATTTTTGGAATTTTAAATGCGGCCTGGACGATAGCACGCCCTAAAACTTCTTCGACTAATTCAGGTTCAAGGAGACCTTCCAAGGCCAGGGTAACTTCTTCTACAGCATTGTAAATAACATTGTACGAACGGATATCCACACCTTCCTGTTTTGCCTGCAGTTTCGCGTTCGATGAAACCTGGACATGAAAACCTATAATCACTGCATTAGACGCGGCAGCCAATAGGACATCCGATTCCGAAACCATCCCGACTGCTTTATGGATAACCTGAACACCTACCTCATCGTTGGCAATTTTTTCCAATTGTTCAGATAATGCCTCTATAGAACCGTCCACATCACCTTTAATGATAATTGACAGATTCTTAATTGCACCTTCTTTGATCAGCGCAGACATGGCATCCAAGGATTGAGCAGCGATTTTCTTTTGATCAATTTCACGTTTTAACCGCTGCCGTTCAGAAGCGATCCGTTTGATTTCGCGTTCATCCTCTACAACTGCAAATATGTCTGCAGATTGGGGTACTTGGTCAAAGCCTAGAATTTGGATTGGATCCGATGGCCCCGCCTCTTTGATTCTTTGTCCCCGTTCATTCATCATGGCACGGACCTTGCCAGATATATTGTTGCAGATAAAGGGGTTTCCAACTTTTAACGTCCCCTTTTGAATTAAAACAGTGGCAATGGGGCCATGACCTTTATCCAATTTTGAATCCACAACGGTACCCCGGGCAAGTGTATCCCTATTTGCCTTAAGCTCGAGCATCTCAGCTTCTATGAGCATAGATGCCAATAAATCATCCACACCCTGCCCCGTTTTTGCTGAAATTGGAATTGCCTGAATTTTACCTCCCCAATCTTCTACCAGGACATTGTGCTCAGATAATTCACGTTTTACCCGTTCAGGGTCCATATCAGGTAAATCTATTTTATTTATGGCTATGATCAAGGGTACATTTGCCGCTTTAGCATGGTCAATCGCTTCTACTGTTTGAGGCATTACACCATCGTTGGCAGCCACAACCAAAACAACCATATCAGTCACTTGTGCACCACGGGCACGCATGGCTGTAAACGCTTCATGACCAGGGGTATCTAAAAAGGTAACTGAATTGCCATCCTTAAGTTCAACCTTGTGGGCACCGATATGTTGGGTGATGCCCCCTGATTCTCCACCAACAACATTCGTTTCGCGTATATAATCCAATAGTGAAGTTTTACCGTGATCCACATGCCCCATAACGGTTACTATAGGTGAACGACTAACTGCTTTTTCAATATCTTCTTTTGAATCCTCGATGATGAATAAATCATCTCCAATATCTTCTAATTTTTCAGCTGCAAATTCAAATTCTTCAGCCAAAAGTTCAATTACATCCCAATCCAGGCGTTGATTAATTGTGGCTAAAACGCCGAGCCCCATACATTTTTGAATGACATCATTCGGTTTGGTATTGAATATTTTTGATACTTCATCCACACTGGAAAATTCTGCGATTTTAATTGGTTTAACTTCAACCTCTTGTTCCTCGCCCTGTTGAAAATCTTTTTCTTTTTTATAACTTTTCTTCTTGGCCTTGGTATCAATTTTGGCTGTTATTTTCCTTACCGTTTCGACAGCAGATTTTGGGGATTTTGGTTCCGGTTTAATCTTTTGATCAGTACGTCGACGAGTTGTGCCTTTCCCAACTGCCGCCTCAATTTCGGACAAATCAATTCTACGGAGTTTCTTTTTTGGTATTTTAGCTTCTTGTTTTTTTCTATCTGCTTCTAATTTGACTTGCTTTTCAAGCTGTTCTTTGCGTTCAGTTTCTTTTTTTACTTTAAGATCAGCTTCTAGTTCGGCCTTTTCTTTTTCTTTTGCCGCACGAATCTTGGCCTCTTCGTCTCTTCGTTTCTTTTCAATTTCTGCTGACTTTTTTTCTTCGACTTCCAGTTTCCTCTGCTCATCAAGTGATAGCAATTTTAACTTTTTGTTGGCTTTTTGCTGTTCCTTAATGCGCGTATCATGAATTTCTCGACGCACCTGTTCTTTTCGATATCGCTCTATGGATTCTTTATCCTTATGAAATTCAGCCAGAATGATGTTGTAAGACTCTTCATCCACTGGCGCCATATGGCTCCCAACTTGGATGCCCCTATCCTTCAAAAAGGACAATATTTCCGTATGGGAAATATTTAATTCTTTGGCGATTTGAAATATTCGATGTTTAGCCATGTATTCAGGATTCTATTTCTTCTAATTTTTCTGTAGGTGATTTAGTAGTCTCTGGTTCAACAGATTCTTCTTTTCTAGGATCGGATTGGGAAGCTTCCTCGGGAGTATCATTTATGGATTCAGGTTGAATCTCAGTTTCTTCACTTTCCTTTGGTTCAGCTTCAGCCTCTTCTTTCGCTTCCTCAGCCTGGTTGGCTTCTACAAATGCCTGGACGGCATCATAGATTTTTTCCAGAGTTGTATCTGCAATACCCTTGATTTCCAATAATTTTTCTTCTTCAGCATTTAATAGTTCGGAAATAGTGGTAATACCTTTTTCTTTGAGTGGTTTCACGGCCCGGGCAGGCATATCCGGAATGTCTGCTAACGGTGTTTCCTGTTCAATCCGTTTACGTTCATATTCCTTCTTCCCAAAGGCATCAATGCGATATTCAGTGACGTTAGCAGCAAGATTTACATTTACACCGCCTCTACCAATAGCAAATTCAAGATCATCATCATCGAAAATAGCTATGCAGTATTTCCGGTCATCATCAAGATAAAGATCCAACGGTTTTGCTGGTGACAATGCCCGTGACACCAGGATTTCAGATTGCTCGCTGTAATTGATGATATCGATTCTTTCATTATTCAATTCACGGACAATGGCTTGAATACGACTACCACGCATACCGACACAGGCTCCTACAGGGTCAATGCGGCGATCATGGGATTGGACGATGATTTTCGCCCGTTCTCCGGGATACCTGGAAATAGTACGGATCTCAATAATGCCGTCTTCAATTTCTGGTACTTCCATTTCAAATAACTTGTATAAAAAGTGGTTGTCGCTGCGGGAGATAACAATTTCCGGACCACGAGAGGTAATTTCGACTGATTTAATTACAGCCCGAATTGAATCACCGCGACGATAGCGTTCCGATTTTATGGTTTCCTTGCGAGGCATGCGTAATTCAGCATGTTCAATGTTAACAAAAATATTGTCCCGCTGAACCTGGTGAACCGTTCCAATTACAATTTCACCGACTCGATTTGCATAGTCTTCATAAATATATTTCTTTTCAACATCCTGTAACCGTTGGGAAAAAAATTGTTTTGCCAAATGGATCAACCTACGACCAAAAATCAGGGGATCAATAATTTCAACGTAAGTATCTCCCAATTCCAGGTCCTCAGCCATTTCAGGATCTACCTCACGGATTTCATCGAGGGTGATTTCCATTACGGGATCTTCAACGTCTTCAACAATTATCTTCTCAACATAAATTTCAAATTCCCCTTTATCAATATTTACAATGACGCTGCAATTGCTTGCATCTCCCCGTTCACGCTCTACCATATGCAAGAACAGCCCCTCGAGGATGGAACCCAGTTCGGACCGCTCTACATTTTTTTCACGAGCGATTTCTGAAAAAACTTCTATTAATTCTCTATTAATCAAAACGCCTCCAATATGGAATTAGAATTTGATTTCCACTATAGCTGATTCAATTTCATCAAATTGATACCAACTTTTAATCCCTTTAGGTGATCGTCCTTCAAAACTACTGTCATTAACCTGACAAATTTCAACCGTTGTAGGACTTGACTCACCAATTTGCCTTACGATCACTTTTCTGCCTTTATTTTTCCTGAATTGTACAGGATGCTTCAATGGCAGAGCCAACCCCGGAGAAGTAACCTCGAGTTGAAAACCACCGGGGAATGCTTCATCTAAAACACCGGAATCCCGGACCGTTCGCGCTATCTGTGTTGTCGTGTTAAGATCAACAGGAATTATACCGTCAATAACGATTTGCACCTTGGGTTGTGATTTGTTCAGTACAAAATCCAGTAAAACCAGGTGATCCGGTAGCAATGCCGCTATTTTATTTTTCAATGTGCTCATATCCACGTAAAAGAAAAGTGGGTCGGGCAACCCACTTTTCGGCCGAGAAATTACAAGATTATTAAAGTCAATCAAAGTCTAATTCATTCCTGCTCCCTACCAATTATTTTTCCGGTGATCTCATCTGCTTTCTGCTTCAATTCAAAATTATTTTCAAATTCCTCTAGTACACCGTTTACCAAATTTTGGGCATCCTGTTTATTTCCATTGGCCAGTGAAAGTTCTGCCAATCCTAGGGAAGTCCATGCCCTTTCTTCTTTGCTATTGGCATTTTCTGTGGCCATTTTCTGGTATTTTATTGCATTTGTTAAATCATTGTTTACCTTATAAATTTCTACCAATGCCCTATAAGTTGAACTGAATAGCAACGGATTTTTCCCTTTATTGGCATACCGTTCAAAATGTGGCAAGGCCATCTCATATTCGTTTTTATCAAAATATATACGTCCCAAATAATAACTGGCGACCCTGCCGGCCGGTGTACTTCCATATTCATCAATAACCTCCCGCAGGTGAATCATGGCATTTTCATGATCATCTAAATCTATATACACCATAGCCTTGCTTATTATATTTTCGGCCGCTTCCCGATTGACTGATTGATTATTGGTATAAAGCCAAACCGCCAGCATAACAGCAATAATACCGATAATTGAACGGGTATAAAGCTGCTTTTTTTCATTTAAATGTTCTTTTAAAGAGAAAATGCCTTCCAGGAATGGGTCCCGCTGAATCTCTTTTTTGGTAATTTTTCTTTTCGGTTTTAACATTAATAAGCTCTTCTTTTATTGTACCCCCGACTGGAGTCGAACCAGTATCTAATCCTTAGGAGGGATTTATTCTATCCATTGAACTACAGGGGCAGAATGGGAAATTACTGCCGGTATGGAATTGAGTAAAAGTAAGAAAAGGTGAATTTTATATATATTAATGTTCATGGGTTAAATCACGGGTCATTAAAGCAGTAACAACTTTTTTGGGATCCTTGCCATTAAACAATATTTGATATACGCCTTCAGAAATGGGTATTTCGACGCCGTGCTTCTGAGATAAGTCATATGCGGACTGAGTAGTTTTGACCCCTTCTGCAACCATATCCATTTCATTTAAAACAGATGACAATTTCCGCCCTTTACCGATTGCTTCACCTACATAACGGTTGCGGCTGTGTCTGCTAAGGCAGGTGACAATTAAATCACCGATTCCGCTTAATCCTGAAAATGTAACAGGATCGGCTCCCATGGCAACGCCCAAGCGTGTAATTTCAGCAATTCCCCGTGTCAATAGTGCTGCTTTGGTATTATCTCCGAAACCGATACCATCACAAATCCCCGCTGCAATGGCGATTACATTTTTAAGGGAACCGCCTAATTCTACCCCACGAATATCATTGTTGGTATAAACCCTTAAAACTTCCGAGGAAAATGTCTTCTGGACATATTTTGCAGATTCCCTCGAGATGGACGCTGACACCAGGGTTGTGGGATGTTTAGCAATTACTTCTTCTGCATGACTCGGACCGTAAAGGGAAACAATTTTTTCAGGGTTTTGCTTGGATGATCCAGCGATTACTGTACTCATTGTTTCCAGTGTACCATTTTCAATTCCTTTGGCAACATTAACAATAATAGCATCATTGGGGATATAACCGGCTGCTTTTGAGATTATTTCGCGGACCGCATGAGAAGGTACGGCAACAATGATGCAATTTGTATTTTTTAGACAGGATTCGAGGTTGGATTCGAATTGAATGTTGTTATGAAAAATAAAATCACCCAAACGGGGATGTGCCCGGGATGCTGCAATCTTTTTTACAAAATCACTTTTATAATGCCAGACAACCACGGAACGGCCCTTTTCAGCCAGACATTGTGCCAGGGTACTACCCCATGTACCGCATCCTAATAATAAAATTTTTTCCACTTTCAGTCCGTGTACATAGATTCGATAACGTGAGCCCAATTCTCATTAATCTGTTTCCGCCGGATTTTAAGTGTTGGCGTCAATTCACCGTCATCAATAGTGAAATCCCTGGGGAGTATCGAGAATTTTTTTAATTGTTCCGGATTAGAAAATTGCCCATTGAGCTTATCCACATGAGATTGTATTTCGGCTAATACATTTTCACTTTCAGTAAAATCGGAAAAGGAATAAGCATTTTCTTTAAGCATGGATAGCTGCTGTTCAGGATCTTTTGGAATTGCATTGGCTTCAATGCCGATTTTATCCCGAAGAATTACACTGGCATCAAGGGTAAACAGGGCTGAGCAATATTTTCTACCATCACCCACGAGAAAACATTGAGAAACAATTGGGATAGATTTCATGGTTTCCTCAATAACAAGAGGGGCAATATTTTTTCCACCTGAGCTTACATAAATCTCTTTTTTTCTACCTGTGATTGATAAATAACCATCAGAATCAATTTTACCTATGTCACCAGTATGTAACCAACCATCAATCAGTGTTTCCTGTGTTGCTACAGAATTTTTATAATATCCTTTCATAATATGGTTACCCTGAATAAGAATCTCTCCATCATCCGATATTTTAACTTCTGTTTTATTTATTGCTCTTCCAACCGTACCAATCTTATTATTTCCATGATAATTAATTGTCGCAACTGCAGTGTTTTCAGTCATTCCATATCCTTCATATAGGGGAATATCTAATGATTGGAAAAGCCTTAATATATCAGGATTGATCGGAGCAGCACCAGAAGCCGCATAACGGGTTTTAGAAAAACCTGTCGCTTCTTTTAATTTTGCTTTGAAAACGTTAGATAAAAAAGGAATCTTTAATCCTATTTTTAAAATAATCTTGCTATCAATTGCTGATTTTATGTTAGAATATATTTTTTCGTAAATCCGCGGTACGCCAATGAAGAGATGGGGTTTAACTTCTTTTGCGTAATCCACAACGAATAAGGGACTATCACAGATAAAGAGGTGTAAAGCGTTATGGACCCAATAATTAATATCCACCAATTGTCCAAATACGTGGGCCAGTGGGAGCCAGGAAACATATCGTTCCCCTTGATAAAACTCAAAGACAGCGTTGTTGATTTCAATTTCAAAGGTCCAATTTTTATGGGTTAACTCAACACCTTTGGGGTTGCCGGTTGTTCCGGAGGTATAGATTAAGCAGGAAGTATTATTTTCATCAATTTGGTCCAACTTGGATTTAACATCCTCTTCTGGAATGTTCTTCCCCCTGGCGATAAATGCGTCCCAGGAAATAACTTTTTCATGGTTAATCATTTTTATGCCATCCATCAAAACAACTGTTTCGACTTTTTCAAGATTATCCAGGATTTTGTGAATTCGATGGTTGGGCATTTTTTCTATTTCACCATTATCCATAGGATTGTTTCCGATAAATACAACTTTTGAATCAGAATTTCCTACGATCCATTCTACCTCTTCTGAGGAACAGGTATGATAAACACCCACACTTGCACCGCCAACAAGCTGAGTACCTATATAAGCTGCATACCATTCTTTTCGATTATAACTATAAATGCTTACCTTATCATTTTCACCCAGGCCAAGTGCTAAAAGGGATTTGGATATATTCATAACATAAGAATAAAAATCAGCCCAATTTTCCGATATCCAATTTCCGTTTTCATCTCGCACTGAGAGAGCCGGTTCTGAAGCGTAGTTTTTAGCATTTTGAAGCAGTATTTCTGGTGTTATCATCATATTACCTTTTGGTTTGTGATCGGTAGGGATTCATGCTTTGATTGCGCATGGGCTTTTTAGAATTTATATTAAAATAAATCATATAACAATTATGTGAGCTTGACTCCCAATTCATAAACTTAATAAATTTTCTACCAGTGTTTTACCCCATTAATGCCGGGGTGGCGGAATTGGTAGACGCGCGCGACTCAAACTCGCGTATCGAAAGGTGTGGGGGTTCGAGTCCCCCCTCCGGCACATTTTTTCTTTTTTAATACCCATAAAAAATAGCTTGCATAAAGTTGATTAAACTTTTACTTTAACCCATCAAGGTGCTGGCTTGGTACCTTTGGTATGTGGAAGGGGTAGACGTTCACTTAGTTCCGAGGTCTTTGTGAACTCTACCCCATTTTCTTTCTATTTTAAGCTCATCAAAAACTTTAAGTGATATATTATTCTTTTCATATTGCTGTAGAAAGCAGGTAATAGAATCTACTTCAATCCATTGATTTATGGCTTCTTTATTTTCCCTTAACCGCAGTGCTGCAATCCGGATTCCGTAGCGCACTGCATCCCATTTACCCAGTTCAATATTTTGATGAATTCCAGTAAGTTGAAGGAACACCTTCATTCCGGTTCGCCGGGGTTTGTTACCAATTATTTTCCATAATTTTTCCCATTCTTTATGGGCAGATTCATATTGGTTAGTATTAAAAAATAGGATCCCTTTTTCAAAAATGTTTAATTCTTTCTGTATTTCAAACATAAAATAAAAAGGGTCACCCCAATTTATCGGGGCAACCCTATGACGCATTTAAATATTCGTCAACTAAACGTTATCGCTTTTTATCTTTTTGGTCTTCTTTCGGCTCATGAAGTTCTTTTACCTGGTTTTGCAATTGCGTCAAGGTTTGTTCCAAGTCAGAAAATTTCCGCCTCGTTTGACGGCGCTGACTGTCAAAAGAATCTTGGAGGTCAAGAATATCGTTATTTAACCGATCAATTTTCTTATCTGTGATACGTCTATATTCATCTAAATTATATTGGACTTCTTCAATAGCATCTTTCAATTCTTCAGCTTTTTTGTTGATTAAATTGGTATTGGCAATAATATCCTGCTGGGCCTTGCGAATATGTTTTCCCCGGCCTTCAAAACGCAAATTTAAATTTCGTAGATCTTCGCGAAATTCCTTATCAATTACATCCAAGTGTTCCTGGTCATTCTGTTTCAAAACATCCATCCTGGTTTTCATATCATCAGCCAACCATTGAAAATAACCACCTGCGGCAATCAAAATGATCAATAGCCCGAAAATAATTTTGTCTTTAACGTTCATCGTCTACTCTTTTAGTTGTTATCTTATTCCTTCCAACCTCTTTTCCCATTCACTGAGATCTCTTGGTTCCTCCACACCCTGCTCTTGATCCGGGGAGGCTTTTTCTGCGGACGGCATTTCTCCAGCTTTAATTTGCTGGATTAATTTTTCTTTTTCTTCTGAACTCTTTTTAAGTGAACCCATTAATTCATCCACTTCTTTGTTGAAATCTTCAACTGTGGCCTCTAATCTGGACATTAATTCATCAAGCAATGCCTGCCCATAGGATGAATTAATACCATCCAATAAATCGTCCAATTTAGATTGGAGATATCCTTCTCTTGCTTCCTTATTTCCGAAATCGATACTCATAAAGTGAACTTCAAATTAATGTCAGTTGGTAAAATTTGGAATGCAAAATTAACACAGTTTTATTCTAATAAAATGGGATTTTATTTAATGATTTTTGCGGGGTAAAATTTTTGTGTAATCAAAGCCCTGTGGATTGGAGAAAATATCTTTTTTTGAAGACTATAAGGTATGGCCGGGTCCGGTTGTTTTTCGATTAAACCGCTCCCGCCAATTGATGATTCAGAACTCCTTTTGAAAATACTTCTTTCAGCTGCAACATGAATTTCAATACGATCACTAATTTGAACATAAACAACATAATTATATCTCCGCAAAACGCGTCTTAATACAACCGGTTTTGTAATCAATACATTACTTTCACTCGCATACAGATCTACTTCATAATCTAGTTTAGTAAGCACCGCCCGGCATTTATCCAACACATCAGATTGTGGTATTTCATATTGATACTCCCGTAACATCCTTGGCGGATGGGTGCATTGAATGGTTAATAAGAGGAAGGTTAAATAGAAAACCGGTCTAATTGCGCCGGAGAAACGATTCAATAGATATCAAAAATTGAAGGAAGTTCTTCAACTTCCGGTATGGGCTGGGATGAATGCATATAATCCGGATTATAATAAACCAGTTTTAAAATACTGAAATTCCCGGAAAAAATCGGTAAATCGGTTAACGGCAGAAGAACAGATGAATTTAATACCAGTTCAATTATTGCTGGCGTAACGGACCAGGTGGAACGATAAAAAGCCCGGGTAAATTTTTGCTCTAAAATATTTGCATAGGATCCGGACGGCCCCGATTCATTTTGATTCATTTTTTGGGGCGGACCATATACTTCAGAAATATTTTTTTCCAATCGTCTGAAATCGGCTATTTTACCTTCTATATCATTTTGGGTGATAATAATATCAATTTCAACTTTCCAAAATCCGCTGTCGGCAAAAGCATAAGTTACTCTTACTGAATCTTGGCCGAGTGAACCGGTAAAGGATTGATGTACTGCTAAGGTGTCCTCATTTGGGGTCGCTGTGAGTGAAGTGGGAATTTGAGATCCGGAAAGGCTGCCCCAGGCAAAGCCTTTATAACCTGTTTCCAAACCAGAAGGCACATCCTGAACCGTTGTATCCGATGCCGAATTTTGGCCTTCCGCCACATCCTGTGCGCGAAGGAATGAAAACAATATTAGGATTGAAAAAAGAGACTTTATTTTAATTACCATACTTCTTTTACCGATTCAAAATACAATATCGATTTTCTGCCAGTCAAGTCCTATCGTATATTTGTTCCAATTCGATTAAACCTTGGAATCCATGTCTTTAAGTCCAAGGAAAAATAGGAAAATAATGCTTCACCCAGGATATATTTTCGGGGGATAAAACCCCAATAACGTGAATCCAAACTGTCATCCCGGTTATCTCCCATTGCCCAGTAATAATCCTGTTCCACTGTATAATACTCCAAGTCGCCAATGGGTTTGCCATCAATGCGTAAATTTCCTTTGGGCATATCATTTGACCAGGGAACCAACAAATTGCCCTGGGGATAATAAGGTGCATATACTTCCATTTTCGCCTTGCGGCGGTATAATTCATCGGGACTTACCATAGTAAATGGATATTCTCTTCCGCCGCTGACAAGGGTGAGTTCATGACCATCGAGCAGCATCAAATGTAAGAGCAATTGTGCATTTTCAGGAGAAACCTTGATTTGGTCCCCCCTTTCAGGCATTTTTAATTTCTTGAAATAATCTTTATTCCCCTGCTTACCTAAAAATATGTCCCGTTGTGAAAATGAAGGCGAAAGGGGTGACATAATAAATTTTCCATTCTCAGGCAGCGGTGACGGTACATTGTTTATATATAATAATTTGTCTATAACTTCAATTATATCACCCGGTTCAGCCACACACCGCTTTACATATTTTTGACGTACATCCCGGGGAAATTTAAAAATAATCACATCCCCCCGTTTGGGTTCACGAAAAGAGGGAAACTTCATCCCGGGAACATCAAATCCAATATCAGTGTATGGGATGCCGATCCAATCCGGTGTGCGCATGCCGTAAACAAAACGGTTTCCCGCCAGGAAATCACCGGTCATAATGGTATTTTCCATACTGCCGGTGGGAACAATATATAATTCAAAAATGGTTACCTTGAGCGTTAAGACAATAATAACAAGGATAAATAATGCCCTGATCTCGTGGATTATTTTGGATATTTTGGAATTCATAGGCGGCGAAGTTACCGATGTTCGTCCTCCCAGGACGAAGGAATTATCAGTCTAAAGCAATTCCTTTATACGTTTTTATGATCGGTTTTTTGTCCAGCATCACCGTAACAACATCCAGTCGAATATCTTTTTCTTCATCCTGTTCCGATAAATAATATTGTATGGCGGATTCCAGTTTCCGCAGTTTGGCTGGATCCACTTTCAATATGGGTCCTCCCAACTGGTCTTTGGTGGCTGTTTTGACTTCAATAAACACCCATTCGTCATTTTTTTCTGCGATTATATCCAATTCACCAAAATGACTACAGGTGCGATTCATTTCAATAACCTGATATCCATTTTTCAAATATTGAAGAGCAGCAAGCTGCTCCCCAAGTTTTCCAATTCGTCTTGATATTTTTAACCAACGCATACCCGGCAAGTTTGCTTTAACCGGTTGATATGTTTTACGATGGATCGGTGTCGCTTTATATTTATTAAGGGCTTCCACATGCTGTATCGTGCCATAACCCTTATGCCGGGCAAATCCAAATTCCGGGAATATAGGATCCACGCTGAGCATTATTCGATCCCGGGTGACTTTGGCCACAATTGATGCAGCGCTGATGGACTCCACCTTGTTGTCCCCATCAATGACACCTACATTTTTTATAACCTGGTCCGGGAGTTTATACCCGTCAATCAGGGCCTTACTTGGCGTTTGTTTCAGGCTTCCTAATGCTTTGCGCATAGCCTTAAAAGTGGCTTGAAGGATATTAATTTGATCAATGGTCTGATGGGAAACACGGCCAATACCCACTTCGGCCACGGCCATGATTTCGTCAAAAACTTTTTCCCGTTTTTTGGGTGACAGTTTTTTGGAATCTGCCAATCCTTCAACTTGATGATTTGGGGGCAAAATGACTGCTGCAGCCACCACCGGTCCCGCCAATGGACCCCTCCCTGCTTCGTCTACACCGGCAATTATCTCCATTCTACTTCCCAAATTTCTGTGCCGTTCGAGCGCAGCCAAAGGGCGCCGGATTGATCGGTGCGATGAATTTGTTTTGCATATTGATTAAGTCGTTCTAAAACATCATTTGAGGGGTGACGAAATTTGTTCTTATATCCTACCGATACAATTGCTATTTCAGGTTTAACTTTTTCAATGAATTGTGCTGATGAACTCGTTTTGGAACCATGATGACCCACTTTGAGCACTTTCGCGTTTAAGGCATTTTCATACCGTCCCAGTTCATATTCCCCATCCAACTCCATATCACCGGTAAAAAGAAATGATGTTTTACCGTATATTAATTTCATCACAATACTTGAATTATTAACTATTCGATTTTCTCTGGTAAAATTTGAATCCGGGGCAAAAAATGCCATTTTTACATTTTGTTCAATATTTCGCAAATCTCCCGGTGAGGGCCGGATTAGGACTGTATTCTGTTCATCAAGTTGTTGCCGAAGTTGCCGATAGGTCCATGATTCATAATCGAGATAGGTATCAAATGTCGTATCCACCTTAAATGATTGCGTTACGGATATTAAACCACCGATATGATCACTATGAGGGTGGGTCATCACCAGCCAATTGATGCCCTGGATTCCTAAATGGTTGAATACCGGATTTACTACCTGCGTTCCATAATCACGTTTACCGAAACGTTGGCCGCCGTCAATTAAGAGTGTTTTATTTTCAGGTGTCCGTACAAGAATGGCGTCTCCCTGCCCCACGTCTAAATAAATGACATCTAAAAATGCCCAGGATGCCCCGATTTTCCAGGTCATCATAGCAATTATGGTTAATCCTCCAATAAGTGAATATTTTCTGAATTTGGGCATCAAAAGGAATAAAATTGTAATGAGCAAAAAGAAATACATAAGAATCCAAAACAGGGATATCCCATGTGTTTCTATAAAAGCAAAGGGCACCCCGGAAAATATATCGGCGAGCCAGGTAATCACTTTGGTGATGAACCACGCGCTTTGGCCGATTAAATCACCGATGAAAGGAACCCATCCGAGGAATAGAATAGAAAAACCGACGGCCACCAGAATACCGACAATGGGTACTATAATCACATTGGCTATGAGAGAAATGATGGGTATTCGGTCGAAATAGTAGGCTGTAATCGGTAGTGTGCCTATTTGTGCGGATAAGGAAACCAAGAATAAACCATAAATAAATTGGACCGGTTTTGATTTTATGGCCTTGACTCTTAAGTGCTCAGGCAGAATTTTTTGGAACAAATCATAAAAGGTAATAATGGATAAAACGGCCGTATAACTGAAAACAAAACCGAGATCTATAATATATAATGGGTCATAAAGCAGAATCAGAAATGCAGAGAAAAACACTGTATTCCACAGGTTACCCTGCCGGTTAACTATTGGTGTCAAAATATAGATACCGGCCATGAGGCTGGCGCGGATCACACTGGGCTTTCCACCTGTAAGTAGGCAGAAAAAGAATAGTCCGAGAATTATAAGCAAACGGTCCCAACCCCATGGCAAGCGGAACAAATTAGCAATGACCATCAGTATAATCAGCACGTAGCCTACATGTAGGCCGGAAACAGCCAAAATATGGATAACACCTGTATCGGTAAAATCCTCCCGAACTTCAGGGTCAACAGAAGATTTATCGCCGAGAATCAGGGCCGTCAACAATCCGAAACCATCCCCAATTTTATTATAAAAAAGATTGCGAATACTATTTTGAGTCCGCTGAATAAAATTAATGTTTGATTCAAGGATCTCAACCTTTTCCCCGTCTTCCAGATAGCATCTCCCAAATACACCTTTTTTCCCATAGAAAAATTTAAAATCAAACTCCCCGGGATTTCGAGGGCCCTGGATTATATGAAACTGTCCCCTGACGGCAATCCTCATCCCCACCGATATATCCTGATGAGTTTCAGTAAATAGTAAAATGGAGGGAAATTTTATTGCCAATGTATCCAATAGGAGTGTGGTGTTTTCTAATCGTATCCGCAGTCCATTTTCTCGATTTACAATTTCTTTTACGGAACCATTGATCAATACTTCTGATTCATTCAAGGAGGAGGCTGTTTTATAATTTATATCCATTTCTGACAAGCGGATCTTGGTTTGAGTAAAACCTAAGAGCATCAATATAATAAACGTAGCTATATAAATATTCCGCCATTGTAAAAGGCTTATTAATCCAAGGACTAAAAGAATGACGGCCCCCCAGACAGGCATCCAATTGGCATAAATACCCAAAAGATAGGTGCCCAATATTCCGGCAAAGGGAAATGAAATTATTTTTGATTTAAAAGGCATCGTATCAAATCTAAAAGAAATACATCAATTGACCAATAATTAACCATTTCAGGAATTGTTTATTTAGTTCACCTTTTCTAAGCTTGCGGGGTTAAATGGGTAAAAAATGACCTTCGAACAATTATTGAACTACATGTACGAGCATCACCGGGTTCGCCGGCAAAAAGACTTTGGGTAAAACATGGGTGGACTATGTTTCCCAAAGTTTTAAATCGGCTGTGACCCTGCCGAAGGATTAAACACACCTTACAATAAATAAAACGGAATCTATAATTCAATGAATAAAAAAACAGGCGCGGTCATATTTTTTGGAATCATTTTTCTATTTCTCCTTGTCTTTGGAGTAGAATTTTTTGAAGGAATCTGGTCCTTCCCTTCTTTCAGCTTGGTGCCCTTCATGGTTGTAGCATTGCTCGGCACAGGTATATTTACTACTATTTACCTCGGTTTTCCCCAATTGCGTTATATCGCCCACGGGATTAAAGTCACACGCGGGGTATTCGACGATCCCAACGAAGCGGGGGATCTGAACCACTTTCAGGCATTAACAACAGCCCTTTCTGCTACCGTTGGGATTGGCAATATTGCTGGTGTGGCCACCGCATTGTATTATGGCGGTCCCGGCGCCCTCTTCTGGATGTGGATTACAGCCTTTTTTGGTTCTGCGTTAAAATTTGCTGAATGTACTCTGGCAGTGGAATACCGTGACTTTGATAACCAGGGAATGACTGCCGGAGGCCCCATGTACACCATTGAACGGGGATTGGGAATCAAGTGGCGCTGGCTGGCGATCATATTTGCCTGTTTTGCTGTGATTTGTTCTTTTGCCACGGGGAATGCCATCCAGTCCTTTACCCTCTCAGACCAGCTTTATTCAGAAGTATCCCAATTGGTGGGAACGGAACATTTCTTAACCATTAAACATCAGCTTACGGATTGGTTCTCTGTTTCAATCCAACAAATTATAAATGGTATTTTTATAGCGGGAATTGCCGGTTTAGTTATTATTGGCGGTATTAAAAGGATCGGAAATGTGACCTCCTTTTTAGCTCCTATTATGGCGGCGATTTATTTCCTGGCGGCCATGCTTATCCTTGTTGCAAATATTGGAGATATTCCCGCTAGTTTTGGCAGGATTATTTCGATGGCCTTTAATCCTCCGGCTGCGGTAGGCGGTGTTGCCGGCGGTACATTACTGGTGATTATGAATACTATGTTGTGGGGGGTTAAACGGGGGCTCTATTCCAATGAAGCAGGACAAGGGAGTGCGCCCATTGCCCACTCCACTGCCAAAACAGAATTCCCCGTCCGAGAAGGTGTCGTGGCCTTATTGGAACCTTTCATTGATACGATTATCATCTGTACCCTAACGGGACTCACAATCATTATCACCGGCGCTTGGCATCATACAGAATTTTATACCACTCGGATAGATCCTACCTTCACGGGCGAACTTTTGAATGGAAGTTTATTAACCTCCCTGGCCTTCAAAAATGGATTGAGCTGGCTTTTCCCTTTTGGTGATAAAATCATTACCTTGGGTGTACTGCTCTTCGCTATTTCAACCGTTATCAGCTGGTCCTTTTATGGGGACCGGTCAGCGGAATATTTATTCGGTGAAGGCGCTATCCCGATTTATCGCAGGTTCTACATTTTATTCGTTTTCATTGGTGCTATTGCCAGTTTAGAAGCCATTTGGGCTTTTGGTGATGCGGCATTGGGATTTATGACAATTCCAAACTTGCTATCAATTATTCTACTTTCCGGTGTCTTAAAGAAAATGACAAAAGATTATTTTACTGTAAAGCACGAAACATTTAGTTAAAAACACCATAATTAAGGCCTCTTTTACGGGGCCTTTTTTATTCATGAACCAAGACCTATTAAATACCGCTAAATCAGCTGCCCAAGAAGCAGGCAAAATTATCCTGTCTGCTTTGGATCAACCCAGAATACCCGATTTTAAGGGGCGCACCGACCTTGTAACCGAAACAGACCGTCGGTGTGAAGAAGTTATTATTTCTTATATCAAAAAAAAATTTCCTGACCATGCTGTTTTGGCTGAAGAAAGCGGCGCCTACGATTCTGCCTCTGAATATGAATGGGTCATAGATCCCTTGGATGGCACCACCAATTTTGTTCATGGATATTCCTCCTTTGGTGTCTCAATCGGTTGTATGAAAAATGGACATCCGGAAATCGGCGTTGTATTAGAACTTCCGTCGCGCCGGTTTTTCACTGCCGTGAGTGGAGCGGGGGCTTTTGCAGATGGTAACCCAATCCATGTTTCCAATAATTCCAAATTGAATACCAGTCTTTTGGTTACAGGTTTTGGATATGACCATGGCAAAAAATGGGAAGCGAATATGGCCCTATTCAAAACTTTTACAGATATTACACAGGGTGTCCGCAGGTTGGGCGCCGCTGCAGTTGATTTATGTCACGTGGCCTGCGGAATGGCAGACGGGTTTTGGGAATTTGACCTTCATCCTTGGGATACTGCGGCAGGAATCCTTATCCTCTCTGAAGCAGGCGGCACGATCACCCAAATGGACGGGAAAGCATTTAACATCTATAATAAGCAGGTATTAGCCACGAATGGTAAAATTCATAACGCCATGTTAGTCCATACGCGGCCGGTCCTTGACACTTTTAATCTTAGGGACGTATAATTATTTTCAATCCATAAAACCTAAGAAACCACTATAGAATGGATTGAATGTTCACCGATCCCCAGTTCTAATTTATCCCCGGTATGAATAGGACCAACCCCGCTTGGTGTTCCTGTAAATATCAAGTCTCCCGCCAGTAATGGAATCATCTCTGACAGGTAGGACACTTGCTTGGGTATCGAAAAAACCATATCCTTCACATTCCCTTTTTGTCGGAAAAGCCCATTAATCTTTAGCCAGAAATCCTCTTCAATAGGCTTGGATTGAAATCGGGATACAACTGCCGATCCTTTAAATGATTTTGAAAGCAGCCAGGGCAATTTTTTCTCTTTTAGCTCATTTTGAAAATTCCTGTCCGTTAAATCAAGGCCAAGGGCAAAACCGCCTATATGATTTTGCACATCTGCCTCATTAATATTTTCTCCGTTTTTTTGAACCAGGATAACGACCTCCAATTCATGATGGATATCTCGATTGTCAGGTACAATTATTTCCCTTGAGGTATTAAGAGACGGCAGTGATTTTTGAAAGAAAAAGGGCTGTTTTGGTACTTCGTTATTTAATTCCGCTGCATGGGCCCGGTAATTCCGGCCGATGCAGTATATATTCCGCACCGGTACATTCTCATCCCAACTTGTTTTAACATAATATTTCATTTTATTTAGTTGAATTTTTTCACCGGTAATTTAATTAATTCATTAAATGTAAAATTACCATCTTCAGTAACACGGCCGATAGTGGTTGCTGGAACGCCAATGGTCATACAAACTCTTTCAAATTCCATTAGATCAGCTTCTTTAACAGTCACCAAGACCAGTCCCTGCGTTTCACCGAATAATAGTTCTTCCGGTTTCAACCTCCTTGAAAAATGAATGCGGGCACCCAAACCATTATTTATTTCTAATGAATTGGCAATGGATACGGCAATCCCGCCCCGCCCCACTGCTCGCGCTGATTGAATTAATTTCCCCTGGATTCCAGTCAATATGGCCTCCTGGAGACGGGATTCCATAATTAAATCTACAATCGGCCGGTTGCCCTCGTGTTCCTTCTTCAAAAGGGATAAATAACGGCTGCCTCCCAATTCTCCCCGATGGCTGCCCACAATGGAAATGAACTGGTCCGGCTCCCGGAATTTGCCGGGGAATATTTCATCGCCTAAGCAGGTTCCGGCTGTACAAAATTCTCCCTGGGGCAAATCCCTGCTGCGTGTAAAAGATAAATGTTCAATGGATATATTCAGAATTTGCCCCGCATCATGAATGCCCTTTAGAAAGGATCCATTCTCATTTTGGTTCACATCTGTCAAATAAATAAATCCACTGCAAATTTCCGGCCGGATTCCCGCACATGCTAATTGTCGGGCACTATTAGCGATGGCGGCAATGGATTTCATTTTATAATCATTGTAATTGATATAATGATTATCGTTCAATGCCATTCCAAAACGAACTCTGTTTTTAACCAGTGTATAAACTGCATTTTGAATTTCCATAGATTTTAAATACGAATACGGGTCTGCAACAGCATCATGATCTTTAACCAGTTTGATCAGTTCCCTGTTGTAGCTTTTTTTAGATTTTAATTTTGGGGACGGCAGATTGGGTATGGAAGTCTGCATTTTGAGTTCTTCAAAACCTTGTGCCTGCTGAACCAGTATATCTAAAACAGGATTAGGGATATGAAGGACAGATTTCCGGCGAATGAAAATTTCCCATTTGGAATCGCTTGTCAAGTGCCCCATATCAATATAATCAACTTTTGTTTTTTTCAACAATGATTGAAATTGATCAACGCCGCCGCGTTTAATCAATATTAAAAGTCCATGTGCACCAACTTTTGAAAGAATTTTAATTTCATCCTTATGCTTCCATTCTATTTCAATCCCACATCTGTACCTATTTAATAATTGATAAAGCGTAAACCCTAATCCGCCTTTATGCACCGGAATTGCACCATCCAACCATTCATTCTGGTGTAATTCCCGGGTTGATTGTTTTATTTTTGATCCGCTTATAAAGTAAACACATAGATTGTTTCCTGGGGCGTATTTCGGTAATGATTCTGAGTATCCTAAAATAAACGCATCATTTCCTTTGGTCACTTTAGCTATTGCTTGGCCATTCAGAGCATGGATAACATGTTTAGCAACAATTTTTCTTGGATCGGATTTGCCCTGGGCAATTAGGACCAGGTTTGATCCGTCATGCGGTTGAAATTCACTTTGAGATATTTCCAAATTAAAACAAATTTGATTTTGATAGGATTTCCAGAAGTGTTGTAAAAACAATTTCTCTGTAGAATTAGGAATACGTCCCAGGTGTTTTTGGATCAATACTAAATTCATCTTTTTCTCTTTTATACGCAAAGGAGTTCCCTGCTTAAATCAATCCCCAGCTATGGTAAACTTCCTGAATTGTATCCCAGTAAAATCCTTTTCTTATAAGAAAGTCTGATAAGCGCTTTTTTTCTTTGTTATTCAATTGCGTTTTCTTTTCAATCCTGCGTTTGATTAAATGGGATTCAATTAAAGATATCATATCAAATTCCCGGTATACATTATCTAAAAGGAATTCGGTTAATTCGGGGGATAAATTGTGGGGGAACAATTCAGACTTTAACGCTTTGGGGCCAATTTTTTTATTCCGCACTTTTTCACGAACAAAGGCCTGGCCAAATTCCTTATCGTCCAGATAGGCCTGGTCAATCAAGTAGTCAACCGTTCGCTCTGTCTCCTCATCCTCAAAACCTTTTTCTTTGAGTCGTTTCCGCATTTCAGCAATGCTTCTCATTCGATATCCCAATAATCGGAAAGCACTATCCCGCGCTTCCTGGAGCCGCATTTTCTTACCATAGGATTCTATTTCTTCTAGTGTGACTTCATCACCCTCATGCAAAACATTCAAAACAAAAACGTCCTCAGGAATCCTGAAGACGCTTTTATCATCTAAATGAATAATTATGCGGTCCGAATACTTGGTGGACCGTTTGATCCTGACAATTTTACGATTTGCCATTCGCCTCCGGTTTAGACTCATCCAAACCCATAAAGGATTTTACCTGGGAAACAATCTCAGCATTCACATCATCATTATCTTTTAAAAACTGTTTAGAATTTTCACGTCCCTGGCCGATTTTCATATCACCATAGGAGAACCAGGAACCCATTTTTTGAACGATATCCCCTTTTAATGCTAAATCCAGTATATCGCCTTCATAAGAAATACCCTGGTTATACATGATATCAAATTCGGTTTGTTTGAAGGGCGGCGCTACTTTGTTTTTCACTACTTTAACACGTGTACGATTACCAACTATATCTGTACCATCCTTGATTATAGTAATACGGCGGATATCCATCCGAACGGAAGTATAAAACTTCAACGCCCGGCCGCCGGGTGTTGTTTCCGGGTTGCCGAACATCACACCGATCTTTTCGCGGATTTGGTTTATAAATACCACGGCAGTATTAGAACGGCTTACGGTTCCAGTTAATTTCCGCAAAGCCTGGGACATCAATCTGGCCTGGAGCCCAACATGGGTATCTCCCATCTCCCCTTCGAGTTCAGCCCGGGGAACCAAGGCCGCTACTGAATCAATTACAATAATATCGAGGGCCCCGCTGCGTACGAGTGTTTCAGTGATTTCCAGGGCCTGTTCACCTGTATCTGGTTGGGAAACCAGAAGGTCTTGTAAGTTAACACCCAATTTTTGAGCATACAGAGGATCCATGGCATGTTCCGCATCTATGAATGCCGCATAACCACCGGTCTTTTGAGCTTCGGCCACGATGTGCAGCGCCAAAGTTGTTTTTCCTGAGGATTCAGGTCCGAATATTTCAATAATCCTGCCCCGGGGGACACCCCCTACCCCTAAGGCCACGTCCAAGGATAGGCATCCGGTAGAAATACTGTTATCGGAAAGTACAGGATGATCGCCACCAAGACGCATAATAGATCCTTTACCAAATTGCCGGTCTACTTGGGTGATTGCGAGTTCTAAAGCTTTTGTTTTTTTATCTGCTGTGGCAGCCATTTCTGCTCCTAAACTGAATTATTACTAAAAAAGTGAGTGCTTAAAATAGTATATACTGGCCCATTTGGGAAGAGTTCACTACTTATAAATTGAACTTTTTCTATGCGAAATGGAATCGGTTTGTATGATTCCCGCAAAAAATGAGAAATATCCGGCGTATGTTTTTGGGGATATGTAGCCCTCCCGATTGTAATATGGGGATGATAGGCTTTTCTATCTTTAGGAAATCCCAGTAAATCTAAACCATTTTGAATTGCTTCCGCCAACTGAATCAGCTTATCAACATCACCCTTGATCCCTGCCCACATCACACGGGGACGTTCCACCTTTGGGAAACATCCCGTATCCTGGATATTTAAATTAAAGGGGCTTGATTCATCGGCAATTTTTTGGAGGGCCGCCTGAACTTCCCTGATTGAATCCGAGGTTGTGTCCCCTAAAAATTTGAGGGTCAAATGCAGCTGATCCTTCCGTACCCACCGAATTTTACCTTTTTTCGGATCCACTTTTGATTTTAAGGAATCCTGGAGCGTAAAAAAAGGCTCCGGGACAGGAATGGCAACAAATGTTCGAATAAGTTTATAATCCATTCAATAAATAAAGGCGGGTGATATTTAAGGCTGCCTGGCTGGTCATGAGCTTGTTCGTCTTACGAAAGGGTGTAAAAGTGAAACGATATGCTTTTTCCCCGCCTTCGAAACTGAGGCCAACAAAAACCAAACCCACCGGTTTTTCTTCAGTCCCGCCCGTTGGCCCCGCAATCCCCGTGGTTGAAATACCAATATCAGCATTTAGTTTTTCACGCACACCTCTGGCCATTTCCAGGGCCGTTTCTTCACTCACGGCGCCTACCGATTCCAGGGTGGCTTTACTTACACCGACGGCTTCTTCTTTTACGGCATTACTATAGGCTACAATACCCCCCTTAAAATAGGATGAACTCCCAGAAACATTTGTAAGGCGGTCACCGATTAATCCTCCAGTACATGATTCGGCAGTGGCTATTGTTTTATTTTGTGCTGTAAGCAATGCCCCAACGGCATCTTCCAATTCTACACCTTCCCCGCCAAAATGATATTTTTGAATTGCAGGTGAAATCTGTTTAATCAACTGTTCAAGCGATTTCTTTTCGGAGGCGGTTATTCTTAAATCCACCCCGGTGAAGCGCGGTAGAAAAGCAACATTCACATCAGGATAGGATTTAAGTTCATGTTCAATTTTTTCATATAGCACCGATTCCATAATTCCTGTAGTGCGCATAACTTTCACAAAAATCTCAGCATCAGATTTCGATTTTATCCAGGGCAGGATAGTATCGGTCATCATGGATTTCATTTCTGCAGGCACCCCGGGAGTGGCAAAACAATCGTATGACTCATTGGAAAAATGAAGTCCCCGTGCGGACCCGACCGTATTTGGAATCACTTCTCCAATATCCGGTCTAATGGCCTGGTTACGGTTGGATTTTGGGATAACACGTCCACGGGAAACAAATTTTTTCGTGAGTAATTCCCAGTAGGCTTGATCAAATTCTTCTTTAGCGCCGAAATATTTATAAAGTACTGTGGCGGTTATATCATCATGGGTGGGGCCCAATCCACCGGTACACAGAACAACATCCACATCGCCAGGAACTTCATTAAGGGCTGCTTCTATAGGTGCCTTTTCATCATTGACAGTCATATGCCACACAATGTTACCCCCTGCAATTATAACCTTTTGTCCGATCCAGGCGGCATTGGTGTCAGTGCGGGTGCCGTTTAATAATTCGGCCCCGATAGTGATCAGCCCAATTTTCATGAGGTAAAATAGTAAAATAAAAGCAGAATAAAATAGGCCATAATCCCGGCTATTACGTCATCGGCCATAACACCCCAACCGCCAGGAAGTTTTTCAGCCCATCTAACCGGCCCGATTTTGGTAATATCAAATATCCGAAATGAAATAAACCCAACCACACCGGTTGTAACTGTTACGGGCATCATGGATAACGCCAGCCATTGTCCTACCCATTCATCAATAACAATTCTGGATGGGTCATGCTCCTTGGAATCCCGTACAATGGTGTCTGCAGCCATGGCGCCGATTAAAAAAATAAAAATTGAAATTGCCGGGAGAACAATGGGATTCACATCCTGAAATAAAAAATACCAACATATGACAGCAATCAGGCTGGCCCAGGTGCCCGGGGCCAATGGCAATTTACCGATATAAAAAACAGTGCCAATCCATTCAGCCGCCGTTCGATTCATAAATCAGTTCATAATTTTCCTGATTGCCTGACGATTTTCCTGGATATAAGTGAACCCAGTGTACACCGTGAAAATGGCCACAATCAAGGTTAGGTAATAGACCAGTTGATACTCTGCCACGAAATAGAGATATTCCTTCACTAAAAACCAATTGATCCCCTTTAAGCTCAAAAATACAAGGGTAAAAATAATGATACCGACTTGAACTCCTGTTTTCGATTTTGCAATTTTACTGGTCATCATTGTGAATCCTTTGCGGGACATAATCACTCTCAACCCCGTTACAAACAAGTCTCTAAATATAATTATTGCCACCATCCAGAAGTCTATCAGGCCCATGATCGCAAATGATATAAAGGCGGAAGAAACTAAAATTTTATCTGCCAAGGGATCAAGAAACCTTCCTGTTTCCGTTACCATATCATTTTTCCGGGCATAATACCCGTCATAAGCATCGGTGATTGAGGCCGAAATAAAAATGATCAAGGCCAAAAAGCGTGCACCCTCAAATTCAGCAAAGAGACAAACAATAAATATTGGAGTCAGGAAAATCCGAAAAAAGGTCAAAATATTTGGTAAGGTCATCATAGGTCTGTTCGGCCTTCCATGGCGCGCATTAAGGTCGCATCATCGGTATATTCCAGGTCACTGCCCATGGGTAATCCCCTCGCCAGGCGTGTAACCTTCACATCTTTTCCATTTAACACTTTAGCAATGTACAAGGATGTGGCTTCCCCTTCTATACTTGGGTTTGTGGCAATAATCGCTTCATATCCCGGCTGGATTCGATCCAGCAGTTCAGTAAAGTTTAAATCATCGGGGCCGATACCATCCAGGGGAGATAGAACACCGCCTAAAACATGATATACACCCTGGAATGCATTTGATTTTTCGAAATGATATATGTCCGCTGAATCTTCAACAATACAGATTGAAGTCCGATCCCGTTTCGGGTCGGAACAAATCCGGCAGGGATCGTCTTCGGTAATACCGCTGCAGATAGAACAAACTTTAATCTTTGTTTTCATATCCATTACGGCTTCAGCCAAATGAACAGCCTGGTCATTGGGTGATTTTAAAACATAAAATGCCATCCGCTGTGCCGTCTTTCGGCCGATACCCGGGAAACGGGAAAATTCTTCGATCAGTCTGTTAATGCTGTCAGGAATTGAACCCATTTACATTCCCGGTATTTTCATGCCGCCCAGCATACCTCCAGCTACAGAACTCATTCTACTTTGGCTTTCATCCTGGGCTTTTGTCATCGCATTGTTCACTGCGGAAATGATTAAATCCTCAATCATATCCTTATCCTCTTCAAGGATCTCATCCTGAAGAGATAAATTTAATAATTCCATTTTTCCGTTGACCGTAGCTTTCACCATTCCGCCCCCAGATTCGCCTTCAATATGCAAATCATCCAATTCATTTTGAACGGTTTCAATCTGTTTTTGCACGTCCTGTGCCTGTTTCAGAATTTTTGTCATGTTTCCTTTATTGAACATATTTTCTCCTATCTTAAAATTTCTCCGTCAAATACTTCCAAAACTCTGGATATAACCTTATCACCATCGTTGTTATCATGCTTTTCAGGTTCATTAATTTTTTCTACCTGTTTTTCGGGCGCCTTCTCCATACTGATTTCCGCTTTTAATTTGAGAAGTACACCGTAATGATCTTCGATAAACTTTTCAATGACCTGATTGTTCCGGTTCAAACTTCCCACGCTGAATTTGGGCATGTCAAAAACATGAACGGTCAATTTATTCCCGTTCAACTGCACCGGTTTACTGTGCTCCAGCACCGTCCCCATAGAAGGCCTTGATTTGGTTACTTTTCCAACCAATCCGCTCCATTTTTCTTCAATTTCTCCCAGGGTGATCTTTCCGTTGGGCTTGTCCTTTTCATTGTCAATTGCCGGGGGAGGACTTGCCACTTGAGGCTTTTCTATTTGGGGTGATGGAGGGATAGGCGGTTCGTATTGAACGGCCGGCGGTGAAGGTTCAGCCTGCTTTACGGGATTAGGATTTTTTTTTATTTCTGTCGGTTCAACCCCGGATAATAAATCGGAAATAGAAACAGACGTATCCATTTCCATGAGTTTCATGGCTGTCATTTCAAAATGTATCACGGGCTGGGTTACTCTTTTCAGTGAATATTCCAATTCATTCAATTCTTTAGTCACCCGCAACAGGTCTTTTCCGTTCCACAATTCAGCATTTTCAGTATACCGTTTTTTATGGTCCTCGTTTAGGTCCAACAGATTTTCTCCCCCATCCACTGACCCCACAATCAAATTCCTAAAATGCTGGTTCAGCCCCTGGGCCACATCTTCCAACGGCAGGCCGGTGGTACGGATGACTTGCAGGACAGACACCATTTTGGTTGAGTCTTTTTCATGGATGGCATTGGAATAATCAAAATACACATCTACGGGGATCAGACCGATCACCGATGCCACATCCTCAATCTTGATATCTTCACCGGCAAAGGCTATCACCTGGTCCATGAGGCTTAAGGCATCCCGCATACTCCCGTCGGCCTTGCGGGCTATGGCACTGATGGATTCATCATCGGCGGTAATTTTCTCTTCTTTCAGGATGGAAGCCAATTGTTCACCGATGGTTGCTTCAGTGATTCGATTAAAATCAAAACGTTGGCAGCGGGATATAATTGTGGATGGTACTTTATGAATATCCGTAGTCGCTAAAATGAATTTCCCATGGGACGGTGGTTCTTCCAATGTACGCAATAAAGCATTAAAAGCCTGGTTGGTAAGCATGTGCACTTCATCAATAATAATTATTTTATAGGGCGCATTCATGGGGGCGTATTTGATCTGCTCCCGCAAATTGCGAATCTCCTCGATTCCACGGTTGGATGCGCCGTCAATTTCAAGTACGTCCAAGTTTCTCCCGTCGGTGATCTCCTGGCATATATTGCATGCATTGCAAGGAATCCCGTTTTTTGTTTCAAGACAGTTCAATGCTTTGGCGATAATCCGGGCGGTAGTTGTTTTACCCACACCACGGGGACCGGTGAGCATATAACCCTGGGCTACGCGATCTTTCTTAAACGCATTGATCAGCGTTTTGGTTACATGATCCTGGCCGATTACATCGTCAAAGGATTGGGGGCGCCATTTCAGGGATAAAACTTGGTAAGACATGCTTTCTCAAATAAGGTTGGTCGTGCACCTGTATTTGACAAACCCGGTATCAATGGACAGCAAACCAGTTAGCTCCATTCCAGGGGTCCTCCGGCACATAATTCTAGTCACCTACCGCTGCTTCCTTCCGGTCCTGACGGGATTTAGTGCAAAACCATTGCGGAGAATTGAAACTTCAACACCACTTAATTGGAGTGCAAAGATCAGCATTTGCCGCATACAAGCATCGATCCTGCTGTAGCGGGTTGCAGGTTACAGGGCACCGCTAATTCCCCATCTAGCACGACCAAATTGTCAAATATTCAGCGTTAAATTTACCCGCATTTTCTGACGGGAAGCAATGGAAGGTTTTTAATTACAAATACAGTAATAAAGAATAATTATTTCAACAGTATCATCCGC
>CEPZ01209648.1_pt1 | contig 66202 bp, 55 predicted proteins | sample 530461 | NCBI WGS metagenome assembly CEPZ01 (sample SAMEA2620106, study PRJEB7988) | marine metagenome | isolation source: saline water (ENVO:00002010), including
CTAACTGTTGTGGTATTAGCAAATACCGCGGGACCAATTTCTCCGAGTGAACTGGCAGAAAATATCGCCATAGAAATATTGGGATCGGTGACAGAAGAGAAAATAGCTTTTGATCTCAGCAAAAATGAAATTCAAAAACTTACAAAAGTTTACACAGGTGTTGCTAGAGGTGCTAAAGTTAATGTGAAGATTGATTTTGATGAAAATTTATTGACTTACCAAACTATTCCAATAAATGAAGAGAAGGGAGCATATACAGAGGCAGAAAGTATGCCAGAGCCAATTAAACTAAACTACTTGGGAAAAGGGATCTTTCAAGATGGTTCAACTAATTTATTTTTTAAAAGATTAAATAATAGAGATGAATTGCATATGGATATGGGTTATGGTTATTCAGTGTTAAAGGCTAATTAACGGGTCTTTATTATAATTTAAATGATTTATTCCAATCGTAGATTTGATTTTATTATAATGATATGCCTCCTATTATTGTCTATTGCTTGTACAGTTAAACCAACTTCTAATATAAAATCAGAATCTAGTAAATATTCAAAACAAGTTAAGAAGATAGTAATGCGAGATAGTGTACAACTCAATACTGAGATATTTATTCCTTTAAATGCAAAAGTTAAACTCCCCATACTTTTGACTAGGACTCCATACGGACTAAGGCATAATACTAACGGCCTTCATTCTGCTCTTAATTCTTCTTATAAAGAATTAGCCGATGACAAATACATTTTCGTTTTTCAAGATATTAGAGGGAGATATAGTTCTGATGGAGAGTTTAGCATGTTACGAACACCAGTTTCTAAAGATGCGAATGCAAATATTGATGAAGCAACGGATACTTATGATACTATTGAATGGCTATTAAAAAATATTGATGGCCATAATGGTAAGGTAGGTATTCTGGGCATATCTTACGGTGGATGGCTGACTGCAATAGCTCTTACAGATCTACATCCAGCTGTTAAAGCAATTTCACCCCAAGCCTCGCCATCAGATATGTATATGGGTGATGATTTTTATCATAATGGAGCTTTTAGACTCAGTCCTTCCTTTGGTTATGCAGCTATGATGGAAAGATCAAAAGAGAACTTTCCCTTTGATTTTGGAGATGAGGACGTATATGATTTTTATTTAAATCTGGGGCCACTCTCAAACGCTAATAAAAAACATTTTTTTGATAAAGTTCCAACTTGGAATAACTTTATGGAGCACAGTAATTATGATTCATTTTGGAAAGAGAAAGAAGTTACGCATTACTTAGAGGATGTCAGTGTACCTGCGTTAAATGTTGCAGGATGGTGGGATGCCGAAGATTTTTATGGACCTATGAAAATATATCAAAAACTTGAAAAGAATGATCAAACTAATATTAATAGACTTGTTGTAGGTCCATGGCGACACGGCGGTTGGGCTAGAGGAAAAGGAGATAGTCTCTGGGCTATTGGGTTTGGAAGTAACACCTCTGAATATTATAGAAGTAACATACAAGCACCGTGGTTTTCTCATTATCTCAAAGGAAATAATTCACAGAATTTTCCAGAAGCTCATGTGTTTATTACAGGTTTAAATCAGTGGGAATCTTTTAAGACTTGGCCACCATTATCTGAGACTAATCCTACAAACTTTTATTTTCATACTGATAATAGCATTACAGTGAATATCCCGGTTGATAAAGAAGGTGCGGAATCGCTTTCTTATATATCAGACCCCAACAATCCTGTGCCATATTCAAAAAGACCAATTAAAGGTTTTTGGCAAGGTGCTCAAGCGATGTGGAAAGTAGAAGATCAGCGCTTCATAGATAATAGAGAAGATGTATTGACCTGGGTGACCAAACCTTTAGAAGGAGGGATTGAAATTGCCGGTGAAATCATTTTGAACTTGTTTGCCTCAACAACAGGTACTGATGCTGACTGGATTGTAAAATTAATTGATGTTTATCCGGAAGATTCATCTGATTTAAATATGGCTAATTATCAGCTTATGATTGCAGATGAAGTAATGCGATCAAAATTCAAAGATAGTTTTTCTGAACCGAAACCATTAGTACCTGATGAAATCAATCATTTTAAAATCTCACTTGGAACAAGGGCCCATAAGTTTAAAAAAGGGCATAGAATAATGGTTAAAATTCATAGTACATGGTTTCCTCTTATTGATCGCAACCCACAGAATTTTATCAATATACCAACAGCTACTAAAAATGATTATGTAGTTGCAACTCAATCTATATTCTTATCAAAATCAAAGGCTACATATATACAACTGCCAGTGATTCAAAAGGAGGAAAATAATGATGAATAAAATGATAAAGGTTAGAAATATAACAATATTTTTTACTTCAATATTGAGCGTTTTTTCAATGCTTTTTGCTGGTGATAATAAGGTTTTAAAAACTTTAGATATTTTTGAAATGGAAGGAGTCTCCGATCCGCAGATATCGCCAAATGGTTCAAAAATACTTTATGTAAGGTCTGGTAGCGATATTATGACAGATAAGCGTTATTCAAATATCTGGATCATTAATTTTGATGGTACTAATAACCGCCCACTGACCAGTGGACAGAACGGTAATAGTCAACCCCGCTGGTCTCCGGATGGCAAGCAGATTATCTATGTTTCCGGTTCTTCTGGCTCTGGTCAGATTCATAAGCGATGAAGAAACCCGTTTTGTGTACTTTTGCACTTCTTGCAGTAATTCTTCTGCCGTCGGTCAAGGCCGAGGAAATCAGTTCCCGGAATCTTGAAGAATTGGAAGCCAAGCTGCAGTTAATCCTTGATGAAACCAACACTCCCGGAATGATTGGGTCTATGGTGGTCGGTAACGAGGTAATCTGGATCGGTTCGCTGGGACTTGCTGATCGAGAGTCTCAGAGATCAGTTACAGAGGAAACCTTGTTCCGAATAGGATCCATAACAAAGACATTTACCTCACTTGCGGCATTGAAACTCGTTGATCAGGGAAAAATCGATCTTAATATTGAATTGAACCAGCTACTCCCGGGAATCGGTTTGGTAAACCCTTGGCAAGATACCGATCCAATCAGGCTGCACCATGTTCTTGAACATACTGCTGGATTCGATGATATTCATCTGCGCGAGTACGCCTTTAGTGATCCTGATGTGACTCTGTTAGATGGCATCCTCTACAACACGACTTCTCGCATTGCTCGTTGGAGACCGGGTACGAGAATGTCATATTCAAATATAGGTCCGGCAATTGGTGGACTTGCCATTGCCAGAGTTATAGATGAGCGATTCGAAGACTTTGTTCAGCGTGAAATATTCGATGTTCTGGGCATGATTAGCATAACCTACTTTCACCATCCTCTGGTCGCATCAAGTTATCAGGCTGATGGAGAGACACCTTCCCCCTATATTCACATTGCTGCTCGTCCATCCGGTTCCATAGGTGCAACAGCGATAGACATGGCCCAACTGCTGAAAATGTTCATTCATCGGGGCACGATTGATGGTGTAACGTTCCTTCGCCCGGAACGAATTGATCGAATGGAGCAAGCTACGGGTACCCTTGCAGCAAATGCAGGACTTGTCGCAGGATACGGGCTAAGCAATATGTATGAAGATAAAGATGGATTTATTTTTCATGGTCATGGCGGAGGTATCGATGGTTTTGTATCCAACTATGGATATTTAACGGAACACAAACGAGGATACTTTTTTTCAATTAATGCTAGAAAGTTCAATGCCTTCCAAAAGATCGATAGCACTATCCGAACTTACCTTACAAGAAATCTGCAACCTGCAATTCCGACTCCAATTGATACATCCAGAGATATCTCAGGATTGTCGGGCTACTATCAGCCACATTCTCCTCGTATGGAGCTCATCAAGGGTTTTGAACAGCTGGTTGGCACAATGATCATTTCAGTGAATGATAATGTTCTGACGATGGCACCACTATTTGGCGAAGCCAACCACTATCTACCTGTTGGCAATAATCAGTTCCGCAACAAAGATGGATCTGTTGCAACCCTGATTGCTTTAAAATCACAGGACGGTGAGCAGTTGTTGCAGGGAATGTCTACCCATATCAAAATTCCGGGAACACTTGCCTGGTTCCGTTGGGTACTCGCCATTCTCTCTATACTTCTTATCATCAGCTCAATACTATTTGCCCTGATCTGGTTGCCAAGGAAGTTTTTCTTTTCTGCAGATATTCACTATGTCTCCTTTCGTGCGTGGCCTGCTCTGGCATCTACATCATTCATGGCGTCAGCAATTATTGTCATTCTTACAGGTCTGGGAGATGCAATTGAGCGCCTTGGTAAGTTGACACTCTGGTCAGGTGGGTACTGGGTCCTGACATGGGTATTTGCTGGTTGCTGCCTCATATCTTTAGTAATGCTCTGGCGTCATCATGGACGGGACATCTCATCTGCTCTACGGTGGTATACCATTGCTGTAACCTGTGCAAATACCATAGTACTTGCATATCTGGGCTATTTTGGATTCATTGGTCTTCGATTTTGGGCATACTAATCGAGAAACACCTGCCCGACAGCATCGAGGAGTACGCCAAGATGGAGAAGATCATCTGGCTCGTCTACACAACCGCGTGGCGGATCGCCGGGGCTAATGGCCATTCTATTAGAAAAAATTTGGCAAAAGAAAATTCTGAATTTGAAATACCAGAACGTGAAAGAGCAATAGCTCATGTTGCCAGAGCGGTACATGACTATTTTATTTTTGAATAAATCATAAAAAAGGAATCAAAAATGCATAACCTTAATAAGCTATTAAGTTTGTCTGTTTTCTTAACTGTTTTAAATGCACAAACAGTTAATTGGAGTGGAGAAGTAAGTATACAATTAAAACAAATCTCTGACCTAAATTTTTCAAAAAAGGGTGATCGAATTGCAATGGTCGTGAGGGAAGCATTAATTGAAGGAGAAAAATCAGAGTATCTAACTCAAATTTGGGTTTCCAATAATGATGGTGAGGAATTAACACAGTTTACATATAATGACAAATCTAGTTCACACCCAAGATTTTCTCCAGATGGAAAATACTTAGCTTTTGTAAGTAAAAGATTAGATAAGCCACAGATATGGATGATGAGAAGTAATGGAGGTGAAGCGTGGCAGTTTTCTCATGAAAAAGAAGGGGTAGGCTCCTTTAAATGGTCATCTAAAGGAGATGCGATTGCTTTCTTAATGAAAGATTCTAAATCTGAAGAAGAAGAAAAAAATGAAAAAGAAAAAAAAGATGTTATAATGGTTGATCAAAATTTTAAATATTCTCATTTATATGTTAAACAGTTTAATTCTACTCTTGATACATCCAAGGCTGAAAGAATAACAGAGGGAGAATATGATATTACGGGTTTTGATTGGGATCCGGATGGCAGCCAAATTGTTTTTTCTCATGCAAATGAGCCAACATTCAATTCTAGATATAATTCTGGTGATATATCCTTTGTTAAGATTTCATCTAAAAAAGTTAAAAAAATTGTTGATTGGGATGGTGTAGATACTAGTCCTTATTTTTCTCCCGATGGCAAATTAATTGCTTTTGTTTCATCTGGTAATAAGCAAGAGCCAATTGGTTTAAACGACCTATACTTAATTAATAGTAAAGGTGGTAAGCTAAAAAAATTAGGAGAGACTCCAAACAGAAGTGTAAATATTGTCGATTGGTCTTCAAATAATAGTTATGTCTATGTTAGAGACTTTAATAAAACTAACTCAGAAATTTATAAAATTAGTGTAAAAGGGAATGATGTAAAGCCAATTCTTCAAGATAAAGGACTTATATATTCAGTTTCATTATACGATGAGGGTAACAAGATTGCTTTGGTAAAAGAGCAATTAGATAAACCAAGAGAAGTATATATAAGTGAGCTAAATAAAATTTCGCCAAAACAGATTTCTAATTTCAATTCTAAATTAGAATTACCTGCGTTAGCTAAGACTGAATTGATAAAATGGAAATCTAAAGATGGTTTAGAGATAGAGGGCCTAATTACTTATCCAAAAAAATATAATAAAAATAATAATAAAAAATACCCTTTAGCTTTAATTATTCATGGTGGCCCTGCGGGTGTTTTCGCGCAATCATATACTGGCAATCCTGGGATTTATATGATTGAATATCTAGCGAGTAAGGGTTATGCAGTTTTACGCCCTAACCCTAGAGGAAGCACGGGATATGGTAAAGATTTTCGCTTTGCAAATTATAAAGATTGGGGTTTTGGAGATTACGAGGATATAATGTCCGGCGTTGACAAAGTTATTGATATGGGTGTAGTTGATCCAAAAAAAATGGCGGTTATGGGATGGAGTTATGGTGGATATATGACGTCTTTTGTTGTTACTAGAACTGATCGGTTTAAGGCTGCCAGCATGGGAGCAGGATTGCCCAATTTAGTGAGCATGACGACCACAACAGATATTCCAGATTATTTAGTTGCTCATATGGGGGGAGAATTTTGGAATGACTATGAGACTTATGAAAAGCATTCTGCAATTTATCGTATAAACAATGTAAAGACTCCTACACAGGTGATTCATGGGTCGAATGATCTGCGAGTGCCCTTTACGCAGGGCCAGGAATTTTATGTTGCGTTAAAGAGGAAAGGCATTCCTACTGAAATGGTAGTTTATCCTAGAACGCCTCATGGGCCCAGAGAGCCAAAATTATTAATGGATGTTTCTCCTAGAATTCTAGCATGGCTTGATAAATATATTAAACGATAATAATTCAATCAATGAAGCATTCTAGAAGAGATTTTTTTAAAAAAGGAGCCACGGCATTAGCTGCCTTAAGTGTTGCTTCTTCGGGTAGTCTTAAACTGTTTTCAAAAAAGCCAGAAAAAGCATCAAAATCATTAAGCATTCTTATTTTGGGTGGTACAGCCTTTACGGGTCCACATCAAATAAAATATGCAATTGATAGAGGTCATAAGGTTTCTATCTTTACTCGCGGGAAAACTAAACCTACTTTAAATAAAGAATATTTTAAAAAAGTCGAGCATCTTATTGGTGATAGAAATAATGATTTAAATGCAATAAAAGGAAAAAAGTGGGATGCTGTCATTGATAACTCTGCGACCTATCCACGATGGGTTAAGCAATCCACGGATATTTTGAAAGATAACGCTTCTACCTATCTTTTTACATCTTCACTTTCTGTTCATGCAGATTTTTCAGTCAAAGGCATAACAGAAAATCACCCGATTGCAACCATTGATGATCCAACGATTGAAGATATGAGTGCATATGGTCCACTAAAAGCATTATCTGAAAAAGTAGCTCTAAAAGCATTTAAAGATAGAGCAATAATTGTAAGACCACATTTAATTGTTGGGCCAGGTGATCGAACAGATAGGTGGACCTATTGGCCAGTTAGAATTAATCGAGGAGGTGAAGTATTAGCTCCAGGAGATCCATCCAAACCAGCGCAATATATTGATGCTAGAGATTTATCGGAGTTTGATATCCATCTTATTGAGAATAATTTATATGGTACTTACACAGCTGTTGGGCCGTTAGGGAATCTTACTATGAGTGAAATGTTATATGGAATCAAAGCTGTTGTTAGTAATAAAGTTTCTTTTGAATGGGTTGATCAGAATTTTATTTTAGATAATAATATTAAACCATGGACCGAAATGACTGCTTGGATGCCTTCTGGTGGTGAGTTTGATGGCTTTTGTTCATTCGAAAATTCTAATGCAGTTAAAGCAGGAATAAAATATAGGCCATTAGCTGTTACAGCTAGAGATACACTAAAATGGTGGCAAACATTACCTGAGGAAAGAACAAGAGAGCCAAAGGCAGGACTTAGTATAACTAAAGAAAAAAAGGTTTTAAAAAAATGGAAAATCAAAAACATGTGAAAATTAAGATTAATAGTTGTATCAATTATATTTTGAAGATAGCACTAATTATTTTAGTCGCATTTCCTTCTAGTGAAATTAATTCTCAAAATTCTATTCCTTCGGGTCTTGAAAATAGAATTATTAAAATTAACAATGATTGGGATTTACCTGGGTTGGCAGTTGCAATAATTAAAGATAATAAAGTGATATATGCTAAAGGATTTGGTGTGCGCGAATTGGGTAAGTCAACAAAAGTGAATGAAAAGACACTATTTGCTATTGGATCAACAACTAAGGCTATGACAGCAGCTACTTTGGCTATGTTAGTAGATGAAAAAAAACTGACATGGAATGATCGAGTTATTGATCTGTTACCAGGATTTCGTATGTATGATGCTTATGCTACGAATGAAATGCAAGTAAAGGATTTATTAACGCATAAAAGTGGGCTTACCAGAGGTGATATGACCTGGTATGCATCACCAAGGAATCAAGAAGAGGTCATGCATAGTATTCGCTATTTAAAACCTGCCTATAGTTTTAGATCCGAATATAACTATCAAAATCTAATGTATTTAACTGCAGGGATATTATCTGGTAGAATACATGGAGATAGTTGGCATTCAATTATGAATAAACGAATTTTCAAGCCTCTAAAAATGAAAACTAGTGTAACAAAAACAAGCCAATTATCTAGTAGAAATAATGTAGCGAGGCCACATGTCAAATTGGATGGAAGATTACAGCCAATTAAAGATAGAAATTTAGATAACATTTCTCCAGCAGGATCAGTTTACTCCAATGTATTAGAAATGTCAAATTGGATTATTTTGAATATGAATAAGGGCAAGTTTCAGGGCGAACAAATTCTATCAGAATCTGTTTTGAACGAAATGCATAAGCCACAAATGCATTATTCATACCGATTAGGTATACCTGAAGAACAGAACTTAATTAATTTTAAGACATATGGTTTAGGTTGGGCAATAGATGATTATAGAGGCCATAAAAGAATAAGCCATGGAGGTGGTATTGATGGTTTTATAACTAGTGTTGGGTTTTTGCCTGATATTGAATTGGGCTGGGTAGTTTTTAATAACGGTGGTAGCATGGCTTCTTATTTTGTAGGTAATGAAATAATTGATTCATTTTTGGGTGTTTCTGATAAACTGGATTGGAGTGCTATTGGAAAAGAATTTGTAGAAAAGAGCACTGCTCAAGCTGATAGTCTTCTCAAAGATATTGAATCAAATCTAGTTAAAAATACGAGTCCACGATTAGCTAATAAAGGCTTTGTTGGTGAATATAGTGAAGAGTTTTATGGTGAATTACAAGTATCCCAGGATGGTAATAAGCTTGTTTTATCTAGAGGAGATGCTCTGAAAGGGATTTTAGAACATTGGCATTATGATACTTTTCGAGTTAATTGGGATGAACCAAGAGAAAGAGCTTCTTTAGGCAAAGAGTTCATAACATTTCATTTTAATATAAAAAATGATGTAGCTCTATTAGAAAGGCACTTAGATGGTCAGCCAAAATATTTTAAGAAAATAAATAAATAATTTGGAATTTTGTTTTCCAACAAATAGATTCGATAATGCTAAATTTCCAACATTATTGTTGGATAAGGAAGTTATTGAAATTTCAAATGAAAGAGATTGGATAAAACGATGAAAAAATTATTAGTAATTTCATTATTATTAACCTTACCAGTTTTTTTGGTTGCTCAAACAACTATTTCTGGTAAAGTAACAAGTTCTAAATCCGGAGAACCTCTTGCAGGCGCAAACGTGCTCGCTGAAAATTCCGGAGGTATTGGCTCAACAACTGATACAGAAGGTGAATATTCATTTACTTTACCAGCTCAAATTGTTGGTGATGTTAAAGTAACTGTTGCATATATTGGATATAAAACGACAACTGGTACAGTTTCTGTTACCGGTGTACCTGCACAATTAGATTTTGCATTAGATATTGATGTGTTGCAAGGAGATTTAATTGTTGTAACTGGGCAAGGTCTTGGAGTTGATAAAAAGCGTTTATCAACAACTATTGAAACAGTTGATGATGAAAAACTAGGCTTTACTCAAACAACTCAACTTGAGTATGCAATGCAAGCTGCTGTCCCTAGTATGAAAATGGATATTAGCGGTGGTCAGCCCGGTGCGGCAAGTTCAATTCGATTAAGAGGATACAGTACTATTTCAAGTGCTTCTACACCTGTTATTTATGTGGATGGTATGCGTGTTAATAATGGTTATGGTGGCCAGTTAGAGCTACACAATGTAGTTGGAGGTGGAGCGAGTGAAGGTGCGAACGCCATAGCTGATATTCCAATCGAAAGTATTGAAAGAATTGAAGTTATTAAAGGAGGTGCGGCTGCAACAATGTATGGCTCAGATGCCTCAAATGGCGTTATCCAAATTTTTACAAAGAGTGGTACCGCAGGAAAAACAAAATTCACTTTTGGTATGGAAAGTGGTACAAAAGAACCAAAAACCAAATACTTTTTATATGATTCATCAAGTGATATTTTGTTTAAAAATGCAAAAAGTAAGTTATACCGATTAGGTGTCTCAGGAGGTAATCAGCGTATTCTATTTAATTTTTCTGGTAGTGCTTACGAAGATGATGGATGGTGGGCTGGTGATGGCGGCCCATCAGGTAATGGTGGTAACATGCAAAAAAAATATTCAATGAGAAGTAAGGTTTCTGCAAAAATGGCCAATGGTTTAAACTATACTGGAAGTTTTGGTATGACTTCACATCAATACAGTCGTATTGGAGTTGGTGATAGTTATAATCCATACTCTTTAATAGAGTTTGGAACTTTAGGTGATATAGATACACTTGCAGCAGATAAGCTTAAAGAAATAAAAGATAGATATCAGAGGTGGATTGATGTCTCAGACTATCAAGTAAGAGTGAAACGCTTCCAGCATTCTCATAGTTTAGCATATAACCCAAGTGAAAAGATTACGACACAAGTAACCCTAGGGATGGATATGAGAAGTTCTCGCAATACACAAATTGTTACTAATGAGGTGACTCGGTTTACAGGAAATGCGGGAATAGATGAAGGATATATTAATAAGTCAGAAAGATTCTTTTATGGTCTTAACGGTGATGCGCAAATTGCATACAAAGATAATTTTGGTGAAATCTCATTATTAGCAAATGGTGGATATTCATTTTTTAATAATCATGATAACCAGTATCGAATTGAAGCAATTAATGTGGTTGATGGATCTCGTTCAGTAAATAATTCTGCTGAAACATTTTCAAGTGATTATCTTCTTGCCGTTGCCAATTATGGATATTATGGTCAAGTAAATATTGGTTATAAAGATCGTTACTTTTTTGAATTTGGTATGCGGTCAGATGAGAGCACTGCTTTTGGTCAAGACTTTGGCGCTCAAACCTATCCTAAATTTGGACTATCCTACAACGTGGGTTCGGAGCCCCTTTTCAAATCAGTTGTTCCGGACTTTATTGTTTCAGATGCAAAATTAAGGTTTAGTCAAGGCTCTACGGGGAACTGGCCTAAGCCTTATCAGAATGAACGTACACTTACACCAAATTCTTATTTAGGAGGTAATGCCTTTACTTTTGATAATCCTGGGGATGCAACTTTAGGACCTGAGTATATGACCACGACTGAAATGGGCGCTGATCTTTCTCTAGTAAATAATAGGATAAACCTAACTTTTACTAGTTACAAATCAACAACTGAAGATGCTCTTATGCCAACACCTCCATCTACCTCGTCAGGCTTGGGTTTGCAATTAAGAAATATTGGAACTCTTGAAAATACAGGTATTGAATTAGCTTTTGATGCAAATATCCTTAATTTTGCTGGATTCGACCTAAATGTCAATTACTCTTGGAATGACGTTGATAATAAAGTTGTTTCTCTTGGTGGTAAACCACCGGTTAGAGTTATGAACTTTGTTGGAATTATGGATGCTTATGCAATAGAAGGTAAACCAATAGGTGTTGTTAAGGCAAATTGTACTTATTTTGATGCTGATGGAAATATTGATTCCACAGTATTTGGCAAAGAGCTTGCTACAGTGGCTTCAAACACTTTTGGCAACTTTGGTCTATCGTTAAAATACAAAGATATTGCTACTCTCTATGTAGATGGTAGTTATCAACAAGGTGGACATCAGAGTTCACCCTTAGGGTTAATAAGGCTATTACTTGGAGATCCTTCAGGTGGTGGAATGATTGCTGAGAATATTCAAGGTAAAGCTTCACCATTTACTATGGTAAATCATTTTTGGTTTCCTACTGATTATGTAAAACTTAGAAATGTCACTTTAACAGTTAATGTTCCTAAAAAATACATTGCTAAAGCCGGATTAAGTAAAGCGGAAGTATTCGTTAGAGGTAATAACCTTAAATTGTGGACAGACGCACCATTTGATCCTGAGCAGGAAAATGATTCGTTTGGAGCCGTACAAGGAGCATTGAATTTGACTTCTACGAATTATGGTCTTCTTTCGGTCCCCAAGTCAATTGATTTTGGTATTAATGTAACCTTTTAATCAAGAAATTATTATTGGAGAAACACAAATGAAAAAAATATTAATTCGAATTGGTTTTATGGGTGCGATATTGCTTACAAGTTGTGATATTCTAGATTTTAATGAACCAGATCCTAATCCGAACCTTTCAGAAGATGCTATCTTGAATTCTGAAAATTCAATGGCAGGTTGGGTTCTAGGTATTCAACGTCAGTTTGTTGAGGTCCATAATGGGTATGTCGTAATGAGTTCATTGATGACAGATAATTATGATTTTCAAGGTGCCCAAGTGAATTCAGCATTAAATTTACCTGAAGCACAATCATCATTTCTCGAAATGTATGAAATGTTACAGCCGCTTCATCAGCTTCGTGAAATGGGAAAATATGGAATAGAGACCGTATCACAAAGGGATGAAAATTCTACTGCGGACCAATTAGCTTTTTGTCATTTCTTTATAGGCTTTAGCCACCTTATTCAAGCCGAGTTATTTACGATGGCAATACTAGAGCCAGATGGTACCCCCGTAACTCCAGCGGAAGCCTTTAATGCAGCAATTACCTCTTTGAAAACAGCTCACGATGGCACTTCAGATGCTAATTTAAAAACAAGATGTCTATACGCTTTAGCTAGAGCTAATTACGGAGCTGGTAATAAAAGTGAAGCAACATCATATGCTTCTCAAGCACTAGCTTCAGATCCAACTTATGTTTATAGAGAACTTCCTGATAATGCATCAGGGACCTCAAGTAACTATATGCAGGCTGTGATTTATAACGGTGGAAACCAAGGTTGGCAACCGCTTCCAAGATTAGATTTTTTAGATCCGAAGTATGCTGGTACAAATTCAACTGCTTTTGCTGATCAGGATGGATATATTACATTAAAATCTGAAGAAGCGCATCTTATTTTAGCTGAAGCGGCTAATGCTGATGGTGACCTTACAAGCCAAAAAAGTCATATGGAAAATTTACTTGCTCTTGTAAAGTCACGTCCAATAGACTCTGTTCTTGAAACAGATGCACGCCGTAATGATCTGCACTCGGGGATTCAACGCCCAAATAGTGATGATATAAGTGTTAAAGCTAGTGCGGATGATGAAGCACGCTCAGGACTTATATTAAATAGAGTTGGTGCATTTGATGTTCCAGTGGTAGTAGCAGTACCTTCTGTGTCTGGTACATCAGTGACGTCTGAAATGATTCAAGCTCTTTCAACTGCAGATGAAGCCTTAGAGTTACTCTATTTAATGAGGCAAGAGATATTAATAGCAGAAGGTAGGAGGATGTTCGACCTAGGAATGCGTTTTCCATGTAATACTGATGAGATAGATTTAAACCCAAATGTGAATGCAGGCGATCCAATTACTAAGCCATTATTCCCCTCATATATCCCTAGAGATGAAGAAATGAATGCCTATACATGGGATGAAGCCGGAAAGCTTGTAACTATACTGCATAATATGAATACAGTTATCGTGGCAAATAAAACTTCAAGCACGGCTTGCCCTTTTCATTAATCAATAAAATATAACTTAGATAAAAAAGGGCCCACCATATGGGCCCTTTTTTGTTCCTGAAAAATATAATGAAAAACATAATACATAAAAATTCTATAATATTATTTATACTTCTTTCCTTTATTAATAGTCAGACTATTGCAATTAAAGCAGGTAAGATTTACACTGCTGAAAAAGAACGTGCTTACAATAACGGAATTTTATTAATAAAAAATGGTAAAATAGTTGCAGTTGGTAAAAATATAAGAATACCTGATAAAGCTAAAATTTTAGATTATTCTAATTATGAAATTGTTCCAGGATTTATTGACAACCATTCTCATATTGGTACTCCACCTGAAGACTTGAATGAATTTCCAGTTGTTTTTGGTCCACAGCATAAAATTATAGATATTTTATCACCTGATAAAACTTATTGGGAAAAAGCATATAAAGGTGGAGTAACTACCGTTGTAACGGGTCCTGGTAGCGGTGAAGTATCATCAGGCCAGGCAGTAGTGATTAAAACATGGGGTGGAAGGATCGAAGAAAGAGTATTACTGGAAAAAGGCGGTGTTAAAATTGCTATGGGAGGAAAGAGAAGCTCACCCAAGACTAGTATGGCAGTAACCTCATTTCTAAGAGAAAAATTTATTAAAGCAAAAGAATATGAAAAAAGAATAATAGAATGGGAAAAGGGGAAAAAAGATTCTCCTGCTCCTGAAAAAGATTTAGCACTAGAAGCTTTCGCAGAGGTTTTATCAGGAAAAGATCGAATTCGATCACATGTTCACTCTGCTCATGATATACTTTCTATATTAAGATTAAAGGATGAATTCAACTTTGACTTGACGCTCCATCATTCAACCGAAGCGTATAAAGTTCCTGAAGAGATTGCAAAACGTAACGTAAAAGTTGTTGGGATGCCTTTGTTTTCTAGGATTGGTATAAGTGATAGTGTAATGTATACCGGGAAAATAATGAATGAACATGGTATCCTTTTTGCATTTCATACAGATGATCCTGTAGTATCTTCAAAGTGGCAAAGGGGCAATGCAGGTATGGGTATTCGTTATGGTATGACAGAACAAGCAGCATTAGAAGCAATTACCATTAATCCTGCAATTATTGCAAATGTAAGTGACCGTGTAGGATCTTTAAAAAAGGGTAAAGATGCAGATTTTGTCGTTATTGATGGTCGTTGGTATGAACCAAAATCAAGAATTGAAAAAGTTTATATCAACGGAATGGAAGTATATAATAGAGAAAGAACTAAAAATTAATTTATATTTTATTCTAAGATGATTAATACCCAAATATTCAAACATCAATTAATTCACCTAATGAGAGTTAGTTTTTTACTATTCTTTACTTTTTCTACTTTATTTGCACAATCTATAGCAATAAAAGGAGGAAGAATAATAACAATCACAGGACCAGTGATTGAAAAAGGTACAATTATAATTGATGGAGGAATAATAAAAGATGTGGGTCTAAATATTAATATTCCTCACGACGCAAAAATCATTAATGCAAGTGGAAAGGTAATAATGCCTGGCTTAATTGATGCCATGACTTATTACGGGATTGATCCTAAAGATTTAAATGAATCAATAAAAACTATATCGCCAGAATTAAGAATTATTGAAGCCTATTATCCATTTGGAAAGTTTGGTGATGGGACGGGAGAAATTAAAGCTAATGATCTACTAAGCGGAGGTATAACGACTATTTATATTGCACCGGGTGACGCTACAATTTTGGGTGGACAAGGTGCTATTGTCAAAACAGCAGCATCTACCTTTGATAAAATGGTTGTAAGAGCACCTGCAGCCATAGATATAACCTTGGGGTCTAAACCCGGGAAATTAAATCGTAAAGAAAATCGGACACCCGTAACTAAAATGGCAGCTGTATCTCAACTAAGAGATACTTTTATAAAAGCGCAAGAATATCAAAATATTAAAGATAATCCAGTGCGAGATCTGAGCATGGAGGCAATGAATTTGTTACTTGAAAGAAAAATCCCTGCAAGGATTCAAGCTAATGGCCCTGGCGATATACGGACAGCTATGAACTTGGCCGATGAATTTAACTTTGATTTAATCATCGATGGTGGGGCTTCATCAGATACATACATTGACGAACTTGCAGATAAAAGTATATCAATTGTTCTCGGGCCTGTATCGCACCCATATATTTCGGGTGAAGAAATCCCAGACCTTTCAGAATATCCAACTGTGGATGAAGGGCTGGCGGGTCGCTTACACAAAGCGGGAATTAAAGTTGCGTTCGGTAGCTTCTCTTACGGATTAGGATCCCTAGCCAAAGGGATTACCGGGAAATGGCTGCTAATCGATGCTGCAATTACCACAGGTTATGGCATGCCTGAAGATGCCGTACTGCGAAGTATTACACTCAGTGCTGCGGAGATATTGGATGTTGATGATAGGGTTGGCAGTCTTGAAGTAGGCAAAGATGCAGATATAATCATATTAGATGGTGACCCCTTGAGTATCAAAACATGGGTTGAACGGGTTTATATCTCTGGAAAATTAGTTTATACAAAGAAATGAAATAAATATATATAGGAATTTCTTATGAAAAAATTAATCTATTTTTTGTTAACCTTACTTGTTTTTTTGCAACATGTTTCGGGAGTTGAAGTTTCTGACCGTTTTAAGAATCCTGAAATCATTGAAGCCTTTTTTGATGGGATTATTAATACCCATATGAAGAGCAATAACAGTCCCTCTACTGGAATCTATTGGGATTTAATTATAAGTAAAAAAAATAGGACACGACAACGCATCCTATTATTTTATCATTTGGAGAGTTCTTATGATTACTTATATAAATAACCAAAAAACACTATAAGAAGTATAAAATAACTAGTATTAATATACAACAAAAATGTTGTAATATTATTAAATAACAGTATTATGTTGTATTTATAATTAGTATTAAAGGTAAAAAATGATTAGAAAAATAGTAATAGTTATACCATTAATGTATTTAGTGATAGGTTTCGCTAAATATGATATCGTCATTCGCAATGGTGAAATCTATGATGGTACTGGCAATTCCCCCATTAAAGCAGATTTGGCTATAAATGGTGACCAAATTATAAAAATTGCACAAAATATTAAAGGTGTTGGTAGGCAAGAAATTGATGCTAAAGGATTAGCAGTCGCACCAGGATTTATTAATATGCTCAGTTGGGCTACCACCTCCCTTATCGCTGACGGACGGTCTTTAAGTGATATTAAACAAGGCGTAACCCTAGAAGTTTTTGGGGAAGGATGGTCAATGGGTCCCTTGAACGATACAATGAAGGAAAATGAAAAGAAAAGTATGGGTGAATTCAAGTATGATATTGATTGGACCACCCTGGGTGAATATTTGGCATCATTGGAAAGAAAAGGCATCTCCACCAATGTAGCATCCTTTGTGGGGGCCACCACACTTCGCATCCATGAGATTGGTTTTGAGGACAGGCCACCCACAGAAGCAGAGTTAGAGAATATGCGATCACTTGTCCGCCAGGCCATGGAAGAAGGTGCTTTGGGTATAGGGTCATCCCTGATTTATGCACCGGCCTTTTATTCCTCAACAGAAGAATTAATTGAACTCTGCAAAGTTGCCGCGGAATATGATGGGATGTATATCTCTCACATGCGAAGTGAAAGCAACCGTTTTTTGGAAGCTCTGGATGAACTCATCACCATTGCGGACAAAGCAAAGATTCCAGCTGAAGTATATCACTTAAAGGCTGGAGGTAAGCCCAACCATTATAAAATGGATTTGGCCATCGCTAAAATAAACGAGGCCCGGGAGCGCGGTTTGGAAATTTCCACTGATATGTATTTATACGTGGCCGGTGCCACGGGGTTGAATGCCCATATGCCGCCCTGGGTTCAGGAAGGGGGCTATGAAAAATGGGTGGAACGCCTGAAGAATACTGAAATCCGGGCGAAAGTCAAACAGGAAATGATTTCGGATACGGATGAATGGGAAAATCTGGGATTCTTAGCCGGGCCGGAAGATGTTTTGTTCTCCGGATTTAAAAATCCTGATCTAAGACAATATATCGGTAAAACGCTGAAGGAAGTGGCCGATGAATTGGGAAAACATTATGCCGATGTGGCTATAGATTTTGTCATTCAGGATGGAAGCCGAGTGGATGTGGTGTACTTCCTTATGTCTGAAGAGAATATCAAAAAACAGATTCAACTTCCTTATATAAGTTTTGGTTCCGACGCCGGATCACTGGCACCTGAAGGAGACTTTTTAAAAAATAATCCCCATCCCAGGGCTTACGGAAATTTTGCTCGCTTGCTGGGGAAATATGTCCGTGATGAGAAGGTCATTACCCTAGAAAATGCGATCCATAAATTAACCGGTCTTTCCGCGGATAAGTTAAAAGTCAAATATAGGGGTTACCTGAGAAAAGGTTATTATGCTGATGTGGTTATTTTTGATCCTGAAACAATCCAGGACCATGCTACCTTTGCTAAACCGCATCAATTGGCTAGCGGCGTTCACCACGTTTTTGTTAATGGTGAACAGGTTTTGAAAGATGGAGAACACACCGGCGCTACCCCGGGACGGGTCGTGCGGGGCCCCGGGTATAAGAAAAAAAATTAGTATTAATTATTGAAGGTGCCCTTACGGCATGGAATACGGGAGAATCGCCTACCTTTGCTTTTGAAACAAAAAAGATTTAGCATTTCATGCTGAATGGAAAAAATCAATAAAATGAAATTAAATGCACCTTATTTGATTCTGATTGGCGCGGAAAAAGATCCAACTTACGCAAAGACAGGATTTGGACTTGTCCAATGGAGGCCAGAATTGGTTGCGGGTCAATTACGATTCTCCGGTTGTCGTGTGGATTTAAGTGTTCCTGATATATCTGTGGAAGAAGCAGCTTCTAAAGGCGTTCGTAGTTTAATTATTGGTGTGGCGCCTATTGGCGGTATTATTCCTGACGAATGGTGGGATGTTATAATTGAAGCTGCCAATCAAGGACTTGATATTGTTAATGGCCTTCATATAAAACTAAAAGACCATCCAAAAGTTGTTCATGCTGCAAGTAAATCCGGTTCGCGATTAATTGATGTACGTGTACCGCCGCCGAATCTGCCTGTGGGTACTGGCATTAAGCGTACTGGTCGGCGCCTTTTAACTGTGGCAACAGACTGTGCCTGTGGCAAGAAATATACCGCTTTGGCACTTGATAAAGCCATGCGTGAAGCGGGTATGAATTCCACCTTTTGCGCCACAGGACAGACCGGTATCATGATTGTAGGCGAAGGCATCCCCATTGATGCGGTCCCAGCCGATTTTATTTCAGGCGCTGCCGAAATGCTTTCCCCAGATAATTCGCCTGATCACTGGGACGTAATAGAGGGACAAGGATCCCTATTCCATCCGGGGTATGCCGGTGTAAGTCTTGGCTTGCTGCACGGTTCGCAACCTGATACATTCGTGGTTTGTCACGATGCCACCAGAAATGTTTTATCCGGTTGGGAGCATTATCCACTTCCATCTATCCCTGAATGTATCGATTTGCATTCACAGGTAGGTAGACGTACCAACCCTAATATAACTTGTGTGGGAGTTAGTATTAATACTTTTGGTTTACCTACCAATACACGTGAAGAATACCTGAAGAACTTGCGGACGGAAACCGGATTGCCATGCATTGATCCATTGGTAGAGGGGTGCGGTGATATACTAGACAATATCAGAAATAAGTTTGATATACTTTAAATGTGAAGATGAATAGAATAGTTTTCCAGAAATACCTGTTACCCGGGTTTATTTTTCAATCCCTGATTATAGGCGGTGGTTATGGTACTGGTCGTGAATTGGTGGAGTTTTTCCTAAATGCTGGTCCTGTGGCGGGATTGGTGAATATGGCCGTGGCCACGATCATTTGGAGTATTGTATTGGCTATTTGTTTTGAATTGGCTCGACGCGGACGCCACTATGAATATCGTTCCTTTTTGAAAGGTCTGCTGGGCAAAGGGTGGGTGAGTTACGAAGTGCTTTATCTGGTAGGATTGATCCTAGTGGTGTCGGTTATGGGTTCTGCCTCTGGGGAAATCATCCATGAAATGTTTGGTATTCCCAATCTGTTTGGTATCATTATCATGATGGTATTGGTGGGAATCATTGTTTTTTTTGGCACGACCCTGATCGAAAAAGTGCTCTCATTTTGGTCTATCATACTATACTTTGTATTTGCAGTCATGTTTATTGCTGTGTATTCGAAATTTGGAGATTCCATTGGAATGAATATTCAGGTTCAATCCAATGAAGCGAGTTGGACCATAGGAGGGATAAAATACGCCGCTTATAATATTGGCATGGCCCCGGCTATTCTTTTTTGCGTTCGCCATATTGAGACCAGGCATGAAGCCATTATCTCCGGGACTATTGCGGGAGTAATCGGGATGATCCCTGCTGTGTTTATGTTTTTTGCTATGCTCAGCCAATACCCACAAGTATTGGAGTCTGCCGTACCCGTCAATTTGGTATTAGATCACTTAGAGTGGAATGGCTTAAAACTTATTTTTCAAATTGTTTTATTTGGGACCTTTATTGAAACGGGAGTAGGGTTATTACACGGTTTCAATGAAAGAATTGCCGCCGTTCATCAGGGATTGACAAACAAATGGCGGTCTAGTATTGCTTTAGGACTATTGGTTATTTCAATTTTCATCGCAAACGCAGTAGGGTTGGTGGATTTGATAGCCAGGGGATATGGTGCCCTAACTTGGGGGTATTGGATAATCTTTGTTCTTCCTGTCCTGACAATTGGGTTCCGTAGAGCATTACAACGATAATCCACCTTTACTTAAGTTAGAAGGAAATTCCTGAAAGGATTTTCTTGGTGTTATTCAATCCGAATTGTAACGATGGATTGATTTGAGAAACTTGTTAGGTGTGGATCAGTCCCAATTTATTTGTAATGATATCTATTGTCTTATACCACAAAATTGTCAACATAATATTTATGAGCACATAAACGGGCCATGGGCCAAACAATTGTTCTATACCCAGAGTGGGGTACCGCAAATCCAAAATATTTTGATTAAAAAATATATTATATATCGCAATAAAAAATGTATATCCAGCCATAACACTTAAACTTGTTCTCATTGCATTCACAGAAAGTCTTTTTCTTTCAGTTTTGATAAAATAGACCGTCAAGAGGAGAGGGATTGAATGTTTAAGAACAAAGCCAATAAACGCCACTGGATATGTACCCATTTTCGGTGCAACAGGATTATCAAAAATTAATAGTGTAAACAAGCTGCCCGTCCAGGAAAAATAAAAAAATACATCAAACAGAATTTGATGAAATCGAAAACATAACCCTATCCCAAAAAGAATCGTAAAGTTGCATAACCAGATAATCAAGTGAGGGTTATGGGTCAAATTATAATTGGATGAAAAGGCCAATGCAAATATAGATAAAATCAAAAGCCAATATTTAGTTTGGAAACCACTAAAGAAAACCATACCCATGGCTACCAAAGATATGAGAATCGCAACAATGAGTGGGATAAAATTTGTAATCATAATCGGTAATCCAATATAATCGGTTTTTCTATTCAAAATAATCGGTAATTTTAGTGGTCGCCCATATAGTGTATAATTATTATTAAAGGACTTTTAAATGCAAAAACCACTTCGAATCGGTTTGTTTGGATTTGGGCGTATCGGCCGTAATATCTTTCGAATCGGTTATAACCAACCCCAAATTCAATTCGTGGCCATCAGTGATCTGGGTGAGGTTGAAGCCATGCATTATCTACTCATGCGGGATTCCATTCACGGTACCATGGCAGACGAGATCACATTAGATGGCAATACCATTCATTATCATGAGCATTCAGCGCGACTGTTGGCTGGCGGTACCCCAGGGACTGTTCCTTGGGATGCTTACGATGTGGACATAGTAATTGATTCTACTGGTGCCTATCGCCATCGGAATGAACTTCAACTTCATATTGATGCTGGTGCAGGTCGCGTTTTAGTCTCAAAACCGCCTAAGGATAACATCGATCGCATTATCATCAAAGGATTAAATGATGGTGAGATCCACAAGGATGATAAGATTATATCCACCACATCAGCCACTACCCAAGTATTGGCACTTATGCTCAAGGTATTGGATGAAGCATTCGGTGTAAATCAGGCCATGATGACAACCGTTCATGCCTATACCTCGGATCAACCATTAGCCGATTCTGTAAGGTCTGACCTCAGAAGGAGTCGATCAGCAGTTGAAAATATTATCCCGAATGAGACCTGGGCCCCAGAATATGTATCCCAACTCATGCCCCAATTCAAAGATAAGATCACCGGAATGGCCATGAACGTGCCTGTAGCCAATGGTTCATGCATTGACCTTACCACTGAAATGAAGAAAATGCCTTCAATCGAAGAGGTAAATATGGCTTTCAAGGAAGCCAGTGAAAACAGCCTCTGCGAAATCATTGGATATACAGATGACCCCATCGTTTCCAGCGATGCCATTGGCAGCGGTGAAACCATGGTCTTTGACAGCAAAGCAACCATGATCGCTTCGGGTAAATTGTTAAAAACAATAGCTTGGTTTGATAATGGCTGGGGATTTGCTAACCGAATTTTAGAATTAGCCGATGCTTATGCATCCCTGGGAGAATCATAAGATGAGAGTCGCAATAAATGGGTTCGGTCGTATCGGCCGGTCCGTATTCAGAATCCTGAATAGCAGAGAAAATGTTTCGGTTGTGGCGATCAATGATATTGCCGATAATGACGCCATGGCATATTTATTGAAATATGACACAGTCATGGGCCGGTTTGATGATACAGTGACGCTGGATGGAGATCGGATGAAAACTTCCCACAATGTAATTCAAATGCTGGCAGAACGAGACCCCTCTCAGTTGCCATGGGATGAATTAGAAGTTGATGTGGTCATTGAATCTACCGGTATTTTCCGGAAACGTACACAGTTAGAACAGCATTTAAATGCCGGCGCCAATCGAGTGATACTCACAGTGCCAGCTAAAGATGAGATTGATTATACATTAGTGATTGGCGTGAATAATGATGGATTGACTGCCAATCATAAGATCATTTCTAATGCCAGTTGTACCACCAATTGTCTGGCGCCAATGGCAAAAATCCTGAACGATAATTTCGGAATTGAGTATGGTGTGATTAATACGATCCATGCTTATACGAATGATCAGAGATTAGCTGATGTGCCTCACTCAGACTGGCGCCGAAGCCGCGCCGCCGCTGAGAATATCATTCCAACAACAACTGGTGCTGCCAAAGCAGTGGGCAAAGTTTTGCCAGAATTACAAGGTAAACTGGATGGCATCGCCATGCGGGTACCGGTCCCTGATGGTTCAGTAGTGGACAGTGTATTCCGACTGGGGAAAGATGTAACGGTGGATGATATCAACGAGGCAGTCTTGAGTGCTTCTAAAAGTAATGGTATGAGCAACGTTGTAGAATATTCCACTTTGCCGGTCGTTTCAACAGATATTATTGGTAATCCACATTCATCTATTTTCGATGCACCTTTCACGAAAGTAATCGAAGGCAGTTTGGTAAAAACCCTGAATTGGTATGATAACGAATGGGGTTATTCCAACCGGGTAGCTGACCTGGTGGATATCCTCAGCCAGTTTAATTAAAATATGATGTAGAGATACATTGAAAGCGTCTCTACGATTTATATTTCCTGTAAATAAATAAAACCAGGATTCCCGCCAGATTCGGAAACCAGATTTCCGGCCGGGACCAGGGAATCCCATCAAATGAAAAATCTGTGAGTGGCCAAAGCAGTTTGGTAGGGAAAAAGGCTTTGGTGTGAAAAGGGAAATCCAGCAGAATGTGAAAGGGCCAGCCCAGCATAGCAAAGGCCAGATCTTTCCTATATCTATACACAATGCTGATACATAAAAATGCACTGACAAAACTATGCGATATATCATAATTGATGAATACCCACCAGGGGATCGATTCAATTGGGGGTGGTCCACCGAACCAAAATTCTCCTGATAGAATCCGCATGGAAATTAAAATGCCAAATGAAAAAAGGTCCGGCATGGCGCCAAAGAATAGGGCCATCCATGGTTTCCCACGATATCCGAATAATCCTTTTCCCCAAAGGGCGTGACTGAATGTATCCATTTAATTATACGTAGAGACGTAGTATACTACGTCTCTACGTGAGTGCATCCAAATTTCGATATAATTCTAATGACTCCGGATTGGCTAAAGCATCTTTGTTGGCCACATCCTCACCATGAATCATTTTTTTCACTGCAATTTCTACTTTCTTCCCATTGATGGTATATGGGATATCTTCTGTCTCTAAAATAATGGCGGGTACATGGCGAGGAGAGCAATGGGTACGAATAGCCATTTTGATTTCTGTAATGAATTTATCCGACAAATTCTGCCCTTCATTTAGCATCATAAATAGGACAACGCGTTCATCCCCATTGATAGCTTGCCCTACGATTAAACTATCAGCAACTTCCTCAAAAGAATCTACCACGCGGTAGATTTCAGCTGTGCCAATCCGAACACCGCCGGGATTTAGGGTGGCATCGCTGCGACCAAAGATCTGCACGCCGCCGTGTTCATTAACTTCAATATAATCACCATGATACCAGATGCCGGGAAATTCATCGAAATAGGCCTTGTGGTATTTTTGATCATCCGGATCATTCCAAAAATAGATAGGCATGGATGGAAATGCTTTGCGGCACACCAACTCGCCTTTTTCATTTTTAAGGGCATTCCCTTTAAAATCGTAAGCGGCCACATCCATACCGAGTCCCACACATTGGAGTTCGCCCCGATACACAGGGAGGGTGGGGTTCCCCCCTACAAAACAAGAAATAATATCGGTTCCACCGGAAATTGAAGCCAACTGCACATTCGTTTTGATATGGTCATAAACATAATCAAAACTTTCCTCCACCAAAGGGGAACCTGTGGAAAAAATGGTTTTCATAGATGCGAGTGAATGGGTGTCTCTGGGTGCGAGGCCTTCTTGTCGGCAGGCATCAATAAATTTAGCGGATGTACCAAAATGAGTGATCTCAAGTTCATCTACCATATCCCACATGGCGTTTGAATTGGGATGAAAAGGCGACCCGTCATACAGGACAATAGTTGCACCAATAGCCAAATTGCTCACCAGCCAGTTCCACATCATCCATCCACAGGTGGTAAAATAAAATACAGTATCATCCATACCGATATTGCCATGGAGTCGTAATTCTTTTAGGTGTTGGAGCAATGTCCCACCGGCACCGTGGACGATAGATTTGGGTAATCCCGTAGTGCCACTGGAATACATGATATAAAGCGGATGGTCAAATGAGACTTGTTCAAACTCGAGTGTGTTCTGGCTGGTATCTACAAAATCATCCCACATAACACCGTTTTTTACGGATGAAATATCGGGATCAAATTCAGTGTAGGGCGTGATTACTACCTTTTCGACAGTGGGGAGTTGATCCAAAATGCTGTTTAGCTTATTAATTGAGTCGAAAGGTTTTCCATTATAGAAATATCCGTTAGCAGCGAAGAGGAATTTTGGTTCAATTTGAGTGAAACGATCTAAAACTCCCTTAATACCAAAGTCAGGCGATGATGAAGACCAAATGGCACCAATGGCGGTAGTCGCCAGCATAGCGATAATGGTCTCAGGCATATTGGGCATGAAGCCCGCCACGCGATCCCCTTTTTTTAGGCCCATTTTTCTTAAGGCAGAAGCCAGTGTTTCTACTGCATGAAAAAGTTCATTGTAAGACAGGGTGTGCGCCGGTTGACCTTCACCCTTGAAGTGGATAGCAGGCTTGTCCGATCGAACTCTTAGTAGATTTTCTGCAAAATTGAACGTGACGCCATCAAACCATTTGGCACCGGGCATTTTGGTGTCATCATCCACCACTTGTTTATAATCGGAAGAAAATTTAATGGCCATAAATCCCCAGATGGCTTTCCAGAAATCGGTGATATTCGATACGGACCATTGGTGTAAATCATGATAATCATTTAAGTTTAAATTGAAACGGGCATTTACCTGCTTTCGAAAAGCTTCCATTTGGGATGCATCTACTTGAGATTGGGTGGGGGTCCAGAGAATTTGATTCATTTTATTCAGTGATATTGATCCAGGGATATTATTTCTATTTTAGGTTAATTTCCATGAAAGACTTTAGGAGGGATTTGTGAAAACTATTTTATTATCAATCATTTTTGGTATTTTTTTTATAGGTGGTCCGAGCGGATATGAAAAAGATGTGGAATCTTTAGATTCAATTATCAAGGCACTATATGATGTGATCTCAGGAGAAAAAGGAGAGGCCCGGGACTGGGACCGATTTCGGTATTTATTCCATGATTCGGGGACACTTCGTTCCGTGGGTGAAACGAAAGAGGGTTTAGTGGATACTCGTGCCATGACGCCGGAAGATTATATCAAACGTGCGGAACCATTTTTGGTTGGGAATGGGTTTTTTGAACGGGAGATTGGCAGAAGAACTGAACAGTACCGCCACATCACCCATGTATTTTCGACTTACGATAGTCGACACTCAGCCAGCGATAAAAAGCCATTCGCCCGTGGAATTAATAGCATTCAATTGATGCATGACAATGACCGTTGGTGGATCATCAGTATTTTATGGAATGGAGAAACGAAAGAAGAGCCGCTTCCCCAAAAATATTTGAGAATGAAAAAATAAAAAAGGCCCCGATTTGGAGCCTTTTTTATTTCTTCATATTTTTAAGTAAAGGTTAACGCTCTACACTCATCTCCGAAGGTATAACCATTACCGCCGGTACACCTTCATCGCTGACCATATTGTTGAACTTAAATAGGTCATCTGTCAGAACTTTTTCCAGTTTTTTGTAATGGACCTCGGCTTGATCAACCAGGTCAGTCAAAACATCATAAGACTGAGTCGTAGGGCGAGCATCCACACTGGAGACTACCCGAACGAGTGCGGCAATCTTATTATCTAATTTGATGGGATAGTTTAATGGATCCTGGCCTGATTTAGATTTTACCTGGATCAATTCTTCTTCGATTTCTGCAAGTGATTTGACTAGTGCCGTTCCCGCTGAAGTCACTTTTTCATTTTTGAATCCAGAATCCTTCATTAAACCGGTGAGAGTATTGACCTGTTTTTTAATGCTGCGAATGGTCAGAATCTTTTCGTTGATCTCCGTGGTTTGATTCCGTATATCCATAAGGAGGTCAAACTGATCTTGAAAGTCAGACTGGGTCGTATTAATCCGAGGGTCCTTTAATATTTTAAAGGACTGAGTTTGGCTTTTGTCATTCACCGTCATCCGCACCTTATAATCACCGGGGACAGCTTTTGGCCCAATGTGAGAACCACCCCACATAACAGCACCGGGAACCTTTTTCGCATCGGGGTAGCGCATATCCCAAACAAAGCGATTCATGCCTTTCTTCACATCGGCAACCGGTCCAGGGTTCTTTTTATCTTTTTTATGGGTAAAGGTCTTGATGACATCACCATCGGCTTCCATGAATTCCAATTTGAATTCGCCATCCTTTTCTACTTCCTCATCGAAATAGTAAAAGGTCATGACGCCATTAGGCGGATTTGCACCCCAAGTCGGACTTGGACCGCCCCATCCGCCACCACCGGGGAGGCGATAGGTATCTCGCGGACGATAAAGATGGGAGTTGGCACTCGCGATTGTATCCGATAATTGATGTAGCGGCGTTAGGTCATCCATGATCCAGAATGACCGGCCTTGGGTGCCTACCACGAGATCATTTTCTTTCACGGCCAGATCTGTTATAGGAACGATGGGCAGGTTTAGTTGGAAGGATTGCCAGTTTTTGCCGTCATCGAATGAAATGTATATGCCTGTTTCTGTTCCAGCATAAAGCAATCCTTTTCTGCCCGGATCTTCTCGCACAACACGGGTGAAGGCATCATTTGGAATACCTTTTGAAATCATTTTCCAGGATTTCCCGTAATTGTTGGTTTTGAAAAGGTAGGGCTTAAAATCGTCAGACTTATATCTGCTCATTGCCATATAGGCCGTAGCGGGATCGTGTGGAGATTGATCAATTGAATTTACCATACCCCATTTGGGCATATTCTTGGGCGTAATATCCGTCCATAATTTGCCCCCATTTTTGGTGATATGGACACGGCCGTCATCAGTACCAATCCAAATGATGCCTTTCTCATGGGTAGATGGTGTAATCACAAAAACAGTGCAATAGTATTCAACACCTGTATCATCTTTTGTGATGGGTCCACCTGACTCATCCTGCATTGAAACAGTATTCGTGGATAGGTCCGGGCTAATGACTTCCCATGACTCTCCCTCATCCATTGATCTATGGAGGTGTTGTGAGCCCACGTAAAGTACATCTGAATCGAATGGATCGAACTCGATAGGGAAGTTCCATTGGAAACGGTATTTCATATCTTTCACGCCGTGGCCCATGGGATTATCAGGATAAACCGTAATGTTACGTCGTTCCCCTGTGGTATGGTCATAGCGCGTTAAAAACCCACTATAGGAACCCGCATAAACAATATTGGGATTGTTGGGATGGGGTGCCACATGTGCACTTTCACCACCGCCAACGGCATGAAAATCCCGTTCGGTAATGCTACCACCCATAGTACGCGACGCAATGGAAACAGTACTGTTATCCTGTTGACCTGCATAGACGCGGTAGGGAAATTGATTGTCCACATCCACTCGGTAAAACTGTGCAGTGGGCTGGTTATGGTAAGTGCTCCATGTTGCACCGGCGTCAAAGGATACTTGCCCACCACCATCATCCGCGATGATGAGATGCTTTGCATCCATGGGGTCGATCCACAAGTCATGATGATCTCCATGGGGTGTGCGGATGCGGCTAAATGTTTTGCCTCCATCCTTGGAGCGCCAGAAGGAGACATTCAATACATACACCAAATCTTCATTTTCCGTGTCGGCATAGATCCGCGTGTAATACCAAGCACGCTGACGCAGATTGTTGTCTGAACTGGTTTTGATCCAGGTTTCTCCACCATCATCGGAGCGGAATAATCCACCCTTTTGGTTTTCGATCAAAGTCCACATCCGATTAGAATTTAGAGGAGAGATGGTTACACCAATAATGCCCATCATTCCTTCGGGCAATCCTTTGTTGCGAGTGATCTCTGTCCACGTATCACCACCATCAGTGGATTTCCACATGCCGGATCCTTCACCACCGCTCTCCAAACTATAGGGTGTCCGTTTGATTCGCCATGTTGTGGCAAATATAATGCGTGGGTTGTTAGGGTCAAGGATGAGGTCACAGGCTCCGACTTCATCATTGATATACAGCACCTTTTCCCATGTTTCACCGCCATCCTTACTGCGGAAAACACCCCGTTCTTCATTTGGGCCGAAAAGGTGGCCTAAGGCGGCCACGTAAACAAGATCGGGGTTTCTGGGATGAACTCTTATACGGGGAATCCGTCGGGAATCTTTGAGCCCCACGTGTTTCCATGTCTTGCCCGCATCGGTGGATTTCCAAACACCATTCCCATGGGAGACGTTTCCGCGGACAGTAACTTCACCACCACCTACATAGATCACATTGGGATCCCATTCACTGACAGTTACAGCCCCAATTGAACCACCAAAATATCCATCTGAAATATTGTCCCAGGTTTGGCCGCCATTTTTAGTTCGCCATACACCACCACCGGTTCCACCAAAATAGGCCAACAATTTATTTCCGGGCACACCGGTGGACGCAGCGGACCTTCCGCCGCGAAAAGGACCGATATTCCGATATTTTAATGCTTTAAATAAATCTTCGCTGAATCGTTCCTTAGCTCCTACAAATGTAATGCCCACCAGTAGAAAAATCGCTAATTGGACAAACCGCTTTCTTTTATGCATAAAAACCTCCTTCTTATGACACTATCGGAAAATTGAGTTAAACATAATATGATAACAATCTATTTGCATGCAAGGAAACAATTAATTCGAATAAATAAGGTATTAATTGATCTGTTTGTAAAATATCTTTTCTTAATTTTTATCCTGAAAATTTAGGAATTTCATGAAGATTGCATTTTTAACCGCAGGGGGGATTGCACCCTGCCTTTCAGCTTCTATTGGCGCACTCATTGAAGCGTACAACAATACAGCTCCGGAGGCGGAACTCATCGGTTATCTCAACGGTTATCGCGGCCTGCTTTTGGGCAAGTCCATTTCTATACTTCAATCAGTTCGGGAAAAGACGGATATTCTTTATGAGTTCGGCGGCAGCCCTATCGGGAACAGCCGGGTCAAACTGACCAATGTTACTGACTGCGTGAAACGGGGTTATGTTAAAGATGGGGAAGACCCACTTCAGGTTGCCGCAAACCAGTTGGTGAAGGATGACATTGATATTTTACACACCATTGGCGGAGACGACACCAACACCATGGCGGCGCAGCTTTCATTTTATCTTAAGGAAAATGGTTATGACCTTACCGTGGTGGGGCTCCCGAAGACAGTGGATAATGATGTGTATCCGATCACCCAAACACTAGGGGCGTGGACGGCGGCTGAGCAGGGGGCCATCTTCTTTGAAAATATCGCTAACGAGAATACAACAAGTCATAGGCAACTCCTCATTCATGAGGTTATGGGGCGGAACTGCGGTTGGCTTACTGCCTATACAGCCAGAGAATATCATGGCCGTTTGAAGCAGCGGAATTTTTTACCAGAAATTTTGATCGATCAACAGCGCTGGGATTTGGATGCTGTTTACATCCCTGAAATGGATATTGATTTTGATGCTGAATGCGAACGTCTAAAAGCGTTGATGGATGAAAAAGATTCAGTCAATATTTTCTTAAGTGAAGGAGCCGGAACGGATACCATTGTAAAAGAAATGAAAGCGACCGGGGAGACTGTTGAACGGGACGCCTTCGGCCACGTGGCACTGGATACATTGAATCCTGGACAGTGGTTTGCCAGGCAGTTTGCTGCACGGTTAAACGCAGATAAAACGCTTGTTCAAAAGAGCGGTTATTTCAGCCGCAGCGCCGCACCGAATAAAAAAGATTTGAAATTGATTAAGGTCTCGGGGAAACTGGGCGCTCAACTGGCTTTGGATAGTCGAAGTGGTGTCGTAGGATTGGATGATGACAATAAGGGCGAGTTGGGATTAATTGATTTTGCAAGAATTAAAGGTGGAAAACCTTTTAATACAGACCAACCATGGTTTAATGGATTGCTGACTGAGATTGGTCAGCCTAGGTAAAATAAAAATAGGAATAAAATTATGAGTTTAAATTTGAATAATCTTGAAGATGTTGCAGAAGCAATGGTGGCTCCGGGGAAAGGAATCCTTGCCGCCGATGAAAGTACGGGCACCATTGGTAAACGATTGGCACAGATTAATACTGAAAGTACTTTTGAGAGCCGTAATGTCTATCGGGATTTACTCTTCTCTGCGCAAGGGATGGAAAACTATATCAGCGGTGTTATCCTGTATGATGAAACTTTGCGTCAGTCCTCCCTGGCTAAAGGTGTACCCTATCCTGAATACTTAGCTGCGAAGGGAGTCATCCCCGGGATCAAAGTGGATACGGGGGCCCACGATTTATCTGGAAGCGAAGGTGAAAAGATCACGACAGGATTAGACGGCTTGGATGAAAGATTGAAAGAATACCGTCAGCTCGGCGCTCGTTTTGCCAAATGGCGGGCCGTCATTAATATTTCAGATGATAATCCTAGTGGCTACTGCATCAGCACCAATGCTCATGCTCTCGCCCGTTATGCGGCACTATGCCAAGCTAATGATATTGTACCCATTGTGGAGCCGGAAATTCTCATGGATGGTACCCACGACATAGACGATAGCTTCGTGGTGACAGAAGAAGTCCTCCATACAGTATTTTTTGAATTGTATTCCCAGGGCATTCAATATGAGCAAATGGTATTAAAACCCAATATGGTTTTGTCCGGTTATGATGCCGGCGACCGCGTCGGTGTAGATGAAGTGGCTCATGCCACGCTCCAGTGTTTTTTTAGAACAGTACCGGCAGCCGTCCCGGGAATTGCCTTTCTTTCCGGTGGACAAAGTGATACAGATGCCACGGCCCATTTAAATAAAATGAATCAATTATTGGGTGACAATAAACCATGGAATTTGTCATTTTCATACGGTCGCGCTTTACAGCAACCGGCGTTGAAAGCATGGGGCGGGAAAGATGAAAATGTTTCCGCCGCCCAAAACGCCTTTATGAAACGAGCGAAATTAAATAGCCTGGCGACAAAGGGAGAATATTCAGCGGAGATGGAATAGAGACGCATAGTCCCGATTTTCGGGACGTCTCTAAATTTTTTAATTTGTTGGTCAGGCAGTGAATAGCACCACCGCTTAAACGAAACTGGGTGGTTGAAACGGTGATATGCATGACCCCACCAATTATGTTTCGGCAGTTTTGAGATTAAAATTTTCAAGTTGGGTAAAAATAAATAGTGCTAAAAATTAAATTTAAAGCCCAATATAAGGATAGAATCCCATTGGTCTTCTTTGTAATTGGATTGTTGCATAAGATAAATAGTAGGATTAAATGATTGAATCGATTTTACTGAAAAGCCAATGTAAGCACGGTTGCGATTTATTTCTTTTTTCTCAAAGTCATAAAAAATCTCATCAGCGATGTATGGAACTAATTTTAAAGATGTGAATTCACGTTGACTTTTTATAGTAATCATATCTCGATTTCGATAAACTGGATCCTTGTCTTGTTTTATCCTGTATTCTATTCGGCTTCTGGCTGAAAGATTAAAGGCGCCCAATTTGAATTTTGTTGAAATGGTCCCGTGGGGCCGCTGTTCAGAAATCCAGACACCATCTTTTTGTTCGAATACCTCTCTAAAATTAATATTGAGGGCAAAGTTTGGACTTATTTTATATTTAAACCCAATATCGCTGTGAACATAATAGAGGGATGATTCTGAACGGAAGTCCTGCTCCAGAGTCATTGCCAATTTATCGGACAATATTCGATTAAATTTTTCTGCGTGCCAAAGGTGAATTTTCCCGGAAGAACCAGCAAACAAAGATTGAAAAATAAAAAATAAAACGAGTTTTTGTGTCATTGTTTTGTCCTAATCAGAGGAGAATCTTAATTAAATTTTGTATTGGTTGTTAAAAGACTAATATTGGTTTGATTTTAGATAGATAATTTAAATACAAAAGTATATGTGGGTGTCCATTTGCCTTCTTTTAGGGATCGAACATATTTTAAAAATAGATGGTTTACCATATTTGGTTTTTGGCAGGTCGAATCCAAAAGAAGTCTAGTTTATATAATAATTCCATGTATCAGGCACGAAGAAAAATTCATTATTGATAAAGGGTGTTACCTTCAATCGGGTGGTTGGTTTGGGTGTTTTTAACTGGATGCGGCTACGGTTGCGCATTTCATCATTTTGCCCGCCACGGATGCAGTAATTCATACGAGTGCGCAATTGTAATTTGGCCTATTGATTGCTTTGATGAGTTCCACTTGCGGGCGTTGTTCCAATTACCGGACATCATTCTTGGTGCGGTATTAGGCCCTGTATTTAATCCCGACAGTCCATGTGGGGCTTATAGGATAATGAAATTCGATATCCAAATGCTTATGAAAAAACCCTGTTTCATTCACGCGGCCATCAAAATCAAAAGTGACAGTGAATTGACCTAATTTCTGTTTAATTACCAATTTATCCTGGTGATTAAATTGCCCGTAAAGGGTTGAGGCAAAGAAAATTAATAGTATTATTTTTTTAAGCATTGGCTAATCCATGAACTTAACTGTTGTGCCGAAATTCTCATTATCCGTCATTAAAACCAAACGCCCATTGTGAAACATCATGGCTTCCACCTTTTGTCCTGCAATAACCATAATCGGTTTCAATAAATCAGGATGAATCGGTGTAAATGCGCCGGCAGGATTGATTTCACCCAGTTCGTAAATGGCAGTGGTGAAAGGGCCATCATCCCCGGGGTCGGATGTTGCGGAAGTCCATAAACTTCCATCGGCTTTAATAGCAAGATCAGCAATATTACGCTTATACTTTTTAGGTTCAGGCAGGTCGAAAGTGAACCTTTTCAGTTCATAAAACGATTTTTTTTCGGGACTGAAAAAGGCCGTATACAGGGTTGACTTCCGTGTATCAGCACCTCGATCGCCATAAATGAAAACAAGGCCCTGGCCCGACGGGTAAATAGTGAGACCTTCTAAATTCATGGTCGCTTTCAGTCCTGGAAGGGTAAAGGTGTGGAGCACATCCACGCGAAAATCCTTTGGATCCACAAACACCTCGTAACATTTTCCCGTACTCTCCATCAGGATGTATCGATTGGGCTTGTTGGGATAAGTAACGGCCGCTTCAAGATCGTAAGGAAGTTTTGGCTCCGGCCAGATCAGCTTTGTGATTTGAAGCTTATTATCCAAGTAACTGACCCGCGGCTGTTTTTTCTTTTTATTATCGTGAACAACGAGATAACCATTTTTAAAAGCGGCAAGGCCACTAATAGAAAATTCACGAGAATTGTGAATATGATGCCAATCATCCTCTTGACCAAACAAGAAAACAGAAAAAAGAAAAAGAAAAAGTTTATTCATTTTGCCCGGATGAAAACGGATGTTTCGACAAATAAGCATTATAATAATGTTCATCCCCGGTGACCTCTTGCGCCGCCCATTTGGGTAAAGTGACAGATTCATCTTCGGCGTCCAACTCAACTTCCGCCAGCCATAATCCATCATTCTTTCCGTGGAATTCATCCACATCCCAACCCTTGCCTTCAGCTATGACCTTATACCGTGTTTTTTCGATTATATCATTCTGACATAGTTTAAGAAGGGTTTCCGCTTCAATCATGGGAATCTCATATTCGAACTCGTCCCGTGAAAGGCCCGTGCCGCTGGATTTCACGGTCAGCGTGGCTATATTCCCTTTGATCCGGACACGGACAATACCTTTATCGGTGATAGCCAGATACCCCTGACGGTAGGGGGTGCCTTTAACATTTTCGGGCCAATGAGTAAGGTTCATTAAATATTTTCGTTCAATTTCTTTAGCCATTCTTTACTTTCACTACATAAATGAGTGCAGATGTTAGGATTCCGGGATAAAATGGTTCAAGTCCCAAAGGATAGCCTTCACCCATACTGCCAATAAACATCCAAATGGCACCAACAATCACAGGGGTGACCATCATCATTGTTATTCCACCGTGGGGTCGTTCAGCTTTGAATGATAATAAAAATGGAAGGACCAAACCCGGAACGAGGATAGACCCAAGGCCGTACCAAAGGTTGACCACAGAGGGTACGCTGAAGGCCAATCCTAGTGCGATGAATGCTGTGACGCTCAATCCTTTGCGAACCAATCCTGTTGATTCATTTTCCCATAATTGCTGATCTTTGGTTGTGGGCGATTGGATGCGCCATAAAATATCTCTTCCAAAAGTAATCGCGCTGATGAGTCCAAGTGAATCAATGGTAGACATAATGGTTGCCAGCAAACCGGTGATGAAAATGCCATAAGCTAAGGGCGGCAGGACCATGGCCCCCAAGCGGGGATAGGCAAATAATGGATCGCCGGCGGGGAGAAAGGCCTTGGCATAGAGCCCTGTGGAAAGGGTGAGTAAATCAAAAATGAACCAAAATCCAATTGAAATCAAAATGCCTTTTTTAGCCGTTTCCGGTGATTTGGCAGCAGCACATCGCTGGTAAAATCCCGGGTCCACAAAGGTCCATAAGGCGATAAAAAACCACACCAAAATATATTGGATTGACGCGCCGCCAGTGGGATCCAAATGGGAATCAGGTAAACTCGATCCAGTTAGCGGACCGCCGGATTTCATTGAAAAAATGAGAAGGAGAACAAATCCTAAAAACATGAGTCCGAATTGAAAAATGTCAGTGCGAACCACCGCTTTGAAACCACCCATCCAGATATAACTGAGGCTTATCCCTGTGGCGATGAGGAGGGATAACCCGAAAGACAGCCCGGTTATGAATTGAAGCAGAAGGCCAATACTGAGGATGTAGGGCGCTGGACTGGCTAAAGCCAATATGTAGAGCGAACTAACTACACCGGCGGTTTTTCCATACCGTTCATGGAACTGATCCGGGAGTGAAATGGTTTTGAGGCGGTTGATTCGTCCGGCAATGAAGAATGCAAACAGAAGTGCAAATATGTAATAGGGGAATCCGAATATTAACCAGGTCTGGATGCCATAGGAATAGGTGTTTTCGCCGATCCCCAGGATGCCCCCATACCATGTAGCTACCAATGTTACTACAAACCCGGGGAGGCTCAGTTTTCGGCCCGCTAGTAAATATGCTTCTGGATCTTTGCCCGATTGTTTTGCGCGGTAAAAACCAAAAAACAGGAGCAATCCTACATAAAGGATCAGGACAGAAAGGTCGAGCCAGTGCATATTTTAGTTTTCGGGGTGGTCGCGAAAAACGAGGATTGGGTCAGAGGAATCCACGGAAAAAGTGGCGCCGAGAGATTGGTTGGAAATGCCCCGGGTGGAGGGATCCAAAACTGTATCATTCAAGGGATATTTGAGTGCCGTGGTGGACACAACCGTACCGAATCGCTGGGGGAATAAAGAAACAACTTCTCCCGGGAAAGAATCAAAGGAGCGTTGGCCCCGGTGACAGGTAATAGTGAAATGGTCAGTGACCATTTCAATGTTCAATTTTTCAAAACAATCAAAAAGTATATAATGGTTCGCCACCGTCATATCTTCCCGCAGTCCCGTAGCTCCAAGAAGGATGACCGATTTAAGGCCATTCATAACGGCCCAATCCAGAGCTTTTTCAAGGTCTGTATTATCCTGGTTTGGATCGTGGATCTCCAATCCATGGAATTCATAGTCTGGGTCTATTGAATCCAAGTCTCCGATGATCACATGGGGAACGAGGTTCAGTGTATCCAATGTATTGGCTGAACCGTCAGTACAGATCACCGTTCCAGCGTCTTCCAGGATTTCTAATGGTATGAGGTGAGTGGGGAAAGCGCCGTTAGCTAATATTATGATAGGAGATTTAAATGAATTTTCCATTTTCTATCATTAAAGTTATGGGTTTTCCCGGCAGATTTCATAAAAAAGGGTTTGGTTCAAATCAGATACGGTTTTTAATTTTGGAAACGAAATATACGAATATCGTTTCCATTTTCTATGAAACAAGAACCACAAATTGATCAAATACTGAGCGGAGGCTTCGAATCCGTCGCTGACGGGGGTGTCCGCTCCTTCACGGTAGATGCGCTTTCCAAACGGCTTGCCATGAGCAAAAAAACCATCTATAAGTTTTTCCCTACCAAGGAGAATTTGATTCATGGCATCATGCATTTTGCCCTGGACCAGATCAATAGTGTATTTATTAAAGTGATGAAAGAAGAGCCCAACCCGGTGCTCCAATATATTAAAATTATGGAAGCAATCTCTAAATTTGCAGGACGTACACCGGTTCATAAGTTAGTAGAACTCAAATCACTATATCCTAGTATCTGGGATCACGTGGAAACCTTTCGTTTAAGTCAGCAACGAAATTTTTACACCATTTTGAAATTGGCCCAGGAGCAGGGATTGGCCCGGGATGACATTGATATGAAAGTTGCATCCGTGGTATATGTCAATGTTGTAAATAGTACCTTTCAGCCGGAATTTTTTTTAAAACATGATCTGCCCATTAGTGAAACTATTCGCGGATTTGTCAAGGTCGTGGCCCGGGGCATATTTAACGAAAAAGGCCGAGCGGCCATCAATCAATATTATGAGCATAATAGAGTCTAAATATTCCGATCATCCCATTCGAAGGTGGTTCATTCGGCAGAGCCTAGATCACCCAAAACGTACGATTGCTTTGGCAATGATTTTTACAATCATAATGGCGTCCGGCTTGAGGTTCTTTATGATTGATGATGACCTGCTAAAAATGATGCCTGAAGACCTGGAATCAAGGATATCATGGGATAATATCCAAGAAGAATTTGGCAGCACAGAAGTGGTCTTTATTGCATTTGGGCATGAAGAGGAAAATATCTTTCAGCCTGAAGCACTGGCAAAATTGTGGGATCTTTCTGAAGCCTTGGAGGCTTCGGATTGGGTGGATGAAGTGACTTCTATCTCTACGTCTACACGAATGGATAATTATGATGGATTCATGGAAATCGATGACCTGCAGTTATACCGGAATCTGTCCCAGGAAGAAGTAGATGACATTCTCACTTACCTGGATAAAAATGAAAAGATTAAAAAGCAATTGGTGAGCAGAGAAGGTGATTATTTCATTGCCACCATTAAGCCATTTGACAGTATTGAACTGGTAGGTTTTGTTGCTGAAATAAAATCCATAACAGATTCCATTTTGCAGGGATTTGATATCCATTACGGTGGTCAGGCCTATTTCACTGGGATCATGCCACCTATGATCCGAGAGGATGTAAAAGGGCTCATGTTGGCCGGAATGATCATTATGGTTATTATATTATTACTGAACCTGCGAAATGCACCTGCTGTCGGGATGGTGATTACAGTGATCATGTTATCTTTGGCGGCCATGATGGGGTTCATGGGTTGGATGGTCCACTTGACCGGTTCCGGTAAATTCCTGTTTACACTTGCAAATACATCCATGCCTATTATCCTGTTAACCATTGCGAATTCCGATGGTGTCCACGTCATGACCAAATTTTTTAAGGAGTTCAGGATCTTTAAGGATAAAAGAAGGGCCGTGGCATCCACAATGGATTCATTGCTCATTCCCATTTTCTTGACCAGTATCACCACGGTAGCAGCTTTCTTGGCAATGACAACCTCACCCCTTGAACCCTTGATTGGGTATGGCATCACCATCAGTGCGGGAATCCTCATTGCATGGTTCTTGAGTTCTACATTACTGCCATCATTGATCAGTTTGAAGAAATGGGATCCCAATTCAAAAGCAGTCGCTACCAAAAGTGTATTTGAGAAGATTATTGATAAATTAGGGAAGGTTGTACTGACACATCCTAAATATGTTTTTTCTACAGGACTGTTTATTGTTATCATTGGATTGTTCGGTTTATTTAAGGTGTCGGTGGATGTGGATATGGCCAAATTCTTTAAAAAAGGATCCGAATTAAGGGACAGTATGGATTTCCTTGGCGAAAAGATGAACGGAACAGTCGATCTTAGGGTCAGGCTAGAAGGGGATATGAAAGAACCTGAAACACTGAATAGTATGATAAAACTGCAGGATAAACTTGCAGATTTTCCGCAAGTCAGAACCAGCTATTCGATTGCCAATGTGGTCGAGCAAATGCATAGAACAGTGATGGATGATGATCCAGCGTATGAATCGATTCCTGAGTCCAGAGAGAAAGTAAATAATTTATTTACAATGTATTCCATGTCTGGTGACCCAGATGATTTCTCTACTATGGTGGACTATCAGTATTCAGTGGGACTTATAACCGCATTCAGTACTAATTTAACCACCTCTGAAACATTTGAGATTGTGGAATCAAGCCAAAGATATATTGATCAATTCTTCGGTAAAAACCTGAAAGTTGATTTCACTGGTATGATCGTTATTATTAGGGATTTGGTCAATTTGATTATCAAGTCTACCATAGTCAGCATCATTTTTTCTTTGATTATAATAGGCTTTATTGCTTCCATATTTTTTAAGAAAATCTTATGGGGTATTTTGGCCGTTATACCACTGACGTCCGCTGTACTTATGAATTTCGGGTTTATGGGATATTTTGGAATTGAACTGTCTCATATTACTGCGATCCTTTCTTCTATCATTATTGGTGTGGGAGTAGATTTTGCTATTCACTATATTGCTCAATTCAGGAGATTATCCAGAACAATCGTGGAAAATAAACTCTCACGGGAAGTTGTAGATGATGTGGGCTATCCCATCATACTTGATGCAGCCTCGAATATGGGATTTGGGGCTTTACTTTTCTCTGCTTTTATTCCCATTCAATACATTGGCGGGTTAATGGTTTTTGCAATGGTATCAACTTCATTAGGTACATTAACTGTTTTATCCGCTTTAGCAGAATTATTAAAGAATAAATTAATCGAAAGGAATACACCGTGAGAATTTTACTCCTTCTAATAATGTCTTCATTGGCTGTAGGGCAGTCCGGACAAGAAATTGCAAAGTGGGTGGATGAAAAACCATCACCAAAAGATATGTCCAATACCACCAAAATGATTCTGACAAATTCTAAAGGGAAAACCAGAATTAATATCATGACGTCCAGATCTATCGATGGCAATAAGAAACAGATCATCTGGTTCATGGAGCCAAAGGATGATAGGGGTGTGGCATTTTTGAAGATCGAGCACAATAATAAAGATGATGAAATGCGAATGTGGCTTCCTGCATTCAAGAAGGTGAGACGGATTTCCTCCAAGAAAAAGGGGGATGCATTTATGGGCTCAGACCTGAGCTACGAAGACTTAACCAATCGAGAACTGGATGAACATGATTATACACGCTTGGATGACGCAACTGTAGATGGAATCGATTGTTACGTATTGGAGATCGTGCCGAAGCCGGCATTAAGATCATCTTATTCAAAGCATGTATCTTGGATCGCAAAAAATGGTTTTTATGGCGTAAAAGAAATGTCCTACAACAAACGCGGTGAATTGAAAAAAGAAAAAGAATTTTCCTATCAACGAATGAAGGATTATTATGTGATTGAAAGGGTGTTTGTTGAGGATGTACAAAAAAATCATACGACCGAAGTCACTTTTGATAAAATAAATGTGGATTCTGGTTTGAAAGCCTCATTATTTCAGGAAAAGAATTTGAAACGATTACCTAAAGATTGATCATGAAAATCTTATTATTCACTTTCACAGTATCTGTTTTGACCGGTCAACTGAATTATTCGGGAGAAGTAAATCCATATGTGATGACACGGACATCCGACCAATCCCAAATCAATCTACCTTACCGACTTCTTTCATTAGATTTGGGATTCACCATGGGCAATTGGGATATTAAAACCGTTTTAGCCATCGAACATAGGAATCAGCCTTCTGAAACCACATTTGAACTCAGGGAAGCCTATCTTGCCTATTATCCCGATTGGGGTGAAGTCAAACTGGGGAAACAGATTCATGTCTGGGGTGCGGTAGATGGAAATAACCCTACCGATAATCTAAATCCATATGACTATTATTACATGTTTTCTCCCGGAACAAAGAGAAAACTGGGAACCCTATCGTTTTCAAGTAAAATATATATTGGGCGTTTTCAACTAGAGGGTATCATTATCCCAAAACATGAAATTAACCGAATGCCTTATGGTGAAAAGGATTTTCCGATCAGTATACCTGTTAAGCCGTTTGTCGAATACGAAGTAGATAGGAAGATGGAGCTTGGATTCCGAGTCCAGAATTCTTCTTCACTAGGAGATGTGGGATTTTCTATTTTTAATGGGAATGATCGAGCCCCTAGCCTGTTGACAACTAATGCGACTTTTCAGGAGGGCGTGCCGCCAGTAGTCAATCAGCGTAATTTGGGATACCGGACCACAACAACTTGGGGATTTGATTTTGTCACATTCATCGGAGATTTTACGCTCCGTGGAGAATCATCTATTTTTAAAACAAAGGCTCCCTTATTAAGCATCAACCTTTTTAAGATTCCACTTGATTTATATGAATTGCACCAGGAGGTCACCTACGCTCAATCTGTTTTTCAGATTGAATATACTACTGCTTCTGATATAACTATTTCGGGTCAGTACATTACTAGTAATGTAAGTTCGGAAGAATATGACTGGTTTCATACCTTATCCGTTGAACTAATCCAGTTACCCAATTCATCCATTCCAACTTTCAGACCAGGAATGGGAACGCCCTTTGCTATCTTTACCGATAAGGCGATCATGCTGTCTTCTAGTGGTGTAATGATGGATGATCGTATGGAATTAAAGGGTTCCACAATTTTGAATATGGATGAAAGTGGCTATATGTTTACTGCTTCTATTGGATATTCACCTTGGATTAACTGGAAAATTGAAACAACTATAGTACAGTTTAAAGGTGAAAAGGACGAACCAGAAAACGCCTTTACTAAAATGGAAGATTTTTCTCATTTGAGACTCGGGCTGCACTATAATTTTTAATCCATTAAATTCTGGTATGACCAGATTAATAATATTTATTTACCTGCTGAGTGCTTTTCTTACTGCACAACCAACCGGGCGGGCGATTATGGAAAAACTGGATCAGATTAAAAAGCCGATTGACATCCAGACACAACTCAAAATGACGTTAATCTCTATGAAAGGCAAAAAAGAAAGACGCCGGTCGAGGGAATTGACCAGCATCGAAAAAAAGTATGAGGATGGCAAATTCAAATCCAAATCTCTACTAAGGTTTTCCAAACCGAAAGAGGTTAAAGGTACCGGATTCCTCACATGGGATAAAGTTGGTTCCAATCCGGATGATCAATGGTTGTACCTTCCGGCTTTGAAAAAAGTAAAACGCATTCGCACCAAAGAGAAGGGCCGCAGTTTTATGGGCACGGATTTCAGTTATGAAGATCTGTCCGGGAGAAACTTGGACGCAGATGAATATGAACTTTTGGGCGAGGAATCCATCCATGGCTCATCCTGCTATAAGGTGGAGGCAAAGCCGAAAGAAAAAGGAGGGCAGTACAGTTCCCGAATCGTGTGGGTGGAAAAACATAATTCACTCATGAAAAGGGTGGTATTCTTCAATAAAAAAGGGGATCGTTTCAAGATTCTTGATATTCCTGATCATGTCAAAAATGGTGATTACTGGACGGCTACGAAAATGATCATGAAAAACCTGAAAAATAACCACCGTACGGAACTGGATGTACTGAAGGTGGACTATGACCAGGAATTAAAAGACAATGTATTTACAGAAAGCTTTTTAAAGCGGTTATAAAATTTTAACGTAAATATTTTTAGGAGAGCTTTTATAATCCAAATCGGTCTGAAATTTATAGGTAATTTTATCGGATACCTTTTTCTGAACTGTGAAGTATACTCGTTTCAGGTCAAATCTGTTTATTGCATCTTTTTCGCTTGCGTGCGTGTAATTGAAGAAAGTATTGCCGTTGATATCCTGCCCAGATATCCAAGAGGACGCACCTATTGTCTAAACAACCAAAGCCAGGAAGATTTTTCTCATTGTTTTTTCGTTATTTTTTATAGCCGATAGAGTCGAAAGGATTAACTAAGGTTGTGGTAATATTCTTCAGGTGGGCGCCAATCCTTTTTAAATATCTTGCGTAAAGCGCTATTGCTGATGTTTTGGTAGTAGATCCAAATTCCAGATCACCTCGAAGAATACCATTAACGATGTTATCGGATTTTCCTGTCATCTGTTCCCGGTACCCTTCCATTAAAGATTTTGCTATATCCGAATCCTGGGTGTGGATCGCTTCAATAGTTTTATCAAATCGTTCCTTGACCTCTTCTTCAATGATAGCCAGGTCATTCTCGATATCCTCGGCAATGATTTGATCCGGATAATTTATTGCCAAGTCCAAAATATTTTTACAATAATCCCCGATGCGCTCGATGTCCACAACCATGTTGATTAAGATCAGCCCATTGACCATATCCTTTGTATCTTGTTCAATAGCGTAGTGGGTTAATACTTTGCGGCGAACTTCCTGCTGGAAGGCATTGATCTCCTGGTCACGTTTTTTAAGCGCTTTCAGGGTTTCAATATTTTCTTTATGCCTTAAGTATTGAATGGCCTGGTTGAATATCTCCCGGGATAGTTCCATCATTTCGTAAGAACTGTTCCAGGCTTGAGAAAGCAAATCTTCTGCTTTCCACAGGTTTATGATGTCTTTAATGATTGTCATATTGTTACCTCACAGCGAAAATTAAGGATAAGGGGACTAAAAAGAATACTACTAGGATATAAACAATTGGAATAATTCGGTTCCTGGTAGCCAGTTTTGCAAACCACTCTGCCATTTGAATTGGAATATTGCGAATTTTTTCGATGGGCCAGATAAGCAGGATGCCGAAAATATTAAATGCCAGGTGGCCGAAGGCCACTGCCAAAGGAGCGTGTGTTCCAGAAACTAAACTGGCAAGGAGGGCCGTGATAGTCGTCCCAATATTGGCCCCTAGGGTATAAGGGAAAATCTGCCGTAGCTGCAAAATCCCGGCACCGGCGAGGGGGACAACCAAAGAAGTAGTGATCGAACTGCTTTGTACCATGATAGTAATAAAAACACCGAAGAACAATGCCCGCACCCAAGTTTTAAAAATATGGGAATCAAAGAAGGCTTCCAGTTTCTCCATAACAAGACTACGAATCAATGTAGTTAAATATTTCAAAGAAATGAAAAGCAGGATTAAGGCCACAACGATCAGCAGCCAGTTGTAATTGATTAAATCCTGCATTTTAAAGAAATCCTTGATGACCTCCACCGTCGGCTTGGTGATCATTTTGATAGGGCTTTTAAATGTGAATGTGCCGGCGCCCAGGAAGAGGCTGGCCATCCAGTTGGCAGTCTTGCTGATGATACCGAAATACAATTGGAGGGGGAAGAGAATGATTACGGAGATCGCATTGAAAAAGTCATGGACTACCGAAGCGGAAAAGGCCCGGCGAAATTCATTTTTATTGACGATATGTCCCAAAGAAACAATGGTATTGGTGATACTGGTGCCGATATTGGCACCCATGATGTAGGGAATGGCCGCCGCCACCGCCACGATAGGATCTTCGCCAAAAGTGCCTGCCGCAACCATGCCCACAACAAGGGATGTGGTAGTAGAGGAACTTTGAATGAGGCTGGTGGCCAGGATGCCAATAAATAATCCAATGAGGGGTGCAGCGGTGCCGGACATGAGTTGTTCGGCGAAACCGCGACCAAGGCCTTTGAAGCCCGAACCGATCATACCGATGCTCACCAAAAACAAATAAAGAATTGCCAGGATGGCAATAATTTTCAAATAATTCAAAAGACTTGCCGGTGGACTTTTTGAATGTGTCATTATCCCATTGAAATTTAGCCGTAAAGTTAAAACTATTAATTTATTTATTGGCAAAAAAAGGGGCGATACCTAACCCATCGCCCCTTGACTCTCTTTGATGTTCGCTGAACTCAGTTCCGCAGGGGTTTACCTTTTTTCAGCATAAACCGGATCCGGTCTTGAGTTAAGGGTTCCCCCGCCAGGGAGACGAAGGCCTCGCGTTCAATATCTAAGAGGTATTGCTCATCCACTGATTTGGTCAAACCGGCTTTATCGCCACCGGTGAGGACAAAAGCCAGTTTTTTGGCAATCAATTCATCGTGGGCCGAAATTTTTCCTTGTGCTTTAAATCCTTTTAACGCCATAGCCATAGCTGTTCGTCCACCGGTACCGGGAAGTTTCAAATCGTTTCTGTATTCGGGAGGTTCGTAGTCATTTTCAATTAATTCCAGGGCTTTTTGTTTGGCCGCCCAGATCCGGTGGTCATTATTCATAACGACTGTATCGGTCTTCAACAAGTATCCCATGAATTTGGCTTCGTCGGCGCTGGTGGCCACCTTTGCAAAGCCGATGGTTTCAAATGCTTTTTGGGCCACTTGGAATGCATTCATTCGCCCTTTTCCGCTGTTTTCCATCAAATTAAGGATCATCCGCAGATTTCCGCCGGCCCCGGGGATCAGCCCCACGCCTACTTCCACGGCGCCGATATAGAGTTCGCCCAAACCCACGCGATGGGCCGCCGGCGCTACCAATTCGAAGCCGCCACCCAATGTGAGGTGATGGGGCGCCGCCACTACCGGGGCTTTGGAAAAACGCATCCGCTGGGTCAAGTCCTGAAGCTGTTTTATGGTCTCTTTCATTTGATCAAAAGCACCCGCTTCGATAGCTTGGATCATGTTAGCTAAATTGGCGCCGGCACAGAAGTTGGGACCTTGATGGCCAAGGACCAGTGCTTTGTATTTGCCCGCTTCTAAGAGGTCCATACCGTCATTAATAGTTTGGCCGATGGAGCCATCAATGGGGTTCAAGGTAGGCTGGAGTACGGAGTGGAACTGCACGTTGAGAACGCCGTCCCCCAAGTCAATGAGGCTGGCACTCCAATCCTTTTTAACCACATTTCCGCCGGTCTTGTGGAGATTTAGGTTGATGGATTTTTCAATGCGTTTTTCTGTTTTTACGGAGCCGGATTGGACATCGTAGTATTCCAGTTTACCGTCCTTTATTTCATAGAATGAAGTTCGTCCCGAGGCCAGCATATCCTTGACCCATTGGGGTACTTTCTTCCCGTCCGCTTCCATTCTCACCACGGACTTCGCCACACCGATAGCATCCCACACTTCAAAGGGACCGGCATCCCAGCCATAGCCCCATTTCATGGCATTATCTAAATTGATAATATCATCGCTTATTTCCGGAATTCGGTTAGCAGAATAGATCAATGAACGGGATAGGACTTCCCAAAAAAACTGGCCCCCTTTATCGTCACTGTATGCCATAGCCTTGATCTTATCGCCGGGGGTCTGGCGGTCTTTCGCTAAACGGAATCCATCGAAGCGAACTTTTTTCTGGGGACCGTATTCCCCCGTTTTTAAGTCAATCGAAAGAATACCTTCATCTGTTTTTTTATAGAAACCTGATTTTGTTTTGGCGCCTAAATTGCCTTCGTCCACCAGTCTCTGGAGGAATTCTGGAATTTTAAATGTTTCCCGTTCTTCATCCTCCGGGAGGTTATCATAAGACGTTCTCTGGACGTTGATCATGGTGTCCAGACCCACCACATCTGCGGTCCGGAAGGTGGCACTTTTGGGCCGGCCCACAACGGTGCCCGTAAGTTTGTCCACTTCTTCAACCGTTAGTCCATGCTCAATGGCTGTATTCATGGTGACGGCCATTCCAAAGACACCAATCCGGTTACCGATAAAGTTGGGTGTATCCTTGGCATGGACGATGCCTTTACCCAAAGCGTCTTCCCCAAATTCAGCAATCATATCATAGACAGCATCATCTGTGTCGGGGCCTTTCACCAGTTCCAACAGACGCATGTAGCGGGGCGGATTGAAAAAGTGGGTGATCAAAAACCGTTTTTTGAGGTGGTCTGGTAGGACGGTTGTTAGATCCTCAAGTGGAATCCCGGAAGTATTGGAGGTAAGAATTACTGATTCTTTCAAATATGGCACAATATTGTTATAAACTGTATGTTTAATATCAAGACGCTCAGCCACAGCTTCAATTACAAGATCGACATCTGACAGTTTCTCAAGGTCATTATCATACGTGCATGCGGTTACCAAATCTGCATTTTTTGGTTTATATAATGGTTTCGGTTTCAGTTTGGTGAGGCCATCAACTCCTTTTTGGGCCAATTCCTGGTTTATATCAAACAGGAGGGCAGGGATGCCAGCATTCGCAAAATGCCCCGCAATTTGTGCGCCCATTACACCGGCGCCAAGGACAGCGACTTTTTCAAATTTTTGACTCATAATATCCTCAATTCTAATTAATTATATTGGGTGATGTAACGATACATGACCCAAAAGTGGCTGGCACTGCCGGCAAGAACACACACATGCCAAATTTCATGGTAACCAAATCCTTTGCGGGGAGATTGTTCTCGATCCATAGAATAGATAATGGCTCCCCCGGTGTAAAATAATCCCCCCGCAAACAGCCAAATCAATGCACCGATTTGAAGGTGTAGAATTAATGGCCATATGGCAATCACGGATAACCATCCCATGAACACATAATAGACGGTGGAAAACCAACTTGGGAATTTGAACTGAAACAATTTCCATAACATCCCAAATAAAGCCAATCCCCAAATGACACCAAATAAACTCCAACCCCATGGACCCCTCAATGGTATTAGGCAAATTGGTGTATATGTGGAGGCGATTAGGACATAGATCATCATGTGGTCAAATCGCCTTAAAAAAATTTCCGTTCGTCCTGAAACAGGGATCCAATGGTATAATGTGCTGGCTACATAGAGTAGAAACAAGCCAGTTCCGAATATGGAGAAGGATACAACCTTCCAAGGGTCGAAGGGATTAACTGCCTCCAAAATCAAAAGTATGAGTCCAATAACAGAAAGGATGGCGCCAGCCACGTGGGTCAGGCCACTCATAGGATCTTTTAAATTTCTATTCAATACCGCCTACCGTTTAATGATTGTGGCAATTCCTTGTCCCGTGCCGATGCACATGGTCGCCAATCCAAGGTGTTTATCATTTTGTTCCATCACATTGATGAGTGTGCCTATGATTCGTGCCCCGGAACATCCCAGTGGATGGCCGATGGCGATTGCACCGCCGTTAAGATTTACTTTATTTGCGTCCCAGCCACCTTCTTGGATTACGTATAGTGATTGAGCAGCAAATGCTTCGTTCAATTCAATGACTTCAATATCATCCATAGTAAGACCGGCTTTTTTCAATGCTTTATTCGTAGCCGGGATTGGGCCCATCCCCATGCGTGTCCAATCCACACCGGCTATGGCACGGGAAATAATTTCAGCACGAATGGTTAATCCATTCTCCTTGGCAAAGGATTCGGATGTCACCAATAAAGCGGCAGCGCCCAATGAAAAGGGACTGCTTGTGGCCGCCGTGACGGATCCTCTTTCAACAAAGGCAGGATTTAAACTTTTAATCTTTTCGACGTTAGGTGTTCTCGGTCCTTCATCTTTTGATATGGTGGCTTCGCCGTACACATCAATGGGAACCACTTCATTATCATAATGACCGGCTTCCCATGCAGCCAAGGCTTTTTCGTGGGATTGAATAGAATAATCTTCTTGGGACTCCCGGGAAATATTCCCATCATTGGCCAGGTTTTCAGCTGTTTCTCCCATACCGATATAATATTCTTGTTCCGCAAGTTTCGGGTGGAAATCCGGGGCAAATCCACCGGGAGGAATGGAAAACATATCTTCAACGCCGGAAGCAATTCCCACTTCTATATCACCGCTCTCGATTGCTGTGCTGACTTGATGCAAGGCATCCATGGCGGAACCGCAAAAACGATTAACAACCTTTCCCGGGACTGATTGCGGTAATCCTGCAAGGGTGGCCACTGAACGACCAATAAGCATTCCCTGGGGACCTTCGGGAAAGGCACAACCCATGACTAAGTCTTCAACTTGTTCCAATTTTACGTTTGGATTGCGATCCATTAATCCTTTTACGACCTGTGCCGCCAGATCATCAGCACGGATCCCAACCATTTCACCATTTTTCACCCCAATCGGTGAGCGTGCCGCATCAATAATGACTGCTTTATTTCCCATCATAAACTCCTAATACGGGTAACTATTATTATTAAAAACATATTGTGCAATATTTCGTTTTAATCCAACCACATTGGTTTTTAAGCGCATGCGATTTTCAAACTCAGATATTTCCCGATCCACCAGCGGGGAGGGGGTGCCGTCATAAATTGCGCCAAGTGCAATATGGACCTGACCCATAATCCTGTTTGCCATCTCCATTGTGAACACTTTGGCAATATCAACAACCGTAGATTCAGGAGAATTACCCGCCATTATCTTGCGGGCACGGACAACTGTACTTTCCGCTGAATAAATATCCATAAAAATATCAGCGAGTATTTCGGTCAGTTGCTGTTCGTGTTTTAGATCCTGCCCAAATCGGCATAAGGCCTCATTAAAAAGAAACAATGCTAAGCGTTTTGCCGTTTCGATGGCTTGACATTCTTCTGCCAACGTATTATCTTTAAGTTTCAATTGGCTGTTGGACATGAAGGCCGAAATTTCTTTGATAGCTTCCCGTACTGGAAGTTCCTCCATCAATGCTTTTTTCATTATGAAGCCGGTAATGATTTGGCGATTGATTTCATTGGTGCCTTCCCAGATTTGATTAATGCGGTCGTCGCGGTAAGCTGCTGCCAATGGATATTCTTCCAGAAAACCATAGCCGCCCAAAATCTGAAGTCCCTCATCAATTACATAATGGCTTGTATCACTTCCGTAGACCTTAACCATAGAAGTTTCAATGGCAAATTTTTCCATGGTTTTCCCATGTTTGATATAATAATCGGGATCAGATTTATCCAATTGATTTATTTCATTTTGGAGCAAACCGATAGTACGGTAAGTGATACTGTCGGCGGCAAATGTGCGGATGGTCATGTTGGCAATTTTTTTAATAATTGCATCAAAGTGAGAAATAGATTGGCCAAAAGCACGCCGTTCTTTAGCGTATTCCGCGGTGCCGCTTATAACCATCTTTGAGCCGCCGACACCGGATGCGCCTAGCTTAAACCTACCAATATTTAGGCAGTTGAAAGCAATTGTAGCACCTTTACCGACTTCATATAATAGATTTTCCACCGGGACCTTGGCGTTCTGAAAAATGAGCGGTGTGGTGGAAGACCCTTTCATTCCCAACTTTTTTTCTTCGGCACCAATAGAAAACCCTTCCGTATCCCGGTCAACAAGGAAGGCACTGAATTTATCCCCATCCACTTGTGCAAAAACGGTATAGACTTCAGACCATGCACCATTGGTGATAAATATTTTTTCTCCATTCAAAATATAATGTTTACCATCTTTTGATAATTCAGCCGTGGTTTTAACCGCTACGGCATCAGAACCGTTTGATGGTTCCGTGAGGCCATAGGCGCAAAGGATTTCGCCGGAAACTATTTTTGGTAAATACTTTTCTTTCTGCGCTTTTGTCCCGAACCATACAATCGGAAGAGCGCCAATACCAGTTTGAACTGCCCAAGTCACAGAAAATGAGGGGCTATGGACCAAGGCTTCAGCAACGATAGCGGTGGTAACTTTATCCAAGTCCACACCGCCGTATTCTTCCGGTATGTCAATACCCAATAATCCTAATTCACCCATTTCCTTGATAAGCGATTTTGCCAGCTCCGGGTTATATTTTTCAATTTCTTCCTTTTGTGCCAAAATCCGGTCACGATCAAATTCCATGACCATATTATATATATCGGTATGCTCTTCAGTAAAATCTTCCCTCGAATACACTTGAGCTTGGGTGATCGGTTCCACCAGGAACTGACCGCCGGTTTTTAATTGGGTCAAGGGTTCACTCATAATTATTACCTCATTTCTTTTTCATTAGACCAGCCAGGATAAAATCACTGATTGTTTGTATATAATCTCTGGCGCTTACCCCATGTCTATCAAAAAGGGTAAACCAATTGATGGATTCCACATTCAACATAATAGACATGGCTGTAATACGAACATCAAGTTTTTTGAATACGTTTTCGCGTACTCCTTTGGTGATAATTTTTTCAAGCACTTCAAGAAATTGAGAATAGACTTTCTGAAGTTTGTTGCTAAAATCCGAATCCTTCTGGGCCATGGACCAAAACTCAGTCAGGGCAAAAAAAGGGTCGGGATCAGATTCATACTGATCAATAAAATAATTGAACAGACTTTTCAATTGATCGGGAGCAGACTGATCATTTTCAACCAAGTGGTTCAAGGTAGGGCTATAGCGAAAGACCCAAAAATTAACCAGGTCCAGGTACATATCTTTTTTGGATTTGTAATACCAATAGATAGCGCCCTTGCTTAATTGGGATTCCTGAACCACGTCATCCATACGTGATCCATCATATCCATTTTGAATTAAGACGGTGAGGGCTGCGTCTAAAATCTGTTCCTTGCGTAAATCTTGTCTCTTTTGATCCATTAATAAACCGACTGGTCGGTCTATTTTACGTTCAGTTCAATCTTCTAACAAGGATTTAATTAAAAAATGTAAAAAATATTTGCATCGGAAATATTTAAATTCATATATTTGCAAATGAGATTCAGTCTCATTACTAATAATTAATTACTTTAATAAGAGGAAAATCAATGATAAAGCACATGATAGAGGGGATTGTACTGTTGAGTATAATAGCCAATATGATCGCTGCCCAGGATGAATTTTTTGAGCCGTCCTATAACATCGGTGGTTATGGCGAACTCCATTATAATTCATCCCAAAAAGAGGAAGGTGAAGCAGTTAAAAAAATGGATTTTCACCGCTTCATTATATATTATGGATTTAACTGGACGGAAAAATGGTCCTTTAAATCTGAAGTTGAACTGGAACATAATTATGTAAAAGATGGAAATGGTGAATTAGAACTGGAACAGGCGTTCGTTAACTATCACACAGATAAATATGGTTTCCAGGCCGGTGTTATTTTGCCTTCTGTAGGTCTGTTAAACGACTTTCATGAACCGCCATTGTTTTTATCTGTAGAGCGACCTGAATATTCCAAGTATATCATCCCAACCACATGGTTTGGCAATGGTGTTGCCATTTATGGACAAGCAAAGGACTTTTCATGGAAAGCCGTGATCCATGAAGGATTGAATGGTGATGGAATTGCATCCAACTGGAGTCAGGGCATCCGCGGGGGACGTCAAAAAGGATATAAAGCAAATGCCCAAGAGTTGCTATACAATGGCCGAGTTGCTTACACGGGTATCCCCAGTTTAAGGATCGGCGGGTCGTACTCCACTACGAAAGCTCTCCGTTCTGAAGAAGGACTAAAACCGATCGGTGTGTCCTTGATGGAAACACACCTTAAGTATGATGGGAATGACATCATGGCTGTTGCTGAGTGGGGGAATATCAGCTACACTGATCACAGTGCCAAATCTTCTACCGGTTACTATGTTGACCTGGGTTATGATATTGGAAAAATGCTGAACCTGAGTGGAAAGCTCTATCCGTGGATTCGACTAACAGATATTAATCCTGGTGTAGGGCATGAATCTGAAGATAAAAGGCATTACAGTAAAATGATGTTTGGTTTAACCTATAAACCCACGAATCAAATTGCCTTTAAATTGGATTACGGCACCAAAACATACACCGATAAAGAAGTGGATAAATCAACCCTCATTAACCTGGGTGTGGGATATAATTTCTAATCAAAATTCGAAGCGTGTAACCAAAAAAACCTCCGGTGGGCGAGACATCAGACATCGGAGGTTCTCCAATATCCGTAGATACTTTTTGAGCTGTGGATTATTGATTTTATGGGGGTCATGCCTTTTAGGGGGCATAAGAGAAGATGTTGAAAAACACCTTTACAGGCAATTTGGTGATTCAATAATTCTGACCATGAAAAAGGTATCATTAGATAAAAATATTACAACTAAAATTGAAAAAAAAGTTCATCAACGCTTTTTTAAGGATTTTATTTATACATGGACAATTCATGGGGATAATAATGTCGTTGCTTATGGACTACTTGATAATGTAAAAGGGTTATCCATGCCAATTACATTCTTGGTGATTTACGATGTAAATGGAAATATTATGAATTCCCACGTTGTGAAATATAGGGAACCCTATGGCGGTGAAATTGCCAGCAAAAAATGGAATGGGCAATTTGTTGGTCGATCTGGAAAATCTAAATTTTTAATAGGTGATGACATAGATGGGATTTCAGGTGCAACCATATCAGTGTATAGTATGACCACAGGCGTGATGAAACTCAGTTTGGTGTTTCCTTTCATCAAATCACAATTATCAGTAAGATGAATTCAATTCAATCTTTTCCTAAAGAATTAAAAATACTTATTGCTGTTTTTATAATTGTACTGACCATTGGTGTTACAATCGGTTTAATCTATGTAGGCTATAATACAGATTACTCGGTCAAAGGTACACAAACATACTATACTGGTGATCCGGTTTCCTCTGATTTTGATATCCCAGAAATGTATCCAAAATCAATTGAAGCCTTATTGTTGACCACCCACACCCATATTATTGCCTTTGCAATTATATTCTTAGTCGTAGGTGCTTTAATGTTTTTTACGAATAGTTTACCTTCGAAGTGGAAATTTTTTTTAATGATTGAACCTCTAATTTCTACACTTGTTACTTTTGGATCTTTTTTTGCAATTAGATTTGTCCATTCTAGTTTTGTTTATGTCATCATGGTCTCTGGGATTTTAATGTATGTCTCTTTTTATTTTATGTCTTACATCATATTCAAAGAATCAATTTCTCCTCATTAACCTCCTTCTACAAATCAGGATTCGTTTCCGCACCGAATCCTTTAAAAAAAGAGGGTTGATTTCTCACCCCTCTTTTTTTTGGATCCTCGCGCACAGGACGTATACTTCCTGTGCTGAGTTATCGTTTTTAATTACTCTTCCAAAATCCCCAACTGTCTGTACTTCTCCTGATATTTATGATAGAGCGATTTATGATGATCATTCATATCAATTTTCCGCCCCTGGATGTAGGCCTGCAACACGTTGGTACGAATCTCTAGAGGATCGCCAGTTGAAATGAATAAAGTGGCATCTTTACCGGATTCTAACGATCCGGCCCGGTCAGCAATGCCGATCACTTCTGCCGCTGACAATGTGATAGACCGCAAGGCCGCATCTTTGGGCAAGCCATAAGCTGCTGCCATGGCAGCTTGATTGGGCAAGTTTCGTACACGGTATGCACCGCCGGCAGAACCAGAAGAGGCAATACAGAACTGAACACCTGCTTCATGAAGTAAGGCTGGTCCCTTATAGGCTTGGTCATAATCTTCAAATCGCCGGTTGGGTAGTGCCGTCACACCTTCATAGATGACCGGGACTTTATTTATCCGCAGCAGATCAGTCGTCCGCCAAGCATCTTTACCGCCCACAATAATGATCTTCACTTCGTGGCGGTTGGCCCAATGGACTGCCGCTTCGATTTGGCGCACTTCATTGGCGTGGACATAGATGGGCCGTTTCCCTTGGACGTATGGAATCAGACTTTCCAGGCGTAGATCCTCATGGTGATAATCTTCTGCCTTACGGGATTGGGTTTGGCGTAGTCGCGTATAGGCCCGGCCTTCTTTGATCATATCATCCAAACCTTTGAGTGCTTCTTGGCGCCGCTTTTTTTGCTTATCAGCTGGCATTCGAAATCGTCCACCACTTTGGATCCCCATACCGGGCCAGTTCACATGCAATCCGCTGGGATGAGCAAAAGTGGCATCTTCCCAGGTCCAGCCGTCCATCATCATAATGGATGATTGGCCGGACACCAGTCCTGAACTTGGTGCCACATTGGCAATCAAAACGCCATTGGAACGGGTGGTGGGGATGATCTCTGAATCAGGGTTGTAGGCCACGTTAGCTCTTACATTGGGATTGAAATCACCCCTTTCGGAATGGTCATTGGTTACATCAACGGCATTGATCTCTACCAATCCGATTCCTGAAACAGCGGCGATAAAACCGGGATAAACGTGTTTACCTTCAAGGTCGATGACTTCCGCACCAGCCGGTGGTGAAATATATTCCCCCACATGGGTAATCTTGCCTTTATCAAAAAGGATAGATCCATTGATAACACCATTAGAAACGGTGTGAATGATACCATTTTTCAGAAGGATCGGATGCTTCTGAGGCGGGGCCGGTATCTGGTCATTTGCAAAAATAAAAGAAGAGAAGATCAGTGTTAATATTATCCGTTTCATTATTCTTCTCCTTCAAATGTATATGATTCAAAAGCGTCACAGGAATGGAAGCGGTTGCCCCGTCTTCCTTTGGCTTTCATCTTTTTGCCGCCATTATTGGGCGCTTTCAATATTTTCTGGATAAGATCATTTCTCACTTTCCCATCTCTTTCTCTCAAGTATTTATCATTCTCCAGGGAGAAATATTGCTTCCCGTCCAGCCATGTTTGCTCACAGATGGAATAGGTAGAGAGTGGGTGGCCGGACCAAATGACGAAATCCGCATCCTTGCCCACTTCCAATGATCCCACATGTTTATCGATCTTCAACTGTTTGGCCGGATTGATAGTCACGAACTTCAATGCCTCTGCTTCGTCGAGACCACCATACTTTACTGCTTTGGCCGCTTCCAAATTCATCCGTCGGGCCAGTTCATCGCTATCGGAATTGAAAGAAACGGTTACACCCGCATTAGTCATAAGGGTGCCGTTGTAGGGGATAGCGTCTACCACCTCGTATTTATAGGCCCACCAATCAGAAAATGTTGATGCGCCGGCTCCGTGTTCCGCTAAACGTTCCGCCACTTTATAACCTTCCAATACATGCTGAAAGGTGGCCATGGTAAATCCAAAATCCTCCGCAATGCGTGTCAGCATGAGTATCTCATCCTGGCGATAGGAATGGGAATGAACCAATCGTTTTCCTTCCATGATCTCAACCAAAGCATCCAACTCCAGGTCCCGTCTTGGGGGGATGGCAGACCGCTGTAGTTTCACATCCTTGTTATAGGTGTCCCAGGCTTTTTTATAATCACGGGCAGCTGTGAAGGCGTCGCGAATGACCTGTTCAACCCCCATCCGTGTTTCAGGATATCTGCCGTATGAACGCTTTCGTTTTACATTTTCACCGAGGGCAAATTTGATGCCTTGGGGTGCGTGTTTAAAGATCAGGTCATTAGAAAAACTGCCCCAACGGAGTTTCATGACCACATTTTGTCCGCCAATTGGGTTGGCCGATCCGTGGAGCAAATTGATGGTGGTCAGTCCCCCGGCCAGGGCCCGGTACATAGCCACATCATTAGGCTCAATAACGTCTCTCATGCGAACTTCGGCAGTTACATTCTGGAAACCTTCATTGATGGATTCTCCCGCCATATGACTGTGTGCGTCGATGAGGCCCGGTGTGACGTGTTTGTCTTTTCCATCGATGACCAAAGCATTTCCTCGGGGAATGGAAATATTCTTAGCAATCTTTTTTACCTTTCCGTCTTGGAAGAGGATATCCCACTCTTTCAGTATATCCTTCGGTCCCGATGTCCAGATGGTAGCATCATTGATCAATATAGTCTTTGGATTGGGCACATCGCCATCAAGACCGTAGGCACCTTCCGGGAATACCAATGCAAGATCACTGGCTTTTTCCTTTTTGGATTTCTTTTCTTTCTTTTCAGGCGCTTCATCAAATTGTGCTGACCATAGTCCGGTACTCCCATTGGCATAGGCTACTTGGCCGCTTACCTTTCCATCGATAATGGTGCCTTGGAATCGCGTCACCCCTTTTTGGAGTAAAGTATCGGCGTTAACAGAGAAGGAGATGCGATCCTGGTCCAATTTGAAATTGGCCAGTATCAGTTTTTTTTCATCAGCATTGAGTGAGCCGCCGCCGGATTTAATGGATAAGATCCATGAATGTCCGCCTTCTTTTAAGGTCCAATTCCCTTCCACATCCACCAGGGGATCGGGAGAAACCTCATATTCATTCCCGTCGATCCAAACCGATTTAACTTTAGACTTGCCATCAAAATAATTGCCATCGGTAACCACCATGTTAGCGATAAAACCGGGGGCCACTTTGCCCAGCCGCTTCGTCTGGCCCATTTCCTTGGCTGGATTGGTAGTGAGTGCCGCCAGGGCTGCTGCTTCATCTAATCCGCGTGTCACCGCTCGGGAAAGATTCTTCCTGAAATCGGATCTATTTTTTAATCCCGCGCTGGTGAGGGCGAAACGGAATCCCGCATCGGCCAGTTTGGCCGCATTGTCCGGAGCTATATCCCAATGTTTCAGTTGTTCCGTGGAATACTGAAGGGCATTATGAGGATCGGCTACATCCGGTTTGGCGGGAAAATCCATGGGGATTATCATGAATGAGGCGGGCATCTCCTCGATGCGGCGGTATTCATATCCGTTCCCTTTGATCCAGAGATTTAAATCAAATTCATCGGCAATGTTGGATGATCGGTCTATATACAGTTCGTTGCCCGTCCTGAATATAAATGGTTGTTTATTGTTTTTTGCTTTAGCCAAAATCACCAGGGAACGATCAAATTGAATCGGTTCATTCCCGTCAGGGTACTTTTCAAGAATGTGCTGGGATTTACTATACCAGCCCGCGTCTAGAAATCCCTGGCGAATGAAAGCAATGGCGCCCAACAGGGAGGTAGGATATTCAACACTGCCCCACCCTCTGGCGGTGTATTCGATAACCTGGGCCACGTTGTTGGTTAAGATTTTCGGCGAGCTACCCAACTGGACCAATCCTGAAGTGCCCTGGAAAATGCCTCCTTTGGGCGCAATATGGGCCGTTGTAAATCCCAGGCTGCGAAGTTCATTCAGGCTTTTTTCTTTCGGATGGAACAAGTCCGCTCCACTGAGATAGGCCCGCATATTGGAATTCCAGTTGGCTTGGAGGGATGTATCCTTTTTAACCGTTTTTACATCCAGCCAGCTTTCAATAAAACCGGCGTAGATGTGTTTGCCATCCATGTCTAAAATGGTGGCCTGTTTCGGGATCTTTACATTTGCGCCCACCGCCCTTATCATCCCGTCACGCAGGACGACCGTTCCGTTTTCAATGGTTTTGCCCGGGGCAGCATGGACCATAGCATTGGTCAAAGCCCAGGCTCGGGGTGGATTCCTATGGAGTTCTTTAGCCGGTCCAACCTGAGCGGTCAGGACGGAGATCGTCCACAAGAAAAGAATCATTTTAGTTTTCATAACCCTCCTCAAAAATTGGGTCCGCGTAGATGCGTCGCCGTGATTTTTTTTGTCAAGTATTTGTAAGCGTCATCCACTGTATCGCTGATGTGGAATAACTCCAGATCGGATCGGGAGATTACACCTTTGTCCGCAAGAAAATTCCAATTTACCACATTATTCCAGAATTGGTTGTCAAAGAGTACGATGGGAATCTTCTTGCGCAATTTTTTCGTCTGGATGAGTGTAAGAACCTCCATCATTTCATCCAGGGTTCCAAATCCACCGGGCCAAACCACCATGGCTTTAGCCAGGTAAAGGAACCAAAATTTACGCATAAAAAAGTAATGAAAGTTGATTTCCAGATCATCGGATATCCATTCATTCCCGGCCTGTTCAAAGGGTAGGGAAATGGACAAGCCCACCGCCAGTCCCTTTGCTTCTGCCGCCCCGCGATTAGCCGCTTCCATAATCCCGGGCCCACCGCCGGAGGTGACAATGAATCGTTTTTTTCTATGCTTGAGCTGTTTGCTCCATTTTGTCATTTTATAGGATAATTCCCGGGCCTCTTCATAGTAGCGGCTCATTTCCAGGTCCGTTGTTAAAATGGCCCGTTTCTTTTTGGATATATTTTTTGGTGCCTTGGCTAAAGCGGTTTTGGTCTCAGCTTCCGACTTAAGCCGGGCTGATCCGAAAAAAACAATTGTATCCTGGATATTGTTGCGTTTAAATCGCTGCAGGGGACCGTAATATTCAGATAATAATCGAACAGATCGTCCTTCGGGACTGCCTAAAAATTCCTTGTTATAATAAAAACGGTCTTTGTTTTCTGTATTCATTTTTTACACTCCTAGTGTTTATGCTTTATTCTTTTTATTTGCGGGGAAGTTAGGGTAACTCTGCGATAAATGAGTGTGAATATATTGTTATGATTGAAGGCAAGTTGTTAGTGATGTAGTTTTTACCATGGAGATTAAACGGTTAATATTCCTCTTGATGGTTGTATCATGTACACTTCCACCGCCTGAGCCATTCAATCCTCCGCCCACCAAACAACTCACTGATGGACCCAATTCCTTATCTGAAGGGTTATTAACCGAGTATGACATCTGGGAATTCTTAAAAGAAAACCCCTCGGAAGCGGCAGTTATCGAAATGCTGGGCGCCCCCGATTCGGTCTGGGCCAGTGATGAACAGCCATATTATGTTATGTATTATTATCGGCCTAATTTGCAGGATTACAATTCAATCGAACTGAATACCAAATCCCGCAGGGTGACGGGGTATGAATGGGATGAATGATATCAAATTATGAAGATTAACGATCGCCTTATAGCTTTATTACCATTTTGGATTGTGTCTTCCTGCTACTTTTTGATTCCCTTAATACGAAGTCCCATCCCGGCGCCCCAATTATTTATAGATATCGATAGTTCAATTCCTTTTACCTGGTGGATGATTATCCCCTACTATTTGTATTTTATTAGCCTGTTACTGCCGCTCCTGATATCGGATTTATCCAAGCTGAAAGCATTCGTAAATATTGCCGTGGTTCTTTTGCTTGGTTCGTATTCTATTTTTATCATCTGGCCGATCTCTTGTGAACCTGTCCTTACGAGCATCAAGCCCAATCCATTATCTATACTCTACAGGACTGTTACATTTTCATGGTTACAGCAAAATGCATTTCCGTCTGTTCATGTTATCATTAGTGGTTTTATCGGGTTTATACTTGCCGGTGAAATACCCGGATTAAAGTATCTGTTTTTTATTGGTGTCGGGCTGGTATTCTTTGCTACATTTTTAACCAAGCAACACTTTATTGCTGATTCTTTGGCAGGCTTATTGCTGGCTATGATTGGGTATCGTTTTTGGCTTAAACGAGTAAGAATTGACAGTTAGGATTAATCATGGGACAAATATCAACAGTTGAATATTTAGGGGATCTCCGGACGGAAGCGGTACATTTGGAATCGAGCGATCGTATCCATACAGACGCTCCCAAAGACAATGAGGGGAGAGGTGAAGCCTTTTCACCAACCGATCTGGTGGCCACCTCACTGGCCAGTTGTATGATTACGGTAATGGGTATTAAAGCACGTCAGCATGATATTGATATGGATGGTACAAGGGCAGAGATTGTGAAAGAAATGGGTGCCAATCCCAGGCGGATATCAGCGATTCGAATCAATATTTATTTCCCTAATGATTACACGGATGAAGAGAAAAAACTATTGGAACGGACGGTCCATACTTGCCCTGTGGGGAAAAGTCTTAGTGATGAGTTGGAGAAGGATCTGCGGTTTATTTACCCGGAGTGAAAGTTGAGTAATTATACTTTTCTTGGAAGAAAAGTATCAAAAGAACATTCGCTGTAAGCGAATTAATCCTTCAACGAATTAAACAAGGCCTTGATTTTTTGCCTGCCCACCTTTGCTTTTGTATCAAAACAAAAGAACAGATAAAAAATAATTGTAATATTTGGAATAATCAGGCGTTGAATATCCTTCAACCCAATCCTAATTTCTGATCCCGCAAATGGCCTCGGAATTCAAGTTAGCACCATCGATTTTATCTGCTGATTTTGCTGATCTGCAATCAGCCCTGACCCAATGTGAAAAAGGCGGCGCCCAATGGATTCATGTGGATGTCATGGATAACCAGTTTGTTCCCAACCTAACAATCGGCCCGCCGGTAGTGAAATCATTGCGGCCCCTTACGGAGAAATATATGGATGTTCATATGATGGTGATTGGGCCGGAAAAACTGGTAAAGCCCTTTGCCAAAGCCGGTGCCGATGGGATTACGTTTCACATTGAAGCAACAGAAAAACCGCAAGAGGTTATTGATCTCATTCGGTCTACAGGAAAAGATGTGGGCTTATCTTTAAAACCAAAAACGTCTGTTAGGGATATAGAACCATATTTAGATAAAATTGACTTAGTACTGGTCATGAGTGTAGAGCCGGGATTAGGGGGACAGGAATATATTGATGGTTCTACTGAACGCGTGGCCGAGATCAAACAACTGTTAACAGAAAAAGAATTGCGTGACAAAGTACAAATCGAAGTGGACGGGGGCATTAAACTTCACAATGCCAAGGAAGTAATTGATGCCGGAGCCGATGTGTTGGTTGCCGGCTCTGCTGTTTTTGGGACAGAAGACCCCGCAAAAACGATTCAAGATTTTTATAATTTAGCCAATTAAGCAACAGGTTTAATTCAACTATGAGATCTTACCAGGATATAGATACTTTTTCAGAATGGACCCCGGAGGAGCGGATCCAATTTGCACTGGCGGTGACTAAAGGTTTGATCATGGATATGGTCCGCAAAGCCAATTCCGGCCATAGCGGCGGACCCATGTCTTCAGCCGATTTTACCCAGATACTTTTTACCGAATATTTGAATTATGATCCCCATAACTCGGATTGGTTCAAACGGGACCGGTTCGTTCTCTCTGCCGGCCATGAGTCAGCGCTTTTATATTCCATGCTGACCCAGATCGGTTGGCTGAACATGGATGATCTTAAGAATTTCCGTCAGCTTCACAGCCGAACACCTGGTCATCCTGAAGTGGAAATTCCCGGCGTAGAAGCGACCACTGGACCGTTGGGCCAGGGATTCGGAATGGCAACGGGGATGGCCACTGCTGAATCTATGCTGCGCTCAAGATTTGGTGAATTGTCTGAAAATGCAGATGAACTTGTGGGTCATTTTACTTATGTGCTTGCCGGTGACGGTGATTTTCAGGAACCGATCACGCTCAGCGCCGGATCTATGGCAGGACACTGGGGATTATCGCGACTCATTGTTTTTTATGATTCAAACAATGCCCAGATTTCCGGGAAAGTGGATCGTTCAGACTCCACCAATTACGCCCAGGTTTTTGAAGGCTTCGGCTGGCACGTCCAGGAAATAGACGGCCATGATCACGGGCAGATCAGGGAGGCAATTGAAAAAGCACAGGTAGTAGACCGGCCTAGTTTAATTATCGGTACCACCGTTATGGCCCAGGGTTCAGCCACCATGGAAGGGGATCACGAAACCCATGGGGCACCATTACCCCAAAACGAGATTGATGCCACCAAAGAAAAATTAGGTCTACCCGATGAACCATTTTATTTGCCGGATGAGATCGTAGAACATTTCCAATCCCGTTTTGAATCATTGAAAGAATCGGTTGCTGAATGGAATTCGAATGTAGCTGAAGCATGTAAGGACAATGCCTTCAAAACATTATGGGACGCAACTATTGGGGAACAGATTGGCGATATTGAATTCCCGGAATTTGAAGCGGGTATATCCCTGGCCACACGGAAAGCTTTTGGCGCCACATTAGATAAATTCGCTGAACAAGTTCCATCACTTGTTGGTGGATCAGCGGACTTAGAACCATCGAACTATACGGGCAATTTTTCCAAGACTTACGGTGATTTCACCAAAGAATATCGCGAAGGCCGAAACCTTGCATTTGGTGTGCGGGAATTCCCAATGGCGGCGGCCATGAACGGTATGGCCCTCCATGGCGGTGTGATCCCTTTTGGAGGCACCTTCCTTGTCTTTGCTGATTATTCCCGTCCGGCCCTTCGTTTGGGAGCCATCCAGCATGTACACGCCATCCATGAATTCACCCATGATTCATTTTACGTAGGCGAGGATGGACCCACACACCAGCCCATCGAGCACGCCATGGCCTTAAGAACCATTCCAAACTTCTACGTTTTTCGTCCCGGTGATGCCAAGGAGACAGCTGCCTGTTTTGAGAAAACACTGCAGTTGAAAAATGCACCGTCTGCATTGCTTTTAACTCGCCAGGGAGTTCCCGTTTCAGATAAAACTATGGATGAAATCAAAATGGGTGTGAATAAAGGCGGCTATATATTTCATGATTGTGAAGAATCTCCGGAATTGGTTTTCATCGCCACAGGTTCCGAAGTCTGGCTGGCTGTTTCAGTAATGGAACGAATGGGTGATAAACACATTCGCATTGTAAGTTTGCCATGTTGGGAATTGTTTATGGAGCAGTCAATAGATTATATAAATGATATAATTCCGCCACGGGGCTGCTTGAAAATTTCCATGGAGGCAGGAATTACTCTTGGATGGGAACGCTTTGTTGGACCCGCTGGACTTTCCATCGGATTAGATCATTACGGCGCTTCTGCGCCGAATAAAGATTTGGCCGAAGAATTTGGTTTTACCCCTGAAAAAGTGGAAATGAAAATCAGAGAACATTTAGAAAAATTACTTTAAAAATATGAATATACACTTGGCAACAGACCACGCCGGTCTTGAAATAAAAAACACCATCAAAGATTATTTGATCGGGAAGGGTCACGATGTTACCGATCATGGTGCCCATGAATATGATGCCCAGGACGATTATCCCGATTTTATTTTTCCCTGCGCCAGGGCAGTGGCAGCGGATCCGGAAAGCCGCGGGATTATTTTAGGCGGATCCGGCCAGGGAGAAGCCATGGCGGCTAATCGCATCAAGGGTGTCCGTGCCGCTGTATACTATGGTTCAGAACGGCAGATTGCCCGGTTATCCCGGGAGCACAACAATGCCAATGTTCTGTCCCTGGGAGCACGATTTATTTCAGAGCAGGAAATTTATGATATAATTGAAACCTGGCTGGATGAACCCTTCGAAGGTGGGCGCCACCAAAGACGTATCGAAAAACTAGACGAATAGAATTATTTTACGTTCAGATATTCATCCAACAAATCAGCAATTGAAAAATTGTTCTCCGTAGCAATTTTAAAACTATTGTGTACGTAGTTACCACTTTCATCTACATGATATAATTCAATGAGCTCTTCTTTTCTGGAAACGATCTCTTGCAATGCATCGATCAAAGCATCAACATCTTCGGGCTTATTATAAATTCCAAAAGATGCCCGCACCATACCGGCCAGTAGTTTATATTTTGACTCTATTTCTTCATCAGGAATATCGGTAATGGCATCCAGCATATCATCCAGGATTAATTCTTTCACATAGGGATGAGCACAGAAACATTCGTTACGTACAGCAATATTGAAATAATCGTTTAATACAGCAGCAGCCAGCCCATGATGCATACCTTTAATATTGAATGAAATGGAGCCAGCCCGGGAACATTTATCACTATCGGTTTCACCGTAAATAATAATACCTGGAATTTTTTTCATACGTTCCATTGTATCACGGACTAGTTTCTCTTCTTCCTGGTAAATGGTTTCCATCCCAACGCGATCCATAACTTCAATTGCCGCAGCTAAGGCAATGGCACCAGGGATATTTGGCGTTCCTGCCTCTTCCCGGTCGGGGAAGTAGTCTTTGATTATGTATTTATCAACGAATACATCTTCCACCATTCCGCCACCCAATTCTTCAGGTTCGATGGCCATTAAAATTTCCTTGCGGCATAGTACAGCACCTGGAGATCCAGGGACATAAGTTTTATGCCCGGAGAAAACGAAAGCATCAATATTTCTAGAAGCATTGCTATGTCCTGACATCTGGACAGGCATGTGCGCTGCCATTTGCGCGCCATCAATTAAAACCAATGCACCATAATCATGAGCTAATTCAGCAATATCATAAATTGGATTAATAATTCCTGTCACATTGCTGATACCGGTTATAGCTACATAATTAACACGGTCCCGATATTTCTTCAGATTCTCTTCCAATGATTTCTTATCAAGACAACCGGGCTGTCCTGAAGAATGTGATTTTAAGGGAATATGAACTACTTCACCGGCATGTTTGCGGTGGGGGAGATCATTGGAATGATGTTCCATAATAGAAACAAGTACAACATCTTTATCTTTGCGATAGTCCCGGAACACGCGTGCCAGCCGATTTATGCCAGCCGTTGTCCCACTGCCGGTAAAAAAGCATGTATATTTTTTTGGATCCGCGCCTAGGAAAGAAAGTATGCGCCAGTGCGCCCAGTCATATTGGATGGTTGTGATCTTAGCCGAAAAGTGCAGTAAGCTGTGCGAGTTAGCATAATGATTAAAAAATTCTTCTAACATGTCGTGGGCTGCACCCATCATCAGCGTTGACGCTGTTGAATCCAAATAAACCCGGGCAGTTTTCCGGCCATCCGCCAATGTATAAAGGGTATCTAGGCCGATAAAATCGTTCTGTATTTTTGAAAGAAGTAAATTTTCAGATTGGACAATCTTTGTCATCAGGTTTATTTAATCATGGTGAAGTGTGATTAGAAATTTAATTTACAATAAGTTATTATACTTTGCAGATCCTGCTCTGTATTCATATTCCAGAACCGAATATCATCATCAAATCTAACAACGGCTGGATTAATTTTTTTCAACAATTTAAACAAGCTGTAATCAGAAGTCTGGATCGCTGATGAAATCAACGGTAAAACTTGTTTGTGATAGAAAGCGCATGTCATCTGATGCTTATTATTTGAGAAAGGGACAATAACGTCAACTCTATCATCATGGGCATTCCAAAGATCTTGAAATAAATCAGTATCTGCCAAGGGCAGATCACAGGAGAGTAGTAGTACCCAATCAGTTTTGCTGTGTTCGAGGGCAGTGTACAAACCGTTGATGGGAGCTTGGATTTTTAATGTATCTGATATAAACGGCTTATCCATTTCTTGCGGTTTATCTTTTCCCACAATAAACCGATTTTCAAAATTATCACAGGCATTCCAAATTTTATCCAAGACGGTTTGATTGTGAATCTTTGCTTCCCATTTGGGTAAGCCAAATCGCTTACTTTTTCCACCGATAAGAATAAATGCGGTAGCGGAGATGGTATTTTTATTCATCTTATTCTTGTT
>CEPZ01015782.1_pt1 | contig 63771 bp, 105 predicted proteins | sample 530461 | NCBI WGS metagenome assembly CEPZ01 (sample SAMEA2620106, study PRJEB7988) | marine metagenome | isolation source: saline water (ENVO:00002010), including
AGAGATTTCTATAAGAAAAAATATAAAATAAAAGATGAAGACTTAACAGATCTACCGAGATACCACAACTCCAATAGGATTAGGTCTCACAGAATATATACAATTAGCTTTAAGGACTACATACCTTACGGCCCTATAGAGATTAAGAATGAGCATAAAGATTATAATATTAATTTTTATACCAATGCAGTTAAGCATTTATCTAATCTATTAGATATTCCTGATGATTTGAGAGATCGAATGATTAAAGAAATATTAAATCCTGAATATAAAGTTTCTTGGGGATATAAGAATAGACTTTCTGAGCTTTCAATTGTAACAACAGACAGAGAAGGAAAGAGTATCGAAGCAGGAAATGAAACTGAAAAAGCTTTAATTTATACAATTACTAATGCCATTGGAAGATTCTTCTTTTATGGATGGCATACTGATGATAATTCTGAATATATGAAGATAAGAAGAGAACTTAAACCTTATTACTTAAGATACTTAGAGAGAAGAAGTAAAGCTGCTTAATATTTAGTAATAGATCTGATCTATTTTATTAGCTATGGTTAAACTATTGTATTTAGAAAATTCGAAATAAGATAAGTCTTCTATTTTATAATCCATAAAAGCATTCTCAATTCTTTCTTCAAGACCCGCATCCCACAAGGTAGTTAGTATATCTTCTGCAATATACTCATAGTCATAAGATAGTTCCTTATCTTTTTCCTCTATCTTATTTAAAACTCTTCGCCTTTGCTCTCCATCAAACATCCCGGCTTTTTTGAAGAAACTCATTTTGTTTTTTCTTATTTTTTCTTTTATTTCTTTAATCTCTAGGTTTTCATTATAATTTTTATATTCTGCTACGGCACCCTCTATAAACTTAATGGAATTATCTAAATATTCAGCATAAGGAGAACTTTTGTCTAGGCCTGAGTCTAAAACATATGTTTTTAAACTTTTTAATTCACTAACATTAATACCAAGAAAATAGATTCTCCCTTCTTTATTTAAATTGTATTTTAACTTAGCAAAACCCTCATCTAAATACATATAGATAATTGAGTCTATTCTCTTTAACCTATCTTTTAATTCAGTTACTACTATACTTTCCATAAGAAATAAATAGATAAACTTTACAAAAAGCCTTGTTTTTCCTATAAAATTAGGTATAATTTAGTATGGCATCAGAAAAAAAATTAAAAGATTTACCAATAGGTCTTATTCGTGAGCTGAATAAGAACAAACCTAGATCGCCTATGTACAACGCAATAGATCTTGTCATTGACGATATTACTCCCTTTGTTGGAGAAAATTTCGACTTATCTAAAAATATTTACACCCTAGGTCAATCTAATTTTTCATACCTAAAAGCTTTTTGCAAAAACTTTTTTGAGTATTTTAAAGATGAAATTTTAATTTTAAATTATGGAGATAGAATTGAGAAAATAAAATATTCTAATATCCCTGGCAACCCTGAAGAATATATTCAAAAAGCTATAGATAACAGCAACATGTTAATTCCAAGAATAATGAATTTCGAATGCATAATAAATGATTCACTGAACATGATTAAAAAATTTAACGGTGAAGTTTCAGCCGAATACATTAGAGATTTCTATAAGAAAAAATATAAAATAAAAGATGAAGACTTAACGGAGTTACCTAGATATCATAACTCTAATAGAATTAGATCCCATAGAATTTATACAATTAGCTTTAAAGACTATATACCTTATGGTCCCATAGAGATTAAGAATGCCCATAAAGATTATAATATCAATTTTTATACTGGCGCAATTAAGCATCTATCTAATCTACTAGATATCCCAGATGACCTAAGGGATCGAATGATTAAAGAAATATTAAAACCTGAATATAAAGTTTCTTGGGGATATAAGAATAGACTTTCCGAGCTTTTAATTGTTACAACGGACAGAGAGGGGAAAGATATAAAGTTGGGGGAAGAAACGAAAGAAGCTTTAATTTATACAATTGCTAATTCTATCGGTAGATTTTTCTTTTATGGATGGCATACTGATGACAATTCTGAGTATATGAAAATTAGACGAGAGCTTGAACCTTATTATTTAAGATATTTAGAAAAAAGAAATAAAGCTGCATAAAATAATTACAAGAAGAAGGAAGCCATGAATTTAAAAGATATAAAAAATCAAGAAGAGTTGAAAACCTATCACTATTATGATCAACCATTAATCTATTCTTGTAAAATAAAGGATAATTTATATTTTGTTATTCCCTGGGGATCAATCGATAATTTATTTGCTTACTTCGAAACCTCTCAAGAAGAACTAGATAAATTAGAAGCTAATCTTGTACCGATGAAAGAATTCATGAGAAGATCTTTAATAAAGCCTTGCTTTTTAGTGAATGAAGCAAAGAAAGAGATAACAAAACTTTCAAAAGAGGTTTTCAAAAAGGATTGCTACCCGGAAGACAATGTTTATTTAGACTTTAATAATAAGTGATTATGTATTAATTTAATAATTATTAAATATTCTTATATTATAATCTTTAGGTAGCTTTCTAAAGCAAATAGGATTGTATCAATGGGCCTTATCTGCAAATAATCTAGAAGAACTGGTAGGGCATCTTCCAGAAATTAAATAAATTACAAAAAATAATTATAATTTTACAAATACAGGTATATATCTTATATAGGGAAAGGTGATATATGAATATTGAGCTATATAAGAAAATTTTAAAGTGTCCAGATTTATCTCATATTGAATGGGGTTTACTAAGTCATTTAGATAGGGCAAGAATATTAACTAAAAATACTTATGATAAAAAGATTAAAAAACTTAAAAGTAAAAAATCTTTAATTAATTACCTAAGTATATTAGAAAATGAAAAGCTTGAATATCAAGTACTTGAAGAGTTTGAAAATAATGGAATTGAGAACTGTAAGATTATTCTTCTAGAGGCGGAGTTTAAGAGCTGGAAGAAGATGGATGAAGATTTACTTTTAGATGTTGCTTGAAATTATTTATCCTTTTCTTAAAAAATAGGCCTATATAAAAATTTAATAGTTAATCTTTAAAATCATTATAAAAATGATCTAATAATCCATTTTTCCTAGCCCAGCTATACTCTCTAGGGTACATACATAGTTTTTTAGGATTTTCTAAAGTTAGCACTGTAGCTAAGACAGAAAAGTAATCTAGAGAATCTTTTGAAATATTATCCTCCTTTTTCTTTTCTAGTTTATTATATCCTTGGGGATATTTCGGATCCTTAAGATTGTTCCCATTTATAAACTTTTCTAAAATATTTAAAAATTCATCTTCTGAATAGCCATATTTCCCCAAGGGAGAGACTAAATATGTTTTAGTGAAACATTTTTTTTCTTCAAAATAATTGTTATAATTCTTTAATTGATGATTAATTTCATTTTTAGACCAATATCTATTGTCCATTTTTATTTCTACAGGGATTTTTTTACCCTCAATATAGATCAATAGATCAACTCTTCTTCTATTTGGAATAGAATATTCATTAATTATTTTAACGTTAAGTCTATCTTTTATTTTTGTTATTATTTCTTGATGGTAAGATTCCTCCGCTCTTTCCTGATTCTTTTTCTTTTTTATTTCGCTTTGATAGAATAAAAGTAACTCCTGATCTTTTCTTATTCTACTCCAATCTGTTTTATATTTTTTTATAAATTCAGATCTATATCCATCAAATGAAGAAATTAATTCCTTTAATTCCTCTCGGCTTTTTTCTTTATATTTCCCCTTACCATACATATGTTTTCTAACCCCAATTATTCCATACTTTTCTCTAAAGTATTTTGGCTGTAATCTCATACTTTTAGGAATACTGTTTCTTTTATAAATAAAATAACTATAGATATCGGTATTCCTTTTTCCTTTAAAATAAGTAGAGATTAAATGATCTTGAAAATATGTCGTTTTTGAAGTTCTATGGTTTTTAAATTTAAAAAATTTCGATTTATGCTCTAAGAAAGAGTAAAAAAGTCTAATGTCATATATATTAATTATTTTTTTATATAGTAAGTCCTTTTTTAATTTTCTGAAAGTTATCTTAGTTTTATAGATATATTTACATATATCCATATCAACTTTATTCATATTTGAATTCTTTAAAAATGTCTCTACAGAGCAAGGAACATGGCCTGTCTTTACTTCATAGTAAGTTGTTTTAATGTTATGTTTTCTACTGCTTCCAAACACATTGATTTTTAACGCTAAAAAAAATAGCTCTTCATCATTTAACATTCCAAGGATGTCTATATATTTTTTGATCCCATTTTTGTTTAAAAAAAATAGCAATGATCTCTTGTCTTTAATCGTATCATCTAGACATTCTGACAATTCAGCGTTTTTATGAATCATATGAGGGTAATCTATCTTAAATGAATATAAGTATTTATAATGATTTATTCTATTCTTATCAACATCATCATCTAACCGATTAAATTGTTGACATTGTTTACTATTTTTTTTAGGCCTTCCTCTTTTTTCTGTTTTTTTAGTTGTTTTCTTTTTAATTACTTTTTCTTTAGAAGCAGCAGATTCGTTACTAGGAGCAGGAGAGACTTCTTTTTCGAGTTTAAATCCATTAAAATATGTTTTAGGATACTTATCTTTAATCCCTAACCCAGAAAGGAGTCTATTGTTATGCGCAAATATAAATAACTCTAAATTTTTTGATTTAAATTCATCAAAGGTCTTTATGTTATTAGATTTTACATAATCAATTATATCTTTCTTTTTCATCAATAACTTATCGGAATATATGGTAAAAACTTTAATTCAATTACTGAATGATTAGGGATTTTTCGGCCCATAAAGAACATGGCTCGGAGTTTTATTCCGCCCCATTAAATATCTGAAATTACTTAAAAAACAAAATCATTAAATTATTAAGAAATATTCTAAATTATTCTATAATTCCGGTATAAAATAATATGAATAAAGAAAATATTTTAAAGCTTATAGAAAGTAAAAAACTTCAGAAATACATAGATTTAAAGAAAGAAAACCTAGAGGCCTATAATACAGCTTTCGAAGATAAATGGCTCCATGAACTCCCCTTAACAGGAGAAATTGGAAGAAATTACTGGAATCCTTCTGCTTTAGAAAAAGTAGCTAAAAGTTTTACAAATAAGAGAGACTTTAAAAGTAAATTTCCAGGACCTTACACAAAAGCTCAGAAATTAGGAATTTTACAAGATATATGCTCCCATATGAACAGTCTTGGATCCTTAAAGCAAAGATATCTATACGCATTTGAATTCTCTGATAAGTCTGTTTATGTAGGTTTAAGTCATGATCCTGATAAAAGATATCGGGAACATTTAACAAAGCATAAGGGCATAATTGAAAAAACTGCTGAAATTGGCCATACTTTTTATGTATTTGACCAATTAATTCCCTATGATTTAGTCGGTGATGCTGAGAATGATTTAATTGAAGAGTATAGATCTGAGGGATGGAAATTATTAAATAAGGCTAAGGGTGGAGGCCTTGGAGGAAGAGGACAGTTAGTTAAGTGGACTAAAGAGGCTATTATTGAGGAAGTTCAGAAATATCAGACTAGGAGTGAATTTAGAGCTAATGCTAGAGGTGCTTATAAAGCTGCTCGTAGGTATGGAATTTTAGATGAAGTTAATTCTTATTTAAAACCTAGAAATAATTGGACAAAGGAGAATATTCAAAAAGAAGCCTTGAAGTATAATAATTTAAAAGATTTTGACAAAGCAAGCCGTCCTGCTGTAATAAAAGCTAGAAAATTAGGAATATTAAAAGAAGTTACTTCTCACATGGAAGATTTTTATAAAACCTGGAATTATTCCTCTGCAGAAAAAGAGGCTAAAAAATATAAAACTAGAAGTAAATTTAATAAAAATAATCATTCAGCCTATTACTGGCTATATAAAAAGAATTTACTAGATAAAGCTTGCTCCCATATGGACAGTAAAAAATCTTGGAATAAATCTAAAGTTAAAAAAGAAGCTTTGATGTATTCTTCCAGAACTGATTTCTTTAAGGGTTCAGTATCCGCTTACGAATGGGCAAAAAGGAATAAGGTATTAGATGAGATTTGTTCTCATATGAAAAAATATATTCCCCCATCGAAGTGGAATAAAGAAAATCTTAAAATAGAATCGGATAAATACGATAAAAGATCACATTTTCAAAAAGAAAATGGAGCGGCTTACAATGCAGCATTAAGGCTTAATTTACTTGATAAGCTCTTCCCTGGAGTTAAGAAAAAGATTAATTGGGATTCGGATAAGATTAAGTCAGAGGCTAGGAAGTATAAGAATTCTTCTGAATTTAGAAATGGGTGCAAGGATGCCTATATTGCCGCATATAAGAGAGGATTACTTCCTAAATTATTTAAAGATTATGATTTTACTAGCCCTGGGTTTTGGAGTGAAGAAAATATAAGATTAGAAGCAGAGAAATATAGTTCAATAGGAGAATTTTCAAAAGGTGCTGGAGGCGCTTATGATGCTGCTAGAAAATTAAATTTGTTAGATGAACTTTTTGATAGGAAAAAAGTTTATTGGAATGAAGAGTTGATTAGGGAGAAGGCTAGACTTTGCAAGGATAGAAAGGAATTTTCTGAAAAATATAGTGGAGCTATTCGTAAGGCCAGATCTTTAGGTATTTTAGATGAGTTATTTCCCATTGGGCATATTAACTGGAATGAGGATCTTGTAAGAGCAGAAGCCTTAAAATATAAATTTAGAAAAGACTTTAATAAAGAATCAAGTGGGGCCTATAAGTACGCATTAAAACATAATTTATTAGATGATATTTGTTCCCACATGAAAACTCCAGAAAAGAAAATTAAGTGGACAAAGGAAGCTATCATCGAAGAAGCCAAAAAGTATAAAAATAGAAGTGAGCTAAAAAAGAAAGCAAAAGGTGCATATGTTGTTGCTTTAAAAAATAAAATGCTAGATGATCTATTTCCAAAATAAAAAAGACCGACCCTTGGGGGAAAGGATCGGTCAGGAGGTTACAGTTAAAGGTATTGGGGGGATTAACCTTTAACTAATTGTTTTTTAAGTTTGTCATAAACACCATCTTCTAATCTCCATTTACCATTAATGATGCTTAATTGTTGCACTTGACCTGTAGGGTAGATCATAGTATGAGTATTAGTCCAGTTAGGTAATCCACCTAAAGCGTATTTCGCTGCGCTTTTCATTACACCACTGTAATAAATTTTGCTACCACAGGTCTTCAATCCTTTATGGGTATGGCCCAGGACCGCTTTCATTACATTCTTAAGTCTATTTACACCTGCATAGTAAAAATTACCATGAAAATTTACATAAATACCCTTAATCTTCAAGAACTCATTTGGAGCGAAAAACTTTACTTTTTCATTATTAAGACCAAACATTTCTAGAGAGATCAAAGCTGGGTGTTTACAGTCTAGAAGGTTAGGGAATTGAGTCTTAACCCAGTTAGTTAGGTGTGGACCAAATCTTTTAAGTAATACTTGCTCAGCTTCTTTTCTTGTAAACTTTTTAACCTTTTTAGGATTAGCATTACTTACACTCTCAACTTCCTTATAAAGCCTTGCTTGATATAATACTGCTGCTGGATAAAGAAGAGATAACACAAAGTTATTTTGAGAATCTTTCAAGTGACGACCACTCTCTAAACATCTTTGAAGGAAATCATCGTGGTTACTGAAAGCTTCATATACTTTTTCTACTTTAGGCTGATCGGCAATCATATTTATTACTCTAGCTGTTTCAGTTAACTCGTCAGCAACATCTCTTTGACCAATCATGTCTAAAGCTGCTTTTTCGGCAGTGTTTTTATCAGTATGGTGAGAGATTGTAGAGAAGTCAATGGAATCATGCAAAACAACTCTGCTAACTTCTAACTTGTTGATTACTTCTAAAGTTTTTTTAAGGATAAGCTTATCTACATGGTAAGCGTGTAAGTCACCTAGAGAGATAGACTGTGGAGCAATCCACTGAACACGATCAGTAATTTTCATTTTCTTTACAGAAGACATATCAGCATACTTATCACCATCTTCATCTTTCTTAATTTCTACTGAAGGCTTGAAAAGTACACCCATATCAATGAATGACCCATCAGAGTTTGCCTCAATACATCTGTGGTGAAAAGTATCATTTGGACCTAGCTCAACTAGAACAAAACCTAGCTCGTGATCAATTTCTGCAATCTTATCTGTACGGTATTGACCATACTTTTTAGATACATAGTGAGGCTTTGTAATTGCACCAGTAGCAATCTTAAACTTAGTCTCACCACCTTCAATACTTGAACTTACAGGCTCCCAACCAATCTTAGGCGCACCTACTACAATTGAAGAGTCTTCATGCATTACAAAAGTATCTAAACCAGTTAAAGGATTCTTTTGCTTAGGATTCATTTTAATGTTGTTTAGGTAAAGGTTACTATTAACTCTTGCATCTTTAAAGATAACATGGAAATCTTCATCTCTAAAAAATACATGGTCAATATCAGTGTAGTTATTGTTAGCAGGCATTACAATACCCATACAATCACCTACTACATCCATATAGTTTTTCATAGCCGAGTACAGACCCCAGTGCATAGGCGCATCACCAACTGCACAAGTAATTAATAGTCTTTTGATACCAGAACTCTTTCTTCTAGCGGACTGTAGAGCTTTTTCTAAAGATTCAATCTGCTTAGGGATGAATACTTTAGGCTCAACAACTCTTTTCATTAACTCTGGATAATCACTCATTGCTGCATTATGTAGAGCATCTTGAGATGAGAACTCACTTTTCCACTTGTCTCTTCTCATGCTAGTTTTTACGACTTTGTTTACTTTCTTTTTTACTTTCTTCCCATCTTTTCCTTCAACCATTTTATTTTCAGAAACTCTTTCTAGGAAGTGAGCATTATCTTGAAGCTCTTTCATGGTAGGCATTGATCTAACTTTGTTGGCAAACAAAGCATAAGATAGAACTACTTGATCTCTTTTAGGCATATCTACTTTTAAAGTATATTTACCATTGTGTTCTTTTGCTGTAGGATTGTTAACCGCTTCTACTTCTTTTACGGCTTTTTTAACATTTCTCTTTACTGCTTTTTTCTTACTTACTTTTTTCATCTTAAATTCCCCCTTAAGATTTTTGATACATTAGGCTTATCGGCCCTTTCATTTATAACTTTAGTACTTTTTTAAAGAAAGTGCAAGTTTTTTTAAATATTATCTCAAAATTAAAGGTCCTTAGGATTAACAGATATCTAAGCTACTGTTTTTATTATGTTTAACCATTATCAAATAGTATATTATATTAATCTGAGAAATGTTTCATATTGATAATTTATGATTTTTTGTACGTTGTCAATTTAAAAATAGCCTACACAATGCAGGCTATTTTTAGGATTTTTAAGCTACTTCTTGAGATAAGCTGCGGTTCTCAAAGTAATTTTCCATATTCTTATATTTTTCACTCTGGACGAATTCTTTTACCGCCTTATATTCTTTATTTTCTTTTAAATATAGATATACTGGCTCTAATTCTTTTATTACTTCACTATATTTTTTTGCATTGTTTAAATTGTCTTCAGAGGCGAACCACTCTACATGACTAATAAAAGGCTTCTCTAAATACCTGTTTCCTCTCTTTAGCTCATAATAGCAAACCAATAAGCCCTCTAATTTATCAGCATAAGAAATTACTTCTCCGGTTTTTCCATCTTTATCTTCCTTCCACATTTTTAAATATAGATCCGGGAGTGGTGATGAGCTTAATATTTTTTCCATAATAATGTAGCTCACTTTCCGAAGTTCTTCTCTCATATTACCTAGTTTTTTTACTGGAGAAGGAACGTCTCCGGTAATTGTTTCTTCCATATCATGGATTAAAGCTTTTCTTAATACTTCTTCCAAATTAATTTTCTCTTTATTTTCCTTATTGTAAGCATCAACAATTGCCATAGACAAGCAAGCTACCCTGTAAGAATGTTCTCCGATAGAATATGGGCAATCTAATTTCTTACCTAAAAATCTATTAACATTAACCATTTTAAATACATATTTACTGAAGTTATCCATTTGTACTCCTTTTGTAATCTTCTAATTTAATTACTTTATTGTCTTCTTTTTTCAAAATATTTTTGTTAATATCCGTCAAATCTTGATCATTCACATTCATCATTTGGGTACTTAGATCTTTTAGGGGCAATTTTCTTTTTTGACAAAAATATTCTAGATCTTTTATTCCATAATCATTCTCTACTGCAAAATTAAAGTAATCAAATTCCTTTTGGAGATCTTTCATTAACCTGTTACCCCTGACTCTTGATAAGTCTTTTTTTGCAATTTCTTTCATTTCTTGAAAATTTCTCTCTTCGACTGCTTCTTCCCATTTTAGAAAAATCATTGGCCCATTTTCGAAGTCATCAAAAAATGATGGTCTTTTCTTTGGAAATTCAATTACGTTACTTTTCTTCTTAAAATTTATTTTAATTACTTTTCCCATTTTCCCTCTTTAATGATCGTGGTTACATTCTGTTCTTATTTCATAAGATCCATCTTTATTTACTTTTTTCTTGAATCCCTGTGTATTGTCTAATTTATTGAAAGAATCTACATCGTGAATTGGAACTCTTTTCTTTTCAGGATCAAAAAATTCTTCATAATAGTACTTCTCTAGATTTTGGAACTCATTCATTCCGCAAGCAATACAAGTGGAATTCATAATGCTCCCTATATAAGAAGACCCTGCCATTTCTATTCCATAATAATCTAATAAATAATCTCTATTAACTGAAAAGTCCCTGTGCCCATAAGATTTTAAACAATGTCCTAGCTCGTGCATTAGAACTATAATTTTTGCTTGATGGCTTAGATAGTCCCAAGAGTTTGAATTAACTTCTACTACTCTTTTTATTAAATTCCCGAAAGAATCATACTGAGTTATACACTGACCATGTTTACTTTTCGACATCACTGCTTTTTTTATAGTGATTTCTTCAATTACAAAATTGTCTCCATATTCTTCGGATATATTTACAGCTTCCTGTACATAGTCAACAAGACTTTCGTCGATCTCTACAGGCAATTTTGAGCAAGCCACTGATAATAGAATTGGAATTATTAATAATAATCTCATATGATTCCCCCGAATACTATTTACTTATCGGAGTTATCTAGAATAACTTTAGCTTAATAATTTAATTTTTGAGTTTTTATTAAGTCCTTGTCTTATTTTGAGATTTTTACTGTCTGACCTTCCTTCTACATTTGCCTTTTTACAATGTCTTGAATAAGAACTTCTAGACCTTAATTTACCGTATATTAGCTTTCTCGCATAATCCTCAGCTTCTTTCGATACTAGAACTAAAGAATGAGATTCATTATCTGACAGGTTTTTATTTTGACTATATTTTACAGAGTCTATATATTGAGATATTAGACCGTCAAAATAAGAATTCTTTTGAGTAGCACCGGATAGAACCCCTGAATCTTTTTGTTTTTTATATAATCTTTCCATCTCTTTATCTAGATAATTCGCAACATACTTAGATATCTCTATATTTTCTTTTCTCCCTGAAATCTCCAGAGTCACCTGCTTAAAGCCTTGATTCCATACAGGAAATACCCCGTAAAGATCTCTTAGCAAGATTGAGATTAAAGTCCATTTTCTAGACCTTCTTTTTTGTTTAGTTATTACATCTTGATAAATTTCCTCGACTTCTCCTCGAACAAAAGAAAGATTGTATTTAGTTAACAGTTGATTAGCTCTATTTAAAGCGAGTTCTGCCTCATTTTCATTGTCTGAATTTGATAATTCAAATAATTTCTTTACCTTAGACAGAACTTCATCTTCCTTGGTGTTTACTTTTTTGTCTAGTAGCTCCTTAGATACATTTAATTTTGTTACTGCTTCTATATTTAATTTAGAGCAAGCTTCTTTAAACTCTTTGCCATGGGGTTCTATATTTTGACTGTACTTATGCATTGAAATATAATGTGCTAATTCGTGGAATAATACCTTTTCTACTATTTCTTGAGGTTGAAAGATTAATCTTTTATTTAGCCCTATGCTTTTTTCTTCGTGGTTATATAGCCCTAGGGTTTTAGAATCTTCGTATAGATAGATTGTTCTTACCCAATCTGGAAACTTTATATCTAATAATTTTTCTGATACAATTTCTTTTTGTCTTGTGGTAAATGCATTGTAAGTTTTACTAAAAATCTTCATATATCCCCCGATATTTACTTATCGTCATTTTATACATGTAACTTTAGTTCTTTTTCATGTTTTTAGCCTGTATCATTATGAAATATTTAGATTTTTTAAAATTAAGAAAAAACTTGTAAGAAATACTAAAGTTAAAATTGTTTGATCCGATAAGTTATTGTATTTGATTAGGAGATTTTAATGAGAATTCTATTATTACTTATATTTTTGACTCTAACAGCTTGTGGGACCTTAAAATCTAGTATTAAGTCTTATAATAGTGGAATAGGGGCTTATCGATCATCTATTGGTGATTATAATTCAGAAATTGGTAATTGGAATCAGAATAGAAAAAAAGAAAGTTTTGGAACAAACTGTCAATAGGAGATTATGATGAACAAATCAGAAAAAGAATATTCTATGAGAATAGTAAAAGACCCTAACCCTACCGATTTATGGGGAGATTCAATTTTTTCATTTATTTCTACTCATGCAAGGTACAGTAGCGTTAATGCTGATTTAGAGGCTAAAGGCTTCTCTTCTCTTAAAGATTTAGAGAATTATTTAAGTGGTAAGGGGTATATTTTTCAGAAAGTATATTGCCATGACCACTCGTCTATATCTTTAAAAGCCGCAGAGAAAAATCCTTTCAGCAGCCCATTCGATTCATTTCCTTTTGGATATGTTATCATCTCAAAAAGCAAAGCAAGAAAAGAATATAATATTGAGAGAATATCTAAGGGTGAAGAGAAAAACATTAAGAACGATATGATTTCTTTTGTTAATGATTTGAACAGTTTTTATAATGGAGAAGTTTTTGGGTTCGAGATTAGCGAGGAGAGCGGAGAAGTTGTCGAATCTTGCTATGGATTTTATAATTATAAAGATTGCGAGAAAGAAGGATATAGTGTATTGATTAATCTTTCTTCTAAATTAGAACATCGTTGTTAAAGAGAGAAAAAATGGATAATTTTATTTTTATTAAAGATTCAGATTCTCATTGGTACAGAATCCCTAAAAAAGACAAAGAAGAATTTAATCAATTACTAGATGAATATTTGAATGACCCTGACAATTACGAAAAACTCGATGCATTTGAAGAAAAGTTTTCTAAATATATGATTGGTTGTGAGCCTTCATATTATTATGAATGGATAAAAGAGAAAGATAAAGAAGAATAGAAATGGAGTCTATATGTTTAAAGTAAGCCATGAAGATTTTGTTTTCGTCAAAGAAATCAATGAAAAATCGATTATCTTAAAAATTAATGGATCAGAACTAGAGCTATCAAAAGTCTTTAGATGAATTGAAAGAACCTATAATTATTAAAGACTAAAAAAATAAAAAAATACCCCTTGCAAATATTAAATATGTACCCATAATATTATTAAGGAGGTTTTTATGAGTTATTTAATTCCTAAATTTAGCAATTTTTTTGACAATAATTTCCTTTTTGACGATTTTTCTGGTTTTAGGGAATCGAAAATTGACATAAGAGAAAATAGCAGCTCTTTTGTCGTCCAAGTTCCTCTTGCTGGATTCACAAAAGAAAATGTGGATATCGATTTAGAAGGAAATATCTTGAAAATTAGAGCGGAGAACAGAAAAAAAGAAAATTTCTATTCCTTTAAGAGATCCCTATCCCTCGGATCAAATATTGATGCAGAGAATATCTCTGCTGAAATGAAAGATGGAATGTTGACTGTAATTATTCCAAAAAAGGAAATAAAAGAGTCCAAAAAAATAACAATCAATTGATTTAAGGGGCAAGCTTAGCCCCTTTTTTTTTAAAAATAAAATTTCAAATATTCATATAATTATAGGACAGCAATCAGTCTTCTTTGGGAGATTCTACTTTTAGAACTTCATTTGCATAAAAATCAATTTCTACTTCATCTAATACTTCACCGCTTAAGCTTTCCGCTTCCTCCTTAGAATCCGCCTCTATAGTTAATATTCTCTTTGAAATGTATTCAACTGTCACCTTATATTTCATAATTTCCCCTTTATTAATTACAGTATAGCATTAATTACGTAAATAACAAAAAATACTTAAATTTTATAACAAAAAATATTTAATTTTACAAAATTAAATGTATAATATTATTAAGGAGATTTTATGTATAGTTTTGATGTAAACTTTAAAGATGAAAAAAAAGTGAATTTTAATATAGATTTTGAAGTAATGGATTTAATCCAAGATTCTATTTCTACCGTAATTGAAAATAATTGCAGTGTTAATCTCCGCGTCCCTAGCTATTGTTATAATCACTCAGGAAAGTCTCATTATTGCTTTGAATTTTACCCTAGTGTAAATTCAGTCGTGTTTAAGGCTATTGAAGTTGATGATTTAAATACTTCATTAGAGTTAAGAGAATCAGGCCTCTATACCTTAGATCATATTTATTTAGTTGAAAAAAACTTTCGCAAGACCTCTTAATTAAGAAGGGGTTTTAATGAACTTTTTAGTTAACAGATGTTATTTATTTAAGGATAAGACTATTTCTACTTCTAGATATAGAATTAATAAGAATAAGGAAGGTTTCTTAATTGAGCTTGTTTTAACCGAATTTTCTAAAGAAGAGGTTAATATATATAAAGAGGAAAACTATCTATTTGTCAAAGCTGAAAAAGAAGAAAGTCTTGGTCGAGATTTTTTAATCGTTAAGGAGTCTTTTTATCTGGGAGAAAATACTGATCTAGATAAGATATGTTCAGATTTTAAAGATGGAATTCTGTACATTAAAATTAACAAATTATAAACTGGCTTGATCTAAAAAGAAATAAAACATTATAGATACTTTAGTGTTTATTTACTGAAGATAGAGCTTTTAAACGAAGAGAATGATCCCCAGTTGTTTTTATTGACCCTTGCTGAAGCAAATACTAGCCCTATTAATTCATTTTTATCATTAAAAACTCCAGATCCCGAATCTCCATCTACTGTATTAGTCGATATGATATAATTTTTAGATTGAAAATGTTTCTTTCCTTCGAAATTTTCAACACTACTTGAATTCTTTATTCCTAGTATAATACCTTTTTTAACACTAAGCTCTTCTTTTGGGTTATTTAGCGTTTTATAATATACAGTCTCCCCGATTCTAGGGTCTATTAATGAAATTTTAAATCCCTCTTTAAAGTTGGCTTCAATTAAGCACATGTCATTATTGAAATCTACCTTTATTTTAGGATTTTTTATTAAAAATGAGGTTTTTTCTGTTTTAACCTTAAGATTTCCTGGTAAAGAATTTTTGCCTAAAGAATAATCATTTTTTAAGCATATATGACCATTTGTAGCAATATAGGACGTCCCCTTATAGAATACTTTTACTCCGGACCCATATAAACCATCAGAATGAGTAATTTTTACAAAATTCTCAGAATTAGCAATGGAAGATATTGAATACAATAAGAATAGTAAATATTTCATACCTACTTATCGGTTTCTTTTTATATAACTTTAGCTTTCTACTTTTAAATATTTTCTAGTTACGATATTTTTAAAGAAATCCAGCCCTTTTTTCTCACAAGAATACATATACATAAATTTTCCTACATAATTTTCATCTTGAGAATCTTTGCTTAGTCTATTTTTCTCTAGAGCGTTTTCGAATGCTTTTTTATGGTTATTGATTTTCATACATCCCCCTTTTTTATCTATCATAACATAAATAAATAATAAATTAAAGCTAAAGTTTTAAATTGGATATCCCGACAAGACATAAAAGGTTTTAACATTAACCACCGGAGAGGTAATGAGTTATTTCAAGGATCTATCTTTTATTATTATTTCTTTCACCTTTACCTATATATTGATCGCTCCTGGCCCTCCTGAAGAGTCATGTAATTTTATTCAAAATGAAAATAATCATAGAGTAAGCTGGGATTCTCCTTTTGTATTAAATGTGGATAAAACAGTCCCTAAAGAATTTAATGAGTCTATAATTTTTTCTGTAAAAACCTGGAATAAGGCTATTGGATATGATTTAATAAAGCTTAGCTTTTATGACGAAGATAGTAGAAATAATATTTACTTTCTAGAAAAATGGAAAAAGGAAAAGAACAAACAGGCAATAACTGTTACAGAGTGGAGGAGAAGAAATATAGTTAAAGTTAACATATTTATTAATTCAGATAATTACTTATTTTCTAAAAAATACCCTGAAAAAAATAGAGTAAATATGGAGAGTCTCTTAATCCATGAGTTAGGGCATGCGATAGGATTTGATCATATTTTAGAATCTTTCAGTGTAATGAACCCTAGACTACCCAATGGATATAGAAGAGTAAATTTAGGTAGTCTAGAGCTTTCCTCTTTAAATTGTGAGTACAAAAATAAAAAAACTTTATCCTCAATCATCAATTTATAACTCTATCTAGGAGAAAAACATTGAAAACCGTCAAGAAATTAACAAATAGAGAATCTGAGGTACTAAATCTATTTCTCAAAGGGGATTCCCATACCGAGATATCAAATAAATTATTCATTACTAAAAATTCAGTAAAATATCACTTAAAGAATGCTCAAGAAAAGTTAAAGAATTTTTTATAGTAACCGATAAGGCTATATAAGGAGAATTATTATGTGGGGATTAAAAGATCAGTGGAATTATCATATTAATAAAAAAACTCCAGTTTTTATTACGGAGAATCGAGATGGAGAATGGATTATCCAAGTTCAAGAGAATTTTTTAGAAGAAGTACAGACTTTCATTCTTGATGTTGCATATTCAGAAAAAGAAGCTATTGACTTTTGTAATGATAATAAGCTTAAATATGAACTGATGAGGGCTCAGTAAATGGATAAAGATAAGTTTATCAGAACCATCGAGGGGAAATTAGGTAAAAAGCTCCCAGAGTCTAGCATTGAGCTATTCGCTAATTCTTTTAGAATTCACTTATATTTTATTGTGGTTCTTGATAGTTCAATTCATGATAAATCCACATATTCTTTAGATAAGGCTGTATTTGTTGGGGATCTTAACACAATAAGCATTCCCCATTTTTATGAATTTAGTTCGAATTCTTCTCTTGGTGAAATTGATTATATGCTAGAGCACATAGATGAAGTAGTTTGCTCTTTAACTAACAAATTTCCTAATTCGGAAGTGTCTGCTTATTTCTTGAGCTAAAACATTAAGATAATCTTTATTTTGATAGCTCTTTGTAAGCGAAGTCTTTAACTTTATTAAGAAACTTTTCACCGTAAACTTCTAGTATTTTTTCATCATACATTTTACTCTTTTCTGAAGAATCAAATAACTCATTAACATAATTAAACCATTTTATTTCTATTTCACTTAATTTTTGTCTTATTTCATCCATTATTAACTCATATATATTCATAAATAGAAAAAACATCGTTTTATCTAATAATTCCTAAAGTTAAAATTATTTTATTCCGATAATATATTAAGGAGAATTTAATGATTTCTTATTGGCAAAGTAGAAATAAAGAAAAATACGACCATATAATTATTGGAGGAGGGATTTCTGGCCTTTCTATTGCCTACCATTTAACAAAAAGATTTCCTAATAAAAAAATAGCCTTATTGGAAAAAAATGATCTTTTTTACGGCGCATCTGGACGGAATGCAGGGTTCTTAACCATAGGATCTATGAATTATTGCTCAGATTTAATTAATAAATCTGAAAACTTCATAGGGGATATTTCCGATAATATATCATATATGAAAAGAAATATTTCAAATATATATGAGACTGAGAAATCCGAAGGGGCTTTATCTTTAGCATATAGCGAAGAAGAGCTAGATAGATATGTGGGAACAGCGGAAAAGCTGAGAAAATACAGTGATTTTGAAATTGTAAGCTCTTATAACCTAAAAAAAGAAGGAATTAATGCTTTTGGAGCTGTAAGATATTTAAATGAGGGATCAATAAATCCTATGAATTTACTGAAATTTCTAGAAAATTCCGTAAAAGGAAATATAGATTTTTTTTATGGAGAGGACGTTTATGATATCTCGGGAAATACAGTTCTAACTAGAGATAGAGAATTCCTATCAGAGCATATATATATCGCAACCAACATTTATACAAATAATATAAATTTTAAGAATAAAGATTCTTTGAGTTTAACTCCCGCGAGAAATCAAGTAATCGCTTATCAGTGTGATAAATTTTATTTAAAATCTATTGCCTATTCATCTAAACATTTTACATACTTTAGGCAAACTCCAGATAATGTTTTAATTCTTGGAGGGGCTAGAATTGAAGATATCGAAGGAGAAACAACTATCCAGTTAGGGCCTAATGAAAAAATTCTATCTTCTTTAAAGAAGTTTGCTGAGAATGAGCTTTCTCTAATTAATAAAAAAATATTAAGAGAGTGGTCGGGGATCATGGCTTACACAAAAGATGGCCTACCATTGGTGGGAAGCTTAAGTGATAATATTCATATTTTAGCTGGAATGAATGGCCACGGAATGGGAGTTAGCTTTCCTTATTCTAAAAAACTAATTGATTATGTATTTGATGGAATAAAGCTTCATAGAGAAATAGATGTCAAAAGATTTATACCAGAATAAAAGTATAAACCTATTTTTTTTCTATTTTTTTTATATGTTCTTCTGTCAATCTAATCAACTCTCTCCATTTATCGTTTAAAACTGGATTTTTTACTTTTGGGTAGTGAGGCATCTTTTTCTTATTAGGAAATATTTCAAAATAGTATTTTTTTATTTTATTATAATCACTTTTCATGAATTTCTCTTCCCTAACTCTTTCTGAAGGATGAATTAGTTTTAGATGATCAAGAGGGGGATTTTCTAAGTAATCTGCCAAATTTCTTAGGTAATCAGGTAAGGATATTGGATGTTTTGCTTCATCATAACCAAAATACCTTTTCCATGCATTAGTGATTTTTCCTTCAACAGAATTCGCTCTAAAATCAATTACTCCTCTAATTAATCCTTTGCCGTCTAAACTAGGCAACTCTTTCTTTAATTTATGCCTGTGGTCCACTGCCGTTTTTTCTATTGGAACTTTAATCTTTAGAAGGGGGCAGATTTCGTCTTGAAGTTTATGCTGCTCCTCTCTAAAACTTTTTAGCTCAGATTGTTTTAATTGAGTTAATTCTTTTTTCTTTTGTTTCACTAACGATACTCCTATATACCATAAATATACTTTTTTACCTAATCACGGTAAAAATTGTAAATTATTAAAAAATACATTTTTATTACTATTTATTTTAAGTAACAATAAAAGTGAGGGATTTTTGAATAATTCTGAAATTAGAAAGATCGTAAAAAAATATAGTTACATTTTTGAAGAGAGTGAAGACTATGGATATATAGCTTATGCTAAGGAATTGCCCTCTTTAAGGGTGGACGATAAAAGTATTGAGAAAGCTAGTTTAAAATTAGAAAATTTACTAATTGCTGGACTTCACGCCCTTTTAGAGGATGGAGATCCAATTCCTCAACCTATTAAGAATTATTAACTCCGATACTCGTTTGACAATTTAAGGATTTTTGTTTATTATTTTAACAATAAGGTATTTTTTTAAAATATTACAATATAGAATATTTTTGAGGAGAAAATGAATAATTTTAAGGTTGGAGACATTGTGTATTCTAAGACAAATAGTGTTTGGAAAAAATCTTTAATGAAGATCATAAAAATATCTAATGATAAAGCAATCTGTATCTCTAAAGACTCTAGTGATTATGGATCATTTAAGCTTAGCTACTTAGAACATTTTTTTCAAAAGAAAAGATCAATTAATCCCTTTTCTTGTTAAACTCTTCAACTTCTAAGACAGGTTTCTCATAAGCGGTATTGATTTGATCAATTAAACCTTCTAAGTCTTCAAGGTTATGGCCGGTTAAATTAAGAGGAATATCTCCAAAAGAGTGAGGGTTCTCCTTGTCTTCATTAGAATAATAAGCAGTATGTATTGCATACCAAACTTTACCGTTTTCTTCAACATGCTTAAAAACTCTTAAATTAAAAAAATCTATAGCTTTCATTTTAAACCTCTTATATTAATAAATATATCTTAATTTCTTTTTAATCGTGGAGATCTCTATATCCTTCAATAAGAATTTTATCTAATTTTAAATCTCGTCTAGTTATTTCTTTTCTTATTGTGGATTTAAAGGCTTTAAATACATTAGGGTTTTCCTTCTTTTTTGCCCATATAAATAAAACTAAATTGTGGAAATGATGATCCCCCATTTTTCTAATATCTTTGTATTCCCCTTTTTTAGTCTTCCATATGTAAATCATATAGTATTATCGGATATTTCATAAAAAACTTAAATAAAAACTTTGACTTAAGGGTTTGAATGTAGTATAATAAGACGTAGTTAATATTCTTTTTTGGAGGTATGCATTGAGTCATTTAAGTTTAGTTGAAAATAATTACGTTGAAAGCCTTTCTAACCTTTCGGACAATCAATTAGCTTTGGAGATGCGCAGATTAACCTGACAGGCTTATTAACTTAATTCATCTAAAAAATAAGCCAACCTCTATTTAATTATTGTAACTAGGAGGAAATTTATTGAAAAACAAAAGTAATCCTTTTCTTGAATTCGTAAAGAGATCCGAAAATAATAGAAAAAAAGCTATTCCTAAAGAAATTATTAATGAAATTAATGAATTGTCTAGAGAGATCGAAAAAGAAGAATCTTTAAAAAATAAAAAATTAAAGAAGAAATAATCTCATGCTTTTAATTCTATAAGCTATCACATTCAATCTTCTTGAATTTCTCAATATTCCTATACATTGAAAAGAAAGGCCTTCTCTTCCCACGAAGAAATAACTCATAACAACTTCCTTCTTTTATTTTGTGGTAGTCATCAGAGGTGTCAAAATTAGCCCCAAGTAAAGAATCATTTAAGGAAAAAGTTTCATCTTTTGTAAAAATAAGGTAATTGCTATTTTTTCCATTATGAATGACATCTTTGTTTTCAACTAATATTGTAACTTTTGATGTATTGAACGCATCTAATAGGCCAATTGACAATACGCTAATTACTGTTACCGATGAGATTAATAGAATTAATCTGGTTATATGATCTACCATAAACGACTCCTTGCACTAATTAATTATATATAATCCGGCTCTAAAGTAAATAAAACCGGGTTATTTTATTAATTAAAATACGATATTTTACATTTTTTGAAGGTTTTTAAGTAAAAAAGAAATGGCCCTAGAAACAAACCATCACCAAAGGTAAAAAATAAAAGAGGGCCATTTCTGAATTAGGCTAACCGAATTATTAACCTAAATTATTTTTCTTATCAAAATCTTTATTACAATCTTCTCTAGTTATAAAAAATTTTTTACTTAGCTCTAAATCACTACCTCTTCTATCTATCCAATAATAACCATAATGGCTTTTGAAAATATAAACTCTATCTGGGACAGGGTCAAATACCATTACTTCATACTCTCCATTGTTACTTTCGTCTATTCCTTCATATAAGTTATTACTGATAGCCCTTTTATGATAATCAATTGCTTTTTTTGGTAAATTATAATAGTATTCCTCGGGAGACATTGGTTGGATTTTTATTTTTTTGTATGAATTGAATTCCGCATGATTTTTATGCTCCCTGCCTCTTTTTAAATCGCCCCATATATCATTACCTTTAGATAAAAGATTAAGGGTATTTTTTAATTGAAGCTTTTCTAATTTTTCTATTAGAAACTCTATCTTTTTTACTATATGCGGAGCAACAGAGATCATTAAACTCAATACTCTCTTTTCATTTTCCCCATTAGGATAGATCATTTCAAGTTTATTTAGAGCTTCTTTATTTTTTATATTTTTTTCCTTTAGATTATTTATAAAATCAAACCACAATTCATAGTCTTCAGGGCAAAACATTAAATTAAAATATGTTTCTTTCTGGAATGATTGTAATAGATTATTAGCTATAACTAAAAATGGGGAGTTATGGTAGTAATGAGTCCCCTTTCCTCTATCTTCAACATGCATATCAAGATTTCGAGAAAAAGTTCTAATTCTATCTATTTTTCTATGTAGTAATTTTAGGTATTCAAAGTCTTCTTGAATTTCTCTAGAAAGAGGTTCTAGATCTTTGCTGACAATAATTGATTTCTGGCATATGCCACAATATTTTTTATTCATTTTATCTCCTTTTTAAGGCTACTAACCTTGGCTCTGATAATTAAATAGATAAATTCAAATAAAAAATACTTAATTAAAATAACTAATAGATATTAGGTGCTTATAAGGTTTTATTAATTAAAAAATTAAATATAGCTATTAAATCATTATTAATGTCCTTAACTGATTAAAATAGACTAAAGTTTAATCAATAACTTTCCGATAAATAAGTAGGAGATATTATGAAAAATCCAATTAAAGGAATTATAAAATATAATAATGAAAGGCAGGGTGGTATTTGCGGACAAGGTTTTACTGAGTACCTCTGCATAGGCTGTAATGAAAAGAAAAATCACCCTACAACTTGTACACCCATCCTTTGCCCTACCTGCATTGAAGAACTAAAAAAAATTAGTGATAAATTAGGCTATAGGTTTTTATGAGAATGAAGCGAGCTTTAAAAATTTTATTAAGATCCTTATACCTCAGAGTAGGAAACAAAAGGTATATGTCTGATATTGAGAATGTTTTTAAGAAAATATAAACTCTAGATCTAACTACTCGTGAAGTAGAAGCTTTAGAGTATCTATCTAGACAAATTAATAAGTAAGAAATATTATAAAATTAGTAAATTATAATAGAATCGTAAGGTCTAGATTAATTAAAGCAAAAGAAAGATCTTTATTTTTAAAGATGAGAATATTTGATAGGAATAATATCCTTATCTAGCTTAAAAAAGAAGTTAAGTTTTTAATAATTATTCCGATAAAGATTTAAGGAGATTTTTATGGGTAGAGCAGGATATGGTCACACAGTAGATAAAAAATTAACTTATAGTGATATAAGAAAAGAAGCCAATAGTTTTATTGAATATGATGATGATTTTGACTCAGACTTTTTTAAAATATTTATTGTAAGGGAAAATCTCCGAGTAACCATGTAAGATTCGATATGAATAAAGGAAAATATTCTTGCCCTTTATGTGGAGCAAAAAAAGAGCCAAATAAGAAAATTCAAGCACTCAAGGAAAGAGTGGAGAAAGTAAAAGCTAAATATGATGAAAAACTAAAAGAATACACAGATAGATATAAAGAAGTATTAACTTACTTCGATTTTACGACAGGGCATTTCTAATATGAAAATTAAAGAGAATATATTCCCTAAAAAGATAGAAGTGACAATAGGCCGTTATAGAGGCCAAAAAGGCCAACTAATATCCATAACAACTAATGGGGAAGCCATTGTAATCCTAAATAGCGGAGAACTAGTAAAATATGAAATAAACTATTGCAATCAAAATAGAACTAAAATAAAGATAATTGATATAGAGAAAGAATAAAAAAGTACAGTGATTCTCAAAACTATACAATAGAAAATATAAGTGAAATAACTTGACCTAATTCTTTTTTTTTGATAATCTATATTAGTAAACCATTCAGGGGGTTATATGAAACTTTTAATTTTCACCTTAAGCTTTCTATTCACTTCAAATCTTCTAGCAAAAACCTGCTACAATGAAAATTTACAAAAAACTGAATGTGTAAAAATTGTTAGATGGCTTAAAGGTCATCCATCAGAAAAATTAGACAAAAATGGAAAAAGAATCGTTAAGTATATATTACCAAAAGAAAAAAACAAATAAGGAGAAAAAATGAATAAAATTATTAAATTAGCCTTAATAACTTTTTTAGCTCTTTCTGGACTCATCGGATGTGGTGATGTAATTGTTTCTCCCGATGGAGGAGAAGAGGCCGTGCTAGTCAAAAAACCGTTGTTTTTTGGCTTGGGTGGAGTTCACCCAGAAGCTATTCCTACGGGGCTACAATATAAAGCATTTACAACAGAAGCTTTTTATTACAATATTAAACCTATGCAATCAACGGAGCAGTTCACTGATCTATTTACTAGTGATAATGTTCCTGTAAGCTTTAATGCCTTTCTCCATGTACAGCTTAATCAGGGTAAGACTCCAACTCTACACGAAAAATTTGGGCCAAAATGGTATGAAACAAAAGTTAAAGAAGTTTTTAGAACTACAGTTAGATCCTTTGCCAAACAGCACCCTATTTTTAAACTTACATCATCGCAAGAAGTTATTGAAGAAGGACAAGTATCTATTCATGAAGAATTAAAAAAATATGTAGAAGAGGAGGGCATCCCTGTAGAGATCTTAAAAGTTGTAATTGGTAGAGTAACGCCTCCTGAGAAAGTAGTGACTCAGACGGAGGAAACAGCCGCTCAAAAGCAACGATATAGAACAGAGACAGAAAGAGCTAAAGCAGAGTTAGCAAGAAAGACGGCAGAGGAAAATAGAGCTATTTCTGATAAAGCCTATAGGTCTAAATTCGGGATGGATACCGATCAGTATATTCAATTAAAGATGATTGAAATGCTTAAAGAGAAAGAAAAACTGACAATTATTATGGGTGGAAGCTCACCTATTATAGGCGTAAAATAATAAAGGATAGATAAAATGAAAGTAGGAAATTACCCTATATTGATAGAAATGATTGAAGGAGATTTTAAAGGAAAAAAGGGATTTTGGATGGACACAATTATTGCTGACGGTGAACTTAAAGCTTTGATTATTTTAAATTCAGGTGAAACAATTTACGATGTTATATATGCAAATAGTTATAGGGACAGTAACCATACGTATTTTAAAGTTGTCGCTAATTCTTATCCTTTAAATATAAAAAAGGATAAATAATAAAATACTTATTTTTTCCTTTTACCATTGAATCTATTTGCTAAAGAAAGCCTAAAAAGATTTGAAGGAGATGAAACGATATTAATTGCTAATTGTTTACTTGAATTTTATAATTTAACATTAGATTAATAATCTTAAATAAATAAAATTATCTATTTAATATCTATTACTTTAAAAATTATTAAACAATAACATCGATACAATTAGTTTTGGATTTTAAAAAGTTTCAAAAAATTCTAAAGTTATCCTTAAAATATCCGATAATTCATTGTAGGAGATTTTTATGAAAATTAGAACCTTTAAAGTATACGCGGATCCAGGGCATGCTTGGGTAAAAGTAACAAGACAAGACCTTATCGATCTAGGTATTGAAGATAAAGTTTCAAGATTCTCCTATCAAAAAGGAGAAAACTGTTATCTAGAAGAAGATGCTGACCTAAGCCTTCTGGTAGATACTCTAAAAGCCAAAGGAATTCCCTATAAATTCTACGAAACCGTATCTAATCGTCAAAGTAGAATTAGATCCTATTACCCTTATCAATCAAGAGCTTTTTAATGAAAGAAGAAGGCTATATCTCTACAGAAATACATATCACGAAAAAAGATACCTGGGAGGATATTGAATATAATCATATTGAGAGAATTGATGAAGCTAAACGCTTTGATCTAGTAGAAATTACAGATTATACTAAATCAAATACGATTCACGATAAACTATTAAAAACCCTTAAAGAAATGGGCCTTGTAGTTAAATCTAATAAAAGAAAAAATACATTAAGAAAGAAGTTTAAACTAACTCAAGAAGAACTTCAAGCCCTTAGCTATTTTCATAAAATTTCTGTACATGCAAATATGGATTGTTTTGAAGAGCCTTCCTTAGAATTAGAAGAATATCTAAAGGAAATTAGATTTATCAGAACGCGCTATCATGTAACCAATCTGAATAAAGAGGCTATCCGCTACTTAAAAGAAGCCGGAATATACAAAGACAATCAATTTCAATATAACGAAGCAAATGAAGATCTTGTAGAAGGAATATTTAAATTTACACCAAGAGAAAGATTAGTAGAAAAAATTTTAGAACTAAGAGGCCCTGATCTTCTATATGCAGCAAGCCATCTAGGACAAAATTATGAAGAAAATAAACAACTTTGTGAAGAGATTGAAGAAAAGCTTCCTTATAGCTTCAGATTCTCTTTCTCTTTGAGCTTTAATAGGCATGAAAGTAGAAAATTGATTAAAAGAGTTCCTATTGAGTCTCTAGATAAAGAAAATAATGTAATAGAGATAGACTTTCAAAAGAAGGAAAGAATTGCTTAAATATTCAATTATATTTGTAAAATATATTAAAGTTAGGTATCTATTTTTAGTATAAAATAGTATGAAATTCAAATTAGAAGAAATTAAAGGCTCAGAAATAGCAAAAAACCTATACAAAATGAATGCTTTGTCATCTATGGACCCTCTCCTTTCTAGCAAAGGAGAATTATTCAAGATTAGCTATAATGGAAAATATTTCGCTTATTTTAAAAAGGAAGAAAAGTTTTCCGAGATAATTCATTATGATAAGAGTTTCTGCTTCGATTTAGAGTTTTCAACAAATCTAGATAATTTCCTAAAGAAGAATAATCTTAATTTATCTATTGAGTATTTTGGATTTTCTCTAGGGGAGGATTATAATCTACTGCTAAATAAGTATTTTTCCAATAATGAAGTTTTTCCTCATAAAGAAAAAATATACCTTAGAATTAATAAAAATTTAAAAAGAAATAAGACTCCTATGGATCTGACGGAAGAAAACTATTTTTTCCTTATTTCCTTAGGTGATATTTCTTCTGAATTAAATTTATTTCCTAAGGAATTTAACGACTCTAAAGAAATATTACCTTACTTTCTTCATTTTAACAAATTAATCCCTATCTCTTCATTGCTAATAAAAATTAAAAATCACGAGACCAGAAAGATAATAATAAAAAAATCTAAATCAAAATTTCCGGAGGACTACCATTATTTACTTGAACATCTAGATAAGGATGAGCTTATTGAAAACAGCTATGAATCTAACATATGGATAAAATTCTTAATAGATAATAAATCTTTTAATTTTGAAGAAAATACTGAGACTCTAGCCTTCCGACCAGAACTTTTTTCTGATATATGTCATTTTATTTATAAAGAAGGAGACTTTAAGAATAATAGTAAAATCTTCTACAGCTCTAGGCATTATGTATATGCCTATGGAATTTTCTTAAAAGAAGCTTTTGGAGAGTTCTTACCTAAGCCTGCTTTAAGGTTTTTAAATAAAGAAGTTAAAAGAACTAAGATATATAAAAAGAAAAAAGTAATGCCTTTAAGACCTAAAAAAGAAATAATACTTTCTCCTGAGGAAGAAGAAATGTTTGAGCAAATAGGTAGGGAATTTGGAGAAAAATTAGATAAATTAAAAACAGGGTAATTTTGTAAAATAACTTATCCTTGAAAAATATCTCAAAAATAGATATAATTAATATATGAACTATGGAGAATATTTACAATTTCTTAAGGATAACCCAGAAAAAGCTAAAGAGATGGATAATAACAAAACCGGTCTAATTTATGGCCTATTCTATCCTATAGCCTTAGAATTAATTAAAATACCTCTTTACGCTCCCACAATCCCTCGTAAGATTCAAAGATTATTAGAAGATAATGATATTAATCTTTCTCTAGAAGAATCCATTAAACTAACAAAGGATCTATATAAAAATAGCTGGCCTAAATCAAGAGAAGATATATTGGAATACCTTTCAAGTAATTATACTTTAAAGAATACGTCTAATTTTCTTAAGCTAGGGCTAGATGAAGCTATCTTTAACCATTTCACTCTAAATAAAGGAATTACTCTATATAGTTATCCTGTGGATAGAATAGATGATCCTGGTTTTGAAGATCTTCCACCTAAGGAGATACCCTTACCTAATCTCTATGTAGATAATAATGTAGAGTTTATAAAATTATTCTCCAAAAAATTAGAAGAGGAGTTAGACCTACCTAAAAACCACGTATTGAATGCTTGCCTTTTGAATTATAAAAATGGCGGGACATCCAGCTTTGCTTACCTTACGGATTTCGATGAAACTAGAGAAGGAGCTTTGGCTCGCGGATTATACTCCATAAGCTACTCCTTATTTAGAAAAGATCGATTATTCTTAGATAAACTTTTTTCTTATGAAGATAAACTAAAACAAGTTTCTTAAATCTGGTATTCAAAAAAACTATTAAATAAGCCATTTGGTTGCATTGCTTCGTATACATCTATTTGATAATATTTAAAATTAGCGAGTTTATCTTCAATCAAACGATCAGAATAAGACAGGAAATCTGTTTTTTCTAGTAATTTTTTAGCTAATACCACCTCTAGCCTCTTTCTACTCTCTTCGTTTGGCATTTTTGGAAGAAGATCAGTATATTCCTGGTCAAACATTTGTTTTATATTTGTATATTCTGGAAAAGAATTATTAAATTTATAATCCCTAAATATTCTGAAAGTATTATTCTTTATGAAAATCTCAACGTCTTTCCTTATCTTTATTTCATCGAAATTATTAATTTTATTCAACGCTAAAGTTAATTCTTTTTTTAAATACTCTAATCCGTCAATATCTTTAACTTCACTAAATATAAGTTCTACTTGATCAAAACTAAAATTTTTAATGAAGGATTGTACTTTTCCCTCCTTTACTGCAGCCTCAAGTCCTAGATATTTTTTATAGATTCTCTCTTGATCATTCATAGAGAATAAATAGATATAATCTATATTTTTGTAAATTAATTAAAACTGTCAAGGATTACTTGACGATTACAAATCCCTTGAATTCCACTGATAAGAACAACTATGACAGCTTACTTCCATATGACCGTCATCCTCTTCTGGACCTTCATTACTAACATTTACGGATCCACATTCGGGACACCTATCAGAGTCAGTAATTTCTTGCATTATAGCATTTATTGAGCTTAATAGAACTTCATTCTTCGTTGTTTCTTCCTGAATACTAATAGTTATTCTTTCTAATTCACTTAATTGGTTTTTGTATTTCATAAGATCCCTTTTATTGGTTTTTATTTTTAATTTCTAGTAGCCTATTATATAAATATTTGTATTTCTGTGATGGCTCTCCTAATTCATTTAAATCTATTACCTTATCGGGCAAGATATCTTCTTTTAGAATTTTTCTTTCTAAATCTTTTAGAAAAACCAAAAAATGATTCAACGCTTCTTTCCTAAATATACTTAGAGCCTCTTCCTCTGAACAACTATATTTAATTTGATTAAGGCCGATATTCATAACTCCGCAAACCCATGTCCCCTGAAATTCTCCTAGGGGTAGAAAAACTTTTTCCATCATACGTCTTGAGTAAGCAATTTTAGTAGGTTCAAGGTCTTTTATTGTTTCTTTAGTAAAAACCCAGTTTACCCATCTAGTCCAACCTGAGTTATACCGAATATTCTTTTTAAATATATAATACTCTTTACGCCATATTTTTTCCCCATTATCTAGAGTAACAGGAAATATTGCAAATTTTTTCTTTAAATCAAATTCTTTCATTAATTTTCCCTCTTTTATATAAATATAAACATTTACAATTTTAATCCTAGAATCAATTAGAGGTAGTAAGCTCTCCCATCTATAATTATAACCTATAATCTAAGAAAATTCCATCTCTAAATAATTTAACCCTACATTTGTAAAATAAGTTATTCTTATACTAAACGCCTCAAATAAAAACAATCTTTTACACATTTTATGAAAATCTTATCATTTAAGATATATTTTGAGATTTTTACCCTTTTAAATTCCACACAAAATAGTATATATATTACATATGAAAAATTTAATTAGAATCTCTTTAGGATTAGCCTTAATGCTTGTAGGAATGTATTTAACTTATTCCTACGCTAACAAATCAAGTAACACCTTAGATAAACCCTACCAAGTAGAATTAGATGAGCATGGAATTAAGAAAGGAGAACTTGAAAGGGTCATGAATCAACCTGAATATAAAAAATATTTAAAATCTCTTAAGGACCCTAAAGACAAGGAATTATTTAAAAAGATAACAAAGCATAAACTTAAAGTTTCTCAGGATTTAATTCATGATTTTAAAAATAAAGAGGATGCTATAAGGTGGGATAAAGAACTTGATTATAGTATATCTTGCTTAATGGACCATTTTGAAAACCCTAAAATCCCTTTATATGAACTATTAGAGTTTAAACATACATATGAAGAATATCTTAGATCTTTAAGATCAAGCAGATGGTTCGCATTTCAAACATCTGCAAATGCAAACTACTCAAAAGAAGAATGTTATGATTATTATAAATAAAGTATTATTTTTATTATTAATTTTTCTAAATACTGGATGCTTTAGATATGTAGACATTAAACTATCTCAAATAAAAAAAGAATTAGATACAGGATGTAAAGTAGAGTCTAAAGAGTATTATATTAATGGACTTAATACGATTAGAGAAAAGGCAAAAATTCAAAATAAATTATTATCTAAAGCGGTAGATAAAGAATACCAATTGTCTTACAATTACTCCCATGGTCTTCTCTTAGATTTAGTTCAAGCAACCCTTCAAATGCAAAAAGAAGTCGTTTCAGATAGTCATTTAAAATTCTTAACTAACCTAATTACTATAAATAATAAAAATCTATACTCAAAAGAAGAGAAAGAAGAAATAAAAAAACTATCCGAAGAATCAGGAAAATATACCCTTAATATAGTCTCATTCTCCCAAGGAAACTTATTCGCTAACCATATCTGTGATAATTCAACTATAATAGGAAATAATTATCAAATAGCTACCCCTTCTTTAAAAAATACAAAATGCCAAAAAGCTTACTCTACATTCTCTGGGGATGAAATAGTTTATCTCCTTAGACTCTTCAGTGCAGATATTCTACCCCTTAAAAAACCTAATATAAAATATGAAAAACTCAGTAATAAAGAAAAAATTGATACACTAAAAGAAAAATACGATAAAGGAGAATTAACAAATAAAGACTTCGAAGAAACCCTTTTTTCTAACCATGAATTTACTAATTACCTAAATCACAAAAAAGTAGCTCTTGATTTAAAGAAGTTCTCTAAAAAATATCACCATAAAAACCATAAAGAAGCCATTAAAGTATTTCTAAAAGGTGTTAATTCAGAATCTATAGTAAAATCTTCTACAGGAAAAAAAGAAATATATTGCTCAGATCTTCTAAAAGAAGATATTCATTATCTTACCTTTAGCCTACAATCAGTAAATAAATGGTTAGGAGTTAGAATAGGAGATAAAAAAGCTAATTATTTATATATTAAAGATGGAGAATTTATTTCCTCAAAAATAATTGAAGATGAGGGTAGTTTCAAAATGATACCCTATTCTACAGAGGATGCCCTAAAGAAAAGTCTAAGAAGGCCTTTAGACAATATATTAGGACTATTAGATTAATTTCCTTATATTCTTTTAAAATAGTCAAATAATCCCCTAAAGTTATTTTTTTAATTTCCGATATAGAAAATGGAGGCCATTATGCTTAATTTAATTAAAAATTTATTCAATGGGTCTAAGGACTTTTCTCTTACCCCTGGAATGGTGGGAGTTGTAACTAAAAAAGGTTCCTGGAATGAAGTTTTAACGAAATTTAATAAAAATGGACAGGAGAAAATTGTTAAATGTTCACACTTTTCTCATAAAGCAATTTCAGCGGGACATAAGGTTCAAATAACTTCTATTAATAACGATTGTATATCTGTAAAACGAGTCAAAAAAACAGCAAAATAAAAATAGCTTTCCTTAATCTGTTAAAAAGAATTTTTTATTAAAGTTTTATATATTATTATCCGATAATTAGTATAAGCTATAGGAGGGAGATTTGAAGAATTTTTATAATTTAATATCAGGAAAATCTGTAATCTATAATAAGCTTTTTACTAAAAAAAGCCGCTTTTACTTAATTTTTGATCGTTTTGAAGATGATTATGCTATAGGAAAAACCCTTTCTAGAAAAACTAAAAAAATGAAGGAAAAGAAAATCCCTTTAAAAGAATTAGGCTGTGATAGCTATGATTTCTTAATTTAAGATATTTTCAAATGTTACAAATATTAAAATAAATATAAAAAGAAAGGAAGTATTACATGTGGGGAGTTAAAGATCAATGGAATTATTATATGAAAAATAAAACTCCGGTTTTTATTGTTCCTATATCTAAAAGTGAATGGTCTGTAGATATTCAAAAGGATTATTTAACAGATATCGATTCTTTTACTCTAAACATTCTAGAGACTAAAGAAGATGCTATAACGTTTTGTAAATCCAATGGTTTACCTTTTGCAGAACTATCTATTCAGTAATTTCCTAAAGATTATATTAAAAATTTTTACCTGGAAGAGATAAAATTTTGAAATTCTTCATCTTCATGTACTCCTGAGGTATTCCAATGATCTAAAAAGAAAACGATTTCCCCTGAAGGATTTTCTAAAACCTGTATCCATTGAAGCCTTGAACCATATGATCCTTCAATACTGTTGAATAACGGGTCAGCTAGATATTTCAAATTATTCTTTAATTCATCTAAACTATTACACCTTAAAATTAGATTCTTTAGCCCCGGAGAAGGGTAAAACATTGGCCCGCCAAATACTAAATACTTGTAATTAAGAGAAGGGCTTTTTTCTACTACCTTAGCACCTTTAGATAAAACATCTTCAACATCATCACTATCGATTTCAAAAAATACAGGATTACTTTCAATAGTTATCGAACAGATTACTCTTTTCATTGTTTTTCCCTTTCATGATAATATATTTTAAATAAATTCCCTAAAATTGTCAATTTTTTATACTTATTGTTTAATAATAAGGTTAAACGATTCTATTCTTATAAAATATAATATTCTTGAAAAAAATCTCAAAAAAAGATATAATTACTATATGAAGACCTATGGAGAATATTTACAATTTCTAAAGGATAATCCAGAAAAAGCTAAGGAAATGAGTGACAATAAAACTCTCCTGATCTATAGTTTATTTTACCCTGTAGCTTTAGAATTAAATAATATCCCTCTGTATGCACCCACCTTACCCCTAAAAATAAAAAAACTACTTAATATTTCCTTAGATGAATCGATATCTTTAACAAAAGATATTTATAAATCTCAATGGCCAAAATCAAAAGAAGAGATATTAAAATATCTATCTAGGGACTATAAATTAGAAAATACTTCTAGTTTCTTAAAGCTAGGGCTAGATAAAATTATATACAATCAATTTTCTCTAGAGCAAGAAATAGATATGAATGAAAATAACAAAAAAATTATATTACCTAATTTATACGCTGAAAATAATTTAAAATTCATAAAGTCACTATCTAGCCATATAGAGAGAGAATTATCTTTACCTAAAGATTATACTTTAAATAATTCGATTAATTACCTAAAAGAAAGGCGAGGATTTACTTATTTAAGAGAAAATGAAGAGCCTAAAGAAGAAGCTTTAGCAAAGGCCCTATATTCTTTCTTTTTTAGAATTTTTAAAGAAGATAAGCTGTTCTTAGATAATTTATTTAAATATCAAGATTCCTTAAAGTTAGCTTCTTAGCTTAATGTATAACCAAAGAAACTATTAAACAAATCCCTGGGTTCCATAGGCGAATAGAGATCTATTTGGTAATATTGAAAATTATTCATTTTCATATCTATCAGGCTATCTACGCACTTTACGGCCATGCGCAGGGAAATAACCCTCACGGTTTAGCTTTCGGATTTACGCCTATAGCTACCTAGGACATCGTAACCTATCCTATATTTATTATATCTTATTATATAGTATTTATAAATATAAATTACATATTATCTAGATTTTTAAAAAAATGATTTTAGACTATATTTTATTAAAAACAACAAAGGATTTTTATTTCTTATTTGTAAAATTATATTCAATTGAATATCTTAAAAAATAGATATAATTAATCACAAAGATAATACAATCAAATATTTTACTCTCCTTAACCGCAAGAAAGGGACTAGGAAATTGTCAGTGTAAACTTCTTCATGAATAAAGAGGTAATATGATAAAGGAAATCAAGAATGTAATTCTATTAATTCTATGTAATTATATTAATACTATTTTTAGTAGGGTTTAGGCTTCCCCCCGACGAAGGAACTTCTCTTCATTATTACAACCAAGAATTTAAAAAAGAAGCAATCTCCAGAGATATTAATCTACCCTTTTATATAATCTTCGTTTATCCTGAATGGATTAGTGAATTATCCTCTATTTGCATGATGAATTATAAAATTGCCGTTTTACCCCCTAATGCCAGCAGAAGAGTATTCTATCACGAGCTAGGACATTGTGCTTTAAGTCTCCATCATAATTATGAAAAAGAATCTTTTTTTAATCCTAAGTCCTATATGCACCCATATACTTATAATGAAAAGATAGAAAGTCATTTCAAAGACAATAAGGATCATTATATAGACAATATTTTTAAATCATATATCTTAAAGGCTAAACTAGAAAATAATTAGTTTAAAAATAAAAGATCTTAACATATTTTATTCTACAGCCCTCATACGGACTTTGAAAAAGCTCAAAATAATTATCAATATTTAATAGAATAACTAATCATCAACTTATCCGGGGAGATAAGTAATTCTTCTTCGCCAAAAACACCTTTTACTTTTATCTCCTTAGAACTGATAACCTCTGCACCAATTAAAATATATTTAACAGAGTTATTGGCATATTTTTTAAAATTAAAGACTTTCTTCTCTATTTTGTCACTAATCTTTTTACAAACAGGGATTTTTTTATTTAAACAAGCTTTTTTGATTACTTCTGAGTCCGCAAGACCTTTTGAACAAAACAATAAAGTAAGAATAAATATAATTCTCATAAAACCCCCTAAATAATATTCGGAGGCTTTGGATTGAAACTTTAATAATTATTTTGTTTTTTATCCTTAAGAGATATTTTACCAGATCCATTCATATCAGCCTTAACCACCGTCTCTTTCGTGGAAGGGAATAATTTATCCGAAATATAATTTAAAAATCTCACAATGAAGCTGTTTTCAATAGCTTGAAGCTTTAGGACGGTCTCATAGTCTTTTTTAGTCAATAAGACTGAACCACAATCAGGACATTTACTATCTACGTAGTCTCCATAATTAGAAGCTAAGATGCTCATATCCTTATAATTACACTCCTCATTGTCGCATTTTAGGCCTTTAATATTTAATCTAAAAAAACTCATAATTCCTCCAATTATATTATCCTACATATCTCAAACAATGTCAATAACTTATTAATATTACTTTTTTACTAAAGTTATATTTAAAAAATCCGACATAGACATTGGAGGCCCAGTATGTTCAATCTTATTAGAAAATTAATAAATGGCAATAGTGATTTTTCTCTTAGTCCTGGAATGGTTGGAATAGTTACCAATAAAGGGTCCTGGAATGATATTTTAGTAAAATTCAATAAAAATGGGAAGGAAAAAATTGTTAAATGCTCTCATTTTTCAAGTAAGCCAATATTTGAAGGCTATAAGGTAAAAATAGCCTCTATTAATAATAATCTTATTTCTATCAAGAGAGTAAAAAAGTAGCACATAGATAAAGACATTAATAAAAAATAATATTCCTTTAAACAAATAAAATTTGAAAGTCTCTAGTTCCATTATAAGTACTTTATATTAATAAAATGTATTATTTTGATACTTTACCTAAATAATATCTAAAGTTTTGAATCCCTTATACCGATTAGTTATTTGTAATTCTTGGGGAAGAATTAGGGGGTTTAAAATGAAACTACTTATTTTAATTCTAATGTTTTCTACAAATTCTTATGCTTATAATTTCAGTGTTGAGAATCAAATAATCTTAAATACGCCTGAATCTTTAAGAGAAAAGTCAATAAAGTATGTTCCAATGATTGTTAAGGTTTCTCAGGAATTAAACATTGACCCTTATCTTGCTTACAGTATCGCTTGGACTGAAACTCACTTTAATCCTAGAATAAGCTCCGCTGGAGCCAATGGATTATTTCAGGTCATGCCTAGCACTAAAAAGTGGATAAAAAAGAAGTGGGGAACTGAAATATCTAGAATAATTACAGGGAATATGGAAATATATCAGAAAAACCCTATTGATTTTGAAAATATTGTATTGGGGCTAAGATATTTAAAATACTTACTTAATAGATTTGAAGAACAAAAAATGGCCATAATCGCCTATAATATGGGACCTAATTATGTGGCCAGCATGATTGAATTAAATCTAGGCATCGGAGAAAACCATCAATATTTTAAAAAAATCTCAAGAAGATATAAAATTATCGCAAAAAATTAAATTATACTAAAATTAATTATAGACTCATATTGAGAAAAGGCCTCTTTAATTGAAGAGGTTTGTTAGTGAATACCTTAAAGGAAAAGATAAGAAAAATGATCATAACTAAAATTATTCAAAAAATCCCTAAAGTTAGAGACTATTAATTCCGAATAGATAATATGAGATCATTATTTATTCTATCATTATTATTTACAAGTACTTCTTTTGCTGACATGGGAAAACTTAAATCTTCTAAGTCATTACCTACAACATTAACAGGAGTTGAGCTATAAGAATGGGGATTTTCTTTATCCTCTTTTGAATAATAGGCATCATGAATAGCCAACCACTCATTGCCTCTTTCATCTATATGTTTAAAAACTCTTAAATTAAAGAAATCGATATCTTTTTTCTTGCTCATAATTGTTCCTTATTATAAATGTCTAGAAGTATAATAAAAATAAGTTAAAATCTCTTTATTCTTTTCCGTATATTCTTTAAGTTTATTTTTATATTTCTCTTCAGCTTTTAGCAATCTATCATTTAAAGCCTTTATTTTCTTTGATGTAGCTTTTTCTTTTCCGCACATAGGACAAAGGTAAGCACATTTTTTTATATTAAAATGTATTCTATCCCCCAAGAGCTTACTTTTACAATTAGAACATTTAAAGTTTTTATATGGGTATTTAGCCTCTTTTATTAGCTTTTCTTTTAATTCTTTATATCTATCTAGAATTTTTTGAGATGATTTTAATAAATTAAATTTCTTTTTCTTTTCTGAACTAAGGCCGTAGAAATAATTAACTATACAATCATTATCTCTTCTTCTATTTGACTCTTTCCTTTCTAACTCTTCTAGAGAAGAAAAGACCTTGTTCTCAATAATTATTTCAAAAAAACTTTAATCAAACTCTTCTTCATAATATTTAATAAAATCTTTAGCTTCTTCTCTGGCTTGAGAGTAGCTTAATTTTTTATTTACAACATTAGAATATCCATATCTTCCCATAAATTCTCCTATAATAACTATCGGTATTCCCTTAAGAAAACTTAAGCTTTTTAAATAAAAATAAGTATTTTTAGATTATAGATTTTTTAATTAATTCTCTCTATTGTAAAATAAAATATTCTTATACTAAGTGATCCAAATTAATATAATCTTTTACACTTTTTATGAAAAAATTATTATTTCAGCTATATTATGAGACTTTTAATATTTAAAAAAATAAGTAAAAAGGTATATCTATATAGTATGCTAAAGTTTTTAAAATTAACTAGTATCTGTATTTTACTCCTTTTTACTCTAGGAGCTTACCTAATGTATTCCTCCTATAAAGAAAGCTCTGATTCTTTAGATAAGCCTTATATAGTAGAACTTGATAAACACGGGATTAAGAAGGGAGAACTAGAAAGGGTTAGAAGCCAACCGGAATATAAAAAATATTTAAAATCAATAAAAAACCCTAAAGACAAAGAACTCTTTAAAAAACTAACTATTCATAATTTAAAAATAGAGCAAGAATTGATTCAAGACTTTGAAAGTGAAGAAGATGCTATGAAATGGGATCATCGTCTTGATAGAATTCTTTCATGTACAATGGATCATTTCAAGGGTGATAGCCGGAATTTAATAAAATATCAGCATACTTATGAAGAGCATTTAAGAGGATTAAAATCTAGTCGGTGGTTCGCATTTAAAACTTCAAAGTTAAAAAATTACACAAAAGAAGAGTGCTATGAATACTTTAAATAAGTTACTTATTCTGCTAATATTATTTTTAAATACAGCTTGTTTTAATTATGTAGACATAAAATTCTCCCAAATTAAAAAAGAAATAGATACAGGGTGTAAAAGAGAATCAAAAGAATATTATATTAACGGAGTTAATACCAAACGAGTAGATGCAAGGGCTCAAGCTCGTAGCATTGAACATATTTCAGGGAAGAAATATCATCTCTCTTATAATTATTCTGAGGGTATTTTTAATGATTTACTTCAAGCTCTAAAACAAATAGAAAAAGAGGTAGTTTCGGACAGTCATTTAAACTTTTTAACCCATATGATCACTTTTAAAAGAAAAAAAATCTATAACGATAAAGAAATAAAGGAAATAAATAAGTTAATCGAAGAATCTAAACAATACAAATTAAATATAGTTTCTTTCTCTCAAGGGAATCTATTTGCTAATCTTATATGCAAAAATTCTAAAATTAAAGGAAATAATTACCAAATAGCAACCCCATCACTAATTAGTACAGAATGCCAAAAAGGATATTCTTCCTTTACGGGAGATGAAATCGTCTATTTAATTTCAAAGTTTGATAATCCCTATTTTAAAGTAAAAAAACCAAATATAAAATACATAAAATATAGCAGAAAAGAAAAATTTGATATTCTATACCAGAAGTGGGAAAAAGATATTTTAAGTCGCCATGATTTTGAAGATATTGTCTTCCACAACCACAATTTCTTTAATTATATAGGCCATAAGACCGTAAAATCAAAAATACGCAATTTTACAAAGAAATATGGACATAAAAACCATAAAAAAGCGATAAAAGTATTCCTTAAAGGGGTTGACTCTGAATCTATAGTTAAGTCTTCTACAGGAAAAAGCGAAATATATTGCTCTGATATATTAGATAAAGACATCCATTATATGACCTTTAGCTTACAGTCCGTTAATAAATGGCTAGGAGTTAAGATAGGAGAAAGAGAAAGTCAATACTTATATATAAAAGATGGAGAATTTATCTCCTCTAAAATACTTGAAGATAAGGGGAGTTTTAAGTTTAGACCATATTCCACCGAAAAAGCCCTTAAAGATAAATTTAATGCTCCACTTAATAGAATCTTAGGCTATCTAAATTAATACCATAATACTCTTATTTTTATCTATTTAAATCTTAAAGAAGGATTTAGATGAAAAAAGATAATTTATATTTTTTATTAGCTGTGATATCTCTTGTTTGTTTTTTAGTTTATATAACACCTGAAATTCTTGCTTTTATATTTTTTTCGGCCTTTTTATTCAATTTTATGGTAATTGTTCCTATAATGGAAACCATCTTTACCTCCGTAGATTTAACAATTTCCTTATTATTATCCTTCACTATTTTTTCTTACATTCAATCAATAATGCTATATTTCATTCTAAATATTATTTTTAAAAAAGATATATCTTCGCTCTTTGGTATATTTTCAATCGCTTTTCTAACCTCCATCCCTAATCTTTTAGTATTTATGTTTTTACTTATTTTTGATTCTCCAATCCAATAGACTAATTTTATTATAAAGTAACTTTCTCCTAAATAGCTATAATCATTGATATTTTATTTTCTTTAAAAGTAATACATTAAGATTATCTAAACTCGAAGAAGGATTCAAGCATCCTGATGGTAGAATTTTCAAAAATACCCTTAAACATACTCAAAAAAATATTCACTCAGCTAATCATGCCTTAAAAAAATTCCCTATAATTGAATCTGCTAATTTATTTTTAAATAATCATCCTGTAATTAGCCATGTTCTAATTGTTAGTGAGTATTCCCATGATGAAAACACTGGAAGATCAGATTCATTAAAATCCTTAAGTGTTAACTTCTATAACAAGGAAAATCAAATATTGTTTACAAAAAATATTACCAGAGGAAAATTTGAAGTTCTGAACTCCTTAAAAAGTAAAGTGATTAAAGAGTCTTATAATTATAAACAAAGAGAGAGAAAAAGGGAAAAGAGAATCGAAGATTTAACCGAAAAAGAAAGTGAACAGGCCCTCTTTGTATAACACATAAGAATATTTATTATTTAAACTGGAGCTATATAGTTGAAAACATATCCTTGTATAGAAATAACCCTATCCAAAAAAGACACATGGGAATGCTTAAAAGCTACCTAGGAGATCGTAACCTCTCCTGTTATAATTATATCTAATATAACCATAAATGTAAAGATTAATAATGTTCACTTTAATAAAAATAACTTAATCTCTAAAGTTTTTCCCTAATCCTCCGATATATAATATATCTAAGGGGGATTTATGACTGGTAAAACTATCTGGAATCAATTAAATGCTTTAGGAAGACAAGATTTATGGGCTTGGGGGGTTACAAAGCCTCAAACATTCTCTGAAGAATACTTTCAATCTATTCCTCATCTAGGAGGACTTCTATTCAAAGTAAATGGTCTCCTTCACAAACAAAAAGTTATGATCCGTCTGCAACCTAACGATCTATACCATATTGAGATCGGAAATGTTGTAAAGGGTAGTTGGGTAAAAAGAAAGAATTCTGAAACAATAGAAAATGTATTTTTTGACCAAATGATTGATGTTATTGATAGTTTAGTTGAAGGTACAAAAAATAAAAGCCCTAAAGAAGCTCAAGAAATATATAAAAAACATGGTGTACTATAAATATCAATAAGGAATAATAAAGAGAAATACGAGTCCACTTCTTACTTAGAACCTACAGATAATATATCAAATTTACTTGAATCTTTAAATTTAGTAATTCAAGAAGTAACAGATTCAGATAGATGCCCTAAATGTGGATCTACGAATGTTGCAAATGAAGGCCCTGAGTTAGAAGATGGATCTTTAGATATTACTTGCCATAATTGCTCTCACCAGTGGAATTCTTTAGGAATATAACAAATAAAGCTAAAGTTTTTCCCTAATCCCCCGATAAGTATATTATCTAGGAGGAAATATGCCTAAATCAATGACTTTCAATGCATACTCGGATCCAGGTCACGCTTGGGTAAAGGTTAAAAGAGACTTATTACTTGATCTAGGTATAGAAGATCGTATTTCTAGATATTCCTATCAAAAGGGTGAATATTGCTACCTAGAAGAAGATGCAGATCTTGATTTATTTGTTAAAACACTAAAATCTAAAGGGATTGAATATAAATTTTCTGAACATTCAACTAATCGAAGAAGCCGAATTAGATCATATTACCCTTATCAGTCTTACAATAAAAAGGATTTAACATGAAATTTACAAAAAAACAAAAGGAAAAATTAATTAATAAAGGGTGGATGATCTTAGATGATAACTCTGCGAGAAAGAGTGTAGCAGGTAATGCTTTTTATGATTTAGAAAAAATGGGGCAACACAAGTTCCAGTACGGCTTAATTGATGAAAGTGGATCTTTTAACCCTAAAAATACATCTAAGCTTTCAGAAGCCCTTAAAAACACTTAATAGAAAAAATCAAAAATAAGGAATATTTATTGAAGTTTTATTTTAAATATCCGATAATATATTCTTGCAAAAATATCCAAGAAGTAAAAAAGTAATAAAATTAACTCTCTTCAATTTATGAGAAGTGAAAGGATTCTAAATGAAAGAATATAGACCAAAACATTATCCAAAAATACCTTGTGAACCTCAGGAGTGGGCTTCTTGCCATAAGCCTGAAGATGTAAAGATTTATGATATCTTCACCACTCTTGATGGCTCTAGATGTTTGGTTAATGAGATTCGACAAATAACTAAACATGCAATATATGAGACTATTTGGGAATTTGTCTGTAGAGATTCCGGTAGAATTTATCATTTTAATGAATTTAAATATAAATATTGTGATGAAGTTTAACAAATCATCGGAAAAGAACTACCCGAACTAACAGGAGTCTGAAAATCTACTATTAAAAAGATTGAGTCTGGTAACTCTAATATTACTCTATCTAATCTAAAAAAAAGTGATAAAATCTGTTGGGATAGAGCTTGCTTTTAAATTTTAACGAAAAATAATTGATTATCTTCTAAATAGCTTTCAACATCTTTATCCATATAAAAAACAACACGTTTACTTACATGCTCCAGTTTTATCTATCTCTCCAGATCTCTCTATCAATAAAGCCATAGCATCTCTGTTGTAAGTATCGCTGATTAAATAATTCTATTTTTGTACACTTTATCTTATCTGTAACCTTTTATTAAAAATATATAAATAGTTTTATCTAAAGTTATATAAAAATATTCCGATAAAATTATAAGAGGTATAATATGAAACAATTTACAGTACTACAAAAACATCACTATGGATGGTCTAAAAGATCACACAAAGCTAAATCTCAAAAAGAGGCGATAATTCAAGATATACTACATGATCATCCCTTCTTAAATGATTATAAAGGTAAATATAAAATAGAATTAAACAAGAATAGATATAGAGTTATCTGGACAGATAATAACGCCAAAGAATGTGCCTTTAATCATACAGTAGAAAAAGGTTCTACTTGGTTCGCAAATAATATTCATATTGGATCCAAGAATAGTTGTGATTGCTGTGGAGATACAAAAGAAGATTTTTATAACCCTTTTATTTCTTGTAATAGCTGCAAAACGGTATAATTTTACGAAATGTTTAAAGTGTAACAATAAATTAATCTGTTATTAAACTGGACTTATAAATTAGTTTAGGAGAACATATGTCTTGGTTATCTATTACATTTTTATTAATGATTTTAATTTCTTTTCAATTATTACGAATGGAAGCTAAAGATAAATATAATGAATGCAAATTCATTAAAAATAAAAAATACTATTCAAGCTCTCAAGATTTTATTAATTCTAAAGAAAAATTAGAAAATTGTAAAAAATTAAGAATCCTGGAAAATAATTAAATCTTGAATTTCTAAAATGCAGAACCGATTAAGACATTCTAAAAATTAAAAAACCCATAAAGTTATTAACCACTTATTCCGATAAAGTAATACACGGGGGTTTATATGTCTAATGTAATTAAAGTTAATTTTAAAAATAAAAAAGTCTTATCTAAAAGAAAGGATTCAATAAATAACAATCGGTACAATAATAGATCCCTCTATTCTATTTTAATTGAAGCTGCTAACACTCTTCGTGACTGGAAAAAGCTAAAACAAAATCCTAACTATCTACTTATGAATAAAATTTGTGAATTAAATATCCAGGCCTTAAAATCCAGAATATACAATCTTGAATTACTATCAGACTTAGATAATCTCGAAAAAGAAATATCTTTGTCTAAAGAATGTTTAGATTATGGCCTTAATGAATACCAAACTAAAATGGTCTTTAAAATGGAGAAATCCCCTGAATACATAAAAGAGAACTCTGACACTGTATTATTTAAATTAAAAAGTTTTTTAAGAGAAATTTGATGTGAGGATCGCCACTTTACGACCATAAGTAGGAAATGATCCTTACTTTTAAGCTTTCGGAGTTATGCTTATAGCTACCTAGGAGATCGTAACCTCTCCTAATATAATTATATCCCATCTAACAATAAATGTAAAGATTCATATCTCATTTTAATAAAAATAACTTAATATCTAAAGTATTATCTAAAATCCCCGATAAGGAATATATCCAGGGGGATAATATGTTAAAAGTAATCGAAAGTCATAATTCTGTAAGATTCAAAGATTTAACTAATGCAGGCCTAAAGGGAAAAATCTGCACAACTATTACTATCTATTTTAACGATAAAAATACCCTTCTTAACATTCTAGGTGAAAGAAACCTATTCCTTAAAGACATTACCACTTTGAGACATGCTCAAGTCCTAGGAGAAATCTGTAAAGAACTAGGGATGGAAGTATATGAGTCCACGGAAAAAGGCGTAAGAGTATTCTCTGAAACCTCTAAGGCCTATAAGCCCCTAAAAGAAGTACCATCAGACATGAGACTTCACCACGTAGTTAAGGCTCTAGTAAATGGTCAATACAAAGACCTTAAGTGTAAAGGAAGATACACAGATGATTATCATTATGATAATGCCACAAACTTTGGTAAAAATAAGAAGATGGATGCTCTAAAGCTTGCTCAGGATCTAGTAGAATCTCCTTCTGGCTGGTGGGTAAGCTTAGAGGGAAATAAAGTCGGTGTAAACTGTCATAGTTTTGATTATAATGAATTTGAGTTAGTTTTAGATTAAAAAGGAGAAATTATGGATAATTATGAAATTTATTTGATAGTATTAGCTTTGTTTTTAATGCCTAAATTCTATAGAGGCTTCAGGCATGGATTCTCTTGCTTTTTTTCTCATGATTATATAGAAGAGAGTTCTTTCTCTTCTCCCAGGTCGTATGCTGCTTATTATTCATGTACACGTTGTGACTCCCAATATGTAGATAAAGACATTTGCTTTTAAACTTTAAAATCGATAGATTTTTAAATAGCAAAAGAGTCTCTAACGATAACTTCTCATTAGACAAGGTTAATAAGAAAAATGCCGGAAAATAAAATGAAAGATTGTAACCACACTATAGGATTTAAATACGGGGAAGAGTACGGCTCTTCTTCAGGAGAAATTATTGATCTTGAATCTTTAAATTTTTCTCCTATATCTTATATTGATACGATCAAAGAAGAAGGGGAGCTATTTAATTTCTGCCCTGACTGTGGTGCAGAACTAGCCCCTTTAATCAAAGTAAAATTAAAAAATCTTAAAGCTAAAAAAACAAGAGAAAAGAACAAGAAAGAGAAGGAAAAAGCTCAAAAAGATAAAATTTTTAACAATCACTTAGAAAAAATGGCTAATTACACAGGCCTAAATACCCTAAAAGATAATTTAACTTATTACATAAAAATTCAATCTTTAAGCCCTGACCCTAGAAATGTAGTAATATCAGGAAAGAAAGAGTCTGTCCTTAAAACCATAACTAGTTATTCATTAGTTGACTTCTTAAAAGAATACAATATTAATTTAAAGTTAGAAAGTCTTAATGGTACATTCATTAATGTAATCCCGATAAATATTTCCTTACATTCAAGGACATTGAACGATATTGTAAAAATATTAAAATAGTATAATTAAAAAAATAAAGAAAAAGACTAAAGTAATCAGAAGGGCCTCCGATAAGCTATATAACACAGAGAGAAACGTGAAACTTTTTAGCTATAAAGACAAATTAAGTAAAGAAAAAAAATATCTTGTTGCGGGAGATCTAGAAGAGGCAAATGAAATTCTCAAAACAGAAGATATCTCTATTGATAAAAGGTCCCCTATAAAAGAAGAAGTCTTTCCTGAGGGTCAATTAAGAATTTTTAACCCGAACGAAATAATCTATACTTTTTTAAATGGAGAACTTTTCTCCTCTTGGTATAACTTATCTAATATGAATTCTCCTGAAGATATGACTTGGGAGAGAAGCATTGGGTCTTTGGTTTATGAGATTGAACAACTTAAAGATCGGGAATTAAACAATAGATTAAATAAAATAAGCAATTCTTTAGATTATTTTAAGGGAGAGATTAACCCCGACACTATGAAAAAGATTAAAGAACTATTGAAATAATGGAGAGTTATTATGAAGTTAACGACAAAACAAAAAGAAAGATTAATTAAAAATGGATGGAATATTCTTGACGATTATTCTGCAAGAAAACATATCTCTTCTGGAGCTTTTTACGATCTAGAAAAGAAATCCTCCCGTAAGTTCGAATATGGCTTAATTGATGAGAGTGGGTCATTCAATCCCACAAAAGAAAGAAGTTTATCTAAAATTTTAGAAGGGACAATGCTTAAATAAATTGACATAAGAAATGAATTAGGTGCTATAGATTAATAATATAGCTCATCTTAATTCTTATCTTATAATTTAATTAAAAGAGGTAATTATGAATATCCCTGGAGATAAAAAAATAATACTGAATATTGAGGGCCAAAATTCTCAAAGAAACATTATTAGCTTAAATGACGAGATATCTATTCAAGTATACCAAAAAAATATAGATATTTTAAATTTAAGCAGGGATTATATAATCAAATTAAAATGTTGCTTTAGATCCAATGAACTATTCTTTTATAGCACTGTCAATAACAGAGAAGTAATGATTAATCAAACTAAAGATTATTTAAATCTAAACAAAGCAATTAAAAATGAACTTGATTTATTAGGGTTCGAAAAAGACACAGATATTTATAGAAGAATATTAGATCATATCAATTTTGATATTTACAATGAGATAGATTTTTACGAAAATAGGAAATCAATAGAGATTAGAAATGAATTCTTACAGAAAATATATAATAAAATCAATGAGACCGTTGAGAATATTTTAAATATTGAAACAAGGATTTGCTCTGCTGTATTTAATTTCTATAAGAAATAATCATAAAGATAAATATTGCCTTAAACATAGATCCTGTGAGAAAAACTTAACCCTCAACAACATTAAGACCATTAGGGGAAATTTGAATATTAGTAATTGATCTATTAAATATTTTACGCTTATTAAAGGAGAAGGTGTTCTATCCGAATATAATGATGGAATTGCTCCTTAATCCCTTTCTAGCTTTCTCTTCTGGACTGTGCTTTAGCTATTAGTTTCTTAACCCAAGCCTCACCTAATCTTTCTAACTGCTCATCACTCAGATCCTCAATTGGAATGCTCTTATTACATGCCTTAACAAAATTAGGAACACTAGGAATCTTAATATCTAAACTCATTTCAACCGTGACAGTATCTTCTAACTTACTATCATCGACTAATTTTCCATTAATAATTCTCTGATCCCAATTATTACCATCTTCTCCTGAGTAGGAGATTTTACAATTTTCTAAATATTTAGCAAGAGAGGCGAACATATTCTGATGGTCTCCTAAATTCTCTCTATCAAATTCTTCAATTATAATATAGCCATCAGCTTCAGAAACCGAAAATCCAATATCTTCAATAATTTCCATTACATCATTTAGACCCATAGAGAATCTACACCAATCAGATGTTTCCATCCAAGTTTTATTTAATTCTTTTAAAATCTTCACCACTTCTTTAGAGTTACTTTTCTTAAACTTCACTCCTTCTAGTTCTATATTTACACTATATCCCACAATATCTCCTTTATAATTAAATATATTCTATACAAAATCTATAACATTAAATATTTAACTATTCAGCGTATTTTTTACAAAATTCCATGTGCATTTCTTCTGCTAATTTATCTGCTTTGTAAGGGTCTCCTTCTGCATCTTCTTTTAAACTAATTCTTCCAGAATCTACACTCTCTTTTACCTCTCCCTTATAAACAAATGTCTCATATTCTCTGCCTGGAGCCACTTCTTCCATTTCATTACCGAAAGGATAATAAGCCCCAACTGTTGATATGGTATAGGGGCCAACTTTTGTATGTAAATGAAATCTACACTTATTAGCTATACATAAGTGTCCTGCCATTCCTAACCATTTCCATTTTTCCATAGGATATTTCATATTTAAGCTCCTTTATATAAGCAAGTACTTGTAATTACCAACATCTTCAATCTTAATTAAAATCATCTTTCTATTAATTATAAACAAATACAAATATATATCCACAAAAAGAAACGAATATTCTAATTAAATATTAACTATAAATTTTTACAAAATTCATTGTTTTTAAAAGAATAAAGGGAGTAATCTTAAGCATAAGTTCAGAATTTAAAATTATTTTATAGCTTTTAAGGGCTTGATTAATTAAGATAATCTTGATAGAATTAAGTTATGACTGAATCTATTTTAAAATCAAAAGAAGATGAATCTATCAATTTTGTTATCCCAAAAAATAAAGGATTCTTTGAAGCCAGGTACGTTAGAAGAATTCCAGAATACTTTATTACCTATTTATCTTCCCATTCAGGATGTAACAAGGGATGCAAATTCTGCCATCTAACAGCAACAAGACAGACAATGATGAATGAAGCTTAGATCCAAGACTATTTAGCTCAAGCCAATAAAGTGATGGAATATGCTAAAACTCAGAAAAAAGCCCGTGCAGTTAATTATAACTGGATGGCTAGGGGAGAACCTTTAGCCAATAAAAATCTACTCAATAACTCTCAAGAATTATTAACTAATCTAACCAAATTATCTATTGATAATGATTTAATTCCTAAGTTTAATATATCTACGATTCTCCCAAAAGAGATGAAAGATTTATCCTTAGCAGATGTATTTAAAGGAATTACCCCCACGATATACTATTCCCTGTATTCTTTGAATAAAGATTTTAGGAAAAAATGGATTCCTTCGGCCATAGACCCTTTGCTTGCGTTAGACAATTTAAAAGACTATCAAAGGCAAACAAGTAAAATTATCAAACTACATTGGGCTTTTATAAAAGACGAAAATGATTCTCTTAATTCACTTGATAAAATAATTAACGAATTAGAAAAAAGAAGTTTAAATGTAGATTTTAATTTAGTTAGGTATAATCCGTACAGCCAAGGTTTCGGAGAAGAAAGCTCAGACGAGATAATTAAAAGGAATGCCAATTTTATTAACGAAAACATAAGAGGAAAGGTTAAAATCATTGATAGAGTGGGTTTTGATGTGAAAGCCTCTTGTGGAATGTTTGTAAAGTAATAACCTAATGGATGGCATAGTTTTACTTGCAGGAAAAGGTACTCGCCTAAAGCATATAACAAAAGAAGGGGAGTCCAAACATTCTATTCTGATAAATAACCAACCTATGGGATGGTACTCAACAAAAACTTTAGTATCCTTAGGTGTTAAACATTTAATCTTTGTGGTTAACCCTGGCCAAGAAGGATTAGCAAAAGAATTATCTAAAGAATTTAACACAGATTACTCTATTGCTCTACAAACCTATCCTGAAGGAACCCCTCAAGCCATTTCTATTGGAATGAAGAAAAGGAAATATCCTAAAAGTAATTTTTACGTTATATTTGGTGATTCTTTTTTTCAAATATGTAAAGAATTTAAAAATAAAGTCCATGAGGTAAAAAACCCCTTTATTGTTATTCAACATAAAGATCCTAAATTATTAATTCACTCTGGGGTGGTAGAAATACTTTCTAATAAAATACTCTCTATAGAGGAAAAGCCACATAAACCAAAAGGGAGCTACGCTTTAAGAGGATTATTCTATTTTGATGATAGTTTCAAAGAAAAATTCTCAAAAATAAAAAAATCAAAAAGAAGAGAGTATGAGATTGTAGATATTATTAAACAATATTTAATGAATAACGAACTAGATTACATTATTTATAAAAATTTTGGAATAGATATGGGAACAGAAAAAGGGCTATCTGAATTAAAAAAATACCTTAATAAATAAGGAATCGATTCAAATAGATTATATTAGCTACTGGAAAACTCTTCAGGTTCTCAAAATAAAATAATAAAAAACACTTCTAAAAAAGTCCTTGACTTCTACTTCTACCTTTGCTATTTTAAGTATGTAGCAAGGGGGAGTTTCCTATAGGACCTTATATTAAAAGACCAGTCTTATTCTAGATTAATTTATGAATTAAGAAATAACTACCCCAGCCTAATTTTTAAAAATAACAAGCTTAAGAGGTTATAATGTCTAAATGGAAAAGAATAGATGGTAACTGGTACTATTCTCTTTGGGAATATGAGAGCTATCCATATTGTTTATATAGAATAAAATCAAGAGGAAGAAATATTAAGCATAATTCTACAAATAAGAAATATATTTTGAAAGTATGGGAAAGATATAAAAATGCTAATTCATTTGAGGAAGAATTTAATCCTTTAAACCTGCAGTTTTGTAAAAAAAGGTGAAAAAATTTGACAATAAGGTGTAAATCTATTATTCTATATCTATAGAAATAATTGGTGTTTCTTAATTTTTCATGTAAAATAAATAGATAAACTTTACAAAATACCTTGTTTTTTCATCTTTTTTAGATATAATTAAATATGGATAAAAAATGGTCAGAATTATCAATTGGAGAAATCAGGGAGAGAACAAAACATCTCCCTAAAGATCCCATATATGACGCAATTGATTTAGTCATTAAAGATCTTATACCTTTTGTATCTGATAATTTTGATTTAGATAAAAATATTTATAATCTAGGCGCATTGATATTTTCCTATCTTCAATATAAGTGCGAGAATTTTGCAGATTATTTTAAAGACGAAACATTAATCATTAATTCTAAACCTAATCCCTTAAAATTAAGACCTAGTGAGTTGCCTAAACATAGTTTTGAGTATATAGAAGAAAAATACTTAAACCCTAATAATTTAGTAATGATAGCTACAGATCTCAATTATTCCTGCCTTCTAAATGATTCCTTAGTCTTCTTAAGAGATCTTAACGGGGAAGTTACTCCTGAATTTATTAGGAATTATTTATTAAGTACCTATAAAATAAAAGATTACGATCTAAAAGAACTACCTGCAGAGAAAAGAACTTCCTTCATTAGATCCTTAAGATCAAAATTTATTAGTTTCCAGGATGAAATCCCTTATGGGCCAATTATGATAAAAAACACTAATAAGCAATACAATATTGACTTTTACTCAAAAGCTATAGATCAATTATCGAATATGTTAGGCCTTCCTGAAGATTTAACTCTAGAGATTAAAAAAGAGGTATTTAGTTTAAATCAGAACAGAAGACTAAAAGAGATGTTAGCCGTAAAAATGAACTCTTCTGGAAATCCAGCAAGACCTAGTAATATTACAGAGGAAGATATCTACCGTAATATAGCTAATTCAATCGGTAGATTTTTCTTTTATCAATTAGGTGATGCTCCCGATTCTAGATATATTAAGATAAGAAAAGAACTAGAGCCTATATATCTATCCTATCTTAACAAAAATTCTAAAGCAGCCTAATCTTTAATAATTAAAAATACTTGATTAATTCCTGTATTTATGATAAAATATATTTGTGTAGGAGAATATATGAATCGATTAAAAAATTCCTTTAATGCACTTAAAGGAAATAATTAGGATAAAGAAGAACCAAAAAAACTAAAAAATAGCCGTTTAGAGGCTTTGAGGATGGCTGATAATATGTACCCTAAAGGAACAGTGTCCTGGTTACTATATCATCGACAATTACTAAGAAAAAATAAAAGCTTAAAATAGAGCGCAATGCCCCAAAATGAAACAATAAAAATAAAAAAGTCCTTGACGACTTTTCTACTTTTTGCTATTCTAAGTGTGTAGCAAGGGGGAGTATATGACAATCATCTTTCAAGGACAACAAGTAGAATTAGTACAAGATTTAGGCAGCACTCTTATAATCAATGATGGGTTAAGAAATTTAGAAATAGAAAGGGCTTCTGTTGAAATCTTCTAAATAATAATTCTGTAGATACATTTTTACCTTAACATATAACAAATACAATAATATAGCCTATGGAGGCCTCATGAATAAAAAAGAGAAAGCTATTCAGCTTAGAGATCAAATAGAAGAAAATGAAACGTTCATGGCTGAGGCTGCAGCGTACCAAGCGGCTTGTGAAATGTTAGGAATTGATCCTGATGATGGCTATGAGATAATGTCTTGCCTAGATGAGGACAATTGATCTTCATCTGTAAAATAACTCAATTAAGATACTTAAGACGGCATTTGTAAAATTAATTATTTTATTTTATTTTAAGTATATAATTACATAAGGAGGTCGTTTATGACATTAACATTTTTAGAAAAATTTTACCTATTAGATTATATGTTTTTATTAGTTGCTGTTTCGCTTATTGGATTGTTTTGTGGCTTAAGATACTTATCACAAGCTCTAAATGTACAGGTAACTAACTGGTTAGCTTTATTAGTTCTAGTAATCCCCTCTGTTTCTTTTATGTATTACTCGTCAACAACAGTTAAAAGCAGTATTTCTTCAAAAATCTGCTCTCAATTAGATATACAAGCTGGAAGTTGTCACCTTCATACGGATGATAATCTTCTTTTAGTTAAAAACAATAAAGAAATCGAAGTATCCATTAAGAGCCAAAAAGGTAAAAATTTAAGATTAAAAACAGTCTACTTAAAAGAGGATGGAAATTTCCTAGAAACCTATCGTAAAAATAAAGAATTATTGAATGATCTTTATATGGAATTATAATAATTGAGGCTCCCTAATCTTACGGGAGTCTTTTCTATATAAAAGAAATCTCATTATATCGAACCCTTTATTCTTACATAGGGATAGTGGATATAGCCTTTGATTACCTTACCCACTACATTTCCTCGTAGATATTCTTAAGTTTTTCCTTATTTAATGAACAATACGCGACCCTAACATAATAATTAAAAATATGTTCAATAATTACTGACCCAACCAAGAATATAAATAAATACATAGATGAGGGCCTCATTATCATATTTAAGATTAGGAAGTAGGCTATAGTAAATATTGTAGTAATTGATACTTCTATTTGGCGATAACCTTTTCCGCTTACATCTCTTTTGATTGATTCTGTTGGAGTAACTACCTCAATAGTAAATAGCCTTGCTAACATTTAATCTCCTTTATTGACATCTATTTTACATATTTTTGTAAATATTTTTAATCATTTCTTTATTCTTCTCAAGGTACTCTCTATTACGAAGATCAGAATCTTTAACTATTATTTTTAATTCTTTCCCCTCTTTATTTAACTTTAGTACATCATTAGCCCTTGCTTCACAATTACCTTCAGGGATCTCTAAATAGTTACAAACCTTATCTGAAACACTTCCCCAAACGATCAGTTTTGAGCATGCAGCAAAACATAGAGGTATTAATAATCCTAATCCAATTTTATTCCATCTTTTATACTTTAATAAATTTTCTAATTCAAACCCTAGAATCAGAATCATTAAAAGAAATAATGTCTCTGTAAAATCTGACCACAATAAACTTTCTAATAAATTAATCACTCTTTCTCCTATACACTATTTGTTTATATAAATTTTATACTAAATTTAACAGTAAATCAAATTTTTATTTAATCTTTAGCGATTATAAATATTTACATAAGATTCAGCTCTCGGATTCCCTGAGAATTCTATATATGTATCTTACTGAGAATATTAAATCATGCCAAACTGTAAGACTTTTCCCCTTTCAGGGGTAGAGGAAGGAGAATTGGCAAATGGTAAACTGTGGGAAATATGACTTAAAGGTTTAGCTTGCCCTAATTGCGAGGGAAAGACTTAATAGTGAATATGAGATACTTTATTCTCTATGGGCATTAACCCTTGTTTTTTAAGGAATAAAGGATATAATTAAGTATGAGCAAAAAATGGTCAGAATTATCAATTGGAGAAATTAGGCGGCGTCAAGAGGGTCAACCTAAAAACCCTATGTACGCAGCTATCGATCTTATCACTGATGACATGAAAAAATACGTCAAAGATAATTTTGATTTTGATAAAAATATTTATAATCTGGGATCTAAGATGTTCTCTTATTTAAAATATCGCTGCAATAACGTCTTAGAATACTTTAAAGACTATACCCTTATTATAAATTTGGATGAAGGCCCCTTTAAAGTCAGGATAGATAATATACCAGGAGATATTGAAGATCATTTAAGTAAAACATATTTTGAGCCTAACGATATGGCGATGAGTAATGAAAGGATGAATTTCGCTTGCTTGCTAAATGACTCTCTTATTTTTTTAAGAGATCTAAATGGCGAAGTTTCCCCGCAATTTATAAGAGATCATTTAATTAAAACCTACAATATAAACCCCAATGACTTAAAAGAACTTCCTTATGAAGAGAGAAAAGAATTTGTAAGAAAGAAAAGATTTCACTATATAAGCTTTCAGGATTCTGTCCCATACGGACCCATTGAAATAAAAAATACTAACAAAGAATATAATATCCAGTTCTTCTCTGGAGCAATCGATCACTTATCAGAATTATTAGATATTCCTGAAGATTTGAAGAAAGAAATGAAGGAGGTTATATTTAGTCCAGATCAAAATCGACGACTCGGTGAAATATTATGCTTAAACGAAAATAAACAAGGAAAATCTATAAGAGCCCGAAGCGTAACTGACGATGACCTTCATCTAATCCTTGCCAACTGTATATGTAGATTTTTCTTTTATGCTTTAGGTGACGCCCCCGATTCTAGATATATCAAGGTAAGAAAAAAGCTAGAGCCTTATTATTTAAATTATCTTAATAATAGAAAAAGTGTAGCCTAATTCTTTTTTATTAAAAATAGCAGCTCTAACTCGATGATACCCATCAACTATTTTATTATTTTTAATAACAATACTTTACGGCCACACACAGGGGTAACACCCTTACGACTTAGCTTTCGGATTTACACTCTAAGGATACCTAGGATGTCGTAACCCATCCTAATTCTATTATACATTACAAAACACTAAATATCAAGATTAATCTCTATATTTGTAAAATAACTTAATCTTGAAAAATATCTCAAAAATAGATATAATTAATACATGAAGACCTATAGGGAATATTTACAATTTATAAAAGATAATCCTAAAAAAGCAAAGGAGATGAATAATAACAAAAACCGTCTTATTCATGGTCTTTTTTATCCAATTTCTTTAGAGTTAATAAATATCCCCTTATATTCTCCCATCATCCCTAAGAAGATTAAAGAATTATTAGAAGAAAATAACATTAGCCTTTCTTTAGATAATTGTATCCAGATAACAAAAGAATTATATACAACCAAATGGCCTAAATCCAGAGAGGATATTATTTCCTACTTATCTAATCTTTATTCCCTAAAGAATACAGATAATTTTCTTAAATACGGATTAGATACTTCTAATTATGATTATTTCACCCTGAAAAATGAATTAAAAATTTATCAAAACCAAAATAAGGAAGGTATCCCTAAAGAAGTCATCCTTCCTAACTTATACGTTGAGAATAATATAAGTTTTATAAAATTATTCTCTAATAGATTAGAAAAAGAATTAGCTCTGCCAATGGGCTACGTATTTAAAACATGTGTTGAAAACTACAAAGAAGACAAAGGCTCTGGATTTAACTATATATCAGACTTAGATCAAACCAAAGAATTAGCTCTAGCTAGGGGGCTTTATGCTTTAAGTTTTGAATTATTCAGGAAAGATAAATTCTTTATCAAAAAATTATTTTCATATGAAGATATTCTAAAAAAAGTTTCTTAATAAAACCCATAACCAAACAATAGATTAAATAATCCCTTTTTATCCATCGATTCATAGATATCTATTTGATAATACCTTAAGGACTCTAATTTTTTCTCAATTAAATTCACTGAATAATTCATGAAGTCTGTTTTTTCTAATACTTTCTTAGCTAAAGCCTCTTCTAAATTTTCCCTACTTTCTTCATTTGGCATTCTTGGCAACAATTCCATATACTCTTTTTTAAACTGTTTCTTTAATTGTATATAATCCGGAAATTCATAATCAAATTTATAATCTCTAAAAATCTTAAATGTGTTTTCCGCAATAAAGCCACTTACATCCTCTTTTATTTTAAACTCATCAAAATTATTTACCTTATCGATAACTCTTTTTGACTCCTCTAGTAGGAAATCATTTGCCCCATAATTAAATAATATAGTTCTTAACTCTTTAACTTCATCAAAAGAAAAATCTCCTATATAAGATTCAATAGACCCTTCCTTAATAGCACTCTTTAACCAATTATATTTTCTATAGATATCCATACCCTGTAAATAGATTTTAGACCTGGATTTGTAAAATAACTTGATCTTGAAAAATATCTCAAAAATAGATATAATTACAATATGAAGACCTATAGGGAATATTTACAATTATTAAAAGATAATCCTGAAAAAGTTAAAGAGATGGATAACAATAAAACCCGTCTTATTCACTTCCTCTTTTATCCTATTGCTTTGGAATTAATTAATATTCCTCTATACTCCCCTATCATCCCTAGACAAATACAGAATTTATTAAAAGAACACAACATCGAACTCTCTCTAGAAAGATGCATTCAAATTACTAAAGAACTCTATGAAAAAAACTGGCCTAAATCCAGAGAAGACATCCTATCATATTTATCAAAAATATACGAACTAAACAATACAGATAATTTCCTTAAATATGGTCTAGAAAATTATAACTACGATTACTTTACCTTAAAGAAAGAATTTAAGATATATAATTACCCCAAAGAAAAAGGAATAGATCTTTCTAAAGTAATTCCTGAAGAAATATATCTCCCTAATCTTTATGTGGAAAATAGCCTTCAACTTATAAAAATATACTCTGATAGATTAGAAAAAGAATTAGAACTTCCTAAAGATTACGTATTAAAGGCTTGCCTCATTAATTATAAAGAGGATAGAGGCTCAGGATTTAATTACCTTCCTGATGAAGATCCAACTAAAGAATTAGCTCTAGCTCGAAGTCTTTACCATATTAGTTACTCTCTATTCTATCAAGATGATCTCTTTCTTAGAAAATTATTTTCCTATGAAGATAAATTAAAGAAAGTCTCTTAGAGATTATACCCAAAAAATGTATTAAATAATCCTTTTTTATCCATGGACTCATAAACGTCTATTTGATAATATTTAAAATTATCTAACTTTTCTTTGATTAAATTATCTGAATAACTTATAAAATCCTCTTTCTCTAAGACTCTCTTAGCCAACAAATTTTCTAGATTTTTCCTGCTTTCTTCATTTGGCATTCTGGGTAACAAATTGATATATTCTTTGTCGAACTGTCTCTTTAATTGTATATAATCAGGGAAAGCATAATCAAACTTATAATCTCTAAAAATCTTAAATGTATTATCCTTTATAAAATCTTCTACGTCCTTTCTTATCTTTATAGGATCAAAATTCATTATTTTATTCGTAATTACTTTAACTTTAGATTTATGATCTTCTGATAGCTGACTTTTTAGTAGCTCATTACCTATATATTCAGCCTCTTTAAAGTGAAGATATTCTACATATGACTCTAACGAATCTGTATCAATAGCAATTTGTAACTTTGGATATTTCCCAAATATATTCTCCATAGGAAGTAAATAGATTATAAGTCTGTGTTTGTAAATTATTATCCTCAATAGGGCTATATCTTAAATCCAGGAGAGTGCAGCTTGTATCCAAAAATGAAGACTAAGCCTAAAAAACTCTTCCTTAATTATGTACCAGATGGAAGCATAAAGGAGAAGTTTTTAAATCAGGTAGATAAATACCTAGATCAATAATATAATACAGGGTTTGTAAAATTAATAATGACTGCAAATCCTATAACTATCAGAACCTTAAAGATACGGCAAACAGTAAACAATAAGTTGAGCCCGACTGTTTAGGTTTAGTGCTTTAAAGATCTCTTGTAAATGGATTTTTACAATGTTTTCCGTAACAAAAAGCTCTTCAGCCGCTTCTTTATTGGAGTATCCAGTAGATACCAGTACAGTCACTTCAGCTTGTCTATTGGTTAAATTCCTTTCTTTTAAGTGATTAAATAGAGCTTTTTGTTTCATGCAACTTTCTCCTGTTGAAATAAGTATATCATAAAAAAATAAAAAAAGTTATTACAATCTTAAAATACCTCAATTTGAGGCACTTGAAGATATTCATTAATATATTGACTTAAAATTCTCTCTTTGCTATTTTGTTAATATATTTCAGGAGAAATCATGGCTAAATCAAACCTTCATATAATCTGCGGATCTTGCGGGAGCAATAAGAACTTAACCTACGAACTTTATAAAGTACCTGAAAATGAACGTGAAGATGTAGGAGGCCTTGACACCATTGTGTACATAAAATGTAATAATTGCTCAACAATTCATTACTTAGATGATTTTATTGATGAAGAAAAATCAAATTAATATCAATATAAAACAATAAAAAGAATTGTAAAAAAAGGCTTGACCAGTACCTCAACCTTTGCTATTCTAAGTATGTAGCAAGGGGAATCAAATGATCATAATTTTTCAAGGACAAACAGTAGAATTAGTACAAGACCTAGGAAGCACTCTGATCATTAATGATGGAATAAGAGATCTAGAAGTATCTAAAGCTTCTGTTGAAATCTTCTAACCAAGTAGGCCAATATGAAATTAGATTTAACCCAAGAAGAATTAGATTTATTGAAGAAAGCACTTTCTTACCTTTCTTCAAATGTACCAGATGCAGAAGAGGCTTTTGATGAAAATATTTCTTTACAAGCATTAGAATCGTTATCAAAAAAGCTCTTCGGATTAGATTAAAAATAAAATTATCGATTGCATTTTAGCCTGTATTTGTAAATTTAATTATTTTTACCTTGAACTATTACATGCAATACAGCCATACTACACATAATTCCCAATACTGACTCTATCTACAAGAATGTCCCATAAAAACAAAATAAGGGACAAATATATATTTCATTCAAATATTTAGTAATCTGTCCAATATACACCAAATATTCATCGTATTCGGGTTTTATTATAAGGTCCCAAAAGAGCTATAGCGATTACAGGAAAAATTATAAAATTATCCGAATCCTTATCTGAGCATTAAGCCTGATTATACCGAATTATTACTTTTCCTAAGTGGTTTATTTCTTGTGGAATATTTTTCTAATTTTCATATCACAGGAACTTAAGATCAATTAAGTAGTATAATGTTCTATACAACCTTAAATAGGATGACCTCTAATTTTTTAATTAACCCCTTAAGGTCACCTTATCCCTATTTTCCTTAGAACTTTTGATCTCAGAATTTACCACCCCTGTCATGACTACAGAGAGTAAAAATAATAACGCAAATATTCCCTCTTGAGAATCCTTCCCCTATTTTTTTTATTAACAATATCCCCACAAAATAAGCCAAGCAGGATATCAATGACCAGATATATACCACTAAAAGTAAGGGTATTGTTCTTTTTTTTTATAAAGATTTCTTTATTATATCTTTATAGCTCCTCGTATCTTTTCTTAAGATTTTCTTTATTTTTTATCAAATAAGCCTCTCCTTGATCTAGACCTTCTTCTAATTTAAATACTAATTCTTTTTCACCTTTTGTAAAAACTATTCTATTACCCTCATAAACTTTACAGTTCTTTTTCTCCAATTCTAGATGTCCACATACTTTATTTGGGATACTTTCGTTTATTAAATACATCCCTACTGCTAGATAACAAACTGTTCCTATACTCCAATATATAAATGTTTTTTGTGATGTTTTTCCCTTTGTAAATCTTAAAAAAGAGATCAGGCAGATTATAGCTAAAAGCGAAGGGGTTATTCCCTTATCCATCCAAATATAGCTTTCTAATATATTTAACATTTTCTTTTTCCTTTCCTTTCTTCTACATAAAGAGGAGCCTCACATCTCTCACAGTTCTCACAATAACTCGGCGTAAATTTTACTATATCATAGCCCATGATGTCGTAATCCATCCTTCTATTATTATCTCATATAGGGCCTTAGAGTAAAAGAATTATTTATTTTTTAAAAGGATTATAGTGTTTTCATGTACATAGGTCTTATCCTCAATTTTATCAATTAAAGGGTGTTTTGTATTTCTAGAAAGTCCTGGGAGCCCCCTGCAAAGTTAGTGAGAAGTTACAGGAAGCTTATATTTAGTGGAGGGGATTTAACCGGTTATAGGGGATTCTTACTTATTTATGGTTTGGCCTTTTAAGGGGTTATTTATTCTTTGCTCAGAAATAACATAGAAACGATATTTTGCTTTTTGACCATAAGATTCCTTTATATTGTCTCATTATGATACGGGCTTGACTTTTGACGAAAATTGTGTATAATGATAATTGGGGGAGTCTATACCTATGAATTTCGTGCGCCCTAATATGAGAATATTTAAAATAGTTCTTGACAAACCTAAAATCCTTTTATAGAGCCATAATATAGCCTGTATTCCCTTATATTTTTCAGTGAGTGGGGGTTCAAAAATGACATTGTATGCGAATGAGAGGCAGATCTTGGCTGTTTTCGTGCACTTATGCGGGCGAAATCGGGCATCTTGGCGCAGACGGCAAATTCGCTGACACACTTTTGTGTCACTTATTCTCACAAAACTGTATCACTATGATACATTTTGTACAACTCTCCTATTTTATTATAATCCTATCGGATTAATAATTTTAAAGAAGAGTTGTAGAATTACTTTATTATATTAATAATCATAGATTATATATAGAATAATAAAGTAATTGTTATACGTTAGTATTATAATATATTAGTAATATATTGATACTAAGTATAACTAACCACAGTTTGTAAAATTTATTTATTTTATTGAAAAAGTCCATATTCTAATTTAAACCCAATCTTAACAGCTAATTCAAATAATCCTTCAATTCACCCACTAAAACCTTTAAAAATTAAGTATTTTTATTATAAGAATAAACCCTCAATCACCCCTATTAATTAATATTCTAAATAAGTATATACCAGCAGATATTACCCCCTTAAAGAAACCATAAACTTTCTCTAATATATCCCCTCTACAATCACAATCTAAAACTAGATCCTTAAAGTAAGATAAACTATACAAGCTTCTCCTTAAACAGTTATCTTCCACTAATAATTACAATACACTTAAAGCTTCAAACAAAAAATTAGTTAATCTCTCTTACAGATATCTATTATAATCCCTAACAAGATAAAGCTATCCTACAACTTTGTAAAATTAATGTATACTCTTAAATTTCCATTCCTGATCGTTAACAGTAATCTACCCTCAGAGTAATTAACGTAAATGATATCGGTATATTGAATCCATAGATATAAAGATCTCCTTGGTCATATCCTTTGATACCCTTACCCCTTTAAATCCTATGTTTTCCTCAAAGATATTGACAGATATTATATGTAATAAGAATCAGCTCCTTTATCCTCATTAATAATCTATTCATGAAGTGTTTGTAAATATTAGGCCCTCTTATTTAATCTCCAGAATTCTTACAGAAGTCATTGCTTGGAATAACCTAGCTATAATATAAATATCTTATTCGTAGTACCCTTGTAGTTCATAGAGTCTTTAAGTAGAAGCTAAATCTCTATTCATAGATGTAGCTGTAAGGATTAAGAGTTCTAGATATATCGATATTAGTATTTGAAAGGTTCTTGATCTCTCTGAAACATAAGCCTAAGGATATTTGTAAAATTAAAAAATACCCTTTAATCCTTTTAATAGAACCTGGTCCCTGCCCATATAACTATCTAATCTCTATTGTTAGCCCTTTCCTTATATGTTTCTTTTACATATATGTGAGAAATACATATATCTTCTCTTTTACAATCACCATAGACTTAAATACTTATATGGATATTGTAGTATCCCACTTAAGGGTCTATAAATCTTTTAGTAGCCTTTTCTTCCTGGCTTGAGGGATAAGGAATGTCTTTTGTAAAATTAGATAGCCTTATAGTTCTTTAGAGATAAAATCACAATCTTTTATTGTTGTATCTGTAGGTTTTCTTTTGTAGAGTCCTTTACTGTGATGACATCTTAGAAAAGAAGGCTCAAATTTCATTTTTGTGATTCTTTCATCTTTTGTATTAAATTCACACCAATCACCATTCCAACCACAGGGACGGGCAAGTATTCTATCTTCTCCTAGCTTGTAACATTGTTCTGCTTCAAAGCGTATTATACTTTCCCCATATTTTTTACTGTTTACAGTATAAGTGATATCGCATTTTACATATCTGGAATCATCGCTTGCGGGAGCATCAGTTTTATAGTAATCCTCAAAGGATAATTTAGTCTCAGAGTATTTAGCTTTTTCTCTCTCCTCATTGATGTAATCATTAATAACATAATGACCAAATGATAGTAATAATGCAATGCTGAGTAGGTTTTTGTAATAGTTCATTTTTCCTCCAGATTATTGTTATTGTATTTATTTAAATTCTGGATGTCAAATAGGTTTGTAAAATTTAGATTAAAGAATTGAATATCTTTTTGTTATTTTTGAAATATTAAGCTCTTCAAAGTTTATCTCCAGTATATTAGATTTTTTCTAATTTACTAGTAATGTAGTTATTTGTAAAATATAATAGTATAGAATTAAAGTAGTTAGATATCCTTAGCCCTGGACTTCTGTAAAGAAGACAATTTATTCTTTAGGCGTATTATAGTCCTGGGGAGGTCTAAACTTAAAGATCAGCTACCCTCTTTTAAAATAGGTATCGACAGCTTCTAGGGGATAATTATTAAAGCGACCATATCTACCCTATACATACAATATTATAGTCCACCTCTATAGGGATTTTGTCCTTTCTCAGGTATCCCTTATATTTTATATCTTTTAGGAGAAAATTGTTTACTTTGATTTCCTTTTTATTGGTTATCACTTGGGAATGCACTTTCTGGGTTTCTGTGGAAGAGATTGAGGAGGTGCAGATGTAGTCTTTATTCTTATTTAGGTAGATGGTATCTTCTCCTAGGGAATTTTGGATTATCTTCTCTATAGAGTTCTGGGGGTCTACTACGTAAGAGGTGCCTTCTCCTTTTTTTATCTGGAAGGTGATTATTTGGGTTTTTTCAGAGGGGCTTTCTTCTGAGTTTCCTGCTGCCATAGCATTTATTGAAAATAGGATAATTAATAAATATTTCATTCTTTTTTCCTTTGACTATATATTATGTCTAAAAAGTTATCTTTTTTCAAGGTTTTTTAATACTTCCCGAGCGGGAGGGAAATATGATGATCTGAAGGTAAGTGCCTAAAACTTCCTATAAGGGATGTTTTTCTTGAGAATTTAAGGGTTTTTTAATTAGGACTCTTCTAAGCTTTTTTGAGCATTGGATCAGCCCTCTGCCCATTCTTTGATTAGAAGGAAGTTATCTTCAATTTCTTGATGTCCGGATTGTGTATTTTGGATGAAAACCATTTATTTTGTAAAATTTCCCTGGGTCTGTCATCTTCTAATTTCTGTTTAGTTTCTAGAAATTTGATGAGATTTATTTAATCTTGATTTTCTTCTATCTTACTATCGATAAAGGCCTTTTATCTAAAAGGTTTTCTTTAATCAAAGAAGTTAGGATTTAAATCCTCTATAATATTCCTTAAAGTCTTTCTCTGGAATCTATCGCTACCCATTCTCTCTATTTTAAGATGAAAAGTTAAAGGATTGAAAGATCCTCCTTGACCTACAGAGTAAAAATAGCCGTTCTGATTAGTTGGAGATGTTGAAAAACTAACCGTCGTAAATCCAGATTGAGAAACATGGTGAAAAGCTAATGCAGACAATGCGGGGATATTTTGCAAATTTAAAGAAGAGTAATCAGCCGTCAAAAGCCCAATCGTTGTAGAGCTAACAGTTAAGGGAATGCTGCTTCCACAACTATTTGATACCTCGGTGTATGTAGCGGTTGTTGACTCTTGAGCCCCATTTCTATTATATATAACGCTACAAGAGTTCTCTCCAGTAGAAACTTCGATATCTAATATCTTGTTTATTAATTCAGCTTTAATTATATCCCCAGTTTTTACAGATGCCATCGCCGTAAATGTAAAAAAGGTAGCAAAGATTATATATTTTTTCATGAAAATATCTCCTATATATTTTAAATAGACTTTATTTCTTTATTTTTTTATTTCTTTATTTCTTTATTTTTGTAAATTTTTTAAGGTTAAAAACTAATTTTGGGGTAAAAGTGGGGGGGGAGATTTAAGGAATTCTTTGATCTAGGGTATTT